>Ga0182024_10017582_pt1 | contig 13404 bp, 11 predicted proteins | sample P32metaG_FD_120480 | JGI IMG/M metagenome (GOLD analysis project Ga0182024, IMG submission 120480) | Permafrost microbial communities from Stordalen Mire, Sweden - P3-2 metaG (Illumina Assembly) | ecosystem: Environmental > Terrestrial > Soil > Wetlands > Permafrost | place: Sweden: Stordalen...
CGGCCCGCCACGTCGAGGTGAACCGTCGCGACGCCGAGCGCGCGCTGCACAGGTCCCTGCACGCGCCGGACGCTCTGGACCTTCTCGAGCGGCACCCAGGCCGTCACGCGACGGAACCGCCCCGTGGTCGCGACGGCGACGACGTCGTCGTGACCGGCCGCGAGGTTGTGGTAGCTGAGGGGCGACTTGAGCATCGCGCGGCGGGGCGGCTGCGACCGCGACACGCCGCGATCGGCGACCACCAGCGAGCGGATCGATGACGCGACGTCCATCGTGCCGACGGGCAGCAGCGTCTTGGTCACGCTCGGTGACCCTGAGGCCCGCTCGCGCTTCATCATGCCGGCGAGGTCGACCTCAAGCCGGCACCAGTCCAGGGGTCGCCACGCGATCGGCTCGATGGTTCGGATCGCCTGGACCCGACGCACCGGGATCGTCTCTGCGACGCTCCCGAGCAGGCCGCGGCGCACGCGGATCCCGTCGGGCGCGGACGCGACGGTGAAGCCGTACTGGGTGTTGAACCGGCGCCAGATCCCCGTCAGCAGGCCGAACAGGTAGACGAATCCGAACGCCCCCACCGCCAAGCCCTCCTTGCGCGACACCGCCGTCGTGGCGGCGAACGCGACGAGGAACGCCGCGAGGACGACCGTCGAGCCCGACAGGGCGATCGACGCGGCGAGTCGCGACCCCGACACGACCGCGAGCGATCGCTCCCCTGGCTCGGGCGTCGCGGGGTCGAGTCCGTGGTGTGACGCGAGCAGCGCAGCTCGAAGCCCCGTCGCGCGTGAGAGGTGCAGGTACGCGAGGCGCTCGTCCTTGCCGGACCCGGCCACCCTGATCCGAAGCTCGGCGACGCCGAGCAGCTTTGCGAGGAACGGCTGGACGAGATCGACGCCCTGGATGCGCGCGACCGGGATCGTCCTCGAGTCGCGACGCAGCAGCCCCGTCTCGACGTGCAGGGTCACCCCGTCGAACCACCACCGTGTCACCAGCCACTGGATGACGCCGAGGACGATGACGACGCCGATGATCGCGGCGTCGACGTCGACCCGGGTGCTCGAGTCGTTGTAGCTGTGCACCTGGGACACGGCGACCACGACCACGAGCGCGAGCAGCCGGCTGGTGCCTCGCACGACCGGCGAGAGTGGGTGAAGGCGCTCCCAGGTCCGCGTCGTCCCGTGCGCCGGCGTGGTCACAGCCCTGCGGCCTTGGCCTCCCCGAGGGTGGCGAGCCGGTCACGAAGCCGCGCCGCCTCGTCCGGCTCGAGGCCGGGGATCCTCGCGTCGCTGTGCGCCGCCGCGGTGTGCAGCTTGACGGTCGACAACCCGAACGCTCGCTCCATGACGCCGGCGGTCACCTCGACAAGCTGCATGCGCCCGTAGGGGACGACCGAGAGCCGTCGAACCAGCACGCCGCGACGGATGAGGAGGTCCTCGTCCCGCTCCAGGTACCCCCACGCCTTCACTCGACGCCGGACGAAGTACACCGAGCTCGCGAGGAGCACGACCACGACCGCACCGACGAGGAGCGCGACCGCGCCCGCGCTCACGGCCACGACGACCGCGGCCGCAGCAGCGAGCACCGCGAGGAGCCCGAGCTCGGCCTGGCGCATCCGCCAGAGCCGAGGCGACGGCGCCGACCAGGTGGCACTCGGCGCGTCGGTCATCGGTGCACACCTCGCGGCGCAATGAGGCAGAGGCAGGCGACGTGCATGAGGCTCGCACGAGGCTACGTGGCCACCCTCGCGAACGAGGAGCAGCACGCGACACAGGCGGTGCGCGTCGGGCTCGCGCACGGGGCGGATCCGGTAAGTTCGCACCGCGGCACACGGGTGTTCGGCCCGTTCTCACCAGCGACGGAGCGGCCATGGGCGGATTCGAAGGCACCGAGGCGGCGCCGCCGCCCGTCAACGAGCCGGTGCTCGAGTACGCGCCGGGCAGCGCCGAGCGCGCGGCCCTCCTCGGCTCGCTCGACGCGCTTCGCGGCGCGGCGCCGGTCGAGCTCGCCCAGGTCATCGATGGTGCGCGACGCGTCGGTGCGGGCGAGGCCATCGACGTGCTCGAACCGCACCGCATCGAGCACGTCCTCGGCACGTGCCACGAGGCATCGCCGAGCGACGTCCACGACGCCGTCGGGGCCGCGCTCCGCGCCGCATCCGAATGGCGTGCGACGGACTTCCGGGACCGCGCGGCGATCTTCCTCAAGGCGGCAGACCTGCTCGCGGGCCCGTGGCGCGCGCGGTTCGCCGCCGCCACCATGCTCGGGCAGTCCAAGTCCGCCTACCAGTCCGAGATCGACGCGGTCTGCGAGCTGTGCGACTTCCTGCGCTTCGGGGTCGCCGACGCTGGCGAGCTGTACGCGCGTCAGCCGCGGGTCTCGCCTCGGGGCCAGTGGAACCAGACCGACCACCGCCCCCTCGAGGGATTCGTCCTTGCGATCTCGCCGTTCAACTTCACGTCGATCGCGGCGAACCTCCTCGGCGCGCCCGTGCTCATGGGCAACACGGTGGTCTGGAAGCCGAGCCCGACCCAGCAGCTGTCGGCCTCGCTCATCATGGAGCTCTTCGAGGCCGCAGGGCTTCCCCCGGGCGTCGTGAACCTCGTCACCGGCTCGGGGGCGGCGGTGTCGGAGGTGGCGCTGCGCCACGAGTCCCTCGCCGGCATCCACTTCACGGGCTCGACGGCGACGTTTCGGCACCTGTGGACGACGGTCGCGGCGAACCTCGAGCGGTACCGGTCGTTCCCCCGGCTCGTGGGCGAGACCGGTGGCAAGGACTTCGTCGTCGCGCACCCGAGCGCGGACCGCGACGCGCTCGTGACCGCGCTCCTGCGCGGCGCGTTCGACTACCAGGGCCAGAAGTGCTCCGCTGCCTCCCGCGCCTACGTCCCGAGGTCCTTGGCCAGCGCCGGGATGCTCGACCAGCTCGCCGACGAGGCCGGCTCGATCGTCTACGGCGACGTCGCGGATCTGTCCGTCTTCGGCGGCGCGGTCATCGACCGGCGGAGCTTCGACCGGCTCGCGGCGGCGCTACAGCGGCTGCACGACGACCCGACGATCGAGTTCCTCGCGGGCGGCACCGCCCAGGACAAGGTCGGCTACTTCGTCGAGCCCACGGTCGTCGTGGGCACCGACCCGGGCCGCGAGGCCTTCACGACCGAGTACTTCGGCCCCATCCTGTCGGTCCACGTCTACGACGACGCGCGCTTCGACGACGTGCTCGACCTCGTGGACACGACCTCGCCGTACGCGCTCACCGGCGCGGTCTTCGCGACCGATCGCGCGGCGGTCGCCAGGGCTCGTGAGCGGCTCCGCTACGCCGCGGGCAACTTCTACATCAACGACAAGCCGACTGGGGCGGTCGTCGGCCAGCAGCCGTTCGGCGGCGCGCGGGCGTCGGGCACGAACGACAAGGCGGGCTCGATCGGCAACCTCGAGCGATGGGCGAGCCCCCGGACCATCAAAGAGACGTTCGATCCCCCGACGGACCACCGCTACGCCCACATGGCGCCAGAAGAGGGGTGAACCCGCTCCGCTCGACGATCCTCGCCGCGTCGCGGTCCCGACGCGTCCGTCACGGCGTCGAGTCCTTCGGTGCCACGCGACGCGTCGTCGACCGCTTCGTCGCGGGCGAGCGCACCGACGACGCGCTCGAGTGCGTCCACCGGCTCACGAGCGAGGGACTCTTGGTGACGGTCGACCACCTGGGCGAGGAGGTCACCGACGACGCGGGCGCAGAGGCGACGGTCGACGCGTACGGGTCGCTGCTCGCGGCGCTGAGCGAGAAGGATCTCGCGCGCGGCGCCGACGTCTCGGTCAAGCTGTCTGCGCTCGGCGTGGTTGCCGACGAGGGACGCGCGCGCGAGCGCGCGGGCCGCATCCTCGCGTCGGCACGCGCGGCGGGCGCAACGATGACCGTCGACATGGAGCACAGCGAGCTCACGTCGACCACGTTGGCAGTGGTGCGTTCGCTCCGCGACGAGGACCCGAGCGTCGCCGCGGTCCTCCAGGCGATGCTGCGGCGCACGGAGGACGACGCGCGCCGGCTCGCCGACGAGGGTGCCCGCGTGCGCCTGTGCAAGGGCGCCTACGCAGAGGATGCGACGGTCGCCTTCCAGCGCAGGACCGAGGTCGACGCGTCGTACCGCCGCTGCCTCGCGATCCTGATGGGCGGGTCGGGCACGCCGCTCGCCGCCACGCACGACCCCGCGATGCTGACCGCCGCGATCGAGCTCGCCGCGGCCGCCGGCCGGGACCCCGGCACCTACGAGCTCCAGCTGCTCTTGGGCGTCCGACCCGACGAGCAGCGCCGCCTGCGCTCGCTCGGCCTCACGGTCCGTGTGTACGTGCCGTTCGGCACGGAGTGGTGGGGCTACCTCATGCGCCGGCTCGCAGAGCGGCCGCAGAACCTCGCCTTCTTCGCGAGGGCGCTCGCCTCGCGGCGCTGATCAGCTCTGTCGGGTGCGTCCCCGCGCGGCGCTCCACACAATCGCGCCGAACGCGAGCAGCGGCACGACAACGACTGCCACCGCCCTCGGCGACGAGGCGAGGCCGAACGAGATCGCGACCACGATCAGGGTGACGACGAACAGCTCGGGCGTGTCCCCGACGAGGAAGTCGAGCCAGAACCGCCCAAACGCCCGCACCGCTCGGGCGAGGGCCGCGGTCACGACGACACCGGGGCGGCGCTCGTCGGCGCGGAGCGCGCGAGCCACGGCACGACGACACTCGTGAGGGCCGCGAGCGCGCCCACGAGGGCGAGCAAAAAGACGTCCGAGCCCGGCCAGTGGATGCCCGCGCCCTCACCCACCCAGAACAGCCCGAAGCTCGTGAGCATGATCCCCACCACGAGCTTGATCAGGTTCTCGGGCACCTTTGACAGCTGACGCGCGACGATCGCCCCGACGACACCCACGATGACGAGGGCCGCCAGGGCCGCGACGGAGGCGAGCCCGAGGCGCTCGGGCTTCTGGCTCGCGCCCAGGCTGATCACGATGAGCACGACCTCGGTGCCCTCCAAGAAGACGCCCTTGAACGCGACGGCGAAGCCGACGGCGTCGCGCACGGTGGCCCGGGGACCGTCGACGGCCAGCTCTGCGATGGTCGTCGCGTAGATCTTGTCCTCGTCGTGCAGCGCCTTGTGGCCGCTCGCGCGCAGCCATGCCTTGCGGAGCCACGACATCCCTAGCGACAGCAGGAGCGCCCCGACGACGACGCGGAGCGCGTCGATGGGGACGTAGTGCAGCAGCGGGACCCCGACCGCGGCCACCAGCACGCCGAGGACCGCGAGCGCGGTCGCGGCGCCCTCCAAGGCGGAGCGCCATCCCCGCGAGGTGCCCGCCGCGAGCACGATCGTGAGCGCCTCGACCATCTCGACGGTGCTCGCGCCGAACACCGCCGCCACGAGCACCCACTCCGACGTCGTCACCCGCGCTCCGCTCTCGTCGCCCGCACGGCCCGAGGGTACCGGTCGAACGTCGTCGTCCCGCGTGCAAGCCTTCCACCATGACCGGACAGCAGACCCCGACTCGACCGAGCTCGGCGCCCCAGCCCGAAGGCGTCGCGTGGCCCACCGAGTCGTGGCCCGAGGGCACGGCGACCGCGTCGATCGACGCGCTCGTCGACCGCGCCTTCGAGGACGCCGAGCTCGCCGAGACCTACGCCGTCGTTGTCGTGCAGCACGGACGGGTCATCGCCGAGCGCTACGGCGGGGCGCTGCCGAGCTTCACGCACGACCCCACGCCGGTCACGCGGACGACGCCGTTGCTCAGCTGGTCGATCGCGAAGTCGGTCCTGCACGCGGCGGTCGGCATCCTCGTCGGCCAAGGGCGCCTCGTGCTCGACGAGCCTGCGCCAGTGCCTGCGTGGACTGATCCGGGTGACGTGCGACGCTCGATCACGCTGCGACAGCTGCTCCAGATGCGCGACGGGCTGCGCTGGAGCGAGGATTACGTCGACGAGACCGCGTCCGACGTGATCGAGATGCTCTTCGGTTCGGGCACCGACGACGTCGTGGCCTACGCCGCGGCGCGCGAGCTCGTCCACGAGCCGGGGACCACCTTCAACTACTCCTCGGGCACGTCCAACCTCGTGGCGTCGATCGTCGGCGACGTGGTCGGCCGCGGCGAGGGCACCGTGCAGTTTCTCGAGGACCGGCTCTTCGGGCCGCTCGGCATGCACGACGCGTCCATCCGCTGCGACGCCGCTGGCACGTTCGTCGGCTCGAGCTACGTGTACTGCTCTGCACGCAGCTTCGCGAAGTTCGCGACGCTGTACCTGCGCGGCGGCGAGTGGGACGGCACGAGGCTGCTCGACCACGGGTGGGTTGCCAACGCCCAGGTGCCCATCAGCCGGGACGTCGACGCGGACACCTTCTACTCGCACCACTGGTGGCTCGACGGCAAGGGCACGTTCTGGGCGAGCGGCTACCGAGGTCAGCGTGTCTTCGTGCGCCCTGCCAAGAACTGCGTGGTCGTGCGCCTCGGGGACACGCCGGCCGCCGGCTACCCCGCGCTGCGAAGGTGGTGCGACTCGGTGGTCGCCGCGCTCGGCTGAGCCGCACGACCGCGCGCGGGGATCGCAGCGGCGATCAGCCACAGGAGCGAGACCGCGATCAGCGCGTCGCGCGAGATGAAGATCACGATGAACGTCCCGCCGTAGCCGCGGTGCGACAGGCTCTCGTTGCGCGCAAGCCGGAACGGGACGAGGCACGCCAGCAGGAACAGCGAGAGCGCGGCCGTCCGGTATGCCGGGAGCCGACCGCGCTCGACCAGGACGAAGGGCGCGAGCACGACCCAGAAGAAGTAGTGGTCCCAGGCGACGGGCGAGCCGATGGTCGAGGCCAGCGCCACGCAGAGCAGGGCGCCGACCTCACGGCCCTCTTGCAGCTGGCGCCACGCGGCGTAGGCGCCGAGGGCGAGGACCGCCACGCAGAGCACGAAGCCCGTGTCGCGCTCGAGGGGCGAGCCGGCGAAGGGCTGGCGGAAGAACAAGGTGTACACGCTCGAGCTCGACGAGAGCCAGTGCGCGTTGCCCCAGTAGTGCCGCAGCTCGTCGCCGCCGACCAGCCGGTGGAAGAAGTACGTCACGCTGTAGGACGGGAACACGATCCACGCCACCGCGGTCGTGACCACGAGGCCCGCGATCGCGTTGCAGAGCGCGCGCCACTCGCGCCGCAGCGCGAAGAGCACGAAGTAGACGATCGGGTAGAGCTTGAGCGCCGCGGTCACGCCGGTGAGGAAGCCCCGTGCCCGGTTGCGCACGCACAGGATGTCGAACGTCGCGGCAGCGGCGAGGAACAGGCCGATCTGGCCGAGCGCGAGGTGCACGCCGACGGGCTGGAGGACGAGCGCGGCGAGCGGGGTCGCCAGAAGGAGCGCCAACGCCCACGCCTTCTTCCAGCGCCACCCGCAGGCGAAGCGCGCGGCCGAGGCGATCATCCAGGCGAGGGCGAGCAACGAGCCAAGCGTCCAGAGGAGCCGGCCCGTGAAGACGCCGACCCAGGTGAGCGGCCAGAAGATCCACAGCGCGGCCGGCGGGTACACGAAGTACTGCTCGCGGCCGATCTGGGCGTAGTACAGGACGCCGAGGTGCCGGACGCTGTTCACGTTCTCGATCCGGTACGTGAGGTCCTTGAACCCGATGGCATAGTTGCTCGTGAATAGCCAGTTGGACGTCGGCACGTGCCACGCCACGTACCACGAGAGCAGCCCGAGCACGCAGAGCCCCGCGAGGATCGAGGCGACGGCGCGCCGATCGACCGCCTCGAGCGCTGTCGCGAGCGTGCGGCGGACGCGCTCAGGCGCGCGGGATGGCGACGTGCTGCGCACCGGCGCCGGTGCCGCGGTCACCTACTCGCCTTCGTACCCGAAGCCCAGGTCCTCGGCGGTCACGATCGCGGTGAACGCGAGCCCCTCCGCCGCCGCCATCGCACCGCACGTGCCGCCGCGGTCCACGAGCGCCACGAGGAGGATCGGGTCGGCGCCGAGGTCGCGCACGACGTGCGCCGCCTCGAGCAGCGACGTGCCGCGCGTGGTCGCGTCCTCGGTCAGCACGACCTGGTCGCCGGGATCGAGGGCGCCGGCGATCCGCCCGCCGCCGCCGTGGTCCTTCGCCTCCTTGCGGACGCTGAAGACCTTGATCGGACGGCCCCGCGTCGACGCGACCGCAGCCGCGACGTAGGCGAGCGGGTCCGCCCCCATCGTCAGCCCGCCGATCGCGGTGGTCGACGCGGGTGCGACGGCGAGCACGGCGTCGGCGACGAGCAGCATCGCCTCCGGGCGGCACGCAGTCTGCTTTGCGTCGATGAACCAGCTGGACGTTCGCCCGCTCTTGAGCGTGAAGTCCCCGCGCATGACCGCGTGCTCCAAGAGGTGCGCGACGAGCGCGGACTTCACGTCCTCGTCGACCGTGCCCTGCACTCAGACCGCCTCGTGCGTGCGCACGGTGCCCGCGAGAGCGACGTCCAGGCCCCCCGTGCGAAGCGTCGCGACGACGTCGTCGGCCGCGCCTGGGTCGACGACGAGCACCATGCCGATCCCCAGGTTGAACGTCCGGGCCATCTCGTCGTCGCTGATCGCGCCCTCGCGCTGCAGCTCGATGAACACCTGTGGGACCTCGATCCCGGATCGGTCGACGTCGCCGCGCATGCCCGGGGGCAGCACGCGGGCGAGGTTCGCCGACAGCCCCCCACCGGTGACGTGCGCCGCGGCGTGGATCGCCCCTGGGTGCTCGGCGAGCGCACGGTGCACGTGCGCCGAGTACAGGATGCTCGGCGTCAGGAGCACGTCACCCAGCGACGCGTCCGCACCCTCCCACGCGGGCGCCGCGAGGTCGCGGTGACACACGTCCAAGAAGACGTGCCGCGCGAGCGCGTAGCCATTAGAGCGCAGCCCGCCCGAGGCGAGCGCGACGAGGGCGTCGCCCGCTCGAACCCGCTCAGGGCCGAGCTGGTCGTCGCGCTCGACGACCCCGACGGCGAACCCGGCGAGGTCGAACTGGTCGGCGGCCATCACCCCGGGATGCTCGGCGGTCTCGCCACCGAGCAGCGCGCAGCCGACCTCGAGGCACGCGGCGTCGATGCCCGCCACGAGCTCGGCGAGCGTCGCGGGATCGAGCAGGCCGACGGCCACGTAGTCGAGGAAGATGATGGGCGCCGCCCCCGTGCAGACGAGGTCGTCGACGCACATCGCGACGAGGTCCTGGCCGACCGTCGAGAACCTCCCGAGCGCCCGGGCGATCTCGAGCTTCGTGCCGACACCGTCGGTGGTCGCGACCAGCACGGGGTCGCGCCAGCCGCCCTCGCGAAGGGAGAACCGGCCGGCGAACCCACCGATCGCGCTGAGCACGCCCGGGCGGTCGAGGGATCGGATCGACCCGGCGATCCGCCGCACGGCTTCGTCGCCTGCGGCGACATCGACCCCGGCTGCTGCGTAGGTGGCGGACGGACGAGCCGTCACGCCTTCGCCCCGGTGGTACCTCGCACCACGAGAGGGACGCGCGTCGGGTACCGGCCGGTGAGGCACGCGTCACAGAATCCCGCGTCAGGCGCACCGATCGCTTCGGACAGGTGCTCCAAGGTGACGTAGTCGATCGAGTCACACCCGAGGAAGTCCCGGATCTCCTCGATCGAGCGGTGCGACGCCAGCAGCTCGTCGCGCGTCGGCGTGTCGATCCCGTAGAAGCAGGGCCAGCGGAAGGGCGGCGACGAGATGCGCAGGTGCACCTCGGTCGCGCCGGCGTCGCGCAGCATGCCCACGATCGCCCGCGTCGTCGTGCCGCGCACGATCGAGTCGTCGACGACGATGAGGCGCTTGCCGAAGATGTTCTCGCGCAGCGGGTTCAGCTTGCGCCGGACCCCGCGAGCCCTCGCGCTCTGGTCCGGCGTGATGAAGGTGCGGCCGATGTAGCGGTTCTTGACCAGGCCCTGGCCGAACGGGATGCCGCTCGCGAGCGCGTAGCCCTCCGCGGCTGGCACGCCCGAGTCCGGCACGCCCATGACAAGGTCCGCCTCGACGGGCGACTGGCGCGCGAGCAGCTCCCCGGTGCGACGGCGCGCGCCGTGGACCTCGCGGCCGGCCAGGACCGCGTCTGGGCGAGCGAAGTAGACGAACTCGAAGATGCAGAGCTTTTCTGACTCCGCTGCCACGAGCAGCTGCGTCGACGCGCACGTGGTCCCTTCGATCGTGACGAGCTCGCCAGGACGGACCTCGCGAACGAACGTCGCGCCCATGACGTCGAGGGCGGGCGACTCGGACGCGAGGGCCCAGCCCTCGGGCGCGTCGACGCCGCCGAAGCGCCCGAGGCACAGGGGACGAAAGCCGTGCGGGTCGCGGATTCCGTGAACGCGACCTTCCTCGACGAGCACGAAGCTGAACGCACCCTCGACCGCGGGCAGGACCGATCGCATCGCGCCCGCGAGCGACTCGCCCGACGCCATCGAAGCACTCAGCAGCTCGGCGACCACGTCGGTGTCGGTGAGGAGGATCCCCGGGAGCATGCCGGCGCGCTCGGCCAGCCCGTCGGTGTTGGTGAGGTTGCCGTTGTGCGCGAGGGCGAAGCCGAAGCTGCCCTCGGAGCGGAAGACCGGCTGGGCGGCGTGCCAGCCCAGGTCGCCCTGCGTCGCGTAGCGCGTGTGGCCGATGACCTGGTACCCGTCGAGGGCAGCGAGGCTCCGGTCGTTGAACACCGCCGAGACGAGCCCCATCTCCTTCACGACGGTCACGGTCTCGTGGTTCGCGCTCGCCATGCCGGCGGACTCCTGGCCCCGGTGCTGCAGCGCGTACAGGGCGTCAAAGACGAGCCGCGAAACCTCGTGGCCCGGGTAGGACACCGCGACGACGCCGCACGCCTCTTTCACCTCGTCACCGGCCGATCCATGCCGGGGCCGTCACAGAGCACATGCGCAGCAAGTCTCCCATAGGTGCCACGTCACACAGGCACCGTACCGGGACGTGTCGGTACTCAGGGTCTGTCGCACCCGTCTCTGTACGCTCGGCGCGATGATCGACCTGCACTGCCACTCATCGTGCTCAGACGGGACCGACCCACCCGAGCGGCTCGCCCGGCTCGCGGCTGACGCCGGGCTCGCCGCGGTCGCGCTCACCGACCACGACACCGTCGCCGGCTTCGACGCGTTCGACGCCGCGTGCCGGGGCCTCGGGGTCCGAGCGGTGCGGGCCGCGGAGATCTCCTGCCTCGACGAGGGGCGCAGCGTGCACGTCCTCTGCTACTTCATCTCCGACGACGAGGGCTCGGAGGTCCGTCGGCTGCTCGCCACGCTCTCGGGTGACCGGGACCGGCGCAACGAGGCGCTGCTTTCGAGGCTGGCAGAGCTCGGCTACGACCGCGTCACCCTCGAAGAGGTCCGGCGCTCTGCGGACGAGTCGACCACCTCGATCGGACGCCCGCACTTCGCCAACGCGCTGCTGCGCCTCTACCCCGCGGAGTTCTCGAGCCTCCAGGACGTCTTCAACGCGCTCCTCGGCTCGAATGGCGCCGCCTACGTCACCAAGGCGCACGTGTCGGTGGCCGAGGCGAGCACCGCGGCGCGCGCGGACGGCGCGGTCACGGTACTCGCGCACCCGCTCATCACGCTCATGGGCGACACCAATGCCGACGACCGGACGCTCGACGCCATCGAGCGTCGCGTGGACCCGGTGCTCGAGCGGCTCGTCGCCGACGGCCTTGGGGGGCTCGAGTCGTACTACTCGCGCCACGACACGCTCGAGACAGAGCTCTTGGTGTCGCTCGCCCGGCGACATGGCGTCGTGCCGACCGGGGGCTCGGACTTCCACGGCTCGACGAAGCCGGACCTGGTCCTCGGCCGCGGCACGGGCAGCCTCTGCGTGCCCGACGAGCTCCTCGACGAGCTCGAAGGCGCACGATCGGGACACTGAGCCGGCTGGACTGCCGCTCAGACGCTCACGACACAGCGACCGTGTCGGGCTGCAGCCGGCCAGCGGCGGCGCGCAGGTCCTCGACGCTCACGTCGCACAGCCCCTCGACGACCAGGCGATCGCCGTCGGCGACGCCGAGCGCGCTGATCGGGACGCCTGCGGCGTGCGCCGCGAAGCCGATCGCGTCGGGGTCCCGGGTCGCGACAACGAACCGGGACGGCTGCTCGCAGAACAGCTCACGGTGCCCGTGCAGCCCCGAGACGACCGCGCCGACGTTGCCGTTGCAGCAGAGCTCGGCGAGCGTGACCGCGAACCCGCCGGACGAGACGTCGCGCACCGCGCCCACGGCGACGGACTCACCGCGCAGCGACGGCGCGACGAGGTCGACGACCAGGTCGCAGACCCGCTGGTGCGCACCAGGGTTGAGGACCGGCGGCGTGCCCCCGCGCCGCCCTCGCCGCGCCGCCCACGCCGACCCGCCGAGTGGATGGCGACGCGGACCGTGCGCGTCACGCTCGCCGAGCAGCACGATCGTGTCGCCGCGCGTGAGCGTCGCACCGGGCGGGACGCCGACGAGCTCGTCGACGATGCCGAGCACGCCGAGCACGGGCGTGGGGTCGATGTCGACGCCCGAGGACTCGTTGTACAGCGAGACGTTGCCCCCGATCACGGGCAGGCCGAACGTTCGGCACCCCTCGGCGAGCCCTTCGACGCACTCGACGAGCTGCCACATGACCTCTTCGTGCTCGGGGTTGCCGAAGTTGAGGCAGTTGACGACGGCGGCAGGGCGCGCGCCGACGCACGCGAGGTTCGCGATCGACTCGGCGAGCACGAGCGCGGTGCCGCCGCGCGGATCGAGCGCGCAGCACCTCGGATTCGAGTCCGTCGTGATCGCGACACCGCGCGTCGTCGCTGGCAGCCCCGGGCCACCAAGTCGCAGGAGGGCGGCGTCGCCGCCGGGGCCGACGACGGTATTCAAGAACAGCTGGTGGTCGTACTGTCGGTACACCGACGAGGGGTCGAGGACGAGGCCCAGGAGGTCGGCGTCGCACGACCCCTGCGGCTCGTCATCGGTGGGGTCGTCCGCGAGGCGCTCGTCGAGGTCCGCGGGCCGTCGCCGCGGTCGGTCGTAGCTCGGCGCGTCGTCGGCGAGGGCGGCTGCCGGCACCTCGGCGAGCACGGCGCCGTCGAGCCCCTCTCGGATCCGCAGCCACCCGACCTTGTTGCCCGACTTGTCCGCGCGGGGCTCGGTCACTCGGCCGATCGCCGTGGCGAGGACCTCCCATCGGGCGCAGACGGCCAGGGCCTCGTCGACTCGGGCGGGCTCGACGATCGCGAGCATGCGCTCCTGGCTCTCCGAGGTCATGACCTCGGCTGGCACCATGCCCGGCTCGCGCCGCGGCACGGCCGACACGTCGACGTCCATGCCCAGGCCGGCCCGCGCCGCGGTCTCGCTCGTCGCGCACGCGAGGCCCGCCCCGCCCAGGTCCTGGATCCCGACGACGAGGCCGTC
>Ga0182024_10017583_pt1 | contig 13403 bp, 8 predicted proteins | sample P32metaG_FD_120480 | JGI IMG/M metagenome (GOLD analysis project Ga0182024, IMG submission 120480) | Permafrost microbial communities from Stordalen Mire, Sweden - P3-2 metaG (Illumina Assembly) | ecosystem: Environmental > Terrestrial > Soil > Wetlands > Permafrost | place: Sweden: Stordalen...
GCATATCGTAGATGCGACGCATGAAGCGCGGATAATTGTCGAGATAGCTTTCGAGCCAAATCGCGAAATTCCGTGCCGCCGCCACGTCGGAGGCCCGCGCGGCGCGCGTCGCCTGCGCGCGCACCACGCGCGCCAGCGCGAGGTCGAGCGGCGTATCGACGAAAATTAGAAAATCGATCGTGGCGGAGGTCGCCGGATGCGCGCGTCCGACGGGAGCATCGACCACCACATATGGCGCGCCACTCGCCCGCAGCCTTGCCAACTCCTCGGCGAAGCCGGGTGCCGTGATCTCCTCGAACCGGGCGCCGCGCTCGACCCAGGCTTCGATCTCGGCCGTGCTGCGTTCCGTGAACGTCTGATAGTCGTCGAAGTGGAGGACCGGCACATTGCCGAGTTTGGCCGAAATCGCTTCCGACAGTGTTGTCTTACCGCCGCCGGGCGGCGCCGCAACGTTGATGACAACGGCCGAATCCTGCGCGCTCATGCCGGCCGCCGCGCGACGATGAGATGAAAGCCCATGTCGAGCTCGACCCGCCGGTGCTCGATCGAGACGAAACCGAGTTGCGCGAGCTTTTTCAGATAGAGCTCCGCGGGCCGCAGGAAGTGCAGGAACACCAGATCGGGCGCCATCGCGTAGGACATCCGCCGCCCGGAAAGCTCGATCGGTCCGCGCTCGAAAATGAGCAGCCGGCCGCCCGGCCGCACTACCGCAAGCGCCCGTTCCAGGAGCCGCTCCGCATCCCCATCCGGCCAGTCGTGCAAGACCGACTTAAAGGCCACCAAGTCTGCCGCGGGCGGCAGAGCATCGCGACGCATATCGCACGGAAAGAATGAGATCCGGGCGGCTGCGGACGGATCGGCGGCCGCCGCCACATGCTTCCTGCCCAAGGCGCAAACCACGGGAAGATCCACCACGATCGCCTCGGCGCCCGGATTTCGCATGCACAGCTGCAGGGCGAACTCGCCGGTATTGCCGCCGAGATCGACAAAGCTTCGGCTGGCACCGACGTCGACCGCGTCAAGCACCACCGGCGCCTCGTATTTGGTCAGACAGGTCGTAAACCTGGTCCAAGCGGCGGTGGCATCCAGATTTTCCGGAGTAACATCGATGCAGCGATCGTAACGGAACAGATCGAAGACCTTCGAACGCGCCATAAATTGCGGCGGGTCGGTGAGGAGCGGCGTGAACAGGGTGTGAATGTCCGGCCATACCAGATCGGAGAACGCGATCCGGCACTCCAGCAGATCGCGATATCGGAGCGCCGCTCGAAAGCCCGCTGACAGTTCGATAGCGTCGCCGGTGCGGACGACCACGCCATTGACCTCGAGGAGATCGATCAGCAGCCGCAAACCGGCCGGATTGAGCCTGCGTTCCGCCGCAAGGGAGGTCAGCGTGGCGGCCCCGGCATTCAATGCATCAAGGACGCCCAACTCCATTGCAGTCTTGATCGCCCGAGCATCTATCTCCGTGCTTAGGAACGTATTCACGCGGAGAAATTGGTAATTGGACATAGGCATTTATTATCGCGGAACGTGCCGACGGGCCATCGCGAGCCGAACCGGGTGCGCCGGGGGCGGCACGGAACAATTGCGGCGGGTGACTGCGCCGAAATAACAACACTGTGGACGAATCGGCACCGCAGGCGCGCCTGCCCGTCCTTCGAGGATAGACGCGACTCAAGGCGGACGATAACCTAGCTTTCACGGGGCTTTCGTTTCCCGAATACACCTTTGTCCCTCGATAATCGGCAAATCGCCGGTGCATTAGGTTCGGGATGGTCATTGATCGACTGGGGCGGACCTTCGGCTTTGCGGTAGCTGCACTGACGGTTGCCGGCATCGCCCAAACGGCGTTTGCCGGCGATCCCGTCGCCGCCAACCCCCCGTCTTTGCTCTCCCCCATCGCGACGACGAACTGGACCGGCTTGTACGCCGGTGGCGATGTGGGCACGTTATTTACCGGCGCTCGCTTCAACCAGCCCGGCCCGCCACCGGGGGTCGCGGACACCGCGCTTGGACTTAACGACCCTCGCCCGACTTACGGCGCTTACGCCGGATTCAATTATCAAGTGACGCCCTGGGTGGTGGTCGGTATCGAGGCCGATTACACCAAGTTCAGCGCCGCCAATTATCTCCTTCTGGGGTCCGTTCCATTGACATCCGACATCCTCGAGTCGGCATCACACGTGCAGTCGCTCACCGGACGGATCGGCTTTGTGCTGTGGCCCGACACCCTCGTTTATGGAAGGGCCGGACCGGCGAGGATGAAGGTTCAGTACTTCGACGGGTTCAATGTTTTCCCCACCCCAACAACCCTTCCCGCTGTCCAGACGGGCGTCGGGATCGAGTCGCTGGTAACGCCGAATATCGCTGTGCGGGCCGAGGCGTCGTACACCTATGCTGATCGCGACCTGTCAGTTAATTCGAATACCGCGATATATCGGCCAAGCTTCCTGCAATTTCAGCTCGGTCTGGCGTACAAGTTCGACGCGCCGGCGGGATGGGGCGACCCCGGAACTCGGCCGACCTGGATGCTGCCGTCACTGCCGCTTTGGAATCTGTGGGGTAGCGACCCGGCCACAGCCGCGGCGCCCCCCGCCATGGCCACCAAGGCGCCCCGCGCCATGGCCACCAAGGCGCCCCCGCGAGCCCAAGCCGCGGCTGACCCCAATTCGCCGCCCAACTGGACTGGCTTCGAAGCTGGCGGCTTTATCTCGGGGAATGGCAACGAACTGAACTATATCAACGCGGCGCCCGGAATGGGCAATTTCGGGCCCTTTACCGACTTCGTCATTGGGGGCGGCTGGTTTGTCGGCGCCAATTACCAATACCAGCGCATCGTCGTCGGCGCCGAGTTCAGCGGCAATTACGAGAGCGCCAATTTCAACGACCCGGCCGGCTCTGGCGGAGTGCCGGATATTCATCACATTGCCAACATCGACCGGGTCCTTGCGCTTACGGGACGGCTCGGCGTGCTCGCAACACCGGCCACGCTTTTCTACCTCAAATGGGGTCCGGCGTGGATGAAGATGACCCCCGACTTCAACTACTGGAACGGTTTTGCGCCGAATACGACTGCGCCCACCACTTTTTCCGGCTGGCAAGAAGGGATCGGCGCGGAAACCTACATCATGCGGAATCTCAGCGTACGGGCCGAGGCGGTCTATACCCGTACCGGGCGGCAACTCAGCTTTGCCGGTCCGCTAGGGACCGACCAATTTACCATCCGGCCATCAATCCTTTCGGCACTTATCGGTCTGGCGCTACATATTTGATCGCGCCCAAGCGCATTGGCCGCTTTGCGACCTTAATTTTGTCCGATCCGAAGCCATGCGGCCGGTCGCATAGGGCTGCCAATCATCGTCGTACTGCCCATAATTACGGAGTAATATTGTCATATGGCAAAACAACCCGCCCTCGCCGACCCCCAACCGACCCCGACGGAACCCGCCCGCCCGGCGACCGTGCAGTGGATCGACAAGAACATGGCCACGCATTTTGCAAATGTGGTCAACGTGCAAAGCACCCGCGAGCAGGTCGACCTTTTCTTCGGCACGAACCAGACATGGAACGTGGCAGGAAGCGGCCAGGTCGCCGTCGATCTCACCAATAGGATCATTTTAACCCCGTTCGCGGCCAAACGGCTTTGGACGGTGCTCGGCGGGGTGATCCGTGAATACGAGTCGCGGCACGGCGCGCTCGACATCGAGCGTTAGACCAGCGTGGCGCGCGGCACACCAAGCCAGCATCCGCTTACCGGACCCGCGTCCGACGACGCTTCCGATCCGCCGGCATCAAACAAGGCGCAGCGCGATCCTAAAGCGGGCGATGGCGATGCGCCGGAGACGGCGTCCATCGCATCGCTTGAACCGGCGCTGTGGAAACGGCTTGGCGACGCGAGCAGCATTGCCGACACGGCTCGCGCTTGGCTCGCCCTGCAATGCCAGATGATCAACGGTGCAAGCCGCGGGATTGTGCTCCTGCCGGGCGACGCGCCGAACCGCTACGACGCCGTGGCCTTCTGGCCGGAAGGCTCGGGACGATCGGCGGCTCTGGCGGAAGCGGCCGAACTAGCTTTGCGCGAGCGCCGCGGCGTTGCCAGCGGCGATAGCAGCGATAATTCCGACTCCGCCGGCACCCAGAATGTCGCCGTCCCGATCCTGCTCGGCGCGGAGCTGGAGGGCGCGGTCGCGGTAACGCTTCGCGGCACCCGCGCCGAAGACAGCCGGCAAGCATTGCGGCAACTGCAGTGGGGCGCGGCTTGGATTCGCGAGCGGCTTCGCCAGGCGCGCGCCGCCGAACAGGACCACCTCCTCGATCGAACCCGCGCGGCACTCAATCTGCTCGGCGGCGCGCTCGACCATGAAGGCTTCGAGGCCGCCGCGATGGCGGCCGTCACCGGACTCGCGGTCCGTTCCAAATGCTCGCGCGTCAGCCTCGGCTTCCGCGATGCAAAGGCGGTCGCCGTGAAAGTGATTTCGCATACGGCACAGTTCGGTCAGCAGATGAACCTCGTGAGCCTGCTCGGCGCCGCGATGGACGAGGCGCTCGACCAGCGTTCCATCATTCTCTATCCGGGCTCTCACGATCAATTGCTGGCCACTTCGGCACACGCCGAGCTCTCCCGGGTTCAGCACGACGGCCAGGTTCTCACCCTGCCGCTGCTCGTCGGTGAGCGGTTCGTTGGCGCGCTGACGTTCGAGCGGCCGCCCGACCTGCCATTCGAGTCGGAGACCGTCGAACTGCTCGAGCTCGTGACCTCCGTTATCGGTCCGGTGCTGGAGGAAAAGCGACAGAACGATCGCTGGCTCGTCGTCAAGGCCGCCGAAAGCTTAAAGCAGCAAGTGACGCGGATGTTCGGACCGGGCCATCTTCCGCGCAAGCTGGCTGCCGCCGCAATCGTGACGGTCGCGCTGTTCGCGACCGTCGTGCAAACCACCTACCGGGTCAGCTCGGATGCCCGGATCGAAGGACTGGTGCGGCGCGCCATCGTCGCCCCCTATGACGGCTTCATCAAGGACGCCACGGTACGCGCCGGCGATACGGTAACGGAAGGGCAAGTCCTGGCAACGCTCGAAGACCGCGACTTGCTGCTCGAGCGGCTCAAATGGGTCACTGAGCGTCAGCAGCATCAGTTCGAATACGACAAGGCGCTCGCGACCAGAGAGCCGGCCGCGATCAATGTCATTCGCAGCCAGATCGATCAGGCCGATGCGCAGATCAAGCTGCTCGACGAAGAGCTCGACCGGATCAAACTACGCTCGTCGATTGCCGGTCTCGTCGTTTCGGGAGACCTCAGCCAGCTTATCGGCGCATCGGTACAGCGCGGCCAGGTTTTGTTCGAAGTATCGCCGCTCGATTCCTATCGGGTCATTCTCAGTGTGGACGAACGCGAGATCGGCCGCATCCAACCCGGCCAGACCGGCGAACTTGTGGTCTCGGCGCTGCCGAACGATCCGTTGTCCTTCAAGGTGGACAAGATCACCCCCATTGCCGAGGCCCAAGCCGGCCGCAACGTCTTTCGTGTCGAGGGCATGCTCACCGGCAATCCCGCGCGCTTGCGGCCCGGCATGGAAGGCGTCGGAAAAATCGATATCGGCGAGCGCAGTCTGGCATGGATCTGGCTGCATCCGCTGATCGACTGGATGCGCATCTGGTCCTGGCACTGGTTACCCTGACCGCGATGAACACGTCGCTCTTCAGTAGTTCCTGGTATCGCGTCGCCGACCTCAAGCCGCGCTTGCGCGCGCATACCGCCGTGCACCGCCAGGTCTTTCGCGGCAAGATTTGGTACATCCTGCAGGATCATCAGACCGGCCGTTTCCACCGCTTGTCTCCGATCGCCAATCTGATGCTTTGCCTGATGGACGGCCGGCGGACGATGCGGGACATCTGGGACGCCGCGGGCCGCAAAACCAAGGACCACCCGCCGACCCAAGATGAGACCATTCATCTGCTCGCGCAGCTGCATGCCGCCGATCTGCTCCAGGGCGAAATCCCGCCCGATTTCGACGAGATGGCGGAGCGGTCGGAAAAGGCCGGCCAGCGAAAATTGATGCAGCGGCTGCGCAACCCGCTGGCTCTGCGCATACCGCTGTTCGATCCAAATCGAATGCTCGATATCACGCTGCCGGTCGTCCGCCCGGTGTTTACCGTGTACGGCTTCCTCGCCTGGCTCGGGCTCGTCCTCACCGGACTGGTCCTCGCCGTGCTGCATTGGCCGGAGTTGACGTCCGACGTCGCCGACCGCGTGCTGGCGACCGAAAATGTCGCCCTGATCATGTGCGTCTATCCGGTGATCAAGAGCCTGCACGAACTCGGCCATGCCTACGCGACCAAGGTCTGGGGCGGCGAAGTGCATGAAGTCGGCGTGATGCTGCTCGTCTTTATTCCTGTACTCTATGTCGATGCGTCCGCCTCCGCCGCGTTCCGTCAAAAACATCGCCGTATCATCGTCGGCGCGGCCGGCATTCTTGTCGAAATGGCGCTCGCGGCGATTGCCGTCATTGTGTGGGTCCATGCCAGTCCGGGCCTCGGCCGCACGGTCGCGTTTAACGTCATCCTGATCGGTGGAGTCTCGACGCTGCTGTTCAACGGCAATCCGTTGCTGCGCTTCGACGGTTATTACATCTTCTCCGATCTGATTGAGGTTCCCAATCTCGGCACGCGCGCCAACGCCTATCTGTTCTATCTTATTCAGAAGCACCTGTTCAAAATCGACGACCTGGCAAACCCCGTCGCCGGGCCCGGCGAAGAGAAATGGCTGATCGCTTACGCGGTGCTGTCATTCGCTTATCGGTTGATCGTATCGGTCGGCATTGCGCTATTCCTTTCGGTGCGCATGCCCGCCATCGGCATCGTGATGGCCGTTTGGGCGCTTGGCGTAATCGCGCTCCTGCCGGTGCTCAAGGGCGTGAAATTTCTGGCGACAAGCCCTCGCTTGCGCGGCCGGCGGCAACGCGCCTTCGCCGTGGTCAGTGGGCTCGTCGCCGCGGCGTGGTTCTTTCTTTTCATCATACCGTTGCCCTATTCAACGGTCGCCGAGGGAGTCGTCATAGTTCCCGATCAGGCCGAAGTGCGCGCCAAGACCGAAGGGTTCGTCATCAAAGTTCTTGCCAGCCCGGGCTCGACGGTCGCGCCGCTGCAGCCTTTGGTCGCGCTTGAAGATCCGACACTTGATGCCCAGGTTGCCGTCATCGAGGCTCAACTCGACGAGACTCGCCAGCGGCTCGATGCGGTGCGGCAGATCGATCGCGTCCAGGCCGAGATGTTCGCGGATCAGGCCACCCATCTCGCCGACAAGCTCGAGACATTCCGCAAACGGCGGAGGGAACTCACTGTCGTTTCCGATCAGGGCGGACAGTTTGAAATGAGCGGCGCCGAAGACTTGCCGCAGCGGTACGTCAAGCGGGGCGATCTATTGGGCTACGTGATCTCAGACAAGGACGCCGTGGTCAGGGCAGTCGTGACGCAATCCGACGTCGACTTGATCCGCCAACGCACCACGCGCGTGGAGGCGCATGTTACCGACGATCTGGGCCATGCGATTCCCGCCCGCGTTCTTCGCGAAGTGCCGGCCGCGCAACAGGACGTGCCCAGCCTGGCGCTGACGACCCAAGGCGGCGGCAGCATCGCGCTCGATCCGTCGAAAACGCAGCGCCCGCAGGCGCTGTTCAGCCTTTTCCAATTGGACATCCAGCTCCTGGAGCCGGTGCCAATGCGAACGCAGGGCTCCCGCGTCTATGTCCGCTTCCTCCATGGCAATGAGCCGGTTGCCTGGCGTTTCCTGCGTTCGGTGCGGCAATTCTTCTTGGGGCAGTTCCGTGTCTGAGATCGTAGTGCAAGGCGCCCCACCGCCATTCGAAATGCCGCGCCAGCGGCTTTACAGCGAAAGGCCGGAACGGCGGGAAAGCGCGTTGGACGCCATCGCAGTCGCCGCGCAAGCCACCTATGTCGCGGCGACGGCAGGCCGGCGAATCCAGCGCCTGAACAGGATCCTGCCGCTCGTCAATCGCCATGAACAGGAATTCCGCCAGCTTGCCGACGAGGATGTTGATGCCGTCGTGCGCAGCCTCACAACGTCGCTGCGGCGGGGACCCGACTTCCCCGACGACACGACCGCAAAAGCGTTCGCGCTGATACGCGAACTGGCCGATCGTATTCTCGGCCAGCGTCATTTCGACGTTCAGGTCGTCGGCGCGTTCGCGATGATCAAAGGCATGCTGGCCGAAATGGCCACCGGCGAGGGCAAAACGTTGACCGCAACGCTGGTGGCGGGCACGGCGGGCCTGGCCGGTATCCCCATCCACATCGTTACCGTCAACGATTACCTCGTCCAGCGCGATGCCGATCTGATGCGGCCGCTCTACGCCAAGCTGGGATTGAGCGTCGGTATCGTGATCGGAGGGCAAAGCACCGAGGAGAGGCGCGCCGCCTATGCGTGCGACATCACCTACTGCACGAACAAGGAGCTCACCTTCGACTATCTGCGCGACCGCATGGTGCTCGGCCAGTCCGTGGGCGACCTCACCTTGAAGATGGAGGCGCTCTCCGAAAGATCGCCGCGGACGCAGAAACTGCGCCTGCGCGGCCTGCATATGGCGCTGGTCGACGAGGCCGACAGCGTCCTGATCGACGAAGCGAGAACGCCACTCATCATATCGGGGACCGCCGAGTCCGAAATCAACGCCGATGCGGTTGCACGCGCGCTTGAGCTTGCCGCAACGCTTGAGACCGGCACGGATTATTTCCTGACAGTGGAAGACCGGCGGGTGTTTCTGACCGGTCACGGCCAGGAGCGGGTCGCGGCTTTCGCCGAAAAACTCGGGCCGCCGTGGCGCAGCGTCATCACCCGCGAGGAGCTTGCCAGGCAGGCACTGGCGGCGATCCATCTGTTCCGGCGCGACGAGGAATACGTCGTCGTCAACGGCAAGGTGCAAATCGTGGATGAGTACACCGGCCGCATCATGCCGGACCGTTTCTGGAGCGACGGCCTGCACCAGATGATCGAGCACAAGGAAGGCTGCGCCCAGTCGGCGCGGCGCACGACGATTGCGCGGATCACCTATCAGCGTTTCTTTCGCCGCTATCAGCGGGTCGCCGGCATGAGCGGTACGCTACGGCCGGTGGCGCGCGAATTGTGGAAGGTCTATCGACTGCCGGTGGTCGCCATTCCGACCGCCAAGCCGGTCCGCCGCATCCACCGGCCGGACATCGTCGTCCACACCGACGCCGAGAAATGGCAGCTGATTGTCGATCGTGTGGCGAACCTGCACGCGCGCGGCGTGCCGGTTCTCATCGGCACCCGCTCGGTTCTGGCATCCGAACGCGCCAGCGCCGAATTGCAAGCCGCCGGCCTGCCCCATACCGTGCTCAACGCCGCGCAGGATCGGAACGAGGCCAAGATCATCGCCCAGGCCGGTCAGCGCGGCCGCATCACGATTGCCACCAACATGGCCGGCCGCGGCACCGATATTCATCTCGGCGAAGGCGTGGAAGACCTCGGCGGGCTGCACGTGATCATGACGGAGCGTCACGACGCGCGCCGTATCGACTTGCAACTCGCTGGACGCAGCGGACGGCAGGGCCAGGCGGGCAGCTTCGAAGCCATCATGTCGCTGGAAGATCCGCTGCTGGATTTTCCAACCGGGCTCGCGCTTGCCCGTTTTGCCAAGTCCACCGAAGGGTCTTCTGGGGAGCGGCTGGGACGGGCTGCTTCACGTTACGCGCAGATGCGGGCGGAACGGCTCCACGCGCGCATGCGCATGGATTTGCTGCGGTCCGACCAATGGCAGACAAAGACGCTGGCGATTTCGGGCCGGCCGGAATGATGCCCGGCTGCGCGGTCCGCGCGCCATTAACCAACAGCCGCGACGCCGGCGTGTGCGCCAAATTGTACCGGCAAATTTGATTTTTCCATGTGGACCGGCATGGTAGATCACCTGCGCAAAGTTTGGTTCGCTGGAGGATTAAGTCTTGGATTTAAGAAAGACGGTTCGATCATATGCCCGCGAAAGCGCGGGGCTTCTCGTCGGCGCAACCGTCGTCATGGTGGCTACCGGCGCCTCGGCCGCGACTTTCGACTGCGTGATGGATCCGGCTTTGACCGTGAAGCTCGGCAGCCCGGTGACGAGCGTTTTGTCCGACGTGATGGTCGATCGCGGCGATGTCGTCAAAAAGGGACAACCCATCGCGCAGATCGAATCCGAGGTCGAGAAGGCCGTGGTCGCGATCAATGAAGCGCGCGCCGGGAGCACGGCGGAAATTGAAGCCAAGCAGGCGATGCTCGACGAAAAGAGCGGCGTCTTCAAGCGCAAATCGGACTTGGCCGCAAAGAATGTCGCCAGCACCCAGGACGTCGAGACCGCGCAAGCCGAGTTCAACGTCGCCACCCAGGACCTCGCTCTGGCGCGCCTCAATCAACACATGGCGGAACTGGAAGTAGCCCGTTCACGGGCGCTGCTGGAACAACGCACCATTCGCAGTCCCTTCGACGGCATCGTCGTCGAACGCTCCCTTGGCCCCGGCGAATATGTCCGCCCGGAGGCAAATATCGTCACCATCGCCAAAGTCGATCCGCTGTTTGTCGAGGCCTACCTGCCGGTGCGCTATTACGGCAAGATCAAGATCGGCGATATCGCCGTCGTGCATCCCGGCGATCCAATCGGCGGCGATCACAATGCCACGGTCAGCATCGTCGATCAGGTCTTCGATGCCGCCAGCGGAACATTCGGCGTGCGGCTTAATCTGCCGAACGCCGGCTATGCGTTGCCGGGGGGACTGCGCTGCCGGGTCGACTTCAAGGTGCCGGAAGTGACCGCGCGCGATGCGGAAACAACCGATCCAAGCAAGAAATAAGAAATCCGCGCCGGCCGTGTCAGAAGTCTGACAGCGCGGCGCGGATGCGCGGGATGACAGCATCCCATTTGCGACTTGCATCCTGCCGGAACAGCCGCGCAGTCGGATACCAGGGACTATCGTCGCGATCGAGCAGCCAACGCCAGTCCGGAGCATAGGCCAACAGAATCCAGACGGGCTTGCCCATCGCTCCGGCGAGATGCGCGACGCTGGTATCCACCGAGATCACCAGGTCCAGATTTGCAACAAGCGCCGCGGTGTCGGAGAAATCGCGCAACGCGTCGCCGAACTGGAGAATATCGCCGCGCTCCTTCAACAGCGCGGCGTCGCCGGTGGGAACATGTTTCTGCAGGTTCACGAAGGTCGCGTCGAAGTCCAGGAGCGGCAATAGCGCGTCAAGCCGGATTGCCCGATTGGGATTGTTGGGATGCGTCGTTTGCCCGGACCAGCTCAGTCCGATGGCGGGACGCCGCGCCGGTCCGAGCCGCGCCTGCCAATCCACGATGGATTGCGGTGACGCATGCAGATAGGGCGTCACGGCAGGAATGGTTTCAAGCCGCGTGCGGAACGCCAGCGGCAAGCTCAGCAGCGGGCAATGCATGTCGAAAGCAGGCAGTGGCCCGCCCTTGGCGATGATTTTCTCCGGGCCGATCAGACTGGTCATCAGCGTGCGTAGCGGGTCCTGAACTTCGAGGATCACGCGCGCGCCGCGCGCCGCGACCAGCGGCGCGTAACGGCAGAACTGGATCGTATCGCCGAGCCCCTGCTCGGCATGCAGAAGAACGGTCTTGTCCGCAACGTCGTCCGCGCCAAGCCACAGCGGTTGCGCAAAGCTCCGCTTATCCTTCTTGCCTTGCCGCGATTCCCAGCGCCATTCGTATTTTTCGAAGCCGCGCTCGAGGTCGCCGATCAGGATTCGGCAGATCGCTTCGTTGAAATGCGCCTCGGCGGAGTGGCGCTCCACCGCAAGGGCGCGCGCGTAGCTCGCCAGCGCTTCCTCGAACTGCTTCATCTCGGTCAGGATGTTGCCGCGATTGATGAGCGCCTCGGCATGATCCGGGTCGATCGCAATCGCACGATCATAGCTCGCCAGTGCCTCGTCGTAGCGTTTCAAATCGCGCAGGACGCTGCCGCGATTGGAGAGCGCCTGCGCATAATCCGGCCGCGCGGCGAGCGCGCGATCGTAGCTCGCCAGCGCCTCCTCGAACCGCCTCAGGCTCTGCAGGGTGTTGCCGCGATTGGACAGCGCCTCGGCATAGTGCGGCCGCATGGTCAACGCGCGGTCATAGCTTGCCAGCGCCTCCTCGAACCGCCTCATCTCGTGCAGCGCATTGCCGCGATTGAACGGCACTTCGGGATCGCGCGGCCGCGCGGCGAGCGCGCGGTCGTAGCCCGCCAGCGCCTCCTCGAACCGCTTTAGCGTGCGGAGCGTATTGGCGCGATTGCTAAGCGCCTCGACATAGTCCGGCCGCAGGGCAAGCGCGCGGTCGTAGCTTGCCAGCGCCTCGTCATAGCGCTTGAGCTCGCTCAGAGTATTGCCACGATTGGAATACACCTCGGCAAAACCCGGCTGTAGCGCGAGAGCTCGGTTATAGCTGACGAGTGCCTCCTCAAAACGCTCCAGCTCGTGGAGAACGACGCCGCGATTGGAAAGCGTGAGCGCGGAGTCAGGCTGCAAGGCGAGCGCGCGATCGTAGCTCGCCAACGCCTCTCCGAGCCTGTTTAAATCCCGCAGGATATTGCCGCGATTGGACAGCGCGTCGGCATAGTTCGGCCGCGCCGCAAGCGCGCTGTCATAGCTCGCCAGCGCCTCCTCAAATCGCTTCAGCTCGCGCAGTGTGTTGCCGCGGTTGGACAGCGCCTCGGCGTAATCCGGCTGTACGATCAGCGCGCGATCGTAGGTCGCCACCGCCTCTTCGAACCGCTCGAGCTGATGCAAGGTAATGGCCCGATTGCACAGCGCTTCGGCGGAATCCGGCCGCACCGCCAGCGCGCGGTCGTAGCTTGCGAGCGCCGCGGTCTTTTTACCGAGGCGCGATTGCGCCACCGCGAGAAGGTGAAGCGCGTCAAAATGATCGGCTTTGGCAGCCACGATGTGCTGGCAAATCTGCTCGACGTCGCGAAGCCGGCCGGCGTCGAAAGCGGAATAAGCGAGACGGAGCGCTTCTGACAAAGTGACGTTGCTTCGCATCGGACCCAATATTGGAACTCCTGGCGCGACATGCTCGGGGCCGGTACGGCTGGCAAATCCGAACCTCCGTGCTACACGGTATGCCGTCCCGGCGCCGGCCTTCAAGTTGGGATTATTTTAATCCGTAAGACTGAGCGGGCGAGCGTGACGCAGTCAGACCAACCAAGCGGTTTCCAGCGAGGAGTCAGCCCGGCGCAGGCATTCGCCAGGGCTGTGACGCTGCACCGCGCGGGCAGGCTTGCCGAGGCGGAGCAGCTTTATCGCGCCGTTCTCAAGGCCGATTCCGATCATTTCGGCGCGCTGCTCTATCTGGGTGTCATCGCCAGCGAGCACGGCCATCTCCAGGACGCCGAGC
>Ga0182024_10017584_pt1 | contig 13402 bp, 14 predicted proteins | sample P32metaG_FD_120480 | JGI IMG/M metagenome (GOLD analysis project Ga0182024, IMG submission 120480) | Permafrost microbial communities from Stordalen Mire, Sweden - P3-2 metaG (Illumina Assembly) | ecosystem: Environmental > Terrestrial > Soil > Wetlands > Permafrost | place: Sweden: Stordalen...
CTCTTCATTTACTCCTCCTTGTGACCTTGAGCCTTCGAGACCTTAAGTCTCGGCTTTCCCCCAAAAAAGTAGGGGAAGCGTTCGGCAGCCTCAAAAGGCTGGCTTGCGCTTCCCCTGGTCGTACCCGATTCCGGTCGGGTTGTGGATGCCCCGGAGCCAATTCTCCGAGCTACAGAGGCCCCTGTCTTTGGCAGGGTCCTTACAGCAACAAAAGTGTACCTGCTTCGCGCCGCTCGCGCAGGTGTCAAAGGTCCCATTTGACTCAAGGTCGAAGGTCCCATATTCTCAAGAAACCACCGTCGTCAGCTCACTCTCCGTCTTCGGCTCGCGGGCCAAGACTCCTCGCCGCGCCCCGATCTCGTTACGGTAGTCCCAAATGGATTGACGCGACAGCAGCACGCCCCGCCTACGATGGATCTCCCCCCTAAGCGCGTTGTCGCTTAAGGTCGGGTGCTGCCTCGCCAGGAGGTAGACATGGTCGCGTAGAACGGTCTTGCGGCTGGGCAGCAACTCCTTAAGCGCGACCTCGACACCCCAAGGCAGTTCGATCGACTGGTTGGAGACGAGATCGTTGATCACGCTCGGCGCAACGTCCAGTTTTAGCGCCACGGAACATTGCGTCAACGGGTGCCGGTCAGCCAGGTCGCCGGTCGCCAAATAAGCGGCCTGTGCCGCAAGAATCAACTCTAGGACCCCGTACAACGTGGATTTGCGCCGGTCGACGAACTCCAGTTCCGATAGGAGGCAATCGGCACGATGAAGCTCGTCCGCAGCCAAAGAACCAAGAACATCTTCACGGCGTTGCGCGTCGATGCGGTAGCGCCCCTTCCAGATATCGCGGTTAAAGAAGGAAAGCCTCGGCCGGCCATGCTCCATTGCGACGCCGCCCACGCAGCTACACGTCCTGCCCGGGACCGCCAGCGCCTGGCCGGCTGCGAACTCAGCGTGGATATAGAAGCGGTCGACAAATTCGCGCACGCACCGTTCTTCCGCTTCAGAGATGCCGCAGCGCAGCGCCCTCTGGGCATCAGTCATCTCTGGGCCATCCCGCAGAAAGATCTCTTGAAAGCGTTCGCGTCCCATCCCGGCAATGAGCTGGACAACGGCGTCGTTGCCCTCAAGCACGGAGCCAATATCCGCGCCGCCGGCGCGCAGATCAAAATCGACCATGCGGGTGGCGAACCGAGCGGCGGGGAATGGCGTAACGGAGATCACCTCCGCCTCGACCAAGCGCTCAAAGAGCGGCTCTTGCTCAAGCGCAATGAGCCTATTGGCCACCTCTGCCTCCGGCGCCTTGAGGAGCAAGGCCCACTTGAGCCGGCCGCCGAGCGCCGCCCGCTGGGACGGCCGTGTCTTGCAGCTCACAAGAACATCGCTGCGCCGTATTCTTGGATGATCATTCCGGCTTATAGGCGGCCAGAAGATCGACCAGCCTCTGCGCGCGGGGGATCATCAAGGACAGCACCTCGCGCCTCTTCTCGGGCGTACCGGTACGCAGCCGCACCGCGGCGTTTGTCAGCGCGGAACAGGCGGTTTTCACGTCGTGAATAAGATCGTCTACCACAAAGTCATCAGCGGCCACTGTTTGAGGCCTCCTTTTCCGCGGAACGCGCCAAAGATCCATACAACGCACGCGTATTGGTCTTAAGGTCAGCGAGCACGCGGCGCTTGTTGCCGGCGTTGTCCGCGAGATTGCGCTTTATGAGTTCGTCGGTGATCCGGCGCAGCGTTGCTTTTATACCGTGCTCGCGGGCGTACCGGTATTGGTGAGGCGTCACAAACCCGCCGGTTTCCGCCGAGAGGTTCGCCAACATTTGCGCCACCTTATCGCCCGTTATCTCGCCCTCCGTGCCCGCGGCCAGAAGATCGACTAGCATCTTCAGTTGACGGATGTTCCCGCTCCACTCGTGGCGAAGCAGTTGCTCCTGCGCCTCCGCGTTGAAGCTCAGCCTGCGGCCGCCGCTGGTCAAACGATCTATCAGCGGGAAAATATCGCAAGTTCTTTCACACAGAGGCTTTAGCCGAACGCTCAGGCCGTGAATGCGTTGGAGAAAATCGACGCGCAGCTTGCGCGCCTCGACCAAGCTCGTCAGGTCCTCCAGCGTAGCGCTGATGATCCGGAATTGAGAGGTCTCGGGCTTCGCGCTTCCCAGCGGATAGAACGCGCGCTCCTCGATCGCCTTCAAGAGCTTGGTCTGCATCTTAAGGCTCATCGCGCCGAATTCATCCAGGAAGAGGGTTCCTTGATCGGCTTGGAGCAATTTCCCAGGCCGGTCTTCCTTGGCGTCGGTAAAGGCCCCCTTCTTGTAGCCGAAGAGCTCAGCTTCGAGCAGATCTTGAGAAAAGGCCGCGCAATTGATCGCCACAAACTGGCCCTTGCGTCCAGAGTGCTCATGGACGATGCGCGCCAAGCGCGTCTTTCCCGTGCCGGAGGGTCCTAATAGAAGGATAGGAAGGTCTGAAACCGCGTACTTGAGCGCTTCAGCGATGCTTGCCCGAGTTTCGGGGTCGACCGTAACGTAGCCATCATCAAAGACCTGCTCCGCGGTGTCCTGCTTCTGCCTGGCATGGTAACGTCCCAGGACGAGTTCGACGTTCTTCTTGAGCTTGGCGCCCTTAGCAAAGAAATCGTGGCAGCCGAGCTTGTACGCCTGTTTGACGCGCGCCGGTGAGTCGTGTCCGGACATCACGACCGTGTAGCTCCCCTTCGCGACGGCAAGGGGAATCAGCTTGAGACCGGAGCAATCGTCCCCTTTGCCAAGCTTCAGGTCAAGGAAGCAGATATCCGGACGCGAAGAGGCAAGATGCTTGCGCCCTGCCGCCTCATCCTCGGCGAAATCCACGTTATGGTCGGACAGGAGCTCCGCGATATTGGCTCGTTCGAGCGCTTCATCCTCCACTACCAGAATCGAGAGCTTGGCCACGGTGCTGAGATCGTATAAAAGATGTTCTCAAATGTCAACACTTAATTTACATTTGCAACACAATAACGCGTTCTCCTCGGAATAACCCGCGTTTTGCCCCTGCCGGAAAAATTCGTCCAGGAAGGGTGAGAGGCACAAACGCTCAAAGGAAGCAGAAAAAATGACCAAACCCTTCATCCTTGTCGTGGAAGGCGACCCGCGAATGCGGGACCGATATCAGGACGTCTTTCGCGGCTATGAGAACAAGTTCGATTATCACGCGGTCCCCAGCGCCGGCGCTGCCGAGTGGTTCTTACAAAGGAAGCCGGCCGATCTGGTCGTTCTCTCCTCGACTCCGCTGGGAATCGCAGGCATGGACTTGCTGTGGCAACTGCGCAACGCGCAGGCGACCAAGAACGTGCCTGTTATCTTCGTCTCCACCAAAGAGGATCTCGAGGAGAAGATTCGAGCGCTTCGCGCCGGCGCCGACTTATACCAAACGACGTCCTTCAATGCCGGCGTCTTCATCGCGCAGATCGAGCGGCTCCTTGATCGCAGACCCATTGAGCGTCGCTTCAGTGGACTTGCAAACGCGTTCCTTCTCTTGGGCCATCTGCTCAATCGGGTGGTCGGCTAACCTATGGCCAATAACTCCGCCGTCCCCGTTGCCCACGAGACTCCGCAGACAAGGCTGCGGCGCACTACGCTGCGGGACGCAAACAGAATGTTTCTGTTGGCGGCCCTCTGCTTCATTATCGTCGTCGCCAATCGCTTCTCAGAAGACAGGGCCGCCGGCAGTACGATGCCCTCAACCCTATCGGTCGTTGGGAGGCTCGTCCGATGAACGATATACGCGCGTCCCGGACCTCGCGAGGCCTCGTCGAGCCTCAGGCTCAGCAGCGTGACCTGCGCCATCCTCTTCCCCCTCTTTGCCTTCGCAGCGCTGGCGTGGTTGCGAACAATTCATCAAGAAAAGAAAACGGAGGTCTCACAATGAAACAAGAAGGTCCGTCGCAAAACCCCGCAGATCGCCCCAAGCTGCGGCAAAAGCCTCGCATCATCCACAAGAGCTGGCAGGAGAGCCTGGGCCAGGTCGCGGTGGTCGCCTGCATCCTGGCCCTGCCGTTCCTGATGTCGCCGGCCAACGCAGCCGCCGCCGACGGCATCACCCAGGCCGCCCAGAGCATGTACACCTACGTCCGGGCGCTGGGCGCGGCCGTCACCACGTTGGGCCTGGCCGGTGTCGCCTTCAAGCTCATGGTCCAGCACGACAGAGAGGGCTTGGCGCCGATGATGTACGTCATCGGCGGCGGCATGATCATGCTGCTGGCCCCCACGCTGGTCGGGCTCATGCAGGGCTGGACCGGCAGCGCCCAGGCCATCTCGGGATGGAGCTGAGATGACAGCGGTCCGGACTTATCGAGCGGTGGACTTCCCCTTGAAGCTATATGGCTTCTGGCCCGCCGATCTAGCAGTGCTGTGCGGCCTCTTCGTCTTCGTGCATGGGGTCTTCAACAACCTCAAGCTCGATATAGCGCTGCTTATTCCGGGCCTCTGGATGGCGTGGCGGGCGAGGAAGCGCCCGCCACGCAGCGGCTCATCGCTGCTTGCTTTCGCGGTGAACCCTCGTCGTTACGGCCTGGGCCTGGTCCGAGAGGTTTACCTGCCCGGCCGCAAACGTTCGTAAAGAGGAGCCCATGAATAAACAAAGAGTCGTTATCGCAGACGACGAGCCCTCGGTGCGGCTGCTCGTCTCCTATATAGTGGAGCACAAAGCGGGCAAGTGGGCTATCGAGGTGCCCAATGGCGAGGAAGCGCTGAAACTCGCCCGGGAGCGTTTGCCGGACCTGCTGATCCTGGACGTCAGGATGGCGGGTCAGTTCAACGGTCATGAGGTGGCGCAAGCCCTCAAGGCCGATCCGGCCACTTCGGGCATCAAGATTCTCATGCTAAGCGCCATGACCACGGTCGCCGACCGGATCTTGGGGCTTCAGCACGGCGCCGACGACTACCTCATAAAGCCCTTTCATCCAGACGAACTCGTCGCCCGCATCGAAGCGCTGCTCAGACGCACGACCCTCACGCAGGCTCAGGCATGAACACCAGCACGCTCGTCCGGGACATCCTTAAAGTCCGCAAGGACCCCCCCATCCATACGCTGCTCAACCTCTGGGGGATCGATGGCGACGTCCTGGTCGGCGTCGACCTGCAAATGACGCGGGTCTATCGGCTCACCTGTCCCGATGCCTCATTCTTTGGCGAGGACGACGCCGACCGCCATGCAACAGCGCTTGGGCGACTTCTCGACAGCCTTCCTCCTAACTGCACAGCCCAGTTGCTCGTCCAGTTGCGCTGGGACGGCGGGCGGGCGCTTGACGCCTACGAGGCGGCCAAGCGCCCCGAGGGCGAGATGGCGAGATTCGTGCTCTCCGAGCGCACGACGTTTCTTAAGCGTCGAGCGTTCCGCCGCGTCACGCATTACCTCGCCTTGACGACCCACGCGACACCCCAGGACCGGCGGCGATTTAACGTGGGACCGCTCTCGATGCGCCTGCCCGATCCCGCGAAGACCCTCAGTGAGGTCTACAGGCGGCGGATCTTCGAACTGGGCACGATCTGCAACAACGCACTGACCTCGCTTAGGGAAGCCCGGGTCGCGGCCGAGGCCCTAAGCGGCGAAGCGCTCATGTCCTATTTCTACGAGCGCTTGAATCCCGGTCGAAGCGCCGTGGTCGAGCGGCCCGCCGTCAGACCTCACTTGACCCTGCGCGACCAGGTGGCGCTAAACGCCTGTCAGTCGGAATTCGACACGTTGACGATGGACGGCCACCACCATCGGGCGATCCATCTCCACATTCGACCAAGCGTGCTGGATGGCCGCGCGATGCATCGGCTCTATAACGAGCTCTCGGGCGACTACGACTTCATGGTCTCCATCGACAGCGTCAATCAGGAAGACGAGGAGCGCTCCTTGAAGAGCAAGGGCTCGATCGCCGACGCTCTCGAAGTCGTCCACGTCTCGCCTTACCACGAGGCCAAGCTGCAAAAAGAGGACGCCGATGCGCTCTTGGCCCACACCAAAGCCGAGGATCAAAAACTATATATCGGCTCCGTCCACGTCGTCTTGCGCGATTCGAATCCCGAGAGGCTGACGAATCTTCAAAACGAGACTATTCAAGCCTTCAAGAGACTTGATGACGCGGTCGCCGTCGTGGCGGATAATGAGCATTTGCCGCTCTTCTTGGCGTCTCTTCCCGGACATTCGCACCTCAATCAACACACCGAGACCTGGAATACCGAGATCGCAGCCCGCTTCATGACCGCCACCGCCAGTTGGGACGGAAGCCCGAACCCGCAAGTCGTCATTCCCTGCGACGACGGCAAGCTCCTGGGCCTCGATCTCTTCTCCTCCGAGATCACCGCGAAGCACTCGTTGATCCTGGGCGTCTCGGGCGAGGGCAAGTCGGTCTTGACCAACACGCTTCTAACGAGCTTTTTCTGCGCTGATGAGGACAACCACGTGATCGTCATCGACGACGGCGGCTCGTACCGCCGGCTCTGCGAGCTGCTCGGCGGCCAATACCTCGAGCCCACCCTCGACGGGAAATACGCCTTTAACCCGTTCCTGAGCCCCGACCACGCGTTCGATGCGTCGGGCCAACTCGACGCCGATTTTACGAGTTTCATGACCTTGCTTGTCCAGATGATGGTCCGCCGGCCCGACCTGACCAACAATCAAAAGACGATCATCGAGAAGTGCCTGCTCGGCGCTTACGAGAAAGCTAAACCGGACGCGCCGCTCCTGGGCCATCTCAGGGAGGCCTTCGGTCGCTTTGAGGGCGATGCGGAGGACGTGGCGCTAGCGCGTTCCTTCTATAAGGAACTCGCCATCTGGACCGAGGGGATCTACAGCCGCCTCCTTAATCGCCAGAGCACGTTTAATGCGAGCGCCCGCTTTGTCGTCTTCGATCTCAATAGGATGACCCAGGATGACCTCAAGCCCGTCATCCTCCTGATCATCCGCTCCGTCATCCACCCCAAGCTGGCCAATAAGCGCCTTCGAAAGGTCATCGCCCTGGATGAGTGCTGGAAATTCCTGGCGATGCCGATGGGTGCCGCGATAGCCACCGAGTTGTACAAGACCGGCCGACGATTCAACGCCGCCGTTTCCGTCATCACCCAGAGCGCCGAGGACCTCCTCAAAAGCACGGCGGCCGCGGCGATTGCCGACAACTCGACGGTCAAGTGGATACTGAACCTGGGCGGCGGCTACGACAAGCTAGCCGAGCTCAAGCTCTCACCCGAGGAGATCCAAGTCGTCATGGATCTCGGCAAGAATCCCAACCGGAACCAGTACCGGAAGGTCTACCTGCGTTTTGGCGAGCGCAAGCTCGTCATCCGGAACGTCCTCTCGCCGACCGCTTACTGGCTCTACACAACCGATCCGCAGGACCTGCGCTGCGAGTTGGCCCTCAAGGAAAAGGAGCCGTCCTGGACCCCAGTAAAGGTCCTCGGCACGCTCGGAGCGCTCAAGGACAAGAATTCCCATTGGGGACCACCCGAATATCTGGCCGCCATTGCGGCAGGAAGGTATTAGCATGCGAGCGGCAACGATCATTCTAATCGTTCTTTCCGGACTGCCCATCGGTGTCAGGGCGCAGATGGCCGTTACCGACCCGGCGCTTACGAGCATTCAGCAGGCCAACCTAAGCTTGACGCAGACGTGGCAGGCGTTTCAGAAGCTCCAAATGGTCCAGGACGCCGAGTTCATGTTGCAGACCGCACAGGCCAGCCAATCCTACTGGAAAATGTACCAGGCCGACTCCATGAACAAAGGGGGCCTCCTTGGCTACTACACCGCCTACGCCAAGCAGGAGCTTGACCAGACCGCCGACCAGACCTACCGCCAAGTCTATAACAACGGCTCTCTGCAGAATTTCAACAGCCCCGAGGGTAATCTCATATCGAACGGCGTGGCCGCCCTCAACCAACAGACGGGCGCTTTCTTCAACGGCGTCACCGCCTCGGCTGTGGGCGCGATGAACACGCTGGATGCCGGCTACAAGAACGCTCGCGCGACGATCTTCAATCAGGCGCAGGCCTCCGCCGCGGCCCGCGACCAGGTCATCGTGGCCGAAAACGACAAACTCGACGGCTCGACCGCGATGATCCAGGACGTCGTCACCCAAGCCTCCGGCGGTGGGATCAGCGCCCAGCAAAGCGAGAGCATCGCCGTCCATACGCAGGCGTTGATGCTCCAGCAACTCTTTGGGATTCGCCGGCTCATCCAGCTGCAGGACGCCATCCTAAACGACAACGTGAAGTCGGACTTGGCCGAGCAGTCGATCAGCCTTCAGGCCGCCGGCGACCTGGCCAAGTTCCGCGCCACGCGCGGCCAGAATGCGACCGTGGGCGCCACGCCGGACCAGCTCAATGGGGCTATGCGAGGCATCCCCGGTCAGTAAGGAGACAAAGAAAATGAACGACTCGACCATCATCGCCGCGGCCTCGCCCTACAACGACACCCAGATCCCGCAGATCCTGTCCGCCACGTTTGGACTGACCTTCACGATGGCCTTTAGCCTCTTCTTGTTCATCTTCGTCGCCGAACTCCTGCGGCTGCAGGTTGACGCGGCGACGATCGCGGCCGGGGCCAAGTCGGGAAAACCCCACCTCAGCAAGTTCCTGGTCCGCTCTTTCATGGTCTGCTTCAGCCTGTTCTTCCTCTATAAGTCGACCTTCCTTACCATCGTCGGAATCTGCGACACCCTTGCTCTGGCTATCTCGAACGACAGCCAGTGGATGGGATTCATCGGGCAATTGAGCGCGACGGCGGCGGCCGTCTCGATCCATGGCTTCAGCCTCAGCGTGCCGACCTTCCTGGGCGCCGCGGCTTTCACGGCCCTCCAGTACGTGCAGGAAGTATTCGTCACTATCCGATTCGTCCTGCTTGCGCTGCTCTATTGCGTCGGTCCGCTGGCTTGGGCGCTGGGGGTCTCGGAACTTGGTATGTGCGCCCTGCGAGGTTGGTTCAAGACGACCATCCGCGTCTCCTTCTGGTTGGTCGTCTACGGCGTCATCAAGGCGGCCATCCTGCCCCTGATGGTCTTCGCCTTCTCGAATGGCGCCGCCGCGGGCTCGGCCGTGGCGACGTTGTACGCGATCGTCATCCTCGTGAGCGTCTACATGATCCCCGCCTTCACGGAGGCGGTGCTCAACGGAGCCCATTTAGGGGCAATTAGCGGCGCCGCCATGGCGTATACGACCTACGCGATGACGCGCGGCGCGGGCTCTGCGGGCGACGCGATGCATGCAGCCTACGCGGGAGGCAGCCGAATCCAGACCTTCCGAGAGGCCCACGACCACTACAAGGGCGTCGGAAAAGGCGCGGAAGGCATGAAGGGCCTTTCCGCCGTTTGGCACGGCCTTCGCGGACATCCTAATGGGGACGCGGACAAGACCAGCCCTGCAGCGGGCACGGGCGCGCCCAGCCCCGCCGCGAGTCAGGGGAACAGCCCTCAACCCGGCTCGAGCGCGGATTCCACCGGCAAAACGAGATAGGCCCAGAAGAGAGGATAACCAGATATGGAGAGCTTGACGCAAACAGCGGTCCAAGACGCGAAACCGGCGCAACTCTTGCAGCCGCAAGCGCCCACCGCCCCGGCGCCACAGGATCAGAAGCCCAGAGAGGCGTCCACGGCCGCGGGACCGGCCGCGGTCAAGAGCAAGCCGTCAGCCGAGAGCAAGCTGCCGAAGTGGTTTGAGGTCTTCGGCAGCGCCGTTGCCGAGGTCCTCTTCCTGCGCAATTTGGTCGTGGGCCTGGGCGGCGTAATCATCTTACTGCTGATATCGGTCGTGCGGCTCGCCAATAAGCCGCCGCTTGTCATCCGCGTCGACGACCTGCGCGAGCCGATCGCTGTTAAAGACTTGCAAAGCGACTCCGAGGCCACCGCCCCCGAAGTGCGCAACTTCGTCGATCATTTCACGCGCTACCTCCTCAGCTGGGACCTCTACACGCTCGGCGACGATCTGGACCGCGCCATGACAATGATGACGCCCGCCGCCGCGGGCAAGATGAAGCAGTACCTCAACGGCATCCAAGTCGGCCGCCAGACCAGGGAAGACGCCCTGCGGACCAAGGTGATCGTTCAAGAGATCACCGTCGACAAGGACTCCCCCCACGTGGTCCGCGTCAAGGTTCGCGGCTCGCGCATCGCCCAATCCTACGAGAAGAAAGAGCTGCATCGCGAGACCATCTTCGAGGACACGCTCGTCCTGCGCAAGGTCGATCGCTCCCAGACTACGCCCTGGGGCCTGTTGGTCGAGGACTGGCAGGAAGCGATCTTCAAGACGGAAGGTGGGCAGACGCCATGACGAGACAGACCGCAATTGCCCTCATTCTGCTCGAAAGCCTATTGGCCGCAATGGTCGACGCGCGCACTCTGGCCCACGTCGCGCAGGCCTCGGCTTCTCTTGGACACTCAGTCGCAATACCAGCCTTTCCTAAGGAGACACAAACGCCATGAAGCACAATCGCCTGGCCGTAGCCGCCGCAATCTTGCTGAACCTTGCCTTCACCACCGGCGCCCACGCCGTCCAGCTCGATATTCAGGTGCAGGGCTACCTGACCAACGCGGCAGGTACGCCTTATACGACGCCGCAGGCCGCCGAGTTCAAACTGTATCAAGGCGGCAGCGCCAGCCAAGCGGGCTCCGGAACCCTTGTTTATGACGAGACATCCAATATCACTCCCGCGCCAAGCGGCGTCTTCACCTACCTGCTCGGCAGCGGATCTCCGCTGACGCCTGCCTTGTCGACGGGGATGTTTGACACCAACAGCCCGCTATACGTCGAGATATCGGTGGGCGGCGTGGTCCTGCTGCCGCGACTGCTTCTTACCGGAATGCCTTTCGCGGCGGTGGCGGGTGTGGCCCAAAGCTTGGATCCCGTAGCGCAGGTCACGGTCAGTGTCCTCAATGCGTCTTCAGGCACCTTCGCTGCGTCTCTCTCGGCCCCAGCTGGAATTACCGCGTCGACCTTGACGCTGACGGCCGCTGGGAATCAATACGCCCTCGTGGCTTCAACCGGCATAAACGTCACCGCTGGCGGAGTAAGCGCGCCCTTCTTCAACGGAGCCTACTACGGCGATGGCTCCCACTTATCGGGAGTGGGTGCGGCCAGTGTCGGGGCCCCGAACATCGGACCCGGCACGCTCCCCCCCGGAGTGCTTCTCCCTGCCGCCAACCTGATCAATGGACCGATCTCGCCGGCTCTTCTGCCCGCGAACATCGCGTTTACGAACCAATCGAATACGTTCTCAGGTCCCCAGAACATACAGGGGCCTCTGACGGCCTCGACCATGACGCTCACCGGCGCCGGCGCGGGACAGTACGCCCTGGTAGCCTCGACCGGAATCGACGTGACCGCCGGCGGAGTCATCTCGCCGTACTTTAGCGGAACCTATTACGGCGACGGTTCCCACCTGTCGGGAGTTGCGGCATCTATCGTGGCTCCCTCAAATATCGGGGCCGGGACATTGGGCCAGGGCGTGCTCCTTCCGACCAATCAGCTCACGGGCGCCCCGATCTCGCCGACGCTCCTGGTCTCAACCATCGCCTACACCACGCAATCCAATATCTTCACTGCCTCCCAGACCGTGCAAGGGGTCTTGGCGGTCGCGCCGCAGGGCAACGCCGTAGTCCAGATCGGCGGCAGCTATCCGGGCCCTGGGAGCGGCTACTCGGGCGATGGCCAAGTCACATCCCAGCACTCGATCATCTTCCCGAGTTGGAGCCAGGTCGCGCCAGTCACCGACGGCGTGAAACTCGTCGCCGTGAACAAGACCGCCTACGCGACCTCGCCCTGGTATCTCTTCCAGAGCGCGGAGCTTCACCTCTTCCTGCTCGGCCACGGCGCGCTCACGCCCGACGATACGACCGACCTGTACGACTTCACCCCAACGGGTTTCCTCGCCGCGCAGCCGATAAACGCCCCCTCGGCCAACCTAAGCTTCGGACTCTCGGCCGCCACGATCACGTTGACCGGCACGGGGAGCAATCAATACGCCCTCGTCGCATCGACCGGGATCGATGTCACTGCCGGAGGGGTCACTGCCCCTTACTTCAGTGGCGCCCATTATGGAGATGGCTCAGGATTGACCGGCATCACGGCAACCGCGATAGCCCCAGCCAACATTCTTCCCGGCATCGTCCCCTCCGGCGTGGGCGTACCCCCCGGCAATATCCTGGCTGGTCCATTGGGGCCATCTGTCCAGGTGCCGCCAGCAAACATCCTGCCCGGAACACTGCCCAGCGGAGTCGTTCTGCCCACGACGCAACTCACCGGGCCGCCCATCTCGCCCGCTCTTCTCGTCAGCACCCTGCCGTACACCACGAACGCCAACACGTTCGGCCCGGTGCAAACCTTCTCTGGAGGTCTCACGGCGACCAACGCGACCATGACTTTCGGCGTTACGGCCGCCACTCTGACTCTCACTGGCGGCAACAACAACCTCGCCAGCCTGAACACCTCATCAGGCATCGCCGTAGCCGCCGGCGGCGTCACTGCGCCGTACTTCTCCGGGGCTTTTGTCGGAAGCGGCGCCGGTTTGACGCAGTTGCCGACATCGAGCTTGGTCGGCGGCCCGATCGCACAAAGCCTTTTCCCCCCCACCGTTGCGTTGGGCAACGCGCTCAAGGCCAATCTCAACGTCAAGAATGACGCCGCAACCCCGTTGACCACGGTCGACATCACCGCGGACCTCATCTCGGTCCAAGGCGTCTCCTTGAGCAATGTGAGCGTGAGCGCCAACACCGGGCTGTCGGGAGTCCCCAACGGCCTTGATTCCGGCTCGCTCTCCAATGGAACTTGGTACGCGGTCTTCGTGATCACCAACAACCAAGGCACGCAAATCGCTTCATTGCTCTCGCTGGCCACAGCGCCCAGCTTGCCGGCCGGCTATACGCGCTTCCGGCGGGTCGGCTGGGTTAATATCAACGGTTCCTCCAACATCACGCAGTTTCAGAATGTGGGAGATTGGTGGTATTGGACGGACGCCGCGCAATTCATTTACAGCAACCCCAGCGGCACCACGTCACTGGCCCGCGCGGTGCCCCCCACGAGCAAGATAGCATCCTGGGCGGAGTCTGGATACGCCTACGTCGGCGGAATACTCACGGTTACGCCCACGGGAAGCGTCATGCCCGCCACCGCGGTCGGGGGCCAATGGACCAACGAGGATGGCTCGCTCCAATACGGCGGCAGCGGGACCTTCCTGCTCAACGCCTCCCAACAGGTCAACATCAACGGCGCCAGCCGCGGAACCTTGGTCGTCTTGGGATACTACGATCCCCTATGAATAAGCTGAGACGAAGACGGCAATTGCTGAAGCTTCTCGCAGCACTGGCCTCGCTGGTCTGGTTGGCGTGCCTGGCCGGACCTGTACGCGCCAATCTCTGCGGCCTACCGGTCGGCGCCGCCGCCGGCGCGGGCCTGCTCAC
>Ga0182024_10017585_pt1 | contig 13402 bp, 6 predicted proteins | sample P32metaG_FD_120480 | JGI IMG/M metagenome (GOLD analysis project Ga0182024, IMG submission 120480) | Permafrost microbial communities from Stordalen Mire, Sweden - P3-2 metaG (Illumina Assembly) | ecosystem: Environmental > Terrestrial > Soil > Wetlands > Permafrost | place: Sweden: Stordalen...
CCCCCAATCAAATAGGCCACCGTCATCACCAGGAAAGGGATGGCGACATGCAAGTAGCGCTCTTTCGAGCGATCGGAATGCATGGCGTTGAGAATCATGGCGGGAGCTCCCAGCAAGTTCATCGTCGCCACCAGAAAACCAATATTGCGATTGCTAAGATGGGTGATTGCCTGCAAGATCGCGGGCGCCGAAAAGGTATACGCGTAACTGGAGCCAAGCATGCAAAGGAAAACAAGGCTTATCTGCCACACCCGCACATCGAGCAACGCGCGCCCGATTTTTGCACTGTGATCGTCCAGGGCGGCATGTTGGTTCGAGTGATGAAGAATCCACTCGCGTTCCTCCTCGGTCAGCCAATTAGCCGTGGCAGGTCCGGCCGGCAGCAAGGACAAAAAAACAATACTCAGCGCAACTGCGGGTAGGCCCTCGATCACGAACAGCCATTGCCACCCGGCAAGCCCCGCCTTTCCCTGCAGGTCGAGAAGTAGGCCGGCGATCGCCCCCATGAGCACCGAACTGATTGGATAAGAAATGTAAAAGCGGCTGATGGCACGAGCCCGCATATGCACCGGGAACCACTGGCTGAGATAGAAGATCACCCCCGGGAAAAAACCCGCCTCCGCCATCCCCAGCAGAAAACGCATGACATAGAACTGCACCGGCGTCTTGACAAACATCATGCCCATCGCCAGCAAGCCCCAGGTGAACATAATGCGTGCAAACCACCGGCGTGCCCCAACGCGATACAGCAGCAGATTCGATGGAATCTCGCACGCAGCATAGCTGACAAAGAACAAAGCCGGCGCCCAAACCATAAATCGAAGCGCTGAAGTGCAGATCACGGTTCATTTGCAACGAGGCAAAGCTGATGTTCACCCGGTCCATGTAAGCGATGCCGTAGCCGAGGGCGAACAGTGGGATCAGCCTCAGACTGGCCTTGCGCAGTGCAGTGCGCCCGACCGCATGGTCTATGGGGAGTGGCTGGGCAACCGACATGGTGCAGGATAACATTCGTCTCTCGATCCGCAATCCAGCAAGTAAGTGGAAAAATTCGGAGCGCTGCCGGATAGCTTGCCCAAAGGACGATTGCCAATTAGCGTCTTAGCATGAATCGCGAGATAACCATGACCGCGGTGCAAGCAGACGCCCCGGAATCTGCTGACACTTGCGAAGCGCAAGACCAGGTAGCCGATGGAACAGCCTGAGTGGTTCACTGCCGGAGACGTAGACGGCTTCTTCGGCCTCTTCTTCAGCGGCTTTCCCGACCTTCTGCTGATCGTGGGCCTGGCGCCGGTGTGTGGCTTTCCCCTCAGCTTTGTCGCCGGCCGCATCCTTCCTGGTGTAGCGATTTCCGTCCTGGCAGGGAACCTCTTTTATGCCTGGCAGGCACGCCGCCTGGCACTTAGAGAAGGCCGCAGCGATGTCACCGCTCTCCCCTTCGGCGTCAATGCGCCCACCATCTTCGCCTATGTCTTCCTCATCATGGGCCCGATCTATGTCAGGACGCACGATGCAAACCTGGCCTGGCACGCGGGCGTCTTCGCCAGCCTGTTCAGCGGCGTCGTGCAAACTGCGGGAGCCTTCTGTACCGATTGGTTACGCCACCACACGCCGCGCGCCGCGCTGCTCGCTCCCCTGGCGGGACTCGCCCTGGCCTATCTTTGCCTGGGCTTCGTCTTCGGCGTCTTTCAGCAGCCCGCCATTGCCCTCTTGCCCATGCTCATCCTGCTTACCTTGTATGGCTCGCATCTCAAGCTTCCCTATCGTTTGCCGCCGGGCCTGCTTGCGATCGGCATCGGCGCGATCCTGGTTGCGATGCTGCGCTGGTTCCATATCTACACCGTTCCTGTACCTGCAGTACCCGCGGTGAAGCTATATCTGCCCCATGCGGTAAATGTATTCGCCCTTTTCCACCAAAGGACCTATTGGCCTTACCTGACGATCATTGTGCCCCTCGCCGCGCTCGACACGCTGGCCTCGTTGATGATCCTGGAAAGCGTCAAAATTGCCGGCGATGACTACGCCACCAGGCCATCTCTGTTGATGAATGGCGTGGGCACGATCGCCGCTGCCTGCCTGGGGAGTCCCTTCCCCACCACACTTTACTTGGGCCATGCCGCGCACAAAGCCAACGGCGCCCGCTCCGGCTATTCGGTACTCAATGGACTGGTCACACTGGCCATATGCACCACTGGGATTCTGCCGCTGGTCCTGCGCTTTGTACCTCTGGAGGTGGCCGCACCCGTCATCATTTGGTTTGGGCTGATCACTGTCGGCCAAGCCGTCACCGAGGTGCCTGCGAACCAGGCGATCGCCGTTGTCATGGGGCTGATACCCGCCCTTGCGCAGTGGGTTACGAGCATTGCGGATACGGTCGCGCGCAAAGCAGGCAGCAGCCTGCTGGAAGTTGCGCCGCGCATGGGCGGCGACCTGGCCATGGGGGGACTCATCGCGCTGGGGCAGGGATCGCTCTTGACCTCGATGCTGTGGGCCGCGGCGCTGGCGTACATCGTACAGGGCCGGTTTGCCCCGGCAGCCGCCTGGCTCGCAGCGGCCGCTGGGCTTTCCGCCGTCGGCATCATTCACGCTTACAAGCTCTCTGCCAACGGAGTGGAAAGCCTGATAGGGTGGTGGGTCGCGCCTCAGTTCACTCTTGCGTACGCCGGCGGGGCAGCGTTTCTGCTGGCATGCGCCTGGTATGCGCGTAGAGTCCAATATTCCGAACAGCGATAAGGAAAGGAAACATCCATGGAACGTCGCAGTCTACTGAAGAATCTTACTGCCGCCGCCGCGGTGGGTGCGGTCACTAACCTGGGGGGCGGACGCACGCTCTCTGCTGAAGCGGCCTCCGGTGTCGTCAAGACCATGGGCCATGGTGGCCCGCTGGCGCAGGCGAAAGACGCGGCCCGCAGGGGTATGCCTCCGCTGAAGATTACCGACGTCAAAATCATCGCCACCGCACCTACCGGGTCTAACTGGACCATCGTCAAGGTAGAAACCAGCGAACCCGGGCTGTACGGCCTGGGCGCGGCGACTCACCAGGAGATTCCCCAGGCCGCGCAGGCCTATATCGAAAAACGATTGAAGCCATTCGTGATTGGGAAGAACTGCGACGACATTGAGGACATCTGGCAGTCTGCGTATCTGCAGGAATACTTCCGCTCCGGACCCGAGGGCAACGATGCCCTGAGCGGGATCGATGGCGCTCTGTGGGACATTCTGGGCAAGCGTCTCGGGGTTCCCGTGTATCAACTGCTGGGGGGAAAGGTTCGCGCCGCCGTACCGCTCTATGGCCACGCCGCCGCCCTCACGCAAAGTGAATTGAACGACCAGGTGCAGGCCTATATCGAGAAGGGCTACCAGGTAGTGCGCATACAACTGGCGGTTCCCGGGTGGTCCGGTTATGGTGTCAGCGGCGCGAAGACGTCTGCCGCGGTGCAGGCGTTGCGGCCGGACGGAGTGACGCCCTCGCCGGTCTTCGACGCTGGGCGTTATCTCACCACCACGATTGGCATGTTCGAGGCCATACGCGCGAAGTTTGGATTCGACATTGGGTTGGTCCACGACATTCACGAGCGGCCGGCGCCCAACCAATCGATCGAATTGTGCAGAGCGGTAGAGCAGTACCGTCCGTTCTATATGGAAGATCCACTTTCGCCTGAGGATGTGGGTTGGTTCCAGATCTTCCGCCAGGAAACCTCCGCGCCCCTTGCCATGGGAGAACTGTTTGTGAACCGCAACGAATGGTTGAGCCTGGTGGCCAACCGGTGGATTGACTTCATTCGCATCCACCAGTCATCGGTGGGCGGGTTGAATATGTGCCGGAAAGTGGCGCACTGCTGCGAATTTTTCGATGTACGTACGGCATGGCACGGGCCGAACAACGTCGATCCGATCGGCCACTGTTACAATCTGCACCTGAACCTGGTTACCCCAAACTTCGGGATTCAAGAAGAAACCTTCTTCGACGAAAAGACGCGCGAGGTATTTCCCGGCACCCCTGAGATCCGCAAGGGCTACATCTACTCCAACGATAAGCCCGGCTTCGGTATCGATATCGACGAGAAGGCAGCCGCCCGCTATCCCTACACTAAGGACTTTGAAGACCGTGGAAATGACCGCATGCTTGACGGAACTATCGTCCGGCCCTAGTCAGTCCGCGTCATAACGGAATCGGATCGCATCGAAGGGAATCGGACGGGTGCCCCACGTTCGCCTCAGCGTACTCCGGATTTCCTGTCGAGCTTGCTGGCGTTGGCGAACTTCATGCGGCTTTCCTTAATGAAAGCCGCACACGCGGGTGTCGGTGGTGCCCCGTGCAGGAAATCCGGATACGTGGGCCGAAAACGATGGGCGCAGCCCAACGATCGCTTTTGGCTGAATTGGCCATCAAATTCCGGGACTAGACCGGCACATGAGTGTCTGCGTGACAACCGACTGGGAGAGACGTTTTCTGTAAGAGGAGTGCTTTGTACATGTTAATCGGTAGATCGCCCCCGAATAGGGGGCTTTCGATGTCCGACTTATTAGCAATAAATAAGGTTAGAGTACCTAAGTAACTACCACTCTTAGAAAAACAAAGCCGGAGTTGTACGTCTCACGCAACTTGTCTTGAGCATCTTACGAAGCCATGAAGAAACTAATGTTGTTTACTCTCATCGCCCTATTTACGGCTTCCGCCTATGCGCAGCCCTATCATCATCACCATCGTCGCCACCACCGTCATCATCACGTTGTTGTCGTTGTCCGGTAACCTTCCGGCGTCAAATAAGCTCGGCACTTAGCTAGGAACGCTCCCAGATGTGAACATAAGTCGGCTCATTCCAGGCGTGACTGATGATAGAAAGCTTGCCGGGACTCAATTCTACGGTTTTGGCACCGTCATGGTGCTCGAACCGATTGTCGATGGGGAACCGGCTCCAGGTAAAACCCTGGGCGTCGGCTTGCCTGTAGACGAGTAGGCGGCTTTCACTGCGGTACGGCTTAAATGGATCGTGTTCGCCCACGACTACTTCCAACTTTCCGTCTCCATCCAGGTCAGCAACGGAAATGGAATGTGGGGAACGGATCTTGTCGATAATGTGCACGTTGAACTTTCGATCACGTGGATTGCCGGTGTTCTCCAACCAACCCACCGGCGAAAAGAACGCCTTATGGACGTTATAGTCAACATTTTCGACAGTAAAGAGAATATCCGGACGACCATCCCCGTTAACATCGGCGATGGCTATGCGGCAAATAGCATGTAGACTTGCGGACTGCAAATATTCGGGATCAATCAACAGGTGCGGGCGAAACTGGCCGTCTCCCAGATTCTCCAGCCAGTAAGGCCCGGCAACAATGTCCAGTTTCCCATCCCCATCCAGATCGTACGCAATCATCTCCTCGCCATAGAGGATGTCAGCGACCACCCGTTTCGGCCAGGGTTGTTTTGGGTCCTGGGGGACTTCGAATAACTGGGGCGGGTGGGTGCCATCGTGGTATCCACAGATCAGCGCGACCCGTCCACCCGGCAGCAGCGGCGCAATCGTGTTGCCGTGGGGCCAGTCTCCGTCTCCGCTGCCGATTACATGTTCTTCCCAGAGATCGCGGCTTAGATCCGTAGGCTTCACCCACACCAAGTCGCTCGAGAGAGCGTTGTAAAAGTTGTGCTCTCCGGGCTTGCCCTTGATACCGATCAGTTCTTTCCGCCCATCTTTGTCCAGATCGTAGGCGGCAATGATCTGCGCCACTCCGGGAATCGTATGCCGTTCCCAGGCAGGACCCTTGTACCACCAGGCTCCGCACACGATGTCCATCATGCCGTCGCCATCCACATCGACCGCGTGAATATCTATGCCGGTGGTTGGTTTCTGGCGATCGACGAAGGTGTGTTTATATTGCGAGAAGATCGGCGCGGTCGTTCGCGGCCGGAACATTTGCACCCACCCCGTGTACACACCGCTTTTCTGGGTTAGGATCTGCGCCGAATGCCCAAAGATGACGTGGTTGCCGGAACCATCCAGGTCGGTATAAACCGCTTCATGCGTTCCCTCTCCACGATAGAGGATCTCGCTGTGCCAGGATTTGCCGCCCTCCACCGCGGTGTAGCGGATCAATCGCGCTTTCCAGTTGTAAGGAGCTTCCCAGCCTCCCTCATTCATCTCGCCAGCCAGGATCTGCACTTGTTTCGTCCTGGGATCGCGCCACGCCTTAAGCGAATGACAAAAGTTCAGAGGAGCATCCATAGGATGTTCAAGCCACGAAGTTTCCCCAGGATGGTCCGCGCCCGCCGGGAGCCTGTTCTCAAACCATGCCAGGCGTCCGTCTGGATATTCGTCTTCCACCAGAATCACATCCAGACGGCCGTTACCATTCACGTCAATGATGGCGGCGCGGCAATACTCGCGATAGTCGGGCGCCAGCGCATGCGTCTTCCACAACTCCCCCGAAAAAGCGCCGGCACGCGGGGCAGAATACCAGTAGGGGCCGGAGACGATTTCGTCTTTGCCATCTCCGTCCAGGTCGCCGGTTGCCGTTCCTTCCGCCGCAAGACCTAGTTGCACCGCTTGCTTCTTCCAGGGCGCCGTCGGGTCGCGAGGAATCTTGTAAGCAAAGAGCCCCGGATGATCCACATACATGGCGTTGGCTACCAGTTCCTGCTCGCCGTCGCCGTCCAGGTCGCCGAAGACCACATCATGCGGATCACCGGTGCACTCGGCATCCAGGATGTGTTCCGTCCATGGATCGTGGAGTGTGGCCCCAAACTTATACCAGCAGAGACCCCAGGTTCCATTCAATTTCTTGCCTATGACGATCTCTTTGTGCCCGTCGCGGTCAATGTCCTCGAGTGCCATGCCCACATTGAAGTAGCCGCGGGCCACGATACCTCTCTCGGAAGTAGAGGGCCGATACCAGAGAAGCGACCCGTTGGTGGCAATGATCAATTCCGTCTTGCCGTCGCCATCAATGTCAGCTGCTCCCGTGCCTCCCGTCTCTGTGGCATGAGCAGGCGCGGCATCGAGAATCACCAACTCCCACGAATCGCTGCCACCACTTGGCGGGATACCGGATACGGGCGATTCCTGCGAAGCCGGCTTGCGCTCCGCCCCACTGATTCCGTGAACCCCGGCAGCCGTAACTGTTCCCGCAAGGAGTTTGCTGAAGCTGCGCCTGTTCATTCACTGCACCTGCTCCTATCACATCACAAGCCTGGAACCCCATGAAACTTTCATGGCCAATGAATGAAGATCGACAACAAAAAAAGGGGCTGCCTCTTACAAGAGGCAGCCCCTCACGGCAAGGCGCTTACTGAATAGTTACAGTGAACGTTGTAGAACCAGTGATGTTTGCATTGCTGCTGTCAACCGCGGAGACAGTAACGGTATAGGTCCCGGCCGGAGTCCCGCCGGCGGTACCCCCGCCGCAACCCAGCCCCGCACCCACGCTCAAGAAGACCAGCATCGCCAACGCCACCGGCCATCTCTTTCGTCGGATACCCGGGATGAGAAGTAACAGGATGCAACCTGCTGCCGTTCCTCCGGCCGCTGCAATCCGGGCTGCCGTCTTGCGGAAGTTACCTCCGGGGCTCTTCTGAAAACTTCCGCTAGCCGCGACGGTCGTGATGGTGATCGTCGTGCTTCCAGTGCCACCTGAAGACAACGCGACGCTTGCCGTTTGCGCGCCGGTGCTGCCAAACCCATAATTTGCAGCGAGAGAGCTAGCGGACGACGCAGATACAGTAGCCGTGCCTGAGTACCCGCCGGTAGACGTGAGTGTAATCGTCGAGGTGCCGCTGTTCCCAGGCGACGGCGACGAGATGGTGATGTTCGTGGCTGAAAGCGAGATGGACGGGTTGCTGACGGTCACCGAAGTGGTGCCGGAGGAGGTTGCGTTGTAAGTGTCCCCCCCATAGGTAGCCGTGATGGTATCCGTAGGGGGAGCAAAGCCGAGCGATGCTGTGGCGTTGACAGTGAGACTCGCAGTCGCCGTATCACCGGCGCCGATAGTCACCTGCTTGACCGTACCGATCGTTTGCCCGCCAGTAGTAAACGTAACCGGCCCGGTAAGCGTTCCCGCCGTCGTGGCAGTCACGGTCGCATTGAGAGTGATGCTGCTACCCAGCGCAAATGATGCCGGATTAGCGCTAACTGTGGTGGTGGTCGCGGCTGTACCTTGTGCCGCCACCGTCACCGTTGCGCTGGAACTGGTCGAACCCATGTAGGTGGTATTTCCCGAGCTGAACGTAGCCGAAACGGAGTGGGTACCCGACTGAGGAAAACCGGTCACCAGGGTAGCCGTGTAAGGCGCCGTGGTGGAAAGGGTCTTGGTGGGTGTTTGCGCCGCCCCATCCACCGTAAATGTGACCGTTCCAGTTGGCGCAGTGGTCAGGGTGTTCGGCGCAACGGTGGCAGTAAAGGTTACCTGCTCGTTAATCACCAGCGAAGTCCCAGGCGCGGCGGTGAGTGTCGTCTTGGTGCCGGTCGCCAGGACCAGGGCGGCAAACGCCGTCGCCAGATTGTTGGCGTCGAGCGATCCCAGTCCAGTTGCCTGGTCATAGCCGGTAGCGGCCACATAACCAATCACGGGGTTTATACCGGTGGTCGGGCAATTGGGCGAACCGGTGGCGCAAGGCACCTGATTGTTCCCGGTCGTGATGTCGTGAAAGGCCGAAGCATAGGTAGTCGAGTTCGCGGCTAATTGGTAAAGAGCTGGATTGATGTTGCCCAGGCCGCCGCCGGAAGCAAGCTTCTGCTCAATGATCGCGAGCAGACCGGCAAAGCTAGGCGCAGCAAAAGAAGTTCCACCGGCCGCGTTAAGGTTGTTGGTATCAGACTGGCTTCCATCGTTTAACCGAAAGCTGTTCGCCTGGCAGCTGGAGACGTAGTTATTCCCGCTTCCCACGGTCTGTATCTGGGTGCAGTAGAGATAGGCGTCGTGGTCCGGGGAAGCATTCAGCGAGATGTCCGGCACATCGCGATGCCCATCGGCTGGAATACCAGGCACCCCAGTTTGCCACGAAGGCTTGGACCACAACGCACTCACGCCCCCGCCCCCGGCGGAGAGAGTGCCACTATTGGCGATGGCAAAGGTCGTGTCGTTCCACGCCATCTCCGGGATATAAGACTTAGCCGAAGTGATCAGATCGTCGGAGACGCCACCAGTGCCGCTAGAGCTCCAGTAGGTCCCCGCACCCGTTTGCGGCGTCTGAGCCGTACCGTCCCCCATGAATTCACTGCCGCCCGCGTCGGTGACGTAAACGCTGCTTCCCGGATAGTCGACAGCCAACCCTAGGCTTGCAACCGTGACACCGCTATCGTCGCAATCCGCTGCGCCGGTATCTCCGGCAGCGAGTACGACCGTCTGTCCCTGGCTGTTTGCCTGCGACAGCCAGCCCTCGATCGAGGTCAGGTCCCCGGTGTTGAAGCCCGCCTCACAAGCGCCATAGCTCTGGCTGATGATGGGAACGGTGATGCCATTGATCGGATTCTGAATTGCATACTGCAAAGAGGTGAAGATGTCACCCGAATTCACCAGCACCACCGAGGCTCCATTTGCCACACCACCCGACCACTCCAGGTCCAGATCGGTTTCCGACAAGTCGTTGGACGCCGACCCGGCGGCGACGGACAAAGGAGTCGTACCCGGAACGGTGACCACAGTCGGATTATTGACCGATAGGCCGGCGGCCGCACGAAAGTCGGTGATATCGGCCGGGACAATATCCGTCTGACCGATCACCGCGATGGTTACCCCCTTCCCCGTGTTTCCCGCGGTATACAGGGGGTTCACGTCATAAATCACCGCAAAATCCCCAGGCGCCACGTAGTGAGCTCCGGAGAGACCCGAAGTAAAATGCGGGTTGCTGGCGGTGTCCCGGCTTTTCATGAACTGCACTCGGGGCTTCAAACGGAAGTCATTGAGGCCGCGAACGCTGCTCACCGTGCCCGCGAGGCTGCTGGGAATGGAGATCTGGGTCGCGTTGGCAAAGTGGGTTTCGCCATTCACGCTGTAATTATGAATTTGCGTCTGAAACGCCTTTTCGATGGCCGCGATATTACCGCTAAAGCCGATAGCGTTGTTGCTTTGGGCAACCGAGGTGACAGTGAATCCCTCTTGCTGCAACCACCCGGAAACCTTGGCCAGATCCGCCGAGCTCATGCCAAACTGCTGTCCGAACTCTGCCTGGGTCAGCCACTTGTGATAGTAAGGCGAGGCCGGATCCTGCTGCGCCTGGAGCAGCGCCTTCAGGCTGGCTTCCTGCGCGTCGGACCGCTTGAAGTTGATGGCCATGCCTTGAATGACCTTGGAATTGTCGGCCAGTCCCTGGTCAAATTCGGTTTTCGCCATGGGATGCAAACTTCCCGTCAGGGGCGACATACTGGAACTATCGATTGGCTGGTTAATCCGATCCTGAAGAACCACCTGGGCCTGGGATACCGGGAAGAGGGCACTCACACCAAGCAGCAGAGAAAAGGGCACGGAGAGGATGTTACAGAATTTGCGCAAGGGCTTTCTCCTAGGGGTCGGAGCTCGATCGAAGGAGCTCAAGGTCACAGTCTTTAAACGTCCAACCGACATTACCGGTTATCCGTTAGACGCATCAATTGAAAAAGGTCATGGAGAGCAAATCGAGATTCACAATTCATAAATTCATAGAGGAGCAGTGTCTCCCGCAGCCATGTCGCTGTGCAAGTTACTTGTCACTCTCCGTAGCCAACAGACGTCAAAAGAGAACTCCGGGTTTACCGCTGTACCAAAAAACCTGCCGGGAGAGGGTTCTGAATCACGAAGATGGAGCGGGCAGGGCCGGCGTGAGGGGCACCCAGAAGGTAAACGTCGCCCCTTGGCCGCGATGGCTGACCACTTCGATCCCCCCGCTATGCGCACGGAGAATTGCCTTGGCAATCGCCAGGCCCATCCCCGTTCCATGCAAGAGGCGGTGCCGGCTGCCCCGGTAGAACTTGTCGAAGATGTAGGCCTGCTCCGCGTCATCGATTCCCTGCCCCTGGTCGCTGATGCTTACCAGCAGCCGGTCTGCTTCGAGCGCAGCCCCGATCCGCACGGGCGAGCCGGCGGGGGAGTAGCGGGCGGCATTCTCCAGTAAGTGCCGGAGCACACGGCGGATCAGTTCCCTATCGAGCGAGATAGCGGGCATGGCTGGTGGCAATTCTACCGTCACCGTGCGCCCGCGCAGCAATGTGCGGCAATCCTCAAGCGCCAACTCAATCACCTCCTGCAACCGCTGCGGCTTTAACCGCACCTCAATGCCGTCGGTATCGAGCTGCGCCATTTCCACCGCTTGACCGATCAGGCGGTCGAGACGTGCGCTCTCCTCATCGAGAATGGCGAACATCTCGCGCCGCTGGCTTTCTTCCAGCGAAGGCTGCGACAACAGACTGGTCGCCGCCGCCCGAATGGCGGTCAGCGGCGTCCGCAGTTCATGGGTCACTGAATCGAGCAATGCACTGCGCAAACGTTCTCCCTCGCGCGCGGCTTCCACCCGGCTGAAACGATCGAGCGCCGTGGCTCGCTCCAGCGCAATGGCCAGCAGGCCGCCGATGGCATCGTACAAGCCATCGGAATAGCCTGCTTTGGTCATGGCAATCGATCCACTCGCTCGCATCCCCAGCACCAGGGGAACGATGCACACGCCGTTATTCCGCGGCCGCGGACCATCCGGCAAGCGCGCCGCCGCGCGCAACTCACTCAGCGAAACAAAAGAACGGCGCGGATCGGAAGAGTACGCGGTGTCGTTTTCCGTGAGGTAAAGGGTGACCGCGTCGAAAGCGAAGATGGAGGCCACCACTCGGGGCGCGTGACTGGCCACGTCGTGCAGGTTCTCTTCCATCAACAACTGATTGCTGAATTCGTAAAGCCGCTCCATCTCGGCGCGCCGGCCTTCACTCAATGCCGTCTGCCGCCGTTCGTTTTCCGAAAGCTTGCTGATGAAAATGGCCGACGCGAGGAACGAGAACAGCGCAATCCAATTTTGTGGGTCGACAATCGTGAAACTGCCGATCGGAGGCAGGAAAAATAAGTTGTACAGAAGTGTGCAGCCGATGGCCAGGCAAACGGAGTACACCAGTCCCCAGCGAAAAGCTGCCATCTGTACCATCACCAGAAAAGTGAGGGCAACGGTGGTCTGGTTTACATGGAGTATTCTGCGATAGACCAACACCACCAGCAGGGCGGCCGAGGTCATCGCCACATACCGAAAGACGAGCACCCGAGACCGGGAAAGAAGCATCAGTCGCGATCATATCGCAGCCTTGCCCGCGCAAAGGATAGAGATGGCAGAACGAGTCCTGGTGGTAGACGACGAGGCCCAGATCACGCGCGTACTGCGCACCGCGCTTTCCGCCCAGGGCTACGATGTACGAGCCGCCAACGATCCTGAAGAAGCCCTTCGTTTGTTCGAAGAGTGGAGTCCGGATCTGATGGTGACCGATCTGATGATGCCCGGCATGAGCGGCGTAGACCTTTGCCGGCGGGTACGCAGCAAGTCCGCGACACCCATCATCGTGTTGTCGGTCCGCGATCAGGAGCGATCCAAGGTAGAGGCGCTCGATGCGGGCGCCGACGACTACGTGACCAAGCCTTTCAGCATTCAGGAGCTCCTGGCCCGCGTCCGGGCCCACTTGCGGCGCGCGCCGGAACGGACAGTCGACGCGCCCATAGAGATCGGCGACTTTGCCATCGATGCCGGGGCCCATACCGTCACCGTAGGCGGCAAGAGGCTGCACCTGACGCCGACGGAGTTCGATCTGCTGCTTTTCATGGCGCGCAACGCCGGCAAAGCCCTTACCCATCGCGCCCTGCTCACGGCCGTATGGGGAGGACAATCCGCACACCAGCCGGAGTATCTGCGCGTTTTTATCGGTCAACTTCGCCGCAAACTCGAAGCCGAAGGCCCGCGCCAATATATCCAGACGGAGCCGTGGGTAGGTTACCGCTTTCTGCCCGAAGGCGTTCCGGAATAAATTTGCTGCCGGCCGGCTATTGATTTATTTGGATGAAGTGAACCTGCCTCCTGAGGGTCGGAAACCAGGTTGGGGTAGCAGCCCAGGTGGAGTTCGTCGGGATCCCTGTGGTCGGAGCGAAGAACGAAGCCCCGTTCCCTGGACGGGTGCCCCATGTTCGCCTGAGCGTACATGGGCCGAGAAAGAGGGGGCGCAGCCCTGGGCGCAGCCCCTTCCAACGCTTTCGCTTCGCGGGCAAAAGGCTGAGGCCAAGAGCAAGAATCCTTGCCCATGGAGTGAAAGCATTGGAAGAATCCATTTTCGGCCCATGTACGCTTAGGCGAACATTGATTGGATAAGGAAAAAGGCTTCAGCGATCCTAGAGAGAGTCTTGAGGTTGGGACCGAGAGACTCCGGGATCAGGAGAAGCCTTATGAAGATTATAGGATGTGATTTTCACC
>Ga0182024_10017586_pt1 | contig 13401 bp, 9 predicted proteins | sample P32metaG_FD_120480 | JGI IMG/M metagenome (GOLD analysis project Ga0182024, IMG submission 120480) | Permafrost microbial communities from Stordalen Mire, Sweden - P3-2 metaG (Illumina Assembly) | ecosystem: Environmental > Terrestrial > Soil > Wetlands > Permafrost | place: Sweden: Stordalen...
ACCTTCCAGAAAAAGACCCAGGTCCTTCGCAGTTTAACACGGTGCACGGGATCAAAGTTTCGAACGACGGTCTTGTCTACGTCGCCGACCGCGGCGGCAAGCGTGTTCAGGTGTTCACCACAGATGGAAAATATATCAATCAGGTCTGGGTAGACCGTTTCTGCGAAGCACCCGGTGGGACGAATCTAATGTGCGGCAACGGCCAGACTGCGGCGAGCGTGGCGTTCTCCAGCGACCCCAAGCAGCGTTTTCTCTATGTTGCAAGTCGCAGCCCATCACGCATTGTCGTTTACGATCGCAAGACGCTCGCCTACCGCACGGAGTTCGGCTCGTTGGGCGTCAAGCCAGGTGAATTCTACGGACTTCATCACATGACAACTGACCAAAATGGAAACCTCTATACATCCGAGGTCGAAGACGGCCGCCGTATCCAAAAATTCGTCTATCAGGGAATGACGGCGATTCCAGATATTCCGTGACGTAAATATTCGGCGTCTCTCCGGGCATGTACTAGTACCGCTTGGCCACCCTGCGTGAGCCGGATCCCGTCATGACCGCGCTCAAAAAGAGTCAGACCCAGTTCATCCTCAACTCTCGATATTCTCCGGCTAAGCGACGCAATTTCGATGCCCAGCACTTTTGCCGCTCGGCTAAATTTCCCGGACTCGGCTGCCGCCAATAAATAACGAAGCGCTTCAAAATCAATTGTACTACTGCGGCGATCTGCCAAGACATTTGTTCTTCGTATTTAGGACGCCACACTACTGGTTCTCCAATAGTCTACGCTATCGTTAAGTTAGCTCATTCATGTACGTGGTTTGATCGTGCCAAATAGTGGACAGGGGAAAATCGAAAAGCTTCGTCGCATAATGCGAAACACGTGTTTTCGGCGGATGAAACATTTGCGTTCCAGGTTCCTCTGCTGCACCATCATTCGACTTTTTTGGAACATAGAAAGGCGCCCCGGAACGATCAACGTTCCGGGGCTGAGTTGCGAACAGACCCAGGGGAGACCGTTCGTGGGAGAACTTTAAGAAAATCTATCGGTGCAGCGCAGATGTTTCCTGCAATGAACGAATCCACTGCGGAGGGCGAAATGCTTCGCGTTTTTCTCCCTCACCCACGACATACACAATCAATCATCGAACCGCACGCCGATACGATAGGATCGGCCAATGCAGTCATAGATGACGCAGTTGGTGCCGCCACTACCGATGCCCGGGATGTTTGGCGGCGGCGCGTCGAAGGCGTTGTCGATCGCCCCATAGAACTGGATGCGGTCGTTCCAGCGATAGGAGCCGCGGAAGTCGCCATAGATGACCGCCGGCACGTTGTTGTCATCCAAAGCGGTATAAGCACTTTGGCTTTGGGTGAGGTTGTTGGTGAGCACCGCAGCACCGATAATACGGGCCTGGCCGGTTATGGACCACGCACCTTCGGTATAGGTCGAGGTGATGGTGGCGCGCAGCTTGGGTTCGGTGAACCCGGCCAGCGGGTTGAGCGAGCCGTCGCCGCTGACCGCACCCGCGCCGTCCACCGTCGCCAAACCGTTGCCGACGGTGGCCACGGAAGTCCGGGTCTTCTCGTCGGTATAGTTGCCCAGAATGTGCCAGTTCATCGAACCGTCAAACAGCTCGTGCATATAGTCGATCTGGAAATCCAGACCCGAGGTGGTTTCGCGGTTGGCATTCACCGGCCCCTGGTAGTAGGCGTTAAACGCGCCATTGCTGTCGGCGGAGTAAGTCACGCCCTTAAGCAGAGGCGAGTTGACAAGGCCATTGCCGTCGATTTCCGCTGCCACCGGCGTGGATGAATTGCCCGGGTAGCCCTGGGCGAAGAAGACGAACTGGCAGAAATTCGCCACATGTTGGGTGGCGCACTGGCTGAAGATCTGGCCTGACGATGGCGAGAAAATGCCGTTGTGCAGGGCAATCGAATACCAGTCGAACGACATGCTCAGGTTTTCGATCCAGTGCGGTGTCAGTACCACGCCACCCTCAACCGTCTCGGCCTGTTCGGGCACCAGCAGGGGATTACCCGCCTGAAGGAAGTGCACGTTGAAGGTGGGGCCACCGGACGGATACGCGATGTTCTGGGTGCCGACCAGAATCGGGGAGAACAATTCGCCGATGCCCGGGGCGCGGATGTCCGACGACAGCGTGGTGCGGACCTTGATGTCATCGGTGATCTGGCTGGTCAGGCCGAGCTTCCAGGTTTCCACCAACCCGCTGGTCGAATAGGAGGTGACGCGGCCCGCGGCATTGAAGTTCAGGTCCTGGACGATGTTGTCCTTGAGGAGCGGAACGTCGATTTCAAGGTTGCCTTCCTGCACATTGTACTCACCGGCATATTCCGAGAAGTTGCCCGATTCAAACACACCGGTTGCACCCAGTTCGAGCGGGTCGCGCTGGTTGCGCTGCTGCTCCAGGCGGTCTTCAAAGCCGAACTCGACAGCGGGCTTGCCGGCCGGCAGACCCCAGGGCAGCACGCCCTGGGTCGAGATCGAGAACACCGACTGGCCGATGCGGTAAAGCGCTGCGTCCGCGTCTGCATCGCTGGTGCGGCCGGGGGCGATATAGTTGAGCGCCGCCTGGCTGACGGTGCCGTCGCCGAACAGGTCCAGCGGTACGCAGCCCGGGGCGAGGCCGCCCGGCTGGAGCGTCTGGAAGCCCGCGGCACTGGTGGTGACGCCATACAAGGTCTGGGTCAGGGTCGAACGGCAGGCGATACTGCCGACCGCGGGGATCGGTACGCCGGCCGCGCCAAGAACAGTCTTGACCGCTGCTGCCGTCGCCGCATTGCCGCCGCCCAGCGAGTCGGGACCGGTGGACTGAACCACCACCGCGTCCACCGCGTTGGCGAAGTTCGTGTTCATGGTGTTGTAGCGCGCCCACTGCCGCTCACGCACCGCACTGTTCTGGGCATAGGCGTTCCACGACCAGGCCTCGCCGAATAGCTTATAGTTGCCGGTCAGGGTGAAGACGCCGCGCATCAGCTGGCGGTAGTTCTGGATAAAGTTCTGGCCGATGGACTGGGACAGATTTCGGATCGAAACCTGGTTGAGATTCTGCAGGTTTTCGATAGCCCCGGTGCCCAGCGAGAAACTGGGGACGCCCGCCGCGATCAACTGCTGCTGAAGCTGTGACGGGATGAAGGCATTGTCCACCTTGATGGTCTGCTGGCTCTCGCGGCCGTCATTGGCAATGTTTTCTTCTGCATTCCAACCATAGTTCAGCATCACCGAGGCGGTGATGTCGGGCGTCAGCTTGTAGCTGGTATAGCTGAACAGATTATAATTGTGATACGGCACTGCGGTAGGCGTTTGGCCGGTCACAAGGCTATTGGGAGTGCCCGAACAGTTATAGCAGTTGCTGCCGACGGCGCCGGTGCCGGGGGTAATATTAGCAATGCCGAAATTGAACGGCTCCTGTGCCGCATTCGGGCCGACGAACTGGATGCCACGGTACGCATTGGCGGTCGCGGCGGCGCCCGAGCCGGCGGTGGCGAACTGGCCGCCGATCCCCTGGATCGCGGTGAGTGCGGCGCCGGCAGCGCTGGCCGCGCTGGCGGTGATCAGGCCGCCGTTGGTGAAGGAATTGCTATAGACGCCCGCGGGGGTATGGCACAGCGCGGTGGCGCTGCCGCCATTGACCACAGCGCAGGAATAGAGCGCGCGATTGTCATGGTCGTACCAGGGACGGTTGAAGTTATACATCGCGTCCGGGCTCATGGTGTAGTTGGCCGCGAATTCGGTATGCGCGCGGCCGCCCAGGAAGTCGGTGCCCCAGACCGCTTCGACCTTGTACTTCTTCTGATCGTCGTGAGAGTCGTTGCTCAACGTCGCATTGGCCTTGAAGCCCGTATAGGTTTTGTCGATCACCAGATTGACTACGCCGGCAACAGCGTCGGAACCCCAGGAAGCGGAGGCGCCACCAGTCACCACGTCAATGCGCTGGATGACACTGGTGGGGATGGTCGAAAGGTCGACGCCGCCGATCGCGGGCGGGCCGCCGGCATTGGGGTTGGAGGTAGCGACCCGCTGGCCGTCGAACAGGACCAGGGTACGCACCACGCCCAGGCTGCGCAGATCAACCGTGTCGATACCCGCGTCGCCCTGGGAGGCATTGCCGGCGTGGGAGCCGTTGGTGGGGGAGTCGGACTGACCGACGGAGGGGAGTTCGCGGATGGCGTCGCCGATATCGACCTTGGCGTCGCGCTGCAGGGTCTCGGCGCCGATGACCGTGACCGGAGTGGCCGCTTCATAGCCCTGGATGCTAATACGAGAGGCTGAAACCGTGACGTTTTCGACGTTCTGGGCTTGCTGATCCTGGGCGTTTGCGCCCGCCGACGCTGCGGCAAACATGGCAGCCACCGAGCCGCCCATCATGAGCTTTTTGCACAGATTTTCCACAATTCCCCCCTCAGAGATTTAATTATTCGGCATCGTTTATGAAACAGTTAAGCGTACGAGTTACCGTATCCATTATTCGCGCATTCAATGTATACGTTGTTGAGGGGGTGTCAAGGGAATTTGCTTGCAGATCGGGCAGAGAAATCCTTGGCAGAGCAGGCCAAATTGTTAGGCACAGCGCGCCGCCGCCTTAACACGGGGCTCCTGCGGATTACACCCGGTGCTTTCCAACTGGAATCGTCCGTTATGGTGATGCGTTTAGCCTGCACGCTCCCGCAAGGCTGTCACCTGCGCAGGCGTCAAAGTGCTAATCGGAGCACCCCGAAGCAACAGGAAGAGCTTGGCGGTTTCCTCCAGCTCTTCTGCGCCGTAGAGCGCATTTTCCAAATTGCTACCCGCCACGATCGGCCCGTGGTTGGCAAGCAATATAGCATGATGTCTGCCCGCCAACTTCTCCACCGCCAGCGCAAGGGCTTTATCTCCTGGCGGATAGTAGGGCACCAAGGGTAAGCGCCCCACGCGCATGACAAAATAAGCGGTAATGGGAGGCAAGCAATCATGCTGGTCAAGCCCATGCAGACAAGAAACCGCGACAGAATGGGTAGAATGGAGGTGTACGACGGCGCCAATATCTTTACGTTGCGCGTACATGACCTGATGCAGAAAATCCTCTTTGGTGGGCTTATCGCCGCCAATGTGTTTGCCCTGTGCATCAAGCCTGGAGAGGCGCGCAGGGTCTAATTCTCCAAGAGAGGCGTTGGTCGGCGTCATTACCCAACCTCCGTCCGGGTGAACAACAGAGATATTGCCTGACGAGCCGAATGTAAGCCCCCTATTAAAAAGGGACATGCCACACTTACAGATTTTCTCGCGTAGCTGGGCGTCTATGCTCATGAAAAACCTCGACGACGGTGTAGCAAATTACAACCAACAAAATGAAGCTCCAGCCAATCAAGGCGGAGGCATGCCCGTAATCTGCGCGAGAAGTCCAAAGAATGCTTTCTTGCGCTTGGAGTTGATGCCCCAATCAACTGGCAAGCTTTGGTATCCATCCTCAAAGTGTTCCCGAATCTGGCGATAATCAAAATACCCCCACCCGCTATATTCTTCGACGGCTGCCAGCATATTATTTTCAGTTTTGTCGAAATCAAAATGGTCATCTTCGTTTATCAGCAGAGGCTGGCCGTGATAGCCCCGTGCTCCGCGAATCTGCCGAGCCCTTTCGTGGACCGCTTGGGGCGTGTCCAGGCTGTTGCCGTGATAGAGTATGTAATCTGCCACTCGCAGAAGCCTCTCGGGCAGAGCGGGCGGCGTGACAAAACTGGTGCTAACCAGCAGACGCCCAGCCTTGGACTTCACGCGGCCAATGGAACGAGTCTGTATCCGCTCGACGAGTTCATGGCTACGCGGGGGCTTGATGATGTCATAAGCCCAATTGGACATATCGACCTCATTGCCGACCTCAATTATAACGTTCGTGTAGCCTCCCTGACATACCAGGTCACACACCTCATCCGTGGCGCGGATCACCGCCGTCTCGTCAGCAAGGGGTGGCCTGGAGTTAACGTAGAACAATCCAAGATTAACAACCATCCCAGCGGCATCAGCTGCGTCAAGCACCCGTATCAACCGAGCGCGATAGTCGGGCCGCAGCGTTCCTTCCGGAGCATAACCGCTGGTAAGCCACGGCTGATGCCATCCATATCCCATCAAGCTGCCGCCCTGAATGTTGAAGGATATGGCGCTTAGGCCCGAGGCACGATAGTGGGGAAGATTTGCGATAAACTCGTTGGTATTGCGCTCCGGATCCCATGGCCCATCGCGATAGGCCCACATGCCCCTGGTCGAGGAATTTTGATCGTCAATTATGCAATTCACCATGCGCGAAGTGAAAAGAAGCCCTTCGACCTTGTGACCTCGAAATTCTCGGCCTGGATACGTCGGCTTGTCGTTGATCCAAAATGCATCGCCCAAAATAGAGACTGCTGTTTTACGATCCGGGAGTGTGACAGCTACCGCATTAGTCGCACCCAGACTGGCCAGCACCAAGGGTGCCCCGAGCGACTTAACGAATTCTCGCCGACGTTGAGACATGCAATTCCTCCAATAAGATCGTTGACGTCAGGATTGCGCAGGGGCGGAGCCAGCGGATGATGCGGACGGCACAGATCGCGCCCTACTCCACAAGCTTATGGCCATAAGGTTTAGTGCTGCACTGATGATAAAAAATGGCGTTGTCGAACCGGTAAAAAGCTGCAGATATGGAAAAGCCAGACTTGTCAGAAACGAACCCAGGTTGCCCGCCATATTCATGGCACCGCTGACTGCTCCTGAATGGCCTTTTCCGATATCGATACAGAATGCCCAGGATGCCGATACGGTCATATCGGACCCAAACATTGCAAGGCTCAGACACAGCACTGCCGCCAGTGGGGTGGTGCAGGCTAGGCTGGCTAAAATCCCGATGATCGCCAGAGCAAAACCACAGATTGCGGGGATTTGCCGGGAGCGAAAGTCAAATCCATTGCGGTAGAGCACGTCCACCAACGCTCCACCAACCCAATTACCGAATGCCCCGCCCAGTAAGGGTGCCGCAGAATAGAAGCCCGTCGTCAGCGTACCAAGACTGTACGTGCGCTGCAGGTAAGGAAATAACCACGTCAGGCAGAAAAAAAAGGTGAAATTCGACGCGAAGTATTGGCCCATCACAAGCCAGATGTTTGGTAACAAAAACAGTTCACGCGGCGATAACGGCGTCGCTGATTTTGCGATCGCTCCGCGAGCCGAAGCGATATAGGCCCGCTCTGCCTTCTGGACACCTTCGTGTTCTTCAGGTGTGTCGCGGAACCACAGATACCATCCGATAGCCCACAGAACGCCGGCAACGGCCAGGATCATGAAGGTCAGGCGCCAGCCTGTCGTCACCAGCATCCAGGCCACCACTGGGAGCGCAAATGCTGCTCCCAGACGCGAACCAGAGAGATTGATTCCTTGCGCCAGACCTCGCTCGTCCATAGGCAACCATGCATAAAACGCTCGGGCACAGATGGGAAATGCCCCCGCTTCCGCCATGCCAAAAAGAAGCCGAAACAGCAGCAGCGATCCTAGGCTCCAGGCCAGGCCAGTCAGACCGGTAAAAACGGACCATGCACAGACCACAACGGTCAGCGCCAACCGCGGACCACGCCGATCAACGAAGCTTCCGGCGGGAATCTGAAAAAGTGCATAGCCAAGAGCAAAGGCCGAAAGTACCCAGCCGAACTGGGCATCACTCAGTGAGAATTGGTGGGAGACCACCGACTTACCCGCCGAGATCGCAATCCGATCAATATACAGCAGCATCGTCAGCGTGAAAGTGATCCCGACCAGCCGATGGCGGGCCAACATCACGCGACCACCTGGTCCTGCCTGATTTTCGTTAAAGCCTTGCGCACACGGGCCACGATAGCCTCTGTGCCTGCCGTACCCCCATTTTCGGTGGACACAAGATCTCCAGGCGCAAAAGCGGTTTCAACCGCGTGCGTAAGTGTTTTAGCTGCCGTCTTACAGGACGTCATATCGTGTTTGTCGCCGAGCCAGTCCAGCATCATCGCGGCTGATAAAATCGTAGCCGTCGGATTGGCTAGGCCACGGCCGGCAATATCCGGACCTGTGCCATGGCATGGCTGGAAAATTGCGTGTCGATTTCCGATATCGGCTGAGGGCGCCATACCCATCCCGCCGATGAGAGCTGCACCCAAGTCGGACAGAATATCGCCAAACATGTTCTCCGTTACCAATACATCAAATTCCCACGGAGACCGGACAAGCCTTAGCGCCGTGGCATCGACATATGCGCAGTCCGAGGCGATATCCGGGTAACGTTTGGCAACGTCAAAAAAGATCGTACGGAAATAGGCCAACGAAGGTATCACGTTGGCCTTATCGACACAGGTCACACGCGCTGGGCGACCATTCCGTGCCTTTGATCGGCTTCTGGCCATGCTGAAAGCAACATTGAATAGGCGCTCCGAAACGCTGCGGCTGATCTTCATCGTGTCGAATACCGCGTCTCCTTCGCGGCGGGTCATACTGCGCGAGAAAAATAACCCTTCCGTCGATTCACGCACTAGCAGGCAATCGACCTGCTTTGCTCGGGGATCGGCCAGCGGTGTCGGCGCACCGGGCAGGATCCGAATGGGACGAATTCCAGCGTAGAGCTGAAACTGTTCGCGCATATCCAAATGCGGTTGAACTTCCGTGCCATCGGGATAACGCACATCTGGAAGGCCCATCGCGCCTAACAGGATCGCGTCTGCTTCCTTTGCGCTCTGCATGGCGCTCGGCGGGAGCGCTGTCCCGGTACGCCGATAAAGCGCGGCACCTGCCTCGTATGTCTGAAATTCGAGTTGGAACTCCTTTATCCCCGCCGTAAGGGTCTGCAGCAGCGCAACACACGGCTCTATAACCTCGTAACCAATGCCGTCTCCGGGAAACACCGCGATCTGAAATTTATGCATAATCCGCCGCTGTCGTTTTTTTATACCGGTTGATTCACAACAATGTATACGTTATTTGTGTCGTGTCAATTGATCAGCGCGAGACCGTAATTGCCTCGCCTCTTTCAGCGGAAGCGTAGACAGCTTCCTGAACGGCTAAGGTGCGCAGGTAATCGAGGCCCTCGGTTTCGAAAGGCAATCCATCGCGAAGACGATCAATAAAATGGGACAGGGTTGTATGAACACAGTCCCCTGCAAATCCCTTTTTGCTGTGCACATAGGAATGGATTATCTCGGATTCGCCGAGGCGGCGCAGATAAATCTCTCCCGCTCCCCCCAGTCGCAGCGAGCCTTCTGTCCCGTCTATCCAGAACTCACCGAATGTATAGCGTGGGTTGGCCACGGCAGATTCATGGTAACGGCTAGCATCCCAGAGACCGGTGGCACCATTCGCAAAGTCAAAAAAAACAATACCACAGTCCTCTCCGGCAATGGCGCCGTTTAAACGCCGAAGCCTGGCAAAGACGCGCGCGATCTCTCCTCCCAGATAGCGATAAACGTCGATGAAATGCACGCCTGTTTCGAATATTAGGAAGCGCCGCATTTCCCGAAAATAGGGCTGACGCTCCAGATATGCAGCTTTAGACCAACCATCACCCATTCGCGTTCGGCAGGCGATCGACACTGGAGAACCAATAATACCCTTCCCAAGCAGCTTTTTGATTTCCCTATGCCATGGCTGGAAACGAAAATTGTCATGAACCATAAACCGCACGCCCGCCCTTGCGGCATCAGCGACGATGGCGCAGGCTTCGTCAAAAGTTGGCGCGAGAGGCTTTTGACAGAGTATGTGAATACCGCGACTGCCTGCTAGTCGGGCGATTTCGGCATGGCTTTCTGGCGGCGTGATGATGTCGACAAAATCTGGTCGCTCTGCGTCGAGCATAGCGGCGAAATCAGCATACAGTTTTGGTATGCCGAATTTTTTAGCGAGTTCACGCGCCTGACTTTCGTGTCGGCTGCATGCCGCAACGATCTCCACGCCGGGAACACGTTGCCAAGCATCAAAGTGAAACTGACTGAAATAACCTGTGCCAACAGTTACGCCGCGAAACTCTCTCAATCCCATGGACCGTCCCAGCGCTCTACTATCGAGCTTTCGACCCAATCCTGCGTGTCCGCTTTAAACGCAAGAAAATGCGACGAACTTAGATGGGCCTGAAAGGCTGCTTCGTCGGTGTAGACCTCGTAAAGAAATATCTGCTTCCCGTTTTCTACACCAGAACAGATCTCAAACCGGTGGCAGTCCTTTTCAGCTGCGAGCGTATCCCGCGCCTGCCTTCGCACACGGGCGCCGAAGCTCATGCAATGCTCCCCTTTTAGGGTGAAGCGGACCGTGATCACTAACATGCTGGCCCCATATGTAGCGCTTTACAAATCAGTCACTGCTCGAGGGCGCGAACAAAGAAGTCCGGCGCGCCGAAATTTCCCGATTTCAGAGCAAGTGTAAATCCGGGAGGATCGAGACTGTAGGCCCAAGGCACGCCTGGATCTAGCTCCTCGCCAAACGTCAGCGTATGAATGCCAAGACCCTGCATCACTGCGCCCGATGTCTCGCCACCGGCAACAACGAAAGTTCTGACGCCCTCGCCTGCCAATGTCGCAGCAATCCTCTCAAATGCGTGCTCTACTATTCCCGCGGCGGTTTCCCGCCCCAGATTGGCCTGGATTTTGGCAACTATCTGATTGTCGGCTGTCGAATAGATCAGTAAATCGCCACCTTTTACCTGACACGACGCCCAATCCTGAATGCGACCGAGTTCGCTAGGATCTTCAATGAGCCGAAAGGGATCAATCTGAAACGACGGCACCCTGTCTTTTACAGATTGAACCTGCGCCAGCGTCGTAGTGGAGCAGCTGCCACTCAATAGGACGACCGGTCCTTGGCGACACGCTTCAGTCCGTTTTGTCGGGGATTTTTTACTTGTTCGCTGAGCGACAAGAGCAGCACCCAGCGGGGCGCCCCCGGTTACCAACTTCATCTCCCGACAGGCCTCGGCAATAGAATTAATGTGCCGATCGTAGACTGCATCAGCTATCACAATATTCCGACCTGCTTTTTTTTCACTTTTGAAGCGCTCACGAATCGCGGCGAATCCTTCGTCGACATCGCAAAGAGGAATCAAGCCCACGGGACCGGTGCACTGCAGCCCGAGAAAATTCACCAAATCTGGGTCAGTCATTGGTGTAAGCGGGTGGTGTCGCATGGAAGACTGGGAAATCAGTTTTGCACCCACAAAGAGATGCCCCTGATAGACCGTCCGGGCATACGCCGGATAGGACGGACATGCGACCGTGAAATCTGCCGAATACAGCACCATAAGCGCCTCAATTATCGGTCCGATGTTGCCCTTGGCCGTTGAATCGAACGTCGAGCAATATTTGAAATAGAATTGCGGGGCGCCTGCGTCTGACAGATAGGCCGCCGCTTTCAAAGCCATGCTGGTTGCCTCCGCCACCGGTGCCGTTCGGATCTTAGTGGCAATGACAACTGCATCGGTAGTTGGGAGCTTCTGGCGCGGCATCCCAAATGATAGAATTACGTCACATTGATTGCGTGTCATGAGCGAGGCAAGATCCGTTGCTCCCGTAACATCGTCCGCTACTGCGCCAAGAACCATTGCCCTGCTCGCTTGCTCGACTTATTGTATACATTGTCGCATAAGCCATTGAGGTCGGAGATGTCAATTGTAAAGGTCGATGCAGACGTTCCGGCTCCGTTTGGCCAAGCCCTGCATAGGCCCGAATGTGTCCTGCCCATGCCGTCGGGAGACGTTTTCGTGCCCGACTGGCGTGGCGGCGTCGCCGTTGTGCGAGCCGATGGATCGACACAGTGCTGGCTGGCAAACAGCAAAAAAGTGGATCTGAAACCCAACGGGATCGCATTTTTTCCCAATGGCGATTTTCTGATCGCCAGCCTAGGGAAAGAGGGTGGCGTATGGCGTCTGGACTGCGCTGGCAATCTGACAGCTGTTCTGACCGAACTGGATGGCACCCCCCTTCCCCCGGCAAACTTTGTCTATGTGGATGAAGAGGCGCGCATATGGATAACCGTCAGCACCCGTCACCAACCGCGCCAGAGCGCCTGGCGCCAAACAATCTCTGATGGATTCGTTGTGCTGCTGGACAGGAAAGGAGCCAGGGTCGTCGCAGATGGATTGCACTACACCAATGAAGCCCGGGTCGATCCCTCAGGCTGTTTTCTGTATGTAATCGAGACTTTCGGGCGCCGATTGGTGCGCTATCCCATACAGGGCTCTGGCCTGGGACAGAAGGATATCGCGATCCAGCTGGATACGGGCTATCTGCCAGACGGATTCACATTCGATGAAGAGGGCGGCATCTGGATCACCAGTCTGGTTTCAAATTGCCTCCTGCGAGCCGACCGGGATGGCCATGTACAGATCGTCATCGCAGAGACCAACAAAGACTGGGTTGCCGAGGTCGAAGCTGCATATGCGCAGAACCGCATGGCCCGGGAACATCTGGGGCCAATTCCAAAAACGCGCTTTCAGCATCTGACGAGCATTGGCTTTGGAGGGCCAGACCGAACGACAGCCTATCTCGGTTCGCTGCACGCGGACTGCCTGTACAAATTCACAGCAAATGTCGCTGGCGCGAGACAGCCTTACTGGGACTATCCTCTGCCCTAAATGTAAGATAGTCCATGCTTGTTAAGAAGCGCGATCATCATTTCAGAACTGCGCATTCGATGTTCAACATGTATGCGGCGTGCCGCCTCAGCATCACCCTTCTCAATCGCCTTCACGACAGCTTCGTGGTCTCGGTTTGAATTCGTCGGCTTGGGGCGCAGGCTGAGAGTCATCATGCGCAGCCGGTGTGATTGATTGAAGTATGTATTGACGATTTCTACGAAGCGCATATTTCCACTGGCTTGGGTCAGAACGCGATGAAACTGCTCATCAGCCATAGCCCATTCCTTGAGGTCATTTTTGCGCAAGGCCTTATCCATGGTCTTGATACAGTCCCGCATTTCGGCAATCTGGTGGGCCGGTGGCTTTCGAGCGGCAGCAAGACCAGCTGCTGCCGACTCCAGCGCAGTGAGGATTTCGTAAATTTCCCTAACGTCGTCAACAGAAACGCGCTTCACCCGCATGCCATGCCGCGGCCTGATTTCTACCAGGCCTTCGCTCTCCAGCCGCAATAACGCTTCTCGCGTAGGAGTTCGGCTCACATCAAGCCGAATGGCCAACTCCTGCTCAGTGAACTGGGAGCCGGGCGGCAGTTCGTTCTCAAGTATCTGGCGCCGGATTTCGCGATAAGCGGTCTCCGTGCTTAATTGCCTTGCAGGTTTACGAATGGCCGTGGACGGACCTTTGCGCGTCTTGCTGGCAGATTTCGCGGTCATGATTGCGGCATGGGAGGGATTGCAGCCCTTCAATAACGAAAACGACGGGCCGACGCCAGCACACAGAATGTGCCACCGTGCTC
>Ga0182024_10017587_pt1 | contig 13400 bp, 6 predicted proteins | sample P32metaG_FD_120480 | JGI IMG/M metagenome (GOLD analysis project Ga0182024, IMG submission 120480) | Permafrost microbial communities from Stordalen Mire, Sweden - P3-2 metaG (Illumina Assembly) | ecosystem: Environmental > Terrestrial > Soil > Wetlands > Permafrost | place: Sweden: Stordalen...
CCGGACCCCGTTTCGCCGCTCGTTTCGCCCGGCTCGTATCTTGATTGAACTCTCGGCTCGACAGTTTGGTAATCGTCACGTCGGTAGCTCCCATGTAGCAACGTAGCTACATTATAACACAATGCGAGGGCGTTGTATCAAAAGCGACCGCCGCAGACTGTGATGAGGCTACCCAATTCCTCCTCTGCGGTCGCTTCTGATACAACACTAGGACTTCTAGCCCGGCTAACTTCCGATTTGGACGTCAGAACGGGAGAGATCGCGAACACTCTCCATTGTCACCTTGGCGCCCCTCGCGGATTGACATTAAACCTTGTGATACGCTCACTCGTACGTCCGTGGAACTGCTAGCCGCTCGATTTTCCGTCGCGGTGCGTACTTGCATGGCTGGAGCTCACCAGTTCTGTGATGCGTCTCCGCCGGAAGATAGCATCGAAAGCAAACGACGTGAGGAAGCGGGCTGCATAAGGATATGAAACGTGACCAACCGGACACTTAACATGTCTTCGATTCTGCTGATTGCATTCGCCACTGGGCATATAGCCGTCTGCCAAAGTTTCCCTGAACCCACCATCCGGATGAAATGGTCAGCGGAGTGGATTTCTCATCCCACCGCCCCATTGCGCGAACCTGGCGTATTCCACTTTCGCAAGGTCATCAACTTACCAGTCGCGCCGGAGCACTTCGTGGTTCACCTGAGTGCGGACAACCGCTTCGCGCTCTTCGTAAATGGCAAGCGCGTTGGAGAAGGACCTGCACGCGGCAATTTGTTTCGTTGGCGCTACGAAACCGTCGATCTCGCGCCCTTTCTCAGTCGCGGTGACAATGTGATCGCGGCCACAGTGTGGCAGTACGGCATCTACGCTCCGGTCGCGCAGATTTCCGATCGCCTCGCTTTCCTTTTGGAGGGGGACACTAGCGCGGAACGAATCGTGAACACCGACGCAAGCTGGGAAGTGGAGGAGGAACTTGGACATACCGTCATCCCTCCCATGCCGGAAGCCATGCACCAGTACTGGGCTGCTGGACCGGGAGAACGGATTGACGGCAGCAAATATGACTGGGCTTGGAAAGAAGCAGGGTGGTCCCCAAACGCGCATTGGATCCGAGCAGTTGGTGCGATTCGAGAATCGCCTGATCCCCAACGGAGTATACCCGGATTCCGCCTTGAGGATGCCGGTACGAAATGGCTGCTCAGTCCTGACCTGCTTCCGCCGATGGAGTATAAACAAGTTCCCACGGGCAGCGTAGTTCGCACGAATCTGGAGGACACCAAGAATTTCCCTGCAAAGCCCGTCACAATACCAGCACATTCTTCGGTGACGATTCTGATTGACCACGCAACGGTGCTGTCGGCGTATCCGGAACTGGAGGTCAGCGGTGGGAAGGATGCCGTCGTTCGTATGGCATTCACCGAAGCACTCTATGATTCGAAGCAAGAACGTGGCAACCGAAACGAAATTGCCGACCGCGTAGTTGTGGGCTTGACCGACGAGTATCTCCCGGACGGAGGCGAGCACAGAACGTTCCGACCACTGTGGTGGCGTACGTGGCGTTATGTCGAGCTCAAGATTGTTACTGGGGCAGAGTCGCTTACGCTCGACGGATTCCGCACCTACTACACAGCTTACCCGTTCGAAGAACGCGGCAAATTTGCAGCGAGTAACCCGGATTTGGCCAGAATTCGCGAGATCTGCTGGCGCACAGCCCGACTCGATGCACATGAGACTTACATGGATACGGCCTACTGGGAGCAACTCCAGTACATCGGAGACACACGCATACAAGCGCTGATCTCTTATGTGGTCAGTGGCGACGATCGTTTAGCACGCCAGGCTCTTCAGGCCTTCGATGACTCTCGAATTCCTGAAGGGATTACCCAGAGCCGTTATCCAGACTCTCTCGCCCAGTTCATCCCTCCGTTTTCTATGCTGTATGTGAATATGCTCCACGATTACTGGATGTATCGTCCAGATCGGAAGTTTGTTGAGGAACTACTGCCTGGAACGAGAGCAGTCCTGGAGTGGTTTCTGGCAAAACAGCGGCCAGATGGAATGCTTTCGTCGATCCCCGGATGGGTTTTCATCGATTGGGTGCGTGATGTGGAGAAGTTTCCCCCGGAAGACGAAGAGGGCCGCTCCGCGATCGTGACCCTGCAACTGGTTTCGGCGCTCGAAGCAGCCGCCGACCTTGAGCAAGCCTTAGGGGATTCCGTCCTGGCGCAACGCTACCGGCGCCAGGCACGAGCAGCGCGAGATGCTGTTTACAAGCTGTGCTGGGATCCACGATTTGGCCTTCTGACGGACAATCCCAGAAAGGACTCTTACAGCCAGCACGCAAACATCGCTGCCGTGCTGTTGGACGTGATTCCCACAGCAGACCAGAAATCGGTCCTGGAGCGAATTCTGGACACCAGACTCCATGCGAAAGATGATTCTCCCAAGCTGGTGAAAGCTAGCTTCTTTTATCAGTTTTATATGGCGCGAGCACTCGAGCATGCCGGCATGGCGGATCGGTATGTTGGACTGCTGCAACCCTGGCGTGAAATGCTGGCGAAGGGACTTACCACCACCCCCGAATTCGACGATCCCACCCGTTCCGACACACATGCGTGGAGCGCGCACCCTGCATTCGATTTGCCCACGCTTGTCGCCGGCATTCGACCGGCATCCCCAGGCTTTGAAACGGTGCAGATCGAGCCTGCTCTCGGTGACCTGCAGTGGGCTGAGGCTTCAATGCCCTACCCGCGCGGTGGCACGATCACGGTCAAGTATGAGCGGACACAAGCGGGAACCAAGGCTACGGTAACCTTGCCCGAAGCCCTGCACGGCGTCCTGGTGTGGCAGGGAAGATCTTATCCACTAAGGTCAGGCGAGCAACAAATATCGCTGCCCTAACCAGCCTCTCTAAGGTTTTCTAACACCGCTGCCGTAGAGGTGTCGAGAAGCGTGGAACACCTTGCTTTCGAGTGGTCGTCCAACTGGAAACAAATTTTGACGCGGTCCAGAAACGGGCTTGTAGTCGTGTAGTCGATGATTCTTCGGCTCAACCGCTCAACCGGACTGGTCGGCGGATTGTGGTCTCGCCCTCTCGGCTTTTGGCAGCGCTTCGGCGCTTCCTCATGGTCGCCAACACAACCGGCAGAGCGCGCCCTCAGATTCCGGCCGGGCATCCCATCAGACTGGTGCGGAAGGATACACTATACGATGTTCGAATGTTCGATTGGCGCCTCCGGAAGAAGAACAGATAACATGCCGTCTCCAGAGAAGGATCGGTTAGCTGCTGAGGCGATGCAATGCTGGGGCGATTTCCAGGAACGCCTTCCCTCAGACAGGCATAAATATCCCGCGCAACAGTTTCGAGCTTTTTGGGCGGTCACCAAGCGCTACGCCGAGTTGACAAGGTCGGTCCTCTGATTCATAGGAGTGTCGCGGGTGCAGTTAATGAACTTCTCGATTGCCTCGAAGGGGAACGTAAGCGCGTCCCAAGCGACGTTCTTCGAGATGCGGAGCGCCTGCAGTGCCTCCTTTTTAGCGGATATGACCCGCATTTCGAGGGGGATGAACCACCGGGCTTGTAAAGAGGGACGAACATGTGACTGGCCAGAAACGTGCCTCGACGCTTCGAGACCATCAGTCTCCAGCTGAACGACCATACTGACCGCGGCGTGGGAGGCCGCCAGTATGGCACATCGGAAGACATCGAAACGCTCCAAGGCTAAAACAATACTTCGGCTACCCGACCTAGAGCAGTCGAAGAATGCGGTTCTTCACTCGCTCGCAACGGCCAGTTCGCAAGAATCCTACGGTCATGCCATCGACGAATTCATCGGGTGGTACTGTTCCGAGCCGCGCTTGGCCTTTAACCGAACCGCCGTCCTTCGCTACCGGTTTTTTCTCGAACAGAAGAATCTCGCACCCTCCACCATCAACGTCCGCTAGCCGCCGTGAGGCGGCTCGCCTACGAAGCCTCCGACACTGCTTCTGATAAAATTTCACCGCTGCCGCGGTGCAATAAGAACCGTTCACTCGCGATCACGTGTCGTCTTTTTACCTCCGATTTCGATATTCAAAGTAGGGGGGAATTCCGGGCTTTTTTACTATCAGTCTTTTCAGTCTTGCAATCTTTCGATCGTTTCATCGTTGGGAGGAAATATGGGCAACCCATTTCAGCAAATCGCGACCTGGTGGACGGAGATCCTCCCGCTGCTGAGCGAACCGGCGCGGGATCTAAGCAATGACGACGCGTTTGAGCTCATGATGTACCTGGTCGGTACGGGAGATATCACGCTGTTCGATAAGTTGGTAAAAGACAAGAGCGGCAACATCACGTCGCACAAGCCCGGTGTACAAACCAGAATCGTTCCCGTGATCGCGGGAATCCCGTTTTTGAAGGCGCGGGGGTCTAATCCCGGTCCGAACGGGTCGCTGGGAGCGACGCAGCAGCAATACTTTGCCCCCACACCGGCGTTTGCGATCGTGCTTTACAAACTGGCGAAGTTGTTGGCGAACGATTGGGGAGCGACGCAGATTGTCTACGGGGGAATCGGAGCAGGAGGGAATGCGAACGTCACCGACTGCCACTCCACCGGGCACTGCGTGGACTTCTACGGCGCCAACACGAAGAGAGGCAACTTCGATGTGCGGCAGGACTGGTGGATGCGCCCGGTATATGACAGCGCGGGTAACCTCCATGCAAGCGAAGGCAACGGCTGGGCCATGGATCGCTGGAAAAACGAAACCAAGACTTACTACCGGCTGGCAATGTCGCCTGAACCCCAGGATGCCGTGGCATGTGACTTCTTCGCGGCAGTTTACGAATTCGCCTATGAGGAGACGCGAGCGGAGGCGTTCGACGCCAGTCCGAATTCGTTCGCGTTCGGTCTGCCGCTCAGCAAAGGTTGGATTATGCATCCGGATTATCCTGAGATGGCGACTCCTGGACGACGGTCACACAACGACCACATCCACTTCCAACTGGGGAAGACTCGCTAGAGCGACTGCTATATCCTCGATGCCGGCGCTATGGCTTGGGGCGGCAGGTGTAACTGGCGATGGGATTGTGACCGCATAGGTTCGCGTGTGTCGATTTATTCATAGGCACAGGTGCAGCGGTTGAGCGTGCTTTTTCAACAAGCTTCGATTTTCCGGCCGATTTGGGGTGCCGATTTGGGGTTGACTTAAAACATCTCTTGTCGTAAATCATTAGAACCCGGGTGCGTGTGGTCGCTCGACACACCTCCCCTTACCCCTGGGTCAGGTCGAAAAGTCAAACTTTCAAGAGAGGACCGCTATGCGCGCCTGCCAGCTGTTGTGTCTCGGAATTCTAGCAGTCTGCGTTGTGCCAGCTGCCAACGCCCAAGTCAACGCCCCAGATGTATTCGACGTTTTGCCATTCTCGGCAATTCAGCCGTCCGGAGTCCTTGCGGGATCAGTGGCGAGTGTCGCTAGCTATCAGGGGCCAACCTGCGATCTGGCTCCGCCTGCGGGGTCGAAGACGCCGGCGTGCACGGGGGCGCAACTTACAAATCCTTCGAACTGGAAAGCTCAGTCCGGCATCCTGAACCTGGCTGGAAGCCTGAATGGAAGCATTGCAACGGCGCTCTCCGTCATACCCCTGGCATCTCCTGCATCCGGCGTAATTACGAAGATTGATCCGGCGACGGGAGCGGAGCTGCCCTCCAGCAGCACACTGGGACCAATCTTCACGGAACGCGCCGAAACAATCGGTAGACATAAGTTCTACATTGGAGTCTCAAACCAGGACTTTCACTTCAGGTCTCTGAACGGCGAATCTCTGAAAAACCTGACATTGTTGGATCCCGGCGGTGATTCAACAAATATTGAGGCTGGCGGAAAACCGCTCACGACGTTTCCGACGACGGTGAATGACGTGGCAGATGTTAGCCTGTCGCAAGATGTGGCATTTCTCACGTACGGCGTTACCGGACGCTTCGATGTATCGGTCGGGCTGCCGGTAGTTCATGCCGCGGTTTCTTCCAGAACCTCCAACGGGCTGATTTACGTTGGAGACGGATTTAACAATAACGGCAACGGAAATTGCTGGTGCCTCGACACATTCACACCTGCGGTCGCTCCTGTAAACGGCGGGGGCCTGACCCTTTCGCAGGTCAATTACTCCAGCTTTTCAAAAACGGGGTTTGGAGATCTCTTGCTGCGATTCAAGGGGAACGTACTCGAAGCGCGCAAAGTTGCGCTCGCTCTCGGAGTCGACTTGCGCTTGCCGACTGGCGACGAACGCAATTATCTGGGCACGGGCGCGATGGCGGTCAAGCCTTTTGCCGCGCTGTCGCTCTACACCAAGCCTTGGAGTAATGGCATCGTGTTCTCTCCTCACCTCAATGTGGGGTGGCAGATTGCCGGGAAAAGCATTCTGGGTGGACAACTCAGTGCAACACCCATAACGCTGGGCGGTTCATCGGCGCTTGGGCCTCCTTTTGCGTCGAGCAAGGATTACCTACCCGACGTGTTTTCCTGGGCGGTAGGAACAGAAGTCGCTCTGGGACGGCATAACACCGTTGTGGTTGATGTTCTGGGAAATCAGATTGGATGGATTCACGGCATCCAAAACCTGATGGATGACTCTGTGGCGAATGTGCCGCTCCCGCAATCTACGGTGGGTGCCGCTCCTCAACTTGTAACTGCTTCCGGCCTGGTGAGCGCCGGCCGTGTATCATTTGGACAGTATAGTGGCGCGTTTGGTTACAAGGCACGATTGGCAGGGAACTTGGTGGCCACGTTCAACATGTTAGTTCGATTCGACAACAACGGTCTCACCGCACGCGCAACGCCGCTGTATGGGCTGAGCTACACGTTTTAAGGACGGCGGCTTTGCACAAGGCCTGAAGGCACGAGAGCGATTTCGGCTTATTGCCCGAAGCTGCTTATGAGCCAGCCGCCTCCACTCTTGCGGAGGTGGAGATTGGTTTGTTTTTGGTTCTCGGTCGTTTGACCACCGGGCTTCGTGGTTTTGGAGTTCACTTGACAGGGGACAACTGCGGTGTCGCCCGAGATGGCAGGATCGCCGGTTTGTTGCAGCATTAGGACGACCTTGTAACCGGCCGGTAGGTTGAGATACTGCTCCGTAACTGCAGGCCAAATCTGTTTCAACTCCCTGGTCTGGTGGTGTTCAAAGGCTGCATTGAACTTATCCAGAGCTGTTTGTATGGCTTTCTTGTCGGCCCCTTGCAAATCGATTTTATTCAGGAATGATTGGGCCTCCTCACGATGTGAGCTGTTCGGATATTGGCTCAGGAAGTCTCGCAGGGCACCGGGATTTTGCTTGTCCAGCCGGGTCCAGAGAGCGTTCTCAATTAAGCGAGACGCTTCTTGCGCATGGGGGCCGCTGCGAAAGCGCCTCACATAGCCCTGCAGCGCTGCAACGTCGCCCTGATTCGTAAGCCCCCAAACCAGATCCTGCAATCTGGACTCTGCTTCTGTAGTGTGCGGTCCGCTCGGGTACTTCGCGAGGTATTCTTCGATTTGCTTCGGGTCGGGAGTGCTACTTGCCTGCTTCCACGCCTGTGCCTCGAGCATATCCGCGCTCGGCTCCATCGAGCCATCCAAGGTTGTCTGGCCGGAGTTGAACGAGTGCTGAATACTCTTCGACTTAAACCCATCCTTCGTGAGTTCCAACGTATGATTTCCGGCCGCGACTTCAAATTGGGCAAGACCGGAATTATCGGCGTGATGCGCGTCGCGGCCATCCACCTTGATGGACGCACCGGGCGGAAGGTTCCGGAGAACGGCAAACGCGGTGGAATTCGCAGGCTGAGGGAAATTGAATTCTCTGCCGTCAATGTTGCGGGACTTTCCCGCGAGGAAATTGCCGGCAATCGCATTGGAATTGCGCCCATCCTCGGATAAGACAATCTCGTGCCGGCCGGGACTTAAATCACGAGCGAAGCTTCCATCGCTCCCTGTCAATCCCAGATAATGTCCGTCAGCCAGCACCTGGGCGTTGGGTCTCGCGCCGTTAATGATTAGTGCCGCGTTGGTGGGCGAGAGCGTCAGGTTAAAGTTGATTGTCGTTTCCGCATCTTTGCGCACCTGAGCCTGTTCGGCCTTTGCGGGCGAATATCCACTTTTCTCGACTTCCACGCGGTACGTTCCTGGATCTAATGGCACACGCAGCACGCCTCCGCTCGTCGATTGCGCGGCTTTCTTGCCGTTGATTAGAACTTCAGCTCCGTCCACGCCCGTCTTTACCACGAGATAGCTTCCCTGGGTTGAAGCTGGTGGGACTGAAACAAGATCCAACGTAATTCTGACCGTCGGCTCCGGGTGGCGGGGATCGACGGTCAAGGTTTCGGAATGCTGCCCGTACCCCTGCAGTTGGACGCTTATCTGGTAGTCTCCCGCTGGGAGGTCGAGACGACAGTTCGGAGTGACACAGGTTCGATCTCCGACTCGCACTTGCGCACCGACCGGCTGGGTTTCAATTTGCACGGTATAGGTTTTCGCTGTGAGCAGCTTCACTACGATTGCACCGACCGCCACCAGCCCAAGGGCCGCTACAACGACCCATTTGACTGGGAGCTTGGAACGAATGCGGGGCGGCTCAAGCTCCGGAATTGGCTGAGCCGCCGCTGTGGCTCGCTCTTCGACTGTGCCGGTCGTCCGTCGCGCCTCCCGGGCAGGTGCGAACATTTCGGTTGCCAGCCCGGTTCGAGCCGTCTCCGCTTGCCGTTCATTGAAGTCGTCAATGGCGGATTCCAGAGCTCTTTTGACCCTTGCGAAGCTCGCTTGAAATTCCTGATCGGCAGAATGATTCCCGGCCAGCTCACTGGCTCGACGTATACGCTTTTCCAAGACCGGGATGTTGATACCGGATGCAGAGAGTTCCACCAGCTTCTCTAGTTCCGCGAGATCGTGATTTCGACGGCGCTTTACTTCTTCGGCCTGTTTTTGCTGCGCGGCGTGCTTGCGTTCTTCCGCCTTTTTCTGCTTTGCCGCAGCTTTCGCGGCTTCCAGAAGAGATAGCAACTGGGGATGCTTGCCTTGGCTCCGTAAAGAGGCTTCTGCCGCCTCGATCGCCTCATCCGGCTTTCCGCTATCAAGAAGCGCTTGAGCTTGGGCCATCTCGGCTGCCAGGCGGACGCGACGTTGTTCCTCCGCTTCCCGCTCAGTTTGCTCGCGCGCGAGTTTTTGCTGGCTGACTGCAAGTTGGCCACGTAGTTCTTCACTCTCCGGATAGAGCCGGAGCGCCTCTTCCAATAATCCACAAGCCTTTGATGTTTGGTTCGATTTCAGATAGCGCTTGGCGTTTTCCAGCGCCGCGGCGATATGCTCTTTGCGGACTTGCGCCTCGCGCGCCGCTCGCGCCTGCTCTTCGCGCTCCTGCTTCAGTCGCTGCTCGGCTGTTGCCAGCAACGACCGCAATTCCGCGCTCTCAGGAAATTCCCGCGTAGCGCGTTCGAGAGCGTCAATTGCCTGTTCGTTTCGCTTTGCCTCCAGAAACTGTCGAGCCGACTGCATCCGGCCCTCGATCTCGCTGCGCTTGCGAGCGGCCAATTCTTCGGCGCGAGCCTTTTCTTCCCGCTCACGCACTAAGCCTCGACTGGCGAGATCCAGTTGTGCCCTGAGTTCCTTAGTGTCGGGAAACGTGCGCAGGGCTTGTTCCAGGCTGGCGATGGCTTGACTGGTTTGTTTCGCGTCGAGGAGTTGGCGAGATGCGGTAAGCTCTCTGTCGATCTCCGCTTGCTTGCGGCGGGCCTCGCGCTCAGCCTTTTCTCGTTCCGCTTGCTGCGCCGCCAGGCGCCGCTGTGCGTCTTGCAGCGTGGACTTCAGTTCTTCACTGTCGGGATAATTTCGCAGCGCCTGTTCCAGCGTAGAAACTGCTTGATCGGTCTGGTCGGAGTCCAATAGTTCCAGCGCAACTGCGATTCCTTTTTCGATCGCAGCCCGTCTGCGCACTTCCCGCTGCATTCTCTGGACTTCGGCCTCGTCATCGGCCAGACGTTGCCTGGCGGCTTCCAACTGCGCCTTGAGCTCGATGCTCTCTGGGAACCTGTGAAGTGCCTGCTCCAGACTCAAGATTGCCTGATTGGCCTTTTTGCCATCCAGCAGTTGCCGAGCCGTTGCCAGGTCGCGCTCGATCTGTTGCTGCTTGAGTCGAGCTTCCTGTGCGGCTCGCTCCTGTTCCGCTTGCTCAATATCCACGCGCTGCCGGGCAATCTTTAGTTGCGACTTTAGCTCTTCACTGTCGGGGTATTGGTGAAGACCCTGCTCCAGCGCGGCGACGGCGCGGCTCGCCTGCCTGGAATCCAGCAACACCTGAGCTTTGGCAACGTCTCTTTCGATCTCCGAACGCTGGCGCCTGGCTTGCTGTTCGACACGTTCTCGTTCCGCTTGCTCAACCGCCGCGCGACGTTGCGCAAACTCCAGTTGCGACTTCAGTTCCTGACTCTTCGGGTACTGCCGAAGCGCTTGTTCCAGCTTCGCCACCGCTTCATCGGTTTGCCTAGCGCCCAACAACTGTTGCGAGATCGCGATTTCGCGTTCGACTTCCGCTCTCTTGCGTTGGGCCTCTTGCTGGACACGCTGCCGCTGATCTTCTTCTTGTTTCAGTAGGTCTTCGACGACGATGACCTGAGCCTTCAGTTCCTCGCTTCCCGGGCAGTGGCGCAGCGCATTCTGAAGTTTTTTCAGCGCCAGTGCCGTTTGTCCTGAGCGTTGCAGCTCATCCGCAGCGGCAAGCTGCAAATTGATGTAGCGGAGTTTCTCGGCCTCTTGGCGCTCGGCCTCTTTGCGCTGCGTCTCCTGGCGCGCAAGACCATCTGTAACCGTCGCGAGCAGCGAGGTCAGGCCGGAGTCATCGGGATAACGTTCCAGCGCCTCATTCAAGATGCCCTGGGCACGGATTAATTGACCCGCGTCCAGCACCTGCCGGGCCCTCGTCATCTGCGCTTCAATAAACTGCCGCCGAGTCCAAGCCTCCCGCTGCTTCTCGGCAAAACCTCTTAGTTTTAAAAGCCCAAGATCTTCGGGAAATCGCTGCATCGCTTCGTCAGCCTTGGTGCATGCAGCTGCGTATTCGTCCCGGTTCAGAAGGTCTTCAATCTCACTACATGCGTCTTCCAGGGCTCGCCGACGCAGTTCGTGTTCAAGGCCAGCAGTTGCGGTGCGGATCAACTGGTGAACTTCTGCGACCGTGGGGTCGACGGCTTCTGCCTGGCGCAAAATATCGAGAGCGGATGTGTAGCGGCGCAAAGCTATCTCTTTGCGCGCCTCGGCGATGAGCTCATCGATCTTGTTCCGCCTGGAGCGTTCGGCGATTTCCTTCGACACAATGGCGAGTAGGGCCTTGGCCGTCGTATCCGATGGGTCGACCCGTAGAGCTGCCTGCACGGCATTCTTAGCGGTATCCAGATCGCCTTGGCCATGGGCGAGCTCCGCCCGGCGCAAGGCCTCGGCCAGCAGCTCGCTTGACCGCCGAACCGAGTTACGAAACTCGATCATCTCAGAGTTGGTTCCGTCCAGTCTGACGGCCTGGTCGAGCAGGGCTACGGCGTCGTCCCACCGTCGCGCAGCAAGGGCATCGTCGGCCTGTGAGCGCAGAAGCCCAACCTGTTCACTGATTTGTTGTCTCTGAATCTGGGCTTGGACCTCACGAAGCAACTCACTGGCGCGCCGATGCTGCTTGTCGAATTTCAGAACCTGCCGAAGGTGTTCCCGCGCCTTGTTCCAGTCCCGAGTCTCCATCGAAAATTCGGCGCTGCGGAGACAACCGGCGATCACGTCGCGGCTCAACTTCTCCTGTACCGATTGGAGTTCGAAAACGAAGTCTTCCATCGCGGTGTAGCGATTGTTGCGATCTTTCGACAACGCCCGCTGAATCACAGCGTCGAGTTCGGGAGGACAGGCTGTGGAGAGATTCGAGAGGGAAGGAGGAGGTTCCTGAAGAATCTTCGCGAGGGTTGAGGTTGGATCTTTTCCCTGAAATGGGAGCACCCCTGCCAAAAACTCAAACAGCAGGACGCCGGTGGAATAAATGTCGGACCGGGCGTCGATATCCAGCCCCTGAATTTGCTCGGGAGACATGTAGTACAAGCTGCCAATGACTTGCCCGGTTCGCGTGAATCTTTCATTCCCCAGTTGCGCGATGCCGAAATCGACGATCTTTACCCCGCCATCGTTCAACACAACCACGTTGCCCGGTTTTACGTCGCGATGGATGATCTGCCGCTGGTGGGCATAACCCAGGCCCTCACAAACCTGCATGATGATGTTCAACTTCTCCGCCAGGCTGAAGGGGCGTCGTTCCCTGATCACTTTTTCCAGACTGTCGCCCTCAAGGTATTCCATTACCAGGTACGGGACTCCGTCCTGATCGCCGAGGTCGTAAACCGTTACGATATTGGGGTGCTGGAGTTTCCCGGTGGAATGAGCTTCGCGGTAGAAGCGTTTGAGAAGAAGGGGGTCATCGGAAAAGACCGATGTGACTTTCTTTATCGCGACCATGCGTCCGATGGTCGGATCGATGGCTTTGTAGACCTGTCCCATGCCACCGCGACCGATCACGTCGAGGATTTCGTACTTCCCGATCTTGTTGACTTTGGGCGGTACCATTGGTTATACGCGAAGGAGATTCGCGGGAGGTAGCGATACACCGATTCGCTCGACTCAATGAACGCCAAACGCTTCCGTAAAACGGCGCCCGACCAAAGCGCGGTCACTGACAGTCAGATAAGGTGCTTCGCGGGCCCGATCCCACGGCGCTCCACCTGGCTCCTAAGTTACCACGGAAATCTATTGGCCCACCACTGAATGCGCGGCTTCGCCGATGCGGATCCATCTTCCGACCATCTTTGCCCTGCACCCCCACCAGTCCCACTTCCACGCACTGCTACCGTGATGCAGTTGGGCCGCGTCCATTACTCCTATCGTGTGAGAGCATTGAAGCGTAACGGCTGTAACCATGCGATTACACTTCTGATCCGGGCAACCGAAGCACTCGGCAACGATAGTTCGGCTTGATTCTCTGGTTTGCCCATAGCGACGGCCTCCCATGCCGCAGCATTTAGGACGACGGAGGCTGGCTGGCCGTTGCAACCAGGGTGGCGAAGGGCGACCCCCAGCGGACCTCCCCGTTGGCGCGAAAGTATGGCACGAAACTCCGTACGCAAGTCATCGATTTTTCTAATTTCTTGAAAAAGCGGCGTTTGCCAGGTCAGACAAGCGTCAGGAGAAGGTCCTTTGACGGATGGCCAATCCTTGCTCGATCTGCTCCGAGCGTTGGGGGTTGGCACCACGGATGCCAAGAACACCGAGAGAAAACCACGTCTAGCTTTTGTACAATTTTTCCTAGAGGAAGAACCAAACTCATATGTCGTGACGATGTTTTGGGGTTGTAGCCTGGCTGTTGAACCTCGCTTCTAC
>Ga0182024_10017588_pt1 | contig 13400 bp, 11 predicted proteins | sample P32metaG_FD_120480 | JGI IMG/M metagenome (GOLD analysis project Ga0182024, IMG submission 120480) | Permafrost microbial communities from Stordalen Mire, Sweden - P3-2 metaG (Illumina Assembly) | ecosystem: Environmental > Terrestrial > Soil > Wetlands > Permafrost | place: Sweden: Stordalen...
ATTCGCGAACTCGGGCTCGATATGAATCGCGTCAATGTGAACGGAGGCGCGGTTGCGCTTGGGCATCCGATTGGCGCCAGCGGGGCGCGGGTGCTGGTTACGCTGATCTACGAAATGATTCGACGCGATGTGCATCGCGGGATTGCGGCGCTGTGTTTGGGCGGCGGGAATGCAGTGGCTATGGCGGTTGAGCGGTAAGCGGACTTGAATAAGTTGTGAGTGCTATTCCTCGTCTGTTTGAACAGCCAAATAATATAACTTCGAGTTGGCGAACTTTGCCACGATGTACTGCTCCACCGTGTGGAAGTCGAATTTTTCATGAGCCAATGCGTCACTGAGCTTTTCCGGGTACTCCTTCCGTTGTTCCTCAAATTCAGCAGGAGTTGATTTTTTGTGAACCTGGCGAAAGTAGAACAAGGTGTCACCAACGGTTGCATCGGGATGCCCCAGAATATCCTCCAACTGCTGAGGCGCAAGGCCGAGCCTCAGACCTGAAGCGGTGCTGAGGTTTCCTGACACCTGCGTTGACCTAACACAGTAGTTGCTACCTTTCCAGTCGCGACCCCCAGCGAAGATATAGAAGAGTGACTCATCTTCACCAAACTCGAAGACCAGATGGACTAACGGGCTCCGTGCGGATGACACATAGCAGGCCTGATGACGCCCGGTGGACGCATCGCCGCGCTCTACTATGACCGCTTTCCCCAACTTAGCTGCGACTCCCTCGAACCCGACAGTGTGGAAGAACGAACCTAGGATCTTGAAATTACTGGGATCGATCTCTATCTTCTGAGGCTTCAGCTCTGGCCCATGAAATCGTTCGCTACTGATTGACCACCAATCCGATGAATCTTCCAACCTGACAGCCTGACCCCCAGCAACCGCGCATAAGGCTAGGAAAACAAAAATAGAGACAACGAGATGCGGTTTCATGGTTTCAATCGTAGCCCAAGAACGAGAGACGTTGGAATTGGGAATTACTGACGTAACTCGGCGACTAAACTCACAACCGCGCCCGAACCAACCCCGGCCCTACTGGCGGGTTGGCCCATCCTCCGCCTCGCTGATTTTCGTTTTGACCTATAACTGAACGAGGGTGCCCCATCCTTGCGCTTTTTGCAAGGGTGGGCCACGATGCTGCCCGCACAAGGGAGTCGTTCCACTCCGATGGCGACACGTGGCGTTCAGAAATTTTCGTTCCGATGAAGTCGGAGCACAACTTAAAAGAGCCGTCGGCAAAGCTCATTTCGTGATGGCGTAATGCAAGTGGGCGATCCCAGTTCGGATATTTCGGAAACGATCAAAAGCCATGCGGACGAATGCGTCCGCGGCTACGTGGTATCGATTAGTTGGAGTGCGGCTGCGGCTATGGAAATTTCGGCGGGAGTTTCGCAGACAAACTCTCCGTCTGCGTAGATCTCTAGAGGCGGATCGGTCTCTATCCGGACACGTTCTGACTTCGAGTAATCTACTTTCGAGGAAAGGAGATGGTGTCCGGAATAAACGGTAGGGAACATGCAAAATAATTCAAAGGGATTCATGGTGCTGATGCGGCAGATGTCGAGTTTGCCATCGGTGAAGTCGGCCTGGGGCGCGATACGCATGCCGTCTCCGAAAAATTGCGTATTGGCGAATGCTGCCAGCAGAGTTAATTGCCTGGCATTGGTGTTGGCTGGTTCACTTTTGGCTGATTCACTTCCTGGTGGTTCGCTTCTTTCGCAGTCGTATTGAGTAAGACGCATCGAGAATGCCGGTAGCTTGAACAACAGTGGCAATAGTGCGAGGACATAGCCGCCGTGTCCGCGAAGCCAGCGTGGCATACGATTCGCTTTTCGCGAGACGGCGGAATCCAGGCCGCATCCGGCGACGCAGCAGAAAAAATGTTTTTGGTCAGGCGATGCGGAGGAGACGATAACTCCGAGATCGACTGCTCGCGCTTTAGTTTTTCCGCGCTCAAAATTCCGCCAGGCGCGTAAGGAATCCCGCATCGAGCGCAGGTTTATCGCCCGCGCAAAATCGTTTCCGCTGCCTGACGGGACGATGAGGACGGGGAGTTGGAGTCGCACTAGAGCTGCGAGGTGATGATGGATGGTGCCGTCGCCGCCGAAAATGAGAATGGCATCGGCGCCGGCGGTCGTGGCGGGGAGTCCATGCTGCCAAGCCGTTTGGGAGTTGGATTGGAATGGCTTGAGGTCGGCGGGGGAGGTTCCTGGTCCGAAGATGGCGGCGGCTCGCATTGAGCTTACCTTTGGTTCGGTTGGCTTTCAGCGATCATTTGTAGCGGCACGTGGAGTTCTTTTCGCTGTTTGCAGTTGGCCGAACTGCGCTCGGCTTGGACGGGCGAGGGCGCCCGTCCCCACACGACCGCCCCACACTAACAGATTATTTTTGCAGGCATTTTTGCATGAAGTCGACTAGATCTTTTTTCATCTTGTCGTGTTCGGCGCGATCGATGTAGACCATGTGTCCGGAATTGTAAGTGGCGTAGGAAATGTTCTGGCGGAATTGCGGACCCAGATTGAGGTGATCCATGGTCCAGTTGGCGGCGGCGAAGGGCGTGGCTAAATCGTAATAGCCTTCCATGACCAAGACCTTCATATAGGGATTTTTGATCATGGCTGAGCGCAATCCGCCGGCGGTGCTGGGAAAGCCTTGCTCGGCGTCGCCCCACTCCCAATGCTGGAAGCCGGGTTCATCGTAGGCGAAGACGCGATAGGGCATGTCGAACTTGTAATTCAATTCTGTTCGCAGATAGTTGTAGAAGGTTGATGTGTAGGGCGGAAGAATAGCGGCGCTGGTGGGATCGTAGAAATGCTCTTCGCCGGGATTGGGGCTGCTGAAGCGGCCATCGAGGCGGCCGGTGATTAATTTCTGATCGAGCAGCAACTCTTTGTCGAAGGTGGGGACATTGATGCGCAGATCGTTGGCTTCGATGACTTCGGGGCGCAATCCAAGATAGCGGGACAGTTGCTCGACAATTTTGCGGTGCTCTTCGGGTGAGAGGGCGTCGCCTTTTCCGAGCGCTGAGGCGTAATCGTTCAACGACCAGCGGATTACTTCGTCTCTCGTTTTCGCCATATCCTGCGTGAGGTCGGCAGGCAGTTTGTGGTGATAGGCGGCGATCATGTTGAAGGTGGGCACGAGCAGAAAATATGGGAGGTCGTTGGACTTGTTCCATTCCAAGGTCTGGAAATCCACAGCCATGGAGAGCAGGGTCACGCCGTTGAAGGCGATGCCATGATCGGCCAGGTATCCGGCGATTCCGGCGGCGCGGGTGGTGCCGTAACTTTCGCCGAGCAGGAAGAGTGGAGAGTTCCAGCGCTCATAACGGGAGAGGTAGAGGCGGATGAATTCTCCGAAGGCTTGCACGTCGCCTTTCAGTCCGAGGAATTTTTTTGTGAGTTCGGCGGTGGCGGCGCGCGAATAGCCAGTGGCCATGGCGTCGACCATGACGATGTCGCTGCGATCGAGAAGCGTGTCGGGATTATCTTCGACGCGATAGGGAGCGGCGGGCATGAAACCGTTGGGCTGGAGCACGACGCGTTTTGGTCCGAGTGCGCCCATGTGGAGCCAAACCGAGGCGGAGCCGGGGCCGCCGTTGAAAGCGAAGGTGAGGGGGCGTCGGGAGGAATCCTGGCCATCAAGGGTGTAGGCGACGAAAAACATTTCGGCCTCTATTTTGCCGTCGCCACGCTTGATGGGCAGTCGTCCGGCGGTCGCGGTGTAGCTTAGAGTTTTTCCATTCGACGCGAACTGGTGGTGAGTGACTATCGGCGTGACTTCGGCGACGTCGAAATGCTCGTCTTTGTCTTTGTCCTTATTATCTTTGTCCCTGTCGGGGGATTCGATGGCCTCGGGTTTGGGAGGCTCGGTGGGCTTATTGGTTTCGATGACGGGTTTGTCTTGCGTGGTCGAAGAACTGGAAGATTGCTTTTGTTTTTTCGCGGCAGCGGGCTTCGCGCTAGCGGGCGGAGTGTCTTGCGGTTGATCTTGTTGAGCCGCGGCGAATGGAAGAGTCAACGCGGCGAAAAGTAGGGCTGCCAGAAATTTCATGCTTGTCTCCGGGCGAAAAGAGTTGAAGAGCATTATAGCGTCAGCGTCTCGACTGAGAGCGGGGCGGAGCAGGCGTCACGTCGAAAGGCGAGTGCAGTCGTGCTAGAATTTGTTGCGCCTTAAGAGGCCTCAGGCAGCGATAGTGCAGCGAGTGGCGCAAAGAGGCGTTACTCTCCATCCAGATAAAGACGGACTAAAAAAGTGGCCGAAAACCCAAAGCCCCAGACCGGCTCCATCACCTACGCCGACGCCGGCGTGAATATTGATCGCGGCAATCGCACCAAGCAGCGCATCAAGTACCTGGCGCATAAAACTTTTACCAAGGGCGTGCTGAGTGAGATTGGCGGATTCGGGGGATTATTTTCAGTCGATAAGAAATATGTAGATCCGGTCCTGGTATCGAGCGTAGACGGAGTGGGCACGAAGTTGAAGGTGGCTTTCGAAATGAAAGTGCACCATACGATTGGCGCCGACCTGGTGAATCATTGTGTGAACGATATTGCGGTGCAGGGCGCGGCTCCATTGTTTTTCATGGACTATCTGGCTACGGGCAAGCTGGATCCTGAAGTGGTGGAAAAGATTGTTGGCGGCCTTGCCGAAGCCTGCAAGCAGAACGGCTGCGCTCTGATTGGCGGCGAAACTGCGGAGATGCCGGGATTTTATCCTGACGGCGAGTATGATCTTGCCGGATTTATTGTGGGAGTGGTGGAGCGCGAGCGCATTATCAGCGGCAAGGATGTACAGATTGGTGATTGCGTTCTGGGCCTGCCATCCAACGGCCTGCATACGAATGGGTATTCGCTGGCTCGCAAGCTGCTGTTTGAGGTGGCCGGATATTCGCCGGAAACGTTTGTCAGCGAGATGAAGAATAAAGTTGGCAATGAACTGATGCGCGGGCATCGCAGCTACTGGTCGATTATCCGGAAGATGATCGCGGGCGAATGCGTTGGGGCGCTCGCGCATATTACGGGGGGCGGCATTACGGAAAATCTTCCGCGAGTTCTGCCTAAGGGCACGTCGGCCGTGATCGAACTTGGGACCTGGCCGGTGCTTCCGATCTTTGAACATTTGCAAAAACTCGGCAACGTGACCGAGGAAGAGATGCTGCGGACGTTTAATATGGGTCTCGGAATGCTGATTGTGGTTCCCGCCAAAAAATTCAAGAAAGCGCAGACGCTGCTGGAACGCGCGGGCGAGAAATTTTATAGCGTTGGGCGCATCGTCAAGGGTGACCGCAAAGTGGTGTTTAGCTAATGCTGCCCATCACATCCTAGTTTTCATTGAAGAACAAGTTGGTTACCCATCATTAAACGTTCGGTTATCCTAAGCGCAGCCAAGGACCTCCGAATTTCCGTGCAAGAGCCAAAATGCATAGGTCCTTCGCTCCGCTCAGGATGACAACGAACGGGTTGCGCTAGCGTACTGACAGGATGACAACGAGCGAAGTTGGGCTAGGCCTACGACGGATTGACAACGGGACTGAGAGTATTGCGTCCATGAAGAATCTTGGCATTCTGCTCTCCGGCCGCGGGTCGAATTTTGTGGCCATCGCGGACAGCATCGTGGCCAACAAAATATCCGATGCGCGCATTGCGGTTGTGATTTCGAATCGGGCTGATGCTCCTGGCTTAGAAATCGCGCGCCAGCGGGGGCTTTCCGCATTATGTATTCCTTCCAAAGGTAAAGCGCGCGAGGAGCATGATCGCGCGGTGGTGAGCGCTCTGCTTGAAAATAAAGTCGATCTTATTTGTCTGGCTGGATACATGCGGCTGCTTTCGCCGTGGTTTGTGCAGCAATTTCCGCAGAAGATTCTGAACATTCATCCTTCGCTATTGCCGGCATTTCCGGGACTTGAGGCACAGCAGCAGGCTTTTGCGTTTGGAGTAAAGGTTACGGGATGCACAGTTCATTTTGTCGATGAAGAACTCGATCACGGGGCGATCATTGTGCAGAACACCGTTCCTGTGATCGATTCGGATGATGAGAGGGCGCTGGCGGCGCGCATTCTGGAGCAGGAGCACGTTGCTTATACAGAAGCGATCAAAATTGTGCTGAAAGGCAATTTTGAAATTGTTGGGCGGCGGATGGTGGAGTTATGAGTTGCTGTGGCGGAATAGGGGTCCTTCGACTTCGCAGCCCGTTCGCTTGGCGGACGGGCTGCTGCGCTCAGGATGACATTTAATTGTGGAGCACGAACTTAGAGCACGAGATAAGTATGCGGAGAGAGACGCGGTTAACCGCGTCTCTACAGCAACATTTTTACATTAGGATTTCTTTTTGGTTTCTGACTATCGGGTGCTGCATTACTTCCAGTTCGTTTTTTACCAGATTTAAGCCGTAGACGCATTGTTCGAAGGTCGCGGAGAGTTGGGCGAATAGGGGCGCGACTTTGGCGTATTCGAAATCTTCGAACTTGGAGACGATGTAGTAGCTTTCTTTTCCTGCTTTGACCCACTCCACGAAACTCTCCACCCGTTGACGGCGGAGGCGGTAGTGATTGATGCTCTCCGGGAACATTCCGGCATAAAACAGAGTGTAATCTCCGATATGTTTACGCACCTGCCGTTCGCGGTCGAATGACGGGGCGGGGCCGTAGACAGGATCAGATTCGATCAGCATTTCTCCCACATCGTTCAACGGTTTTCCGGCCGCATTGCGGATTTTCATCAACTGGTCAACATCGCAGAACTCCGCGAGAAGTTGAGCGACGTAGTTGACGACTTGCGGATCCCGAATTCCAATCTCCTCTGCGTAGTGGCGCCCGACCAGTTCAAGAAACAGTTGCTGCAGCGGATGCGATTCCGGGATCATTGTGGGCCTCTTCCTCAAATCATGCTCAAGAGCGTAATCCTAAGTAGTAATCGGCACAAAATGCCATGCGGATTAGATACCGTGAATCCTGCTCTAAAGCAAGTAACCATCGAGCAACTACTAACTTAGACGTTCGGTTGGTGGGCTGCGGTTGTAGTGGTGTTTTGGCAGCCTTGGAAGTTGATTGCTGATTAGGTTCGTTTCGGGAGTTACGTTCGCGGTTACTATTAGTGCAATTTCCCGTATTCAGCTTTCGCTTGCTTTAGGAGCGGCACATCCGGGTCGGCATCTTTCCAGAAGGCAAAGAAATCCTGATAGGCGGCTCGGGCTTTGGCAGAGTCACCCTGGAGAGCATAAGTCCGTGCCGCTCCGAGGCGAGCCAGAACATATAACGGGCTTGTAGGAGTGAGCCCGCGATGATCGGCAATCTTCTGATACTCGGTTAGCGCCTTGGCGCCATCGTGCAGGTCCATGTACGCCTCGGCGCGCAGGTAGATAGGCCAGAAATCGAGAAATGCGGTGGGGCCACCGCCCATTTCGTAAGCCTTCGCCGATTCGAGAGCGTTCACGGCCTCCGCCGGGCGCTTGCGCTGTAGTTCGATGGCTGCCCGCACGACAGCCAACCCTCCCTTGTTCAGTGTTGTGTCGCTGGGATATTCCTTCGCCAGATCGGCAATCAGCTTTTCCGCATGAGCAGCGTCGCCCGTACGCGCCAGAGTAAGCGCCGACTGGCTCCTGATTCCCTTGAAGTCGGTCATGGCGAGCGCGGACTGGGTCTGGCGACGCGCTTCTTCCTGATTGCCATACTCAGCCTCGAACGCGCCCTCGGTGGCGCGCACGCCGACGGCAAATTCCTTGGACTGCGACTCCAATTTCTTGACGGCGCTGTCACAGACTTCGTGCGCTTCCTTCACGCGGCCCTCGAAATACTTAATATTACAAGTGAATGACGAAAGAAACGCCTGATCGAGTGTCCCGGTAACGCTGTCGGCTGCATGCTGCATGGCGGCTTGATCGCCGCGAATGAATGCCACTTGATAGCTAATCAGTTTCGTCGAAAACGAATCTGCTTTCTGTGTCCCGGCTTGCTCGATGATGGATCGGGCTTCGTCATACCGTCCGAGAGACAGATAGGCCCCGGCCACATTTTGGTAGGCGTAGACATCTTTGCTATCGTCCTGCATCGCCAGGAGCGCATTTGCGAGAGACTTGTCCTGCTGCCCGATCCCACCGTACATCAGCGCCAGGTTGTCAGCAGGCACGCTGTCGCGAGGATAGGCCTGTTTCCACTGTTCGTAAATGTCGATTGCCTTTTCGATTTCGCCGCCCGATTCGTAGTAGTGGGCGGAAATATAAAGTTTCTCTCGTTCGCTCGCCCTGTCCCTGAGGTCGAATGCCTTGTGCAGCGCTTCTGTGCTCAAGGTTTGGGCACCCATGTTGTTGTAGGAGACGCCCAGCGTGCCGTACGCCATGGCGAAATTGGGATCGAGTTCGACGGCGCGTTTGAGGTGCGGGATAGCGCGGTCATCATGCAAACCCTGATGTTCAGCTTGACCAAGGCTGAAGGCCTGCAAAGCTTCGAGCGATGAGGTGGTGGCCTGTTCGAGCGGCTTGGCGAATTCCTGCACCGAGCCCAGGGACTCGCCAAGTTTGGCGCGCAACGATGACGCGCCGCTGTCGAGCGCCTTGAGCACCTGCTCCTTGCTGGGCGCTTCCACCTGCTCACGCGCGAGCGAGTCTCCCGACTGCGCGTTGACGGCGGATAACGTGATCACGTAGGAATTGCCGAGGCTCGCGATGGATCCTGACAGAACCGCTTTCGCTCCTTCGCGCAAGCCGATCTCGCGGGCCACATCGCTGGTGATGCGTTCACCTGGCTGCCGCCCCATAAAACCAAGGGCTTTGCGAGTCCGCGACTCGGACAAAATATTAAGAAATGGCGATTGCTCCAACTGCACGGCCAGAGCCTGCTTCAGCGTGCCGTCAAAAACCGGATCGCCGGTGGTGTTCACGAAGTCAGCGAGCACGACGGTGTCTTTTTCGGTTAAGGCTCTGGCGCGACGCGAACGGAAAAATAAGCCTCCGCCAATCAGCGCGGCAATCACCACAGCGGCGGCGACGGGAATCGTCCATGATTTCTTATTGCTCGCCGTAGCCTGCGGCGCAGCCGAGGTCGTCCCGCTCACAGGAATCGCGGAACCCGAAGAAGAACCACCGACAGCCGCGGGTCGCGAACCCGACGAAATCGGTGGCGGTAACGACTGCGATCCAGACTCCTGCGCCGCTGCCACTGAGCCCGAACTTGCCGCGACTGCGCGCCCCGTATCGGTATCGCGCTTCAAGCGCTGCAGATCGGCGCGAATATCGGCGGCATGCTGGTAGCGCAGATTGCGGTCTTTTTCCAAGGCTTTGTTGATGATGTCTTCGAGCTTCGCAGGCAAATCGGGATTCAAGCGAATCGGCGACACCGGGGCGCGATCGAGGATCGCCTGAAAAACCAGCGCGGACGTGTCGCCTCGAAACGGCACCATGCCCGTCGACATTTCATAGAGCACGGCTCCAAACGAAAACAGGTCGGTGCGCGCATCCAATTCTTTTCCCTTGGCCTGCTCTGGAGACATATACGCGACGGTGCCGATCGCGGTGCCGGGGCTGGTCAGGTGCTCTTCCGCTAGCGAAGTTTCTATGGTGACACCGGAGGAGTCTGAGACTCGTGTTGCGGAAGAGAATTCGACCTTGGCCAAACCGAAATCGAGAATCTTGGCGTGACCGCGTTTGGTTATAAAAATATTGGCCGGCTTGATGTCGCGATGCACGATCCCCTGCGCGTGCGCCGCATCCAGCGCATCGGCAATCTCGATGCCGATCGAAAGCAGCGCATCCAACTCCATCGGACGATTGCCGATGAGATGTTTCAGCGTGGCGCCGTCAAGATATTCCATGACGATGAAGGCTTTGCCGTCCTGTTCGCCGATGTCATAAATGGTGCAGATATTGGGATGGCTGAGTGCCGAGGCGGCTCGCGCCTCGCGGCGAAATCGCTCCAGCGACTGGCGGTCCTGGGCCACATTTTCAGGCAGGAATTTCAAGGCGACGAAGCGGCTGAGGCGAGTGTCTTCCGCTTTGTAAACCACTCCCATGCCGCCGCCGCCAAGCTTCTCAACGATACGGTAGTGCGAGATAACCTCGCCAACCATCATTCACCTCGAACAGCGCTGAAATCTTACGGTTGGGAGATAGCTCAAGTCAATCGAATCGAAATTGCGAACCTTAAACCACGAAGGACACGAAGTAGCACGAAGGTTGCTGGTCGAAATTTCAGAGTTGCAGTGATTCAAAGTGAGCGCCAAGCAATCGCGCCTAACAATTCAAAATAATGTTGTCGATCAAACGCGTTGAACCGACGTAGGCGGCAACGGCGATTAGCGCGGCGCCGGAGATCCGTTCCACCGGGTCGAGAGTATCAGGATCGACGATCTCCACATAATCAAGCCTGACTTGAGGCTCGGCGACAATTAATTGCTGGGCGCCGAAAATCAATTTTTTAGCGGCACGTTCCCCTGCTTGAAACTCCCGCTCAGCAAGCTCCAGCGCGCCACGCAGCACCAATGCTCGCGCACGCTCTTCTCGACTCAAATACGCGTTGCGCGAACTCATCGCCAAGCCATCGGGCTCGCGGACGATGGGGCAGGCGATTATTTCGACTGGAAAATTCAGGTCCCGCACCATGCGGCGAATGATGGCCAGTTGTGCGGCGTCCTTTTGCCCGAAGAATGCTGCGTGCGGTTCGATGATGTGAAATAGCTTGGCGACGATGGTGGTTACGCCGCGAAAATGGCCGGGTCGCGATCGCCCATCGAGCTTCTCGCTAAGGCCCTCGACTAACACCCAGGTGACATTGCCCTGCGGATATATCTCTTCGACGGATGGAGCGAACAGAATGTCGACGTCTTCTTTTTCGAGGAGCTGGCAATCACGTTCAAGTTGGCGTGGATACTTCGACAAATCTTCTCTCGGCCCAAATTGGGTCGGATTCACAAAGATGGAAACAGCAACGGTGCCGCACTGCGTTTTTGCGGCGCGCACGAGCGATAGGTGGCCTTCGTGGAGAGCACCCATCGTGGGAACGAGCCCTAGAGTTTTCGAAGCAGCGCGGGCTTCGCCGCATGCAAGCCGGGCCTCTGAAATAGTCGAGCAGATTTTCATGGGCGATGCGATAGGAAGAGTGGGGAGACGGGGCAAGCCCCGTCTCTACAGGTGATTGGTGGGTGAACGCTCGGCATCCGCGGTTATCTTTGTATAGCGTGCTTGCGGCGAAGAATGGTGTCGAGTGCTGCCTGCGTTTCTTTGGGCAGGTGATACGACTCGGCATCGTTTGGGAAATGACGCGAAATGATGTCGGCCTTGAAGGCCAGCACCGATTGCGTGATAAGGGCGGCGACGTCTCCGTAGCGGCGAACGAATTTTGCCGGGGGGCCAAACGTCAAGTTCACCAGATCGTGGAAGACCAGCACCTGCCCGTCGCAATCCGGGCCGGCACCAATACCGATGGTTGGCGTCTCCACCTCGGCCGTAATCATCGCGCCCACTTCGCGCGGAATGCCTTCCAGATAAATGCAAGCCACACCCGCGCGATCCAGGGCGACGGCATCGCGCATCAATTGCTCGATGGCGTTCAGGCTCTTGCCTTGAACTTTGTATCCGCCCATCACGTTCACCGACTGCGGCGTGAGTCCAATATGCCCGGCGACGGGAATCTCGGCATCGATCACGCGGCGGATCACGTCCACGCGCTTTTCGCCACCTTCCATCTTCACGGCTTCGGCTCCGCCTTCTTTCACAAAGCGAGTTGCATTGTGAATCGCGTCGCTGGATTCGCCGTGATACGAGCCATACGGCATGTCGGCAATCAGCAGCGCGTCTTTGACTCCGCGACGCACAGCCTTTACGTGATGCAGCATCTCGTCGACGGTAATGGAGAGCGTGTTCTCGTAGCCGAGCATGGTCATGGCCAGCGAATCGCCGACCAAAGCAATGTCGATGCCCGCCTCATCAACCAGCCGAGCCGTGGCGTAGTCGTAGGCGGTGAGACAAGTAATGGGTGTGTGCTCGAACTTTCTTTCGCGGATAGTGGCGGTGGTGATCTTGCGGCGAGGTTCGCCGATAGGCGTGAGACTCACAATGTCCTCCAGTGCCCCTCCGCAACTTCCGGATAGAGCCTGTACGCGTCTTCAGTCTTGGATGACGCTGGGGGCATTATAGCTGCAAAGGGGTTCCTGGTCGATGTCGTTTTGTTCGGCGAGGAGGTCCGGGGCTGGGGTAGCTGCATGATTGTTCCCATAGCTTCATAACAATCCACATAGAAAGCTTGACAATATGCCGCGAGCGCAGCATAGTACGTGCAAGGTGCCGAACAAATGGCGTACGAAACTTTCGCGAGAACTTCAGTCAGGGTCTCCAACCCAACCGTGTCGGTGACCACGGACGGCCGCATAGCTGTGAACGCAGCCGCATCCAGGTTATTCGCAAAAGCGGGTACTAAAGCGGTAAAGATTCTATGGGACAAAACAACGTGTGGAATCGCCTTGCAGGCGGCACAGAAAAGTGACAAGAACGCCTACTCGGTCTCTTTCAGCGAGGGGCGATCAGCAACCATCGCGGCCAAGAGTTTTTTGAAGTACGTCGGCTGGTCCGCAGATCGCCGCCAAAATCTTCCTGCGAAATGGAACGAACAGGCACAGATGCTAGAGGCCCAACTGCCCTCGATATTCGTTGGGGCAGGAGCGAAGAGGAACACGTTACGGAAAGAAGATGCGGGGTTGTAGCTCATGGCGCGAAAAGACAGTCGCAATTTGGAGCGCCGCATCGACGGGTTCTATGCCGTCTGCGAAAAGATCTTGTTACGGACTCTCATCTTCGGGTGCTTCGTTCTCGAACTCGGAAGATTTGCACGGTGGTTATGTCGGTAATTCTCGCGATCTATGGATTCATCGATCTCATCCTGCTGCTAGCAGCGAACGTGGTCAATGAGCGGGTGCAGCCGATGCTTTATGCTTTGGCATCAGCAAAAAAATGCGAACGCGTGCTTCAGGCAGAAAATGAGACCGAAGGGACAGGTCAGAAGGAAAAATCGAATATGCGACGCACTAAGATAAATGGTAAGGGTCAAATCACGATCCCAGCCGACTTGCGGGAGCGATTCGGGATCAGGAAGGGCACACGCATTGATTGGACAAGGGACGGTGGTCGACTTGTGCTGACTCCAATTAACCTTCCCCGAAAGAAATCAAAAGTTTCGACTCAATCTACCTAGCCAAACGACTCACAACCGCCTACGCGCTGGCCGCGTCCTGCCCGCCCAACGGCAAAAAGTATTGCGTGCCCTTGATCGGGGCGGAGACTTTTTTCAGCAATTCCTGCAAATCTTCATTGCGATCGACGAAATCGATCTCGGAGGTGTTCACGATCAGCAGGTCGGACTGCGTGTAGTGGAAGAAGAAATGCTCGTAGGCCTTGACGATTTCCATTAAATAATC
>Ga0182024_10017589_pt1 | contig 13400 bp, 15 predicted proteins | sample P32metaG_FD_120480 | JGI IMG/M metagenome (GOLD analysis project Ga0182024, IMG submission 120480) | Permafrost microbial communities from Stordalen Mire, Sweden - P3-2 metaG (Illumina Assembly) | ecosystem: Environmental > Terrestrial > Soil > Wetlands > Permafrost | place: Sweden: Stordalen...
CTATTCGACCGACTCGCTGCACTCGGCGGTCGTCGAGCTCGTCGCGCTGCCCGGCGCGCGCATCACCTACACCACGATCCAGAACTGGTCCAACAACGTCTACAACCTGGTGACCAAGCGCGCCCGCGCCGAAGCCGAAGCGCACGTCGAATGGATCGACGGCAATATCGGTTCGCGCCTCACCATGAAGTACCCGTCGGTCTATCTGATGGGACCGAAGGCCTCGGGTGAGGTCCTCTCGGTCGCCTACGCCGGCCCGGGCCAGGTGCAAGACGCCGGCGCCAAGATGATTCACTGTGCGCCCGAGACGACCTCGACAATCATCTCGAAGTCCATCTCGAAAGACGGCGGCCAGACGACCTACCGCGGCCTGGTGAAGGTCGAAGAGGGCGCCACTGGCGCCAAGAGCTTCGTTCGATGTGACGCGTTGATCCTGGACGAGCAGTCCATCTCCGAGACCAAGCCCTACATGGAGGTCGGCGAGCAAGACGCCTCGATCGGACACGAGGCGACGGTGTCGAAGATCGGCGACGACCAGTTGTTCTACCTCATGAGTCGCGGGCTCACTGAGGCCCAGGCCATGGGCATGATCGTGAACGGTTTCATCGAACCGGTGACGCGAACGCTACCGATGGAATACGCCGTCGAGTGGTCGCGCCTGATTGAACTGCAGATGGAAGGCTCGATCGGCTAGGGCAGTGGCTTAAATTCAGCCGACGCAGACCGAAGCCTGCAGGGCTCTACCGGCCCTAAGGATGTTGCGTGCAGCATTGATGTCGGCGAAGTCACGGTGACTACAACTGAGACATCGAAAATCCTCCTGATTGACCCGGTTACCGGTGTCGACGTAGTGGCACTCAGCACACGTCTGGCTGGTGTAGCAAGGATTCACGCCCACTACTGTCCTACCGGCACTCTCAGCCTTGTAGGACAGCAGTGAGACGAACTGTCCCCACCCCGCGTCATGTATCGAACGATGGAGTCCGGCTTTATTCCTGGCACCATTGGGCAGATACGCTTCCGGTTGCTCCGGGTCTTGCCTTCCTTTTGGTGCACGCACCATGTTGGCGATCTTGAGGTCTTCAAGGGCGATGAAGTCGTAGTCGTTGACGAGTTGTCGGCTCAGCTGGTGCGCGGCATTGCTACGTTGATTCTTGATCTTGAGATGCAGTCGTACGACCTTTTCGACCTGACGCCGACGACGATTCGATCCTCGTTGTTTGGTCGCCAGTTCACGCTGGGCTTGAGCGAGGTTTTTCTGTGCTTTGGCACCAAAGTGCTGGCCTTTTTGAGTTCACCATCACTCGTGGCAATTTGGTTCACGACTCCGAGATCAATGCCTATCTCGCAGCTGGTGCGCTCGAATGGCTTCGCGGGCACTTTCACGCACCTTACATATAGCCACCACTTGATTCCTTCGCGTTTCACCGTGATCGCCTTCGCCTCACCCAACATCGGCCGATAAAAGTTAAACCTGATCTCACCAATCCCCATCAGATGAAGCCGACGAAGCTGAGTATCTACTTTCCAACCACCGTGATCTTCCCATTCAAGTGAATCAAAGCGGCTCGTCGACTTGAATCGCGGAAACCCTGGGGACTCTCCACCCTTTACTCGCCGATAGAAAGCCTCGTACGCTCTATCGAGCCTCTTCAGCGTGCCTCGACAAACGGTGATTCCCGATGCAACGACTTCGGGTCGGACGTCCTTCAGCCCTGTGAGAGTTAGACACTGGTCGAAGAAACTCACGGAACGACGCTCCCAGGTCCAAGCGCCGATTCGCTCTTCTAGAGCTGCGTTATACAACTCGCATTGATATCTCTGCTGAAGATGAAGCGCCTGGGTTTGAAGTTTGGTCGGATGGAGGCGATAGCGGAATGTGCGATAACGGGAGTCGTCTTGTGACATTTCGGAACACAAGGGTCGGCCTTATACATCGCCTGATAGCAAGATTATTGAGAATTCGGAACTATGCCACGACTTGCTAACGAGGCGCCCTCCACATCGTGTAGTACGGCGGCCCACCTTCGACCGGAGTCAAGGTCTCCATCAGTTCGTAACCGAAACGCCGGTAGTACGCGACGTTCTCGTGTCGCGGCGTCTCCAGATGACTGCCGACACCTTCGCGGTCGACCTGCTCTAACGCGTGCTCGAGCAGCATCGTGCCCACCCCGCTCCGCTGGACGGGCGGATCGGCGCAGAGCACCATGAGATACCAGTGCGGATCCTTGCGGTGCGCGCGCGCCAACGCCGCCACGTATCGGTTGCCGGTCGTGATCGAGCGAGGACTTCGATAGAAGGCCCGCAACGAGGACGGAATCTGACGCAGTTGCAGGGTGATGGGTAACGGGTAGCCGCCGGTGGTCAACCACGCGGCGACGCCCAACGCTTCGTCCGCGTCGTCGCGCACGGTCACGATTCGACCGTGCACGCCCATGTGGGTGTAGACGGATCGAAAGAAGATCGGGAGGCGTGAACGTCGAAGGTCGTCGTTCGGCAGCAGGTAGCTGAAAAACGGATCATCGAAAAACGCCCGACCGGACAGCGCGATAACCGCCGACAATTGCTCGCCGACCAGCGGTCTTTCGTCGATTCGGCGCCCGGGCATCCGCAATTCTTAGCAAATTTGCCCCCGCGACGTGGAAGAATAGGGGCATGGGAATGCGCGAAGAGTGCAAGCACTTTCAGAGTCGGACCTATAAGTCCGGGGAGGTCGCACGATTCTGCGTGCTCGGCAACGCCCCCGACCAACCCTGGTCCTGCCCGGAGAACTGCGTCACCTACGAACGCCGCCTGGCCGACGTGGGCTGGTCCCATGGTTCACTGGTCGACCGTCCGGTCGAGAAGGAGCCCGAAACGAGCGCCAGTTTGGACGAACGGCGCGAACTGCTCAACATGGCCAGTGAGATCGTCAACAACGTGGCGCCCGAGATGTACGAAGAGCGGCGTAAAGAGCTCGACGAGATGGAGCGCAAGCAGCGCGGCTGGAAGTTCTGGAAGCGCTAGTCGCCGTGGAAGACCGGGGGCCGTTTCTCCATGAACGCCATCATCGCTTCGCGAAGGTCGTTGCTCGATAGGTACATCGTGTTCCAACGAGCCACGAACTCGAGACCCTCGTCGACGCTTCGTCCGTCGTTCGCCGCGAGCACGGCCTTGGTGCCCTGCACCGCGAGTGGAGAGTTCTGGGCGATTTCATTCGCCAGTGCGTGCGCCGCGGCCAGTACTTCGTCGTGGTTGCCGAAGACGGCGTTCACCAGACCGATGGCCAGTGCGCGCGTGGCGTCGATGTCCTTTCCGGTGTAGGCCAATTCGGCCAGGTGGCCCGCGCTGATGATCTTGGGCAGTCGCTGCAGTGAGCCCAGATCGGCGACGATGGCGACCTTCGTCTCGCGCACCGAGAACGTCGTGTTGCGGGCGCAGAGCCGTACGTCACAGGCGCTCACCAGATCGACGCCCCCGCCGATGCAGAAGCCGTGAATGGCCGCGATGACCGGCACCGCGAGTTCGGCGATCGACGTCACTGACGCCTGCATCGTGCGTACCGCTTTGTACGCCTGCGCGTTCGAAGCCGCCTTGGACGACGAGGACTCGCCCGACGCGAAGCCACCTCCGAACTCCTTCAAGTCGAGTCCGACCGTGAAGTGCGGACCCTTAGCGGCGATGATCAGCACCCGAATGTCGCGATCCCTCGCGACCGCCGCGGCGGCGAGCGGCAGATCGCGCCACAGGGCGCTGCCCATGGCGTTGCGCGCCTCGGCTCGATCGAGCCACAACGTGGCGACGTGACCATCGACTTCGAGGGTTAAGACTTCCGATGAAAACGCCACGCACTCTCCTTGTTCAGATCGACTTCAGCCTAGGACTGGCCACGATGGAGGATGAAGGGCGCCCAGTACACTGCCTTGGTCCCGATATCTATGAAAATCTTCGCTGATTCAGCCTCCGCCTTCATCGCCGACCGACCTGACGCGGCCCCTCGCCAAGTGGCCTGGGCGGCCTTCGAGGTCGCCGGTCTGCCGACCACCAGCGACGAAGTCTGGCGCTACGCCCCGCTAAAGGACTTCGATCTGGACCGATTTGGCGTCGTCACGGAGCCCACCATGCGCGCCGACTCGGCCTTCGCGGCCCAACTCTGTGAGCGCGCCGGTCTGGTGGTGCGCGTGGTCGACGGCTTTTGCGTGAACACCGGCACCGCGCTCGACGGCGTCAGCGTCGACGTCGTGGAATCTTCTCAGTCGCTCGCCGGCGAGTCTGTCGCCGATCGTTACCGCAGCGACACCTTTGCCGTCCTCTGCGCCGCGCTCGCTCCGGCCACCACCGTCATTCGCGTCGGCGCCGGGGTCAACGTCGTCGAGCCGATCGTGGTCTTGAACGTGTCGAACTCCACGGCGTCGTTCTCGCGCACCCAGATCGAACTGGGACGCGGCGCCAGCGCGACCATCGTCGAATATTTCGAAGGGGGCGCCGACGCCCTCGTGGTGCCGCTCAGTGAGTACCAACTCGGCGACAACGCGTCGCTGCAACTCATCACCTACCAACGACTGGACCAGAGCGCCTGGCACGTCGCGCGAACGACCGGCTTCGTGAGCCGCGACGCGCGACTGCGTCAGGCCGTCGTCGGCATCGGCGCCCACTACAACCGCTCGCGCAACGACGCCGAGATGCGTGGCGCCGGGTCCGAGAATGAACTGCGCACCACGTTCCTCGGCTCCGGCGACCAGGTGCACGACTTTCGTACGCATCAGATGCACACCGGTGCTCGCTCACGCTCGACGCTGCTCTCCAAGGGCGCGGTCGCCGATCAATCCCGCTCGGTCTACACCGGACTGATCGAGATCGAAAAGGGTGCCAAGCGCACCGACGCGCGCCAGACCAACCACAACCTGCTGCTCTCACCCCAGGCCCACGCCGACAGCGTGCCCAACTTGGACATTCGCGAGAACGATGTCATGTGCGCGCACGCGTCGAGCGTGGGACCGCTTGATGAACTGCAGCGCTGGTATTTGGAATCGCGGGGCGTCGGACGCGAGGACGCCGAGCGACTCATGATCCAGGGATTCTTCTACGAGATGCTCGCCAATCTGCCCCCGGAGTTGGCCGAACTCGTGGAACGCGACGTGACGTCGGTCCTGGCGACGGTCAACGTGGTGACACCGTGAACGCCGTCGACATCGGACAGTTGAGCGACTACGAAAGCGGCGTGCCGCGCCAGATTCACGTCGCAAGCCGGATCCTGGTGGTCGTGCGCATCGACGATGACGTCTACGTTTTGGACGACCGTTGCAGCCACGAGGACTTCAGTCTCGCCGAAGGCGAAGTGGACTGTGAAGCGCGCGAGATCGAGTGCGCTCGCCACGGATCGATGTTTCGACTGAAAGACGGCGAACCGACGTCGCTGCCCGCGACGCGACCGGTGGCCCACTACGACGTTCGCAATTTCGAGGGTCGTCTGGAGGTCGTCCTCCCGTGACCTCCACCCTGACCATCGAAGGTCTACGCGTGGAAGTGGCCGGTAAAGAGGTCCTGAAGGGCTTCGACCTCATCATGAAAACCGGCGAGGTCCACGTCATCATGGGCCCGAACGGATCGGGCAAATCCACGCTGGCCCACGCCCTCACCGGCCACCCGGGCTACACCGTCCTGTCCGGTTCCGTGCGGATCGACGACGTGGAACTCTTGTCCCTGTCGCCGACGGAGCGGGCGCGTCACGGTCTGCTCTTGGCGATGCAACAGCCGCTGGAGGTTCCCGGCGTTCGTCCCTTCGATCTATTGGTGGCGGCGGGCGTCGATCCGACCAATCTGCGACAACGCATGCGCGACGAGGCCGATCGCGTGGAACTTCGTCCCGAGATCCTCGACCGGTTCGTCAACGTCGACCTCTCGGGCGGCGAACGAAAGCGCGCCGAGATCGTGCAGTTTGGATTGCTGCGTCCCAAGTTCGCCGTGCTCGACGAGATCGACTCCGGACTCGACGTCGACGCGCTCGGCGCGGTGGCGCGACGACTGTCCCTGGCGAGCAGCGAGTGGGAGTGCGGCATCTTGGCGATTACGCACTTCAAGCGACTGTTGCAAGAACTCACACCCACCAGGATCCACGTGCTCAGTGAGGGCCGGGTCGTGGCGTCGGGCGGTCCCGAACTCTCGGAGATTCTCGAACGCGACGGCTACGAACCGTTCCGCGTCACGTCGGCGTGACCCTGACGTTGTTGGACCGACGGGTAAACTCGACGGATGGCTGACGGAAGCAACGGCGCTCCTCGGGGCCCTTCAGAGAGATCTTCTGGCGCCAAACGACGGGCCCTGGCCAACGAAGGCCGGCTCATGGCGTTGGGCGACGCCGTCGAGCGCCAGTCGGGCCGCACTCCCAAGCGACGTCGTCGGCGTCGCCGAGGACGAACCTGGCTCATCGCCGGCGTGACGGTCATCGTACTGATCGTCGGCGTCCTGGGCGGTGGCTACCTCTACGCCAACTGGCGATTCGACGCGATCCCTCGGATCCACGTTTCGCACATCACCTACCCGGTTCCGGGACAGCCCTTCAACATCTTGGCCATCGGTTCGGATTCGCGCGCGGGGCTCACCGGCGCCGTCGCCCGCCAAACCGGGGCGAACACCAACACGGTGGGCGGCCAGCGCAGTGACGTGATCAAGATCATCCGGGTCGACCCGGTCGCGCGCACGATCACGATCCTCTCCATTCCGCGCGACACCGAGGTAACGCTGCTGGCCAACCAATTGCTGTACGGCCAGTACAACCGCATCAACGTCAACTACGCCAACGGGCCGGGGCTCTTGGTCCAGACGATCAAGGCCAACTTCGGAATAACGATCAATCACGTCGTCCAAGTGGACTTCAGCGGTCTCATCAACTCGGCGGTGGCTATCGGCGGCGTCTACCTGGACTTCCGATACCCGGTCATCGATCCGAACTCCGGGCTCGAGATCACTCATCCGGGCTGTCAACTCGTCAACGGATTCCAAGCGCTCGCCGTCGCGCGCAGTCGCCACTACTACTACGCGCTCAACGGTCATCCCGTGTGGCCGAACCGAAAAGACTTCGCCCACCTGAGCGACACCGCCATCAACGACGAGCTGCTCAACGACGGTTTTTCCTACGACGGCACGAGTGACTTCGGGCGCATCGATCGCCAGACGGCGTTCCTGCGCGCGATGTTCGAACGGGTGAAGAGCAAACTGGACAACCCGTTCGCCATGAACGGTTTCCTCTCCAACCTGCCCAAGGGCATCACCATCGACGACACCTTCTCGTTGAACGAACTGATCGGTCTGGCGCTCAAGTTCCACGGCTTCAACTCGAACGCCATGCAGACCTTCACGCTGCCGGAGCTTCCCGCCACGATCAACGGCGCCGACGTCGAAGTCGTCGAAGAACCCCAAGCCGAGCAGTCGCTGGTCAGCATCTTTGGCCGTTCCTTGCTTCGGCCGACGAACCCCCCACCGAACGCCGCGGGACAGACGCCCATGCCGCCGGTCATCGCGCCGACCACCACCACGACGGTTCGCACCACCACGACCACGAAACATCACCACGCGCCCACCACCACGACCACCAATCCGACGTTGACCCAGCCCAACTTCGACCCGGTGCCCTGCACGCCGAGCTGAGTCAGTTCAATTCGTCGAGTCCTTGCGTCAGGGTGTTCCAGGCCAAGGTCGCGCACTTGATACGGACCGGGAACTTGATCACGCCTTGGAGGGCGGCCAGCTCGCCGAGGGCGCGGAGGTCGACCTTGGGCGATTCGCCGTCGTGGGCCAGGGTAGATTCCCGGACCGTCATGAGTTGCTTGAACGTCGCGACGGTCTCGCGTACTTGGGCCAGCGTCTTTCCCTTGACCGCGGCGCTCATCAACGAGGCCGAGGACTGCGAGATGGAGCAACCACTGCCCACCATCTTGATGTTCTTCAAGACGCCGTCTTCCACGTCGAGGTAGACGACGATCTCGTCGCCGCACAGGGGATTGAACCCTTCGACGCGAATCGCCGGCGGCGACTCCAACTCACCGCGATTGCGCGGCGAGCGGTAGTGGTCCAGGATGATCTCGCGATACAGGTCGTCGAGGTTCGAGCCGAGGTTCGACACGGCTACCCAAACATCTTCACCGCGTGACCGAGCGCTTCGATCAGCACGTCAGTGTCCTTGGCGAGGGAGTAGGGCCCGTAGGAAGCGCGCACCGTGGCCGCGAGATCGAAGCGGCGCATGAGCGGTTTGGCGCAGTGGTGACCCGGTCGCACGCACACGCCGAACTGGTCGAGCACCTGGGCGACGTCGTGGGGATGAACGCCCTCGACGTCGAGGCTGATGACGCCGCCGCGATCAGTGGTATCGCTCGGGCCGATGACGCGCACGCGACCTTGGAACTCCAGCGCCAATCTCGCGAGCGCATCGCTCGCCAACGCGCGTTCGTGTCGCACGACGTTGGTCATACCCAGCCCGTCGAGGTAGAGAACGGCGGCGTTCAGCCCGACCGCTTCGGCGATAGGCGGCGTGCCGGCCTCGAACCTGGTCGGTCCGTCGGCCGGGGTGTAGCCGTCGGTTCGCACGTCGGCGATCATGCCGCCACCGCCGAGGAAGGGCGGCATTGAAGCCAAGATGTCCTCGCGGGTCCAAAAGACGCCGATACCGGTCGGTCCGAGCATCTTGTGGCCGGTGAAGACCAGGAAGTCGATATCGAGCGCGACCACGTCGGTCGGCGAGTGAGCGACCGACTGCGCGCCGTCGACCGCGATCAAGGCGCCGTGACGATGCGCGACGGCCGCCAACTCGTTGATCGGATTGATCGTGCCCAAGACGTTGGACATGCCGGTGATCGAGAGCAGTTTCACCCCTCGCATCAACTCGTCGAGTCGCGAGAGGTCCAATCGGTAGTCGTCGGTCGTCGGGATGAAACGTACTTCGACGCCGGTCTGTTCGCGCAACTGGAACCACGGCACGATGTTGGCGTGGTGCTCCATTTCGCCGACCAGCACGACGTCGCCGGCCCCGAGAAACCTGGCGCCCCAGGACTTGGCGAGCAGGTTGAAGGACTCCGTGGCGTTCTTGGTGAAGACGACCTCGCCGGCGCCGCCGGGGGCGTTGATGAACCGAGCCACCGCTTCGCGCGATCCCTCGTAGGCGGCGGTCGCCTCGCTGGCCGTTTGGTAGACGGCGCGGTGCACGTTGGCGTGTCGCAGTTGGTAGTAGCGGCTCATGGCGTCGATGACGGCGTTCGGTTGCAGCGAGGTCGACGCGGTGTCCAGATAGGTGATCGGACGATCGAAGATCAGTCGGTTCAACTGAGGGATGTCCGCCCGAACGCGCTTGGCGTTGAAGCTCGTCACGTGGTCACCGGTCGCCAGGCGTCGTAGCCCTCGAGTTCGATCAGTTGGGCGAGCTGCGCGTCGCCGCTGTGCACGATCTGTCCGTCGACCAAGATGTGCACCTGGTCGGGCTCGATCTCTTCGAGCAGTTTGACGTAGTGGGTGACGACGACGATGCCCATACTCGGGTGTTCGCCGCGCACGGTGCGCACGCCCTTGGCGACCACGCGGAGGGCGTCGATGTCGAGGCCCGAGTCGGTCTCGTCGAGGAACGCGATCACCGGCTCCAGAAGGGCCATCTGGAGTACTTCGTTGCGCTTACGTTCGCCGCCGGAGAAGCCGTCATTGAGGTGACGCTCGGCGAAGGCCGGGTCCATGCCCAGCCGGTCCATCCACTCGGCGAGGTCGAGGCGTACCTCGAGGATGCTCAACTCCTCGAGGTTCTTTCGAGCGGCGATCGCCTGGCGCAAGAACTGGACGACCGAGACGCCGCCGATGGCCTCGGGATACTGGAAGGCCAGAAAGATCCCGGCGCGCGCGCGTTGGTCGGGTGACCAATTGGCGATGTTCTCGCCGTGCAACAGAATCTCGCCGTCGGTGACCTTGTAGCCCGGGTGGCCCATCACGATGTTCGCCAAGGTCGACTTCCCGGCGCCGTTGGGACCCATCAGGGCGTGCACTTCGCCCTCACGAACGACGAGGTCGATACCGCGCAGAATCGAGGCGCCCTCGGCTTCGGCGTGGAGGTTGCGAAGTTCTAGAAGGGGCGTCGACACGGTGACGAGCCTAACGGCGCGGTTCTGGCGAAGGACCAGCCTCTACCAGCCTCGTTCGACCCATTCGTCGAGGTGGGGCCGCTCGGCCCCGATCGTTGACTCCGTGCCGTGACCGGGCCAGATCGTCACGTCGTCGGCGAAGACCCCGAAGATGCGCTCGTCGATCGAGGTGATGATCGTCGCGAAGTCGCGGGCGTTGTGGTTGGTGTTGCCCGGACCGCCGGGGAAGAGGGTGTCGCCGGTGAAGAGCATCGGCGTATCTTCGAGCGCGAAGCAGATGCTGCCCGGCGTGTGACCCGGCGTGTGCAGGGTGCGTAGGCGAAGGTCGCCGACCTGGTGGACGATGTCGTCGTCGAGCAGGTGGTCGTAGCTCGGCAACATGCCAGCGTCTTCGCGGCGCACCCACACGTCGATGCCGGCCTCGCGGACCGTGGCGACGGCGCCGATGTGGTCCCAGTGACCGTGCGTCTCGAGCACCGAGGTGACGCCGAGACGTTGGGCCACGCGCAGCAGTCGGTCGTGTTCGTTCGCGGCGTCCAGGAGCGTCGCCTCGCCGGTGCGAGTGCAGCGCACGACGTACACGTTGTTTTCGATCGGTCCCACGACGAAGCGGTGCACTTCGGCGCGGGCGTCGGACCAGACCAGTTCCACCTTGTCCACGCTCCACAATGCCACTCGGTGGGCCTGGGTCAACCTTGAGTAATGTCGAAGTGCCTGGGATTACCGTCCGGTACGCAAGGAAGAGGACTGCAATGAACTTTGGATTCAGCGAGGAGCAAGAAGAACTCCGCAAGATGGTCAAGCGTTTCCTGGAAGAGAAGTCGCCCGAGTCCGAGGTCCGCCGTCTGATGGCCACCACCGAGGGATACGACACGGCCGTCTGGGATCAGATGGCCAAGGAGTTGGCGCTGCAGGGTCTCGGCATTCCCGAGGAGTTCGGCGGCCAGGGCTACGGCCCGGTCGAGCTCTACGTGGTCTTCGAAGAGATGGGCGCGGCGCTCTTCTGCTCACCGTATTTCTCGACCGTCGCCCTGGCCGCCAACGCGGTGCTCTTCGTCGGCACCGACGCGGACACCGCGGCCTACCTGCCCGGCATCGCCTCGGGCGAGACGATCGCGACGGTGGCACTGACCGACGACGCCGGTCAGTGGGACCTGACCACGACCTCGACGACGGCGAGCGCGTCGGGCGACGGATTCGTGCTGAACGGCGTGCGCAGCTACGTGACCGACGGCAACACCTCGTCGATCATCTTCGTGCCGGCCATGACCGCCAAGGGCCTCTCGCTCTTCGCCGTCGAGGGTGACGCGACGGGCGTGGCGCGCGAATCGTTGGCGACCATGGACCAGACCCGCAAGCAGAGCCGCATCGTCTTTACCGACGCCCCGGCCCGGCTGGTCGGCGTCGAGGGCGAGGCGCTGGCCGGGCTCGAGACCACGCTGCAGGTGGCGGCTGCCGCCTTGGCCGCCGAACAGGTGGGTGGCGCCCAACGCGTGCTCAACAACTCGGTGGAGTACGCCAAGACGCGCGTGCAGTTCGGTCGTCCCATTGGATCGTTCCAGGCGATCAAGCACAAGTGCGCCGACATGCTCTTGGACGTGGAGTCGGCCAAGTCCGCCGCGTACTACGCCGCGTGGGCCGCCCAGGAGCGCAACGACGAATTGCCCATCGCCGCGAGCCTCGCGAAGTCGTTCTGCTCGGAGGCCTACTTCCACTGCGCGGCGGAGAACATTCAGATTCACGGCGGCATCGGTTTCACGTGGGAACATCACGCGCACCTGTACTTCAAGCGCGCGAAGAGTTCGGAGCTGTTCTTGGGCGACCCCGCCTACCACCGCGAACTTCTGGCTCAGCGCCTGGGCATCTAGCTCGGTGCTCGCCCACGAGCAACTCCAAAGCGGTTCGTCGCTGCTGGATCTTCGCATTGCCTCGTCGAGTGCGAGGCCGTTAGCCAGTCACGCGCTGATCGTCGTGCACGGTCTGCCGCGAGCCATGGGGATGGGTCGCCAGGCGGCCGGACTGTTGCCGGAACTGGCCGAGCACCTGGCGACCGAGTCCGGTTGGATCGTGGCGACCGGCACGCTCTCGGGGGTGGGCGGCAGCACCGGAACCTTTTCGGCGACGCAGTGGCGCGCCGACCTTCAGACGATCCTCGGTCGCGTCGACGAGGGGGAGCGGCGGATCTCCATGGCCGGCTTCGGCTTCGGCGGAGCGCTCGCTTTGGCGACCGCCGCCGACGATGAGCGCATCCGCGGCGTGGCGACGTTCGCCACGCCCGCGCACCTGGAGCCGTGGTGCGGTAGCGCCGAGCATTTTCGTCGCGCGGTGCAGATCGCCGGGGTGGTCGGCGATGAGCGCGACCTCTTGCCGGCTGAGGAACTGCGCGACGACGTCTTCGCTATCGATCCGTTGGTGTCGATCGCGAAGATTCCGCCGCGTCGACTGATGGTCGGACACGGGACCGAGGACATCGAGATCCCGCACTCCGACGCCCGTGACCTGGTCGCGGCGGCGGAAGGTCGGGCCGAACTTCGACTGATCCAAGGCGCCGGTCATCAACTTCGCGCCGACCCACGAATGGTGGCGACGTTGTTAGGTTGGCTCGACCGGCACCGCTGAGAGGGCCGCGTCCAGTTCGTCGCGGATGCGCTTCGCCGCGTGCTCGGGATCGTTCGACTCGGTGAGGGCGCGAACCACGACGAAGTGACGCAGCCCCGCCCCGACTAGCTCAGCGATGTTGTCGGCGTTCACGCCACCGGTGACGAAGACCGGTCGGTCGCTTCGGGCTTGGCTGGTCACGACGTAGTTGAGGCCGGTGCCGGCACGACCCGGCTTGGTGGGCGTGGCGATGATCGGTCCCGCACTGAAATAGGTCGCCGACCGATTGAGCGCTTCGTCGAACTCGATCGAAGAGTGCGTCGACAGCCCGACAATCGCCTCGGGGCCGAGCAACTCGCGACAGCGTGACACGCTGACGTCTTCTTGTCCCACGTGCACGCCGTCGGCGCCGACCGCTACGGCCAACTCCGGTGAGTCGTTCATGATGAAAGGGACGTCGAACTCTCGACAGATGGGCACCATGAGCGCGGCGTCGGCGATTCGGATGTCGTCATCCAGGTCCTTTTCTCGGAGTTGGACGACGTCGACACCCCCGCGCAGGACCGCCGGCAAGAACGCCGCGAGGTCGTCGCGATGTCCCACGCAGAGATAGAGATGGCGATCGTGGAGGCTGGACACGAGGTCCACCCTAGGAGTCGCTCGACGCGGGGCGCGGTACGGCAGAATGGAGATATGCAGATACCCGCC
>Ga0182024_10017590_pt1 | contig 13399 bp, 7 predicted proteins | sample P32metaG_FD_120480 | JGI IMG/M metagenome (GOLD analysis project Ga0182024, IMG submission 120480) | Permafrost microbial communities from Stordalen Mire, Sweden - P3-2 metaG (Illumina Assembly) | ecosystem: Environmental > Terrestrial > Soil > Wetlands > Permafrost | place: Sweden: Stordalen...
CCTGCCCGGAAACCCACGGCATGGTGGTCGTAGATACCTCAACCAATGAAGTCGGCGACTACTTGCTGCTGGGACTTCGTCCTACCACTGGCACGTTTTCGATTCTTCCAGGTATTCTTTATATCTCGGATTCGGAAGCATCCCACATTGTTCCGATCGCCATCGACGTCCGCCAAGTCGCCGCGCCTATTTCCGTCGGGCAAGGTCCTGGGGCTTCGCTAATCACTCCCGGCGACGACATGTTGCTGGTGGTCGACCAGGTTTCCGACGATCTGGCCGTGGTCCGGTCGCTAGCGACTTCCAGTGCAGGTGTCTCCTCTCCCCCGGGTGGCCTGATCACCTTGATACCGGTCGGACGCCACCCGCGGGACCTGGCCGTGAAGATGTTCTGAGGCCCGCGCCTACTCGGCAGCTGCCCAATGACGTTCTGCAGTAGTTATGGCAGTCAACTTGGAGCCGGGCCGCGTTCCCCCTCTTCTACCGGCTCGCGCCTTTTAGTCCACCGTTTGCGTAAGGTTCAGCGTCCGGCTCCTTCCTTGCTTAGTTCCGGTGACCCTTAGGGTGTAAAGTTCCCGCCGGCGCGCCGGCTGAGGTCGCCGCTGGACTGGTACCGCTACAGAGTCTCGCGCGCAACCACTGCCGCCAACGATGCGGTCACCGTTCCAATCCTCCGCCACTGCCATCGCCCCCATGTCGGCGCCGCCAATACCAACGGAAGGCCAGCACGGCGAGCGCAATACCCCAGCCAGCGCGGGCGCTCGTAACCGCCGCAAGAGTTCCACATGCGTAGACCAGGGAGCAACCCGGCGCACGGCGTCACTACGAGCGGCCTGGGTAGCGACTCTCGGGAGTTCCTTGCGTATGTCTCTACTACGCCTAAGCAACCGGCCACGCGAAAGAATCCTCACCGAGAGGAATTTCGAGGTATCCAACAGAGGGCACTACATCCACGGGCAGACCGTTCTTCCACAAGCTGACGTTAAGCTGCAAAGATTTCTGGTTTTCGGGCCAAAATGACGACCGCGCGAAGCTCACTTCGATGATTTTCCCCGCCGCCGCTACCACATTCCCGTCGACATGCTCTTCTGGATCGATGGAAATCCCGATCACCCGGCTCTCCCCCAGTCGCACCGCCACGCGCTTCTCGTGCTTGTCCCAGAACGTAAATCGCAGTTCGCAGTCCCCCAACCCGGATACGTCCCCGGTTTGCGGCTCCAGCCGGACAAAAAACCGGTCCAGCGAGAACCCGTAGTTCAGCCCGGCAAAAATGGCCGGCGTACCGGCATGCAGTGCGCCACTGCGGCGATCGACGACGTAGCTCCCCGCCCCCAGCCATTCAAAATAACTGCTCTCGCGCCCGTCCACCCGCACCTCCAGATACTGCGCCGGCGCCTCGCGCTTCCCGGACTGCGGCATCTTCTTGATCGGTTGGGCCAGCGCGTTCGGCGCTTCCCGTCCCAACGCCGCGTACACTTCCGAAACGTGCTTGCGGTACAGCGAGTCGAACTCCGCATCATTCGCAGTACTGTGCTCCGGACCGTACCACCAGTTCCAGTCGCTGCCCTCCGCCACTAATATCGATTCATACGCCCGCGTCAATTGTTCCGCGGATGGAGCATTCGGCGCATTCCCTTTCGTCTGCTGCACCGCATCCTCATACGCCCGCCGCGCATCGCCCAGCAGTTCCCACGCCCGCACGTCTTCCGCATCTCCGATCCACACGTCGAAATTCGCGTTGATCCATGAGCCGGGAAAGATATGGTCCAGCACCGGAATCTCGCCGGCCGCGGTGATCGCTTCACTGGCGGTCAGCGCGCGGATGTCCGGATCGTGCTGTACCAGGTCGTAGAACCGGCGCAGAAATTCCCTTCCGTTCTTATCGTAATATTCCCAGGCGTTCTCTCCGTCCAGGATCACCGCCACCGTCGCCGGGCGCGACATTGAGACACGCTCGCCCACCGCACGCACACGGCGGTGAAAATCCTCCGCGGCGCTCCGCTGATCCATCCGGCTGTATACAAATCCAATCAGGTCCGAAATGTAGTGGTCGCGAAAAAAACCCGCGATCTCGCTCCCGCCATAGGGAATCTTCCACGGCGTGTACAGCGCCTCGGCATTCTGCGGGAAACCGCTGTCGTCGCGTCCGAATCCCAACCCACGGCTGCGGCCCAACACCCCTTCGTCCGTAGCAAACCAGCGAAAGCCCATCTCCGCAGCCATTGACAGTACCGGATCGGAAACCGAACCCTCCGAAGGCCACAGTCCTGCCGGCGACTGACCGAATGTCTTCTGATGAAATGCGCGAGCCCGAATCAATTGCTCGCGCGCATCCTCGGGATGTTGAAACGGCGGGTGCGGCAGCGGTGTGCCAGGATTGGCGATTCGCGCCACGTCGGTATCGCACAGCAGCGGAAGAATTGGGTGGTAAAACGGGGTGGCCGATATTTCAATCTGTCCGCGCTTGGCGGCGCTGCCATATTCCGGCAAAACGCACCCCAGCAATTCGAGCTGTTTGGCGCGAAGCTCCCGCTTGTCGCTCTCCGTATATCCCTCGCCCTTGGACGAAAGCGCGCTCACCACCGGGTCGTGCGCCAGATATTCTTCGTCCATCCACGCAATCTGCGAGAGCGTCTGCAAATCGCGCCAGTCCTGCACCCCTAACTGCACGATCGATGTTTCCATCCCGGCGGATTGATAGTCATCGTACAACTGCCCGAACCGAGGCCACCGCCTTACTAAATGCTCCAGGTTGGCTTGAAATGCCCGCTCCAGAATTTCGCGCCGCTGCGCCCGCGTCAAATCGTTGGCCGGCGCAAACGCCGCATCGAACCACGGTTCTCGGAAGTTCCCGCTCGCATATTCCTGAATCTGCGCCGCCAGCGACGGGACCACGTTGAAGGTCATGTGAACTTCCGGAAATTCCCCCAGAATTTTCACCATGCCCCAGTAATCCTTTAGCGCGTGCAGGCGCGTCCACGGCAGGAAATAGCTGCGAGTCGCGGGGTCCTTGTACTCGGGCTGATGCATGTGCCAGATCAAAACCAGGTGGATGGGGTTCACGCGCCGATGCTCTCCGGTCGAATTCGAGTGCTCGTGCTAGAATGGCCGGGCGCGACCATGCGCATCCTCGACCGGTACATCTTTCGCGAAGTTCTCTCCCACACCCTGCTGGGCTTGGCTGTTTTTACGTTCGTATTCTTCATCCCGCAACTGGTGCGCCTGATGGACTTGATCGTCCGCCACGCCGGCGGCGCTGGCCGCGTCACCCTGCTCTTTCTCAGTTCCCTACCTCCGATTCTGGTGTTTACGCTTCCGATGGCGGCGCTGGTCGGGGTGTTGATTGCCCTGGGGCGGCTCTCGGCGGATAGCGAAATCGTCGCGCTTCACGCTCTCGGCATCGGCATGCGGCGCTTGCTGCTTCCGGTCGGCGCGCTGGCAGGCACGGCGGCGGCCGTCACTCTTTCCATGACCTTCTGGCTGGGTCCGGCATCCCTGCGCACGCTCCATCGGCTCGAGTTGCAGCTCCAGTCATCGCAGGTTCCTTTCGCCGTCCTACCGCGCGTTTTCGACGAGCGCTTCCCGCACACCGTGCTCTACGTGGAAGACGTGTCCGCTACCGCCGCCCATTGGCGCGGCGTTTTTCTGGCGGAAACTGGGTCCGCCACCGGCATGCGCATCACCCTGGCGGAGAACGCCATCGTCGTTAACGACCCCGCCAACAACCAGTTTGAGTTGCATCTGCGCGGCGGCAGCACCCACGAATTTGACCCGCATGATCCTGATCGTTATAACGTTAGCACGTTCGGATCGAGCGATTTACCCATCGCCATCAGCAGTTCCGAAGGTGCAACCTCTGCGTCCCTCTCCCTTGCTGAACTGCCCATCAGGGACTTGCTTAAAATTCACGGTGCGGGTTGGCGCGATTCGCGCATCGAATTCTACCGCCGTCTGGCCTTTCCCGCGGCATGTCTGGTGTTCGCCATGCTGGGCGTCTCCGCCGGCATTCGCCCCCGCCGTGGAGGCCGGGCATCCGGACTCGTGCTCACCCTGCTGTTGATCTGCGGCTACTACATGGTCCTGCTGGTCGGAATCCGCCTGGCTCAACAGGGCCTGCTGCACCCTGCCATCGGCGTCTGGGGCGCAAATATTATCACCGCGATCTACTCCTTCGTACTTTTTCGCCGCGTCGAACATGGCGGCAAGCAGAGTTACGTCTCACGCATGTGGGACAAGCTAGCCACCCGGAGGAATCTCGGATCGCCCGCCGTGGAGGCACCCGCCAACGGCGGAGCGGCGAGCCTCCCGGTCACCATCGCACCCATGTCGTCGGTGACCCAAGCGGCACGCAAGGCGGGTATCAACGGCTTTCCGCTACTGGTCGACGTCTATGTGTTCCGTAGTTTCATTTCCTATTTCGCCTTGGTGCTGGCGGGCTTCGTGGTACTGTTCGATGCCTTCACTCTGTTCGATATGCTCGCCGATATTTCGAAAAATCACGTTCCTACATCCGTGGTGGTTTCCTATCTCGGCCACCTGGTGCCGTTGCTGGTCTACCAACTCACTCCGCTCGCCGCTCTGGTCGCCGTTCTGGTTACCCTCGGCGTAATGGCCAAAAACAACGAAGTGGTCGCGTTCAAGGCCAGCGGCATCAGCCTCTACCGCCTCAACTTGCCCCTGCTTTTGACCGGATTGTTGCTCGCCGGCGGCATGTTCGCCATGGACAACACCTACCTGCCCTACGCCAACCGCACCCAGGACGCGCTGCGCAACCAGATCAAGGGCCGCCCCGCGCAAACGTATTTTCAGCCCGCGCATCAGTGGATCTTCGGGGAAGGTGCCAAGCTTTTTAACTACCACATTTTCGATCCCGATCACGATTTGTTCGGCGGCCTAAACGTTTTCGAACTCGACCCCAAAACCTTCCAGATGCGCCGGCGCATCTTCGCCGACCGCGCCATGTGGGAGCCCAAACTGCGTGTCTGGATTCTGGAAAATGGCTGGCTGCGCGACTTCGACGGCGACAAGATCACCCGCTATTTGCCCTTTGAAGTGCTTTCGCTCTCCGAGATCACCGAGCCGCCGTCCTACTTTCGCCGGGAGGTGCGCCAGTACGACCAGATGAACTTTTCCGAGCTGCGTACCTATATTGATGGCCTGCGCCAGGCGGGATTTGATACTTCGCGGCTCACCGTGCAGTGGCACATGAAGTTCGCGTTCCCGATGATTGCCGCGATTATTATTTTCTTGAGCGCGCCATTCGGATTTCTGGTGGGTACCCGCGGTGCAATCGGCGGGCTGGCGTTGGCGGTAGCCATCAGTGTAATTTACTGGTCGATGGCGCGGCTATTTGAAGCCATGGGCGCGGTAGGCCAGTTGCCGCCGCTGCTAGCGGGATGGTCGCCCGACGCGATTTTTTTCTTTCTGGGCGCGTACTGCTTTTTGAAAATGCCGACGTAAACGCGCTGCTGCCGGCGTTGATCAAATCAGCAGCCGGAACCGATCATCGTCGCCGGCACAATGCGAACTTGCCAATTTTGAACGGGAGGCCGAGAGCGACATGGCCGATCTAACCCATGAAAAAATAGCCGCCGCCCGCGCCGGCATTCGCTACATCGAATCCGGCATGGTGGTTGGCCTGGGCAGCGGCTCCACATCTTCGGAATTCATCAAGCTGCTAGGTGAACGCATGCGAGACGGCCTCCTGCACGTTCGCGGTATCCCCACATCGGCGACCTCTTACAAATTGGCCACCAGCCTAGGCATTCCCCTGGTAACGTTCGAAGACGTTTCACAAATCGACGTCAGCGTCGACGGCGCCGACGAAATCGATCCCCACCTGCGCCTGATCAAAGGCCATGGTGGCGCGCTGCTGCGCGAAAAAATTGTGGCCACCGCCACCCGCCGCTTCATAGTGATCGCCGATCACACCAAAAACGTACCCGTGCTAGGCGCGATGGCGCTTCCGGTAGAAGTGATCTCCTTCGCCGAACCTTTACTCGTACGAAGAATTTCCGCGCTAGGCGCCGATGTATCGCTACGCAAAAATCCCGACGGCCAGCCCTTCATCACCGATGAAGGCAATCACATTCTGAATTGCGAGTTCGGCGAGATCCGCGATCCCGAGCGCCTGGGAGCTGAGCTGGATCACATCCCCGGAGTAGTAGAACACGGCCTGTTCGTAGGTCTGGCCCAGCTCGCCCTGGTAGCCCACAACGACGAAGTCACCGAACACCACCACCACTGATCGGGATTGCACCGCTTTCGTTTCGTCCTATTTCACCGAAGACTCGGAGGTATTATCCCCAGCCCGGCTGCGATCCGTTCTTGGTATCAACGAACGAATCTTCTGGATCACCAGATCCGTTCCCACCTGGTTGTATCCGCCCTCCGGAATAATGATGTCCGCATTCCGCTTGCTGGGCTCCACAAACTCCAGATGCATCGGCCGCACCGTAGCCAAATATTGCTTCACCACCGACTCCATGGTCCGCCCGCGATCCCGAATATCTCGCCCCAGTCGCCGAATAAATCGCAGGTCCGCATCGGTATCTACAAAAATCTTAATATCCATCTGCTCGCACAACCCGGCATTCTCGAAGATCAATATTCCCTCTACAATAATCGCCGGACATGCGTCCATCCTCACCGTTTCCGGCAGCCGTCGGTATTCGGTGAAATCGTACGAAGGCCGATCGATTCCCTCGCCGCCGCGCAGCCGTCGGACGTGCTCGATCAGCAGCGGGGTATCAAACGCGTCAGGATGGTCGAAATTGAGCCGCTTGCGGTCTTCCAGCGGCATGTCCGGCAGGTCATTGTAGTAGTGGTCCTGCTGAAGGACCAGCACGCTCGTCGGCGCCGATGCATCGATGATCCGGTCGGTGATAGTGGTCTTCCCCGAACCGGTGCCACCGCAGATGCCAATAATGAGCGAGCTGGCCCTTCCGAACGCGTCACGAGTAGTCAGCGGCGTCTCTCTCTTTTTGGTGCGCTACGTCTTCTTACGCGCCCTCTCTTCGAGTACCGCCTGCGCAGCCGCCAAACGCGCTACCGGCACGCGAAATGGCGACGCGCTCACGTAGTCCATACCCACCTTGTGGCAGAACCGCACGCTCTCCGCGTCCCCGCCATGTTCACCGCAAATTCCCACTTTGAGCTTGGGCCGGGTCTTTCGGCCGCGCTGGATGCCCAATTCGATGAGCTGGCCCACGCCTTCAACGTCCAAAGTCTGAAATGGATCACTCTTAAATATGCCGGCCTTCTTCTCGTCGACGTAGTCGGGTAGAAATCTCCCCGCGTCGTCGCGCGAAAGCCCCATCGTGGTCTGCGTCAGGTCATTCGTACCGAAAGAGAAGAACTCGGCCACCTCCGCGATCTTGTCGGCGGTAAGCGCAGCGCGTGGCAGCTCGATCATTGTCCCAACCAAATATTCAAGCTTCACTTTTGCCTTAGCTATTATCGCATCCGCGACCCGCCGTGTAGCCTCTTCCAGTATCTTCAACTCCTTCCGATCCAGAACCAACGGGATCATAATCTCCGGAAGAACTTTAACTTTCTTCTTCTGGCACTCGATCGCAGCCTCAACAATCGCTTGAACCTGCATCTCAAGTATTTCTGGATAGGTGATGCACAGGCGGCATCCACGATGACCTAGCATTGGATTCGATTCGTGTAGCTGTTCAACCCTGCGCGTCACCACTTCGACCGGTACTCCAATCTTCTTCGCCAGCTCCTCCTGCTTGTCTTTGTCATGCGGGACGAACTCATGCAGCGGAGGGTCGATCAGGCGGATCGTCACCGGCAAGCCATCCATGGCAGTGAACAGTCCGATGAAGTCGCGCCGTTGGAACGGCAGCAGCTTTGCCAAGGCTGTGCGCCGTGCTGGGACGCTATCAGCGACGATCATCTCTTGAATGGCTAGCTGTCGATCCGCGCTGTGCTCCGGGTGCTCGAAATCCTTAAAGAACATGTGCTCGGTGCGGCATAGCCCGATTCCCTGAGCGCCCATTTCGCGAGCGTTGCGGGCATCTTGAGGAGTGTCGGCGTTGGTACGCACCTTCAAACGACGAATGCCATCCGCCCATTCCAGGAGGGTGTAATAAGCCTTGGGATGGACCGGCGTCACCAGCTTGCCTTGTCCCTCGTAAACCACGCCTTCGTTGCCGTCGAGCGTGACCCAATCCCCTTCTTTAACCACCTTGCCGCTGGCTCGCATCTGCTTCGCGGAAGCATCGATCTCCATCTTTTCCGCGCCTACCACGCAGCATTTGCCCCAGCCGCGCGCCACCACCGCCGCGTGGCTAGTCTTGCCGCCCGTCGCGGTCAGAATTCCCTGGGCAACGAACATCCCTCCAACATCCTCAGGGCTGGTTTCTCTTCGAATCAAGATCACCTTTTCTCCGCGCGCGGCCCACGCCTCGGCCTCGTGAGCGGTAAAAACAGCCTTCCCTACCGCGGCGCCCGGGACCGCATTGATTCCCGTGCCCAGCCTCTTGGACTGCAGATCTTTAGCGGAAGCCGCGTCAATCACCGGGTAGAACAGCCGCTCGATGTCCTCGGACTTAATCCGCATCAGCGCTTCATCACGGCTGATCAGTTTCTCGTTGGCCATCTCGACCGCCATAACAAACGTCGCCTGTGGCGAGCGCTTGCCAGTCCGGGTCTGTAGCATGTAAAGCTTCCCGTCTTCGATCGTGAATTCCAGGTCCTGCATGTCGCGGTAGTGCCTTTCCAGCGTTTGCCGGACTTTTTCAAGCTGCGGATAAACCTTGGGCATGAGCCGGGCCAGCTCCGCCAGCGGCATCGGGGTGCGAATGCCGGCAACAACGTCCTCGCCCTGCGCATTCAGCAGGAACTCCCCGTAAAACTTCTTTTCGCCTGTCGAAGGATCGCGCGTGAAGCACACGCCGGTGCCGGAGTTGTCTCCAAGGTTGCCGAACACCATCTGAACCACGTTAACTGCCGTCCCAATCAACCCGGTAATCTTCTCAACACGCCGGTACGTGACCGCCTTCTCAGCATTCCAGGACTGGAACACTGCGCCAATGGCGCCCCAGAGCTGCTCCATTGGATCTTCCGGAAAGTCCTTAGCGGTTTTGGACTTAAAGTATTGCTTGTACTCCTTCACCAACTCCCGCCAGCCCGCGCCGGTGACCTTTGTGTCGTCGGTCACTCCGAGCTTGGCCTTCAAAGCGCGCAACCGCTCTTCAAGTTCCTCTTTAGGGAGCCCGATAACGACCGCAGAGTACATCTGAACGAATCTTCGATACGCGTCGAACGCGAACCTCTCGTTACCAGTCCTCTGCGCGAGGCCCTCGACAGACTTCTCGTTCAGCCCCAAATTTAAAATAGTCTCCATCATGCCGGGCATCGACCGTGCCGAGCCCGACCTCACGCTCACCAATAGCGGGTCTTTCGAGTCCCCCAGCTTCTTCCGCGTGAATTTCTCGAGCTTTTCGACCGCCTTGCGCACTTCCGCCGCGAGCTCCTTCGGAAATTTCTTGTCGTTATCCAGGTAGTGCGCGCAAGTCTGGGTGGTGATCGTAAATCCCGCCGGCACCGGAAGCCCGATGCGGGTCATCTCCGCAAGACCGGCGCCCTTGCCTCCCAATATCTCGCGCATCTCTCCGTCGCCTTCCGCTTTACCGCCGCCAAAAGAATAAACGTATTTCACGCTGCCTCTCATTCGTCCGCCGCGGCGGACCTCAGGTATGCATTGAGGTGTCGGCTCGCCGACGCATCACGCACTAAAGATTAAAGCAAAACCGTAGCATGACAATTCACGGCTGTTCACAGCAGCCGATGTGACATTAATTGACCATGGCTGCCCCGGATTTCTTACCTCAAGTAAACCACCTGCTTGAGCTTTATGTCTCTGACGTCACGATCTCCGAGAAGTCCGCGATGGTTGAAAACTCCTTCAACAAACCCCCGAGCAACGTCAGCCGGTTGTTCCGGACATCCTCCCGCTCAACCATCACCATTACTTCGTCGAAATACTTGTCGACGCTAGGACGCAGCTGCGCGATCGCCTCCAGCGCCTCCCGGTACCGGCCATGCCTCTTCTCTGCACTCGCTTGATCGCGCACCCGGATCGCCGCCATATGCAGGTCCTTCTCCGCCCCGGCTTCCAGCAACTGGGACCTAACCGCGGAGAGCTTCCCGGTCATGCCCGGCCCATTGCTCCCGGCCTTCTCCACGATCTTGCGGATTCGCCTAAACGCGCTCGCCAGTGGCTCAAAATTCTTCGTATGGCGAATCGCCTGGACCGCGCTTAGCCGCTGCGCTGCATCCACCAAGTCGTCCGCTCCCGCAGCAAACACGGCGTTCACCTCGTCGTACGCGAAGCCGCGTTTCTCCCGAAGGATATACTTCGCACGTTCCAGTAAAAATTCAATTACAGACTTCTCAACTTCCGAATCAACTTTACGTTTCGGCACTCGTTCTTCAAGCGCCTTTGCTGCTGCTGCTACTAATTGCGCGAGTGAAAGTGGAAGTTGAAGTTCGAAAACCATCTTCGCTACGCCCAGCGCCGCACGCCGCAAAGCGAATGGATCACTTGAGCCTGACGGTATCGCGCCAATGGCGTAGCACGCGACGATCGAATCGATCTTATCGGCTAGCGACACGATACTGCCGGTCAAATTCCGTGGGACAGGATCATCGAGCCCCACCGGTCGGTAATGATCGTACACCGCCGACGCCACCGCCTCGGGCTCTCCTTGCACTTGTGCGTACAGACCGCCCACGATTCCCTGCAGCTCGGTGAACTCCCGCACCATATCAGTGACCAAGTCGCATTTCGCCAGCTCTGCCGCTCGATCCGCACCCGCGACGTCCGCCTGATGGTATCCCGAGCTGAACCACTGTTCCGCGATCCACCTCGCGATCTGCCGCATGCGTTCCACCTTGTCGCCGTAGGTCCCCAGCCGCGATTCGTACGTAACCGCCGCAAGCTTTGGCAAATATTCCGCAAGAGTATGCTTCTGATCGGTCTCCCAGAAGAATCGCGCGTCCGCAAACCGCGCGGCAAGCACCTTTTCGTGACCCGCGCGAACCAGATTCTTTGCGTCGTTCTCAAGATTGATCACCGCCAGGAAGTGCGGGGCCAGATCGCCAGCCTTATCTTGCACTCCGAAATATTTCTGATGGTCGCGCATCACCGTCAGCAGAATTTCGTCTGGCAACTCCAGATAGGAAGGATCGAAGTCGCCCATAATCACCGTAGGGTACTCATTTAAGTAAGACGTGAGGTCCACCAGCCCGGCATCCGCGTGGACTTGAAGCTTCCGGGCATGCGGGACAGAGTGTAATTGCGACTCGATTCTCTTGCGGCGCTCCGCCGGATCGACCATCACGAAATTTCTGCGCAGTGCCGGCATGTAATCCGCCGCACCGTGCAGAGGTACCTTGCGCTTCCCGAGGAATCGATGCCCCACAGATGCGTCACCCGAATGAACGTCTGCCAGGGTAAACGGAACCACTTTTCCGTCCAGCAACGCCACAATCCAGCGAATCGGCCGGGTGAATTTCGGCCCATCCTTCGACGTCCAGTACATCGAGCGTGGAAAAGTCAGCTCCTGTATCCATTGCGGCAGCGATTCACTCAGGATTTCAGCAGTCACGCGCCCGGTAATTTTTTGCTTGTACGCGAGGTATTCACCTTTTGGTGTGGTGATGATCGAAATCTCATCGAGCGTAACGCCCTGCTTCTGCGCGAAGCTCTCCGCCGCTCGCGTCGGCGCGCCGACTTTATCGAACCCAACCGCCTTCGGCGGCCCTAGAATTTCCTTAACGGAATCCGCTTGCCGCAAAAGTAAATCTTCCACCATCACTGCGATTCTCCGAGGCGCTCCCACGGCGCGGATTGCCGCACCAGGCAGCAATCCCAGCTCGCCAAAATGCTTTTCAAGTATCTGTTGAATGTCCTTGATCGCGCCGGGTAGCAGCCCTGCAGGTATTTCTTCACACCCAATTTCAAGTAAGAAGTCAGATCGCGTTTTCACTGGCTCACCGCCTGCGAAAACCGCGCCCGCAGCGGCGCCTGATCGAGCCATGCCGCCGCCACCTGACACGACAGTTGCCGCACTCGCGCGATCATCGTTGCGCGCTCAGTCACCGAGATCGCTCCGCGCGCATCGAGCACGTTAAAGTTGTGCGAACACTTTAAGCACATCTCGTACGCTGCCAGCAGCGGGAACCGCGCCCGATCCTTACCTTCGGCCTTCGAGTATAACCTGACCAGTCGCGCCGCCTCGGCTTCACTCAGATCGAAGATCTTCCGCGTCATGACCGGGTCGGCCAGCTCAAAGTTATAGGTGGAAAACTGTTGCTCGTCTGACAGCCTCACCGTGCCGTACAAACTGTTCTCCGACCATCGCAGATCGTAGACCTTATTTACCCCTTGAAGGTAGGTCGAGATGCGGTCGAGCCCGTAGGTTATTTCCACCGGCACGGGTTCCAGGTCGATTCCCCCGCACTGCTGAAAATAGGTGAACTGGGTGATCTCCAAACCATCAAGTAACACTTGCCATCCAACGCCCCAAGCTCCCAATGTGGGAGCCTCCCAGTTGTCCTCCTCAAACCGAACGTCGTGATGCTTCAAGTCGATTCCGATCGCCGCCAGACTCTCGAGGTATAGGTCCTGGATATTGACCGGCGCCGGCTTAAGCAATACTTGAAGCTGGAAATGCTTGTAGAGCCGGTTGGGATTCTCTCCGTAGCGCCCGTCCGCAGGACGCCGGCTCGGCTGCACGTAAACTACACTGTAGGGATCGGGACCGAGCACACGCAGAAACGTCTCGGGGTGCATTGTTCCCGCGCCCACTTCCAGGTCGTAGGGCTGCTGTAGGACGCAACCGCGGTCCGCCCAATAGATCTCAAGTTTAAGTAGAAGGTTCTGAAATGTTAGATTACGCGCGGCAGTAGCCACCGCGGTAGCAGCAGGCTTCTTCGGTAGCTCCAATGGCGCCGGCTGGGTGCTCTTCGAGTTTGACTTCAAGCGCTTGACTCCAGCATGGATCGCGTTTTCAATTTCTTCTCGAGTTGATGCTCGATGATATCGAGCATGTAGTTGGTCACATCAGCCACTGCACGAGGTGGGATAGCCATCCCGTTCAGCTTTTCAAGCTTGTCAACCTCGATTTTGCGGGCTGCCGCTAGTGCCGCCGGAGAAAGCGCCCGCATCCCGGGGGCCCTGCACTTTTCGCAAGTCAGCCCCAAATGCGCCGGGGTGAAGTAGGCCGGCCCCGAACCCAGTTCCTTGCGGCAGGTCGCGCAGACTTTAAGCGACGGCAGCCATCCGCCCAATTTTACCGACCATAGTGCGAAGTACGCTAGCGGCAATACCGTGCGGCCGGTCTTTTTAATTGATTGCGCCACCAGAAGCAGCAGGCGGAACGCC
>Ga0182024_10017591_pt1 | contig 13399 bp, 12 predicted proteins | sample P32metaG_FD_120480 | JGI IMG/M metagenome (GOLD analysis project Ga0182024, IMG submission 120480) | Permafrost microbial communities from Stordalen Mire, Sweden - P3-2 metaG (Illumina Assembly) | ecosystem: Environmental > Terrestrial > Soil > Wetlands > Permafrost | place: Sweden: Stordalen...
GGACAAATCCAAGGTCGATCAATACAACGCATTGGCCGAATTCAAAGAGGTGAAGGCGCCCTTTGACGGAACCATCACCGAACGCAAGATCGACATCGGCAATTTGGTGACGGCCGGCAGCGGGTCGACGACCACTCCCCTGTATCGCATGGCGCAGACCGATCCGCTGCGCATTTTCGTCGACGTCCCACAGAGTGCATCCGGGGAGCTGATGAAAGCGGGAGTGCCGGCGGAGATACGGGCCACTGGGGCAGTGGGCGGCGTTTTCTCCGGAACGATTGCCAGATCCGCACAATCCATCAATGCGCAAGCCCGCACCATGCGGGTGGAAGTTGATATGCCCAATGCCAATCATGCATTGGTCCCTGGAATGTATGTGAATATCGCTTTTCACTTGCCTGCCCGCGGGTTGGTTGAAGTTCCCGCCGCCGCATTGATATTCCGTGCAAGCGGAACGCAAGTAGCGCAAGTCGATGCCGGCGGCAAGATCCAATTCAAGAATGTGATGATCGCGCGCGATAACGGAAGCTTGGTCGAGCTGGCTTCGGGCGCGCAACCCGGCGACAAGCTGGTATTGAACATCAGCAGCCAGATCGCAGAAGGTCAAACGGTCGCCGTCGATGATCCCACGGTCGTTGATAAACCCCTGCGCGCGAATCGCTGAAACATCATGAAGTTACGATTAATCGCGCTTGGATTGATCGCCGGATTGAGCGCCTGTGCGGCGGGTCCCAATTACCGTACACCACCGCCGGATGAGCCACCGAGTTTCGCCGCAAAGATTGGGGCGCATTCGGCAGAGGCCAGCACGCAGCCGGCGGCAGCCGTTCCGGATTTGGCGACTTGGTGGCGGGCTTTGAATGACGCGGAACTCGACTCGCTCGTCGATCGTGCCGTCAAGTCGAACCTGGACCTGGAAATCGCGCTGGATAGATTGCAGCAGGCACGCACCTATGAGGCGGTCGTGGTTGGCTACGCATTGCCGGACGTGGAGGCAAGCGCCGCCGCCGCGCGTGGTACCGGAAGCGACCTGACCAAAGGTCGGGCGGATCAAGGGCTTCGTTCCGCAGACAATGGAACCGGTCTACGACAGATCAACACGATTGCGGGATTCGATGCAGTGTGGGAACTCGACATATTCGGCAAATTCCGCCGCGAGTTCGAGGCCGCCCGGGCCGATACAGAAGCTGCGCGCGCGGCACGCTACGATGTTCTTACCGCCGTCGTGGCCAACGTGGTGCGCGCTTACGTCGATCTGCGGGGCTTCCAGGTTCGTGCGGGCATCTTGCACAAAGCGAGCGATGTACTGCGCGAGTCGCTGCGCATCGTCAACATTCGCTATGAGCGGGGTATCACGAACGAGCTCGATGTGGCGCTTGCCACCCGCGAACTGGCGACATTGGAAGCGGAGATAGCGCCCGTCGAAGCGGAGGCGAATGCCGCGCAGTACGCGCTTGCGGTGCTGGTTGGCGAGTATCCCGAGAACATGGTTCAGGAACTCTCGAAACCCGACCTCATTCCATCGATGCCCGCGCCGGCCGCGCCGGGCCTCCCGCTCGACCTTTTGAAGCGCCGGCCGGACATTCAGCAAGCGGAACGCGAACTCGCCGCGTCTACCGCGCGTATCGGTGTGGCGACCGCGAACCTTTATCCTCAGGTCGCCCTCGTCGGTTCGATTGGCAGCCAGTCACAAGGCTTGGGAACGATTCCGAACGTCGGTAAACACATTTGGTCATTCGGACCCGGAGCGGTGTGGCCGCTGCTGGACTTCGGCGCGCTTGATGCACAAGTGAATATTGCCCGTTTGGCCGCTCGCGCAAGCCTGGTGAACTACCGCAAAACAATTCTAAACGCCGTGCAACAGGTGGATACGTCTCTCGACGCCTATGCAGCCCAGGAAATCCGCATGGAGAACCTGAGCACTGCGATGATGGCGGGCGAACGTGCCGTCGATTTGGCGACCCGCAGATACAATCGCGGCCTCACGGATTTTCTCAACGTCGTCGATGCCGAACGCCAGTTCTACGATCTTCAAGAGCAATACGCAATCGCTCAGGTGTCCCAGGGGGAGCAGTTTGTAGAACTGTACAGAAGCCTGGGAGGTGGCTGGCAAAATTATCAGGCCGTTCCTGCCATCCGCCGACCGCAGCCGGCCATCATCGCCGCGTTTCGACGCGCGCTCAGTAGCTCTGCGCCATGACCAGCCTCAGGCCTGATAGTCGGCCGCCACGGTCTGATCGACTCGGGACTTGTTCGTGGCGAGGGCATTGAATACCGGCGTCAGAACAACCACCACCAGGAGATTGAGGATCACGCTGTATACGGCGCTATATCCAGGGAAAGTATGGTCCCCGACGTGCAGCGGATAGGTGTTCGTCAGTTTTACCGCGATGGCCATCCATGTTCCGGCAAACGTTCCGACCGCCCAGCCCGCCAGCAACGCCCAGGAATTGAACCAACGCGTATAGGCGCCGAGCATCACGGGAGGTAGGGTCTGAATGATCCAGATGCCGCCTAACAGCTGCAGTTGAACGGCGTATTGCGTGGGCACGAACAAAATGAATATCAATGCGCCGACTTTGACGATCAGCGATGTCAATTTCGCGACGTGCGATTCCTGCTTGTCGGTGGGATTCTTGTTGATAAACTCGCGATGAATGTTGCGTGTGTACAAGTTTGCCGCGGCGATCGACATGATGGCCGCCGGTACCAGTGCGCCGATGCCGATCGCGGCGAACGCAACGCCCGCAAACCAAGCCGGGAAGCTGTGCAGAAGCAGCGCGGGCACGGCAAAATTATTGCCGAATTGCTTGAATCCCGCGGCGTATTCCGGAAGCTTATCCACGCCGCTGGCGATCACGAAGAAACCGAACAAGGCGAGCAATCCCAGCATGAAGGTGTAGCCCGGCAGCATCGCGGCGTTGCGGCGGATGACTCTGCCGCTGCTCGCGCTCAAGATGCCGGTCAGAGAATGCGGATACAGGAACAGTGCCAGCGCCGATCCTAAGGCCAGAGTGGCATAGCCGCTGTAAGAACCTGTGGTATTCGGGCCCGGTACCGCCAACAACAACTTCTGCGCGGGCACCGATGAAAATATTTTGCCGAATCCGCCCAGTTCATAGGGAATGACAATGACCGCAGCGATGGCGGTGATGTAGATCAATAGGTCCTTGACTATGGCGATGGACGCCGGCGCGCGCAGGCCGCTGGAATAAGTGAAGGCGGCCAGGATTACAAAGGCTATGAATAGCGGCAGATCCGCCATCAGTCCCGAGCCGGAAATACCGAGCGCGCCAATGACGACCTGCAAGCCCACGAGCTGCAGGGCAATGTAGGGCATGGTCGCGACGATGCCGGTCACGCAGACCGCTAGCGCCAGCCAACGATTGCCGAAGCGGCCCTTCACGAAGTCGCCCGCCGTGATGTAACCGTGCTTGCTACAAACGTTCCATAGGCGCCGAAAGATAAGAAACATCAACGGATAAATGATGATGGTGTAAGGCACTGCGAAGAAGGCGACCGCGCCCGCGCCGAACGCGAGCGCCGGAATCGCGATGAAAGTGTAGGCGGTGTAGACATCGCCGCCGACCAGGAACCAGGTGATGACCGTGCCGAAGCGCCTGCCGCCCAAGCCCCACTCATGCAGCAGGTCGAGGTTGCCTTTACGCCAGCGAGCCGCTGCGAATCCCAGCCAGGTGATGAATCCAAACAGCAATACGAAAATAATGAGCGCAATCCAGTTCACGTCCTTCACGAGTGTTCCCCTGGCCTGTTATTTATTCTTCGACGGCGAAATAGACGATGGCCGTGAACACGGCACTGACGATCACCCATAGCAGCTGGAACCAATAGAAGAACGGAATTCCGAATAGGTAAGGCTCGGCCCTATTGTAAAAGGGCGGCCAAAGAGCGACTGCGAACTGCACAACGAAGAGCAGGTACCACCAGCTCCATCCACCGCGTTTCTTTTCTGTGTTATTCATCGCGAGGTCCCCTCCGACTTCCTTAGAAGGGTGATCCTACGCGTGTCGGTAGGCGCGTGTCGAGAACGCTTCAAGGACTCGCTTGAAGGTCATTCGATTGAGCGATCGGTGAACCGAAAATGCGGTTCATGGCCAAAAGCCATGAACCGCATGCAGGGTCTTAGTCTTAGAAGTTAAACCGCACGCCAACCATCGGGGTCCAATCGGACGTGAACAGATAGCCGTTCGCGAGGCCGTTTTGAACGATCGAGTAGTTGACGCCCGCGTAGGTATCAAAACGCTTGCTCCAATGATAGTCAGCCACCAGGGATGCATCATGCAATTCGCCCGCACAGGACGAAGCGCTGATGTTGTGGCAGCCGTTGGCATTGAAGCTCTTCTGATTGTACTGATAGTACGCGGCCGACAGATCGAGCGCCGGGATCGGCGTATAGCGCGCGCCGGCCCAGGAGATCTGCAATATCTTTTGGATATTGAAGGCCGCGTTATTGGTAATGCTCAAGATATAGCCGCCGATGTCTTGAGTCCCGGCAGGAATGGAGTGATCGGGATTGTTGAACTTGATGCGGTCCCATCCGGCATAGAACTTGATGGGGAAGATTTCCTTCATGTTGTAGCTGGCGAGGGCCGCATAGCCGGTGTTGTCCGAAATCGTGGCGGCCAGAGAGCCGACCGCCACCGTCGGTACCTGCGCTGCGCTTAGCGAGGCCGCGGCGACCGCGCCGTGTACCTTGCCATAAATGGCATCTACGGAAAGACCCGCAATGTCCGCGCCAACCGATACTTCGTTGGAGCTTTCGGGCACGTATCCATCACTGCCAAACTCATGAATGAACCCGACATGCGCCGGTCCCACATTGAGCACATACTTTGCGCTGGAGTCGAAAACTCTATCCTGTGTATCGCCAAAGCCGCCGGCGGTTCCCTGCAGTGCGATCGGCGAGAACGCGTTGGATTGAAGCTGCGGATCGTACTTGGACAGCGCCTCGGACATCAGCGTGTTCTGGCGGCCGAAGGTGAGCGTACCGAACGTAGGCGAACTGACGCCCGCAAATGCAGCACCCTGGAACGGTTGACCCGCGCGGCTGGAATCGCCGGCTGAAATCTTGGTTGCCGCCGATCGTCCGTTATCCGCGACCAGTGAGCCCGGTCCGTCCGTCAGTCTGCCGGAGGTCGGATCGAATCCGGTCTCCAAGCGGAACACGCCGGTCCAGTCACCCCACAGCGGTTCGACACCCGAGAGTCCGACCTTTGATTGACTGAGTCCGTTGGGACCGGCCGAAAGGATCGAGTGGTTGCTGAAATTCTGCACAAAGTAAGGCAGTCCGGGAGCCCACGTCTGGCTTAAGGGGGCACCGTGAGTCATGTACGCAATGCCTACGTCAACCGTACCGTAGAGCGTTATGCCCATGTACGTGAGAGCCGGTGATTCCCGCTTTGGCGCATCAAGCGGCGCGACGGCCGCTGCCGCGTTGGCAGGAGGAGGTGCAGGGGGGCGACTCAGTTGATCGATTTTTTGCTGCATGGCCCGGACTTGGTCCTTCAGCGCTTGGATATCCGAAGCGTTGTCCGCAAATACAACTCCTGGCGCTGCGGCAAGGGCCATGCTGACCCCCATCGCTGCCAAGATGGACTTGCGCAGATTCAAATTGTGCATTGCCTTAACTCCCTCGGTTTTCGATTGTTGGATTTAATCGACGTATTGTTACATCAATGTGACGTCTGCTTTTGTCCGTAATTGTACTGGCACTCGGACTTGAAGCTACATATATCACATACGTGTCAAACATCAACTTCCCTTTGTGACATTTTCGCAACAGATCGTGACAACGATTCTGTTCCGCCGCCGTGCCGCCGTCAACTCCTGACTCGATCCCGCCTACCGGCCTCCTGCCTAATCGGCGCGATGCTTCTTCGCGGACATCACCGCCAAGGCAGTGCGCGTATTAGCGTGCAACTTCTCCATAATGCGGCTGACATAGTTCTTCACGGTGCCCTCAGCCAAAAACATCGCGGCCGCGATTTGCCGATTACTCATGCCTTCGGTGATGAGCCGAAGTATTTTTTCCTCTTTGTCGTTCAAAGTTTCGGCGTCCGATTCGTCCTTGACAGCGCAGCCGAGAATTGGCGGCTCGTCAGCAGCGCTCGCCAGGCGGCGAAATTGATCCATGACCTTGCGCGCGATCTGCGGGGTCAGGCGCGATTCACCACGCCGCAGCGCTCGAATGGTGTCGAGCAGCTCCTGCTCGGTCGCATCCTTCAACAGGTATCCCAGCGCGCCCGCACGCACCGCATCGAAGACCGTTTCGTCATCATTCAGCGTGGTCAGGACCAGGACTTGAGTGCCAGGCAAGGTTTGCGTGATTTCACGTGTTGCGGCAACGCCGCCCTGTTTCGGCATGTGCAGGTCCATGAGCACGATGTCGGGGCGCAGCTTTTCGGCCATCGCAACCGCCTCGATTCCATCGCAGGCCAAGCCCACCACTTCCATGTCAGGCTCGAGGGAAATCAGCAGCGAGGTGCCGCGTCTCACCAGCGCTTGATCTTCTGCGATGAGGATGCGGATCCGCGGTGCGGGGGACTCGTTTTCGCCGGCCATGCCTGTACTTGCCTGACGAGCGGCAAAGCGCTCGATATGTGATTATGAGTCCATGACCGGTTTGCGGGGGTCGAGTTTCCCGAATCAGCTGTTGCGCGAGTTGGATCCGCGACACAGCTTGGTTGCCGGAATAATCTGGCTGGTCGTGGCGCTGGCGGCAAGCTTTGCAATTGCGGCGTCTCTTTGGGCTGGCCGGGTCGCGCGGGAAATTGTCGTGCAGCAGCACGTGCGCAGGCTCGTGCTCGAAACCGATCAACTGGGATCGGACATAGGTCAGGCGGTGAGCATGCGCCTCGAAGCCATGCGCGCTACGAAGGATTTAGGATCGCCCGCCGAGATTTTCAAGCGCCTGCTCGTCGCCTATCCGAATCTGGGTTGGATCGCTGTCTCGGACAGCGAAGGAACCGTGATCGTCAGGAACCCGAACTCGCCCGGCGTGGGGGACAAGGTGTCCGCCGAGCGCTGGTTTTTGCAGGGGCGGAGCGCACCCTGGATAGGTCTGATCGAGGAATCGCCGAACCAGGGCGAACTGCCCGAACTGGGCGATCTCGCGGCGCCCTTGAGAGATGATTCAGGGCGCGTCGTCGCCGTAATTGCGGCGCACCTCACTTGGTTCTGGGCCGCGGACGCTGTTCCGCGCCTGAGCAACATTTTGGAAGCCCGGGGCTCGGCGCAAACACTGATTTTGAATCGGGTCGGCGAGGTGGTGGTCGGTCCTCCCGCCCTGCGCAACCGGCCGTGGCCCGGCGTTCCGTTGGATGAGTCGCCGCCAGGCACACCGCGGTTCGAGCAGCTTGCGGGAGGCCAAACCGTTCTCGCGGCGCGCGCGCCGGTGAGAATCGAGGGCGACGAAGCGAGCGATGCGTGGCAGGTGCAGCTTAGCGAACCGAAGGAGCAGGTCTATCAACGCGCCGACGCACTCGCCGTACGCATCGTATGGATCTCGATTTGTCTGGGCCTTGCGACTGCGGTCATCGGAGCTTTGGGCGCGCGCCACCTCACCAACCGGTTGAAAGACCTCACGCGCTCGGCGGCCGCGGTGGGCCGCAATGAGTTTGCGCGCATCGAAGTGCCGAGCGGGCGCGACGAGGTTGCGCAACTGGCCGCCGCGTTCGCTAAAATTCTCGACGACCTGCGCGAGGAGCGCAGCGAACTGCTGAAACTCAGCAGCGAACTGGAACGCCGTGTCGCCGTCAGGACGCGCGAGGTGGAGCGCCTCGCCGAGGAATCCCGCTATGCAGCCATTGTGCGCGAGCGGCTGCAGATCGCGCGCGACCTGCACGATACGCTGGCCCATTCGATGATGGCCATGCTCAGCGAAGTTCGGCTGCTGCGCAAACTGCAGGCGCACGATCCGAGTTCATTACCGGACGAACTGGCGCGCGCCGAACAAGTGGCCCACGCGGGCTTGAATGAGGCGCGCACGGCGATTACGCAGATGCGGGCAAACTCGGTGCGCGACATCGGCTTGGGGCCGGCGCTCTCCAAGGCGGTCGAGCGTTTCAGGGACCGTACCGGATTGACTGTCGAATTCACAGCGGATGGGGCCGCCGCCCACTTCGGAGACGAGCGCGCGGAAGTCCTGTTTCGAATGACTGAAGAGGCGCTGCGCAATGTCGAGCGGCACGCAGCGGCCTCCAAGGTCCGCCTCGAGCTGCGCAGCACCGATGCCGCTCAACTCGAGTTGCTGATCGAAGACAACGGGGCGGGATTTGACACCGCCGTCTCACGGCCGGGCCATTTTGGATTGATCGGCCTGCGCGAGCAGGCGCGGCTCATCGGTGCCGCATTCGAAATCAACAGCGCCCCCGCCTCAGGGACAACGCTGCGCCTGACCCTCCGTATCGCGCCTGAGGCGCTCTAGCGGCGCCTAACTTCCAGCCAATTGCGCAGATCGCTATCGGCCGCCATTGCGAACTTCCACCGAATTGACCACATCCTTGACGTTCGCGAGCTGCATGACCAGGGATTCGAAACTGCGGCGCTCCATATCCGTTTCGACGATGCCGTGCAAGTAAACGATGCCGTTGATCGTCTGTATTTGAAACGCCGCGGGAGCTCCCAGCTCGCGATGCTCCTTGATCATTGCGCGCACATCGGCGGTGATTTTCGCGTCGTTGGTGCAATTCTCAGGGTCGCACTTGCCGAACCCAACGCAACCGGAAAGCCCGGCCGCGAGGAGCCACGTAAGAGTCAGTGCATAGAGTCGTGTGGGTTTGGTCATGGTCGTCATTCCAGTGTCACGCGTGAGACACCGTCACGCCAGCAAGAGTTCCAGGGTGCGCCGATAAATACTGTGGAGACGATCGATGTCCTCGACCCGCACGCATTCGTTCACCTTGTGGATGGACTCATTGATGACGCCGAGTTCGATGACCTGAGCGCCCATGGGCGCGATGAACCGCCCGTCCGATGTTCCTCCGCCGGTCGTCAACTTGGGGCTGATGTGCAATTGTTCTTGTACGGCGCGGGTCGCCGCCTGCGACAGAGTCCCGGGAACGGTGAGAAACGGCTGTCCGGAGATGAACCATTCCAGCGTGTACTTGACTTTGTGCCGGCCTAAAATTTCCTCGACGACGTTCTTCAGGCCTTCAATCGTTTGCGCGGTCGAGAAGCGCAGATTGAAACGTGCGCGCAGTTCGCCCGGGATGACATTCGGCGCGCCGGTTCCCGCGGAAATATTCGACACCTGAAAAGTGGTGGGTTGAAAATGCTCATTGCCTTGATCCCAGACGCGGGCCGTGAGCTCCGCCAGCGCAGGCGCCAGGGCGTGCACCGGGTTATCCGCGAGTTGCGGATAGGCGATATGCCCCTGAATTCCGTGCACCGTCAGTCGACCGCTCAAGCTGCCGCGGCGCCCGATCTTGATGGTATCCCCCAGCGTCCGTTCGCTCGAGGGCTCGCCCACCAGGCACCAATCAATGCTCTCCTGACGTTCGCGCAGCACCTCAACGACTCGGCGGGTACCGTCGATCGAGGGGCCCTCCTCATCGCTGGTGATCAAGAAGGCAATCGTGCCGCGGTGTTTCGGGTATTGGCTGATGAATTCTTCACTGGCCGTCAACATCGCTGCGAGGCCGCTTTTCATGTCTGCCGCGCCGCGCCCATACAAGAGTCCGTCTTTGATCACCGGCTCAAATGGATCGGTGCGCCATTCATCGAGCGGCCCCGAGGGCACGACATCGGTATGACCGGCAAAGCAAAACACCGGACCGCCGCTGCCGCGCTTGGCCCAAAAATTGTCGACCGCCCCGAAGCGCAGGGTTTCGACCGCGAAACCTGCCGCCGCGAGTCGCTCGATCATCAGCGTCTGACATCCGCCATCGATGGGGCTGACCGACTGGCGCGCAATCAACGCTTGAGTCAATTGCAGGGTGCTCGACATCAGAAGCGCAGGACGGGCCGCTGGTGCCGCAGGTTGACCCACAACCCGAATCCGCCCAAGACGACGGCGCAGATTATCACCCACGCCGGCATCGCCAACCCCAAGAACTCCCAGGTCACTCGGGCGCACTCACCGGACCCGGTCAGTACCTTGACCAACACCTCGCTCAAGGAGAAAACCTTGAGCATGAATTCCAAGGATGCGCCGCACGCCGGCACGCTGCCGGGCGGTAAACTCTGAATATAGAGATGGCGCAATGCGATGCCGATCGTGGCCAGCGCGGCCACTGACAAAAGCACCGCATACACCCGCCTGCCGAAGGCCGTAGGGTCGTGGAGCGCCGCGATCAGGAACAGCACCCCCAACGCGAATACCCCGATTCTCTGAAAAATGCACAGCGGACAGGGCTCCAAATGCAGGACGAACTGCGCGTAATAGGCGTACGCCAGCAAGCACGCGCAGGCCAAAAACCCAAGAAGATTCCCGCGTCGCGCCGTCATCAGCGGCGCATGAGGGCGTGCGCCGCGTCGATCTGCTTCGCCACGTCCTCGAGCGAGGAATGGCGAATATCCTTGCCATGCACCATGTAGATCACATATTCGCAGATGTTTTTCGCATGATCGCCGATGCGCTCCAACGCACGCACGATCCACATGATTTCGAGCGCGCGCCGGATGGTGCGCGGGTCTTCCATCATGAAGGTGATGCACTGTCGCTGGATCGACTCGTACTCCTCATCCACCATTTTGTCCTCCTGGGCGGTCTTGAGCGCGGCCTGAGAGTCCATGCGGGCGAACGCATCCAGCGCATCGTGCACCATCTGCGCCACCTGCCTGCCCAAGTGTTTGACCTCCCGGTACTTGTCGGCCGGTCGCTCCATCGTGGCCAGTCGCGATGCGATATAGCCGATCTTTTCACCCTCATCGCCGATGCGCTCGAGGTCGGTGATGGTCTTGATGATGGCGACGATGACGCGCAGATCGCCGGCCGCCGGTGCTCGAATCGCGAGGATTCGGCTGCATTCTTCGTCGATCGATAATTCCATGCCATTGACTTTGTAATCATCGGTCGCGACCGATTCGCCCAAGCGGCTGTCGCCTTCGACGAGAGCGGTGATCGCCTTGTGCAGCTGCTGTTCGACGAACCCGCCCATCTGCAGCACCTGGTTGCGCACCTTCTCCAAGTCTTCGTTGAAGCGGCGGGATATGTGATGGGTAAGATCGGCGGTTTCCATAAATTCAACCTTGATGCACTTGCAAAAGTGCGTGCGTACAAAATACTCGCGTTCGTTTACATCCGATTGCAGCCTACGTCAACCATGTGTGTCATATTTGTGACTTTCATGCGCTGGCGGCGTTGCGCAGCTCCAGTTTCCAAATTCGTTGCGCAGGGAAGTGACAGGTAAAGGTACTGCCCTTGCCCTCCGTGCTCTGCACGTCGAGCCAGCCACCATGGCGCTGCAGGGCATGCTTGACGATGGCCAATCCCAACCCGGAGCCGCCCTGCCCGCGCGAACGCCCCGCATCGACCCGGTAGAAGCGCTCGGTAAGCCGCGGAATGTGCTCCGCCGGGATGCCGATACCGCTGTCTATCACGGAGAAATAGGCGCCCTCATCGTCGGTCCACCAACGCATGCGCACTGCGCCTTCCGGCGGTGTGTATTTCAGCGCATTCACCAGCAAATTCGTAAACGCGGATTCAATCTCGTGCGCGGTTCCGTACAGGCCATCGCTGGACTCCAAATCCAACAACACTTGGCGCGGCCGATCCGCACTGATCAGCGCATCGCGATGCAGCCGTTCCAGCATGTGCGGCACGTCGATGGGATCGCGCGCCGCCTCTCCGTCCGCGGACTCCAAGCGCGACAACTCCAGCAGGTCGGCGATGATGGCGTTCATGCGCTGCGCCTGGGTCCGCATGTCCTTGATCGGGCCGTCCCAGGCTGGATCGACCGACGGATCATCCGCCAAGGTGTCCAGGTATCCGGATATCACGGTCAGCGGCGTACGCAGCTCATGCGATGCGTTGGCGACAAAGTCTTTTCGCATCGCTTCAAGACGCATCTGCCGCGTCACGTCCCGCACCAGCAATAGAGATTGGCCGCCGCCGTACGGCACCATTTGCAACGCCAAAAACATGTCGATCTGCACCGGCGGGCGGATGACCAGCGGCATCGAGAAATCATCGCTGTACAAGTAGTGCGCAAACTCGGGGGCGCGAATCAGGTTGTCGATTCGCAAGCCCACGTCCACCGGCCGTCTAAGACCCAACAGTCGCGCGGCCTGGCGGTTGAACCAGACGATCTCGCGCTGGGGACTTAAAATGATGACCCCGTCCGGCAGCGCGGCGGTGGAACGGCGCAATTCGCGGTAGAGCTGTACCAGGCGCTGCTTGTGATACTGCTTGCGACGATGCAGGCGGATGACCTGGGCGATGATGTCGCCCCAAATTCCGCCGATATTGGGGGGATCGATTTGCGAGCGCAGACGCAGCCAGCGGTCCACCCGATAGAGATTCAGCAACTGCCAGCCCAAGTACAGCCAAGCTGACCCTAAGATCCACACCCAAATAGGCCCGATCAGCAGACCCACACACAGGCCCAACAGCAAAATGCCCGCGAGCCGCGCGAGCGCGAAGGTCCACATCGCTGCCATGGGATTAAGAGCCTGCTCGCTTAGGCGTCCCGCGTCGAAAATCTGTAACCCGCGCCACGCACTGTTTGCACCAATTTTTCCAATGAATATGGCTCGAGCGCCTTGCGCAGTCTGCGAATGTGCACATCCACGGTACGCTCCTCGACGTAAGTATTACCCCCCCAGACGCGGTCGAGCAACTGACCACGCGCAAATACCCGTTCTGGGTGGGTCATGAAGAAATGCAACAAGCGGTATTCGGTGGGCCCCAGGGCGATTTCCCGCTCGCCGGCACTGACCCGATGGCTCGAGTCATCGAGCTTGAGGCCCTCGACTTCCACGATGTCATCCGCTCCGGCGGGTGCGGCACGCCGCAACACCGCTTGGATGCGCGCCAGCAATTCGCGCGGCGAAAAAGGCTTCGTAATATAGTCGTCCGCGCCGCCCTCGAGACCATTGACCTTGTCCTGCTCCTCCGCCCTTGCGGTGAGCATGATGACCGGAATTTCCTCGGTGTCCTTGGCGCGCTTCAGTGATCGGGTCAGCTCCAGGCCGCTCATATCGGGCAACATCCAGTCGACCAGCATGAGATCGGGCCGAACGTCCACAATGCGAGCGCGGGCCTCGCGGCAGTCCTCAGCCTCACGAACTTCATAGCCCGCGCGCCGCAATCCGAAAGCAATCATGTCGCGAATAGCCTTTTCGTCTTCGACCACAAGGATGCGCCTGGCTGACATTACGATAGTCCCTTGATTCCAAAGCCGAGTATTACAGACTTCGATTGTGACAGTTCCATGAC
>Ga0182024_10017592_pt1 | contig 13399 bp, 14 predicted proteins | sample P32metaG_FD_120480 | JGI IMG/M metagenome (GOLD analysis project Ga0182024, IMG submission 120480) | Permafrost microbial communities from Stordalen Mire, Sweden - P3-2 metaG (Illumina Assembly) | ecosystem: Environmental > Terrestrial > Soil > Wetlands > Permafrost | place: Sweden: Stordalen...
CATCCGGAGGCCTTCCGGGCCGTGATGCGGGCCCTCGGCGTGGACGACCCGGCGGCGTGCGTGTTCGTGGGCGACCGGCCCTTCTCAGACGTGCACGGCGCGAAGCGGGCGGGCATGCGGGCCGTGCTGATCCCGCACAGCGAGGTGCCGCCCTTCGATGAGGTCACCCCGGACGCGGTCATCACGCGGCTGGCCGACCTCCCGGCCCACCTCGACGCCTGGTCCGCCCCGGACGACTGAAGGAAAATCAGCCGGGGCCGTGCGTGCCTGCCTTGATCCGGGCCATCCCGGGCCGAGAACGCGATGGCCACGGACCGGTCAGCCTGACCCGGAGCGAGGGGTGCAGCCCGGCCAGCTGCTGCACGGTCCCGGGGAAATCGGCGGCCGTCTCCCCGCTGACCAGGTAGCTGCCGCTGAGCACGAGCCGTCCCCGGCTGCCGATGAGCGGCGGACGCACGGTCAGCTGCCTCCAGGTGGCGATGGCGATATCGGTAAGCGCCTGGTCGATCTCTGCTGCGCGGGCGCCCGCCCGCCGCCAGTGCGGCTCCAGCGGGAACATGTCATCCCGCGGCACGGCAGAGACGGCGGCTGGGCCACCAGTCCCCTGGGCACCTGGTTCGACGTGGACCTGCACGCACCACACCTGCGGGGCTACCGACGTCTCGGACATGGAGCTCCTTCCCTGGGATCGGCATCCAGTCAGCGCTATACCGAGATTCAGCGCCAGCAGACCGCGCGATGTCACTGCCCGCCCGGCCCAGGGCGCCGTTTGGCTGCCTAGCCGCGGGCCCGGACGGCGAGCGCCGCCGCGCCGGCCCGGTGGGGAGGTGACGCGGCGGCGCTCCCACCTGGCCGCACGGCCCGGGCAGCCCGTCGTGGGGTGGCCCGGCCGCGCTTTGGAGCCTTCCCGGATGCGCTCAGCGGGTTACGGCTGACCGACGGGGACCCGGGTGAACCCGGCCGGGACCTGGGGGTGGTTGGCCAGGCTCACCAGGTGCGAGGTCCTGGGCACCCAGGACTCGTTGAAGACCAGGGTGTGTTGCTGCCCTGCACCCAGGGCGCTGATCTCGCGAACCGGCTCGAAGGTCTGGGAGTCGACCCAGATTTTGAGGGTGCCGATGGCCAGCTGGGCCCGCAGCGCGGTGGCCTGGTGCCCGTTGACGTGGCCGTGGCCCACGACACGCATCGTGCCGTCCTTCAACCAGTGCCTGAGCTGCGCCGGGCTGACATCGCCGCCGTCTGCGGGCTTGGGCAGCGGGCCCTGGACGGGCCCGGCGGCGTGGATGACGCTCACGAACCAGGTGTGGGTGGAGTAGTTGGCCTGAGTGGTGCTCCAGTGCAGAACCCGCTTGACGAAATAGGCGCTGTTCCAGCTGAGGACCTTGCGGGACCCGGTGCCCTGCACGGCGTAGGCGCTGCCCGTCCGCGGGTCGGTCCAGCTCGTGTACGTGCCGCCGGAGTAGCTGTTGGTCGTCTCGCGGATGATGTAGTGGTCCGCGTTGGCCAGGACCGCCTCGACGTGCTTCGCGACGTAAGCGGCCGGCTCGACCCGCGGTGAGCCAGCCGGGCTGGAGGCCGGCGGGGCAGACGGGGCAGCGGGGCTGCTGGCCGTGCCGGTCGCACTGGTGGCGGGGCCGGGGCTGTGGTTCTGCGCGGCCACGACGAGGCCGGCGGCCAGCGCCACCGCAGGCACCCCGGCGAGCAGGCCCCGGGCCGTGCGCCGCCGCCGGGCCCGGGTCCGGGCGCGCTGGGCCGCGCCGGGCGGGACACGCAGGTTCCCGGCTTCCTCGTCCAGCGCGGAACGCAATTCCGCGAGCATCTGTGACTCGCCGTTCATGGGTGCTCCCTGATGGGCAGAAGATCAGACTCGAGCTCCTGGCGGAGCCGGACGAGGGCGCGGGACGCCTGGCTCTTCACGGTGCCGACCGAATTCCCGAGGACCTGCGCGGTCTCCGATTCGGACAGCTGATGCCAGTACCGCAGGACGATCACGGCCCGCTGCCCCTCCGGTATCCGGCGCAGCGCCTGGACCAGGCGGTCCCGGTCGACGACCAGGTCGTCGAGCGGGGCAGGCATCTCGGGTGGCCGCTCAGCCGCATGACGCTCGCGGTTCTCCCGGCGGCCGGACCGCCGCCACTGGTCGTTGGTGGCGTTGATGACCGACCGCCGGGCGTACGGCAATGGCTCATCGATCCGTCCCCAGCGCAGGTACAGCCTGGTCAGCGCCTCCTGGGTGGCGTCTTCCGCCTTGCCGCGGTCGCCACACAACACGTAGGACAGGCGGACTAATGAGTCACCGTGGGCTCGCACGAACTCCTCGAACGCTGCCCATTTCTTCTGCCGCACTGCCACCTCCTCCGGTCATCTCGGGTCCCCACCCCTTAGCACGCCGCCCGGCCCGGCAACGGTTGTCGCCGGCCAGGAAGGATGGGGAGGGAGCGGGCACCTACCGGGAAGGCTCGGGGTCGCTGATGTCGGCGACGGTGGCGTCCAGGGCCCGGAGGGCGTCGTCCGCGCCGAGGGCCGCGGCCACGCCGCGGCGTCCCGCCCCGAGGGTGATCTCGCGGCCGGTCATCCGCTCGTCGGCGATCACCGGCCAGCGGCGCAGCGCACCGAACGGGGTGATCGTGCCGCGCTCGTAGCCGGTCACCTCCCGGGCCACCGTGGCGTCCGGCATGGACAGCCGGCTGACGCCCAGCAGCGCCCGCAATTTCGGCCAGGAGATGGTCCGGTCCCCCGGCACCAGGACAAACAGGAAGTCATCGTCACCGCGCCGGACGACCAGGGTCTTCACCACGTCGGCGGGTGTCACGCCGCGGGCCCGCGCGGCCTCGGCGAGGCTGCGCACCGGACCGTGGCTGATCAGGCGGTAGGACAGGCCCGAGGCCGCGAGGGCATCTTCCGCCGGATTGGGCATGGTCCAGTATCTCGCGGGGTGGCGCTGGCCGCCGGGCCGGCCGGACCGGCAGAATGACCGTTATGCCCGCTCCTCATGACGCCGCCGTCGACGGTGCCGCCGTTCCCGGAACTGCCGCCGGAACCCCCGCGGACGGCGCCGCGGCCCCCAGCGGCTCCCCTGGCCCCGCCGCCAGCCCAGCCCCACCGGGCCGGGCCGCAGCCAGCGCAGGCCCGGCTAGCCCGGGCCCGGCGACCCGTGACGCGGCCGGGCCGGACTCCGCCGCGGAACTCGCCGCGCTGCGCGCCACCTGCACCCGGTTCCTGACCGGGCACGGGGCAGGCCGGGCCGCGGACCTGCTCGCCACCATCCCGCCGGACACGCAGACCGACCGCTACGGGGAGGGCGGCGCCGTGACCGAGCTGGAAAGCGAGATCATGCTGGTGCTCGGCAAGCCGGCCGCCGTGTTCGTGCCCAGCGGCACCATGGCGCAGCAGGCGGTGCTGCGGGTCCACGCCGACCGGCGGGACCGGCGGGTCGTAGTGTTCCACCCGGCCTGCCACATCGACACCCACGAAGGGCGCGGGTACGAGCGGCTGCACCAGCTGACCGGCCGGCCCGCGGGCGAGCGGGACCGGCTGCTCACCCTGGCCGACCTGGAGCAGGTGGCCGAGCCGGTCGGTTCGTTGGTGATCGAACTGCCGCAGCGGGACCTGGGCGGCCAGCAGCCGGACTGGGCGGCGCTGAACGCGCAGGTGGGCTGGGCCCGGGAGCGCGGCGCGGCGGTGCACCTGGACGGGGCGCGGCTGTGGGAGTCCGCGGCGGGTTACGGCAAGCCGCCCGCCGACATCGCCGCCTTGTTCGACACGGTGTACGTGTCGTTCTACAAGGGCCTCGGGGCACTGCCGGGCTGCTGCGTGGCAGGCCCGGAGGACGTCGTCGCCGAGGTGCGCGAGTGGCGGCACCGGATGGGCGGGACGCTGTTCGGCCTGTGGCCGAACGCGGCGTCGGCCCTGTCCTGCCTGGCCCGGCGGCTGCCGATGATGCCGCGCTACCTGAGCCACACCCGGGCCATCGCGGACGCGCTGCGGGACCTCCCGGGGGTCACGGTCGTCCCGGACCCGCCGCAGACCCCCATGCTGCACCTGCTGCTGCGCACCACGGCGGGGGACTTCACCGCTGCGGCCCGGCGGCTGGCGGCCGGTCAGGGGCTGTGGACCTGGCCGGCCGCGATGAGCACGCCCGACCCGGGTACCCAGCGTGTTGAGCTGTCCGTCGGCGACGCCACGCTGGCGCTACGGCCGGACGAGGTGCGCGAGATCATCGGCGCCCTCGTGCTTGCCTAGCCGACGGCCCGCAGGCCGACGGCCAGGTGGCTAGTCGCGCCAGAAGTCGAACGGGTCCCGGCCCGGCCGGAAGCCGGCCGCGTCCGCCCGGCCGGCCGCCTCGCCGAACCGCTCGCCGACGTAGCCGGGCAGGTGCGCGTCGCTGCCGAAGGACAGCGCCGTGCCGCCTTCCTCACGCCACCAGCGCAGCAGGCCCACCGACCCGAGCGGGCTGGCCGTGTTCAGCTCCAGGACCCGGCCCGAGGAGGCCAGCGCCCGCAGCACCGCGCGGTACTCCTCCTCGAAGTCCGACTCCTGATAGCGGCCCGCGGCCTCGGGCCAGTAGCGCCGCGGGTAATCCAGGTGCGCGAGCACCTCGAACAGGCCGCTGCCCTCGATCATCGCGACCACCTCGGCGAAGTACCGGCGCATCAGGTCGCCCGCGGGCTCGCGGCGCAGCAGCGGCCGCGCGTAGACCAGCCGCCCCCCGCTCGGCAGCGTGTGCACCGACCCCAGGACACGGTCGAAACGGCCGGACGACAGCACCGCGGCGGCGCTGCCGGCGAACAGGTGCGGCTCGCCGACTTCCACACCGGACAAGATCCGCAACGAGGGGAATCGCTGCCGGCACTCGTCCAGGCAGGAGAGGTAGCCGCTGATGTCCAGCGGCCGGGGTCCCCACTTGTCGTTGGGGGTGATACCGGTGGCTGCGATGGGATCGTCCGGGCGCCAGTCGGTGAAGTCGAGGTGCTCGGTGAAGGCCACCGCGGGCAGGCCCAGTTCGACGGCCCGGGCGCACGCGGCGGCCATCGACGCCCCCGGGCCGGTGTCATGCGACCACTGCGAATGGACATGGTTATCGGCTGGCACGTGATAATCAGCTGGCCGAGTCCCGTCGCCAGCCCGGCCACTATCGGTGGGGCCGATGGGATTTGAACCCATACTCGCAGGATCCTAAGTCCTGTGCCTCTGCCGTTGGGCTACGGCCCCGCTGCTGGTCACCAGGGGTGTTCCGGATGGTGGCACTCCCGGTCAGGCGGCCAGGTCCTGGCGCAGCCGGGCGACGTGCCCGGTGGCCCGGACGTTGTAGTACGCCCGCTCGATACGCCCGTCCGCGCCGACCACGAACGTGGACCGGATCACGCCGACCGTCTTCTTGCCGTACATCGTCTTCTCCCCGTAGGCGCCGTAAGCCTGGAGGACCTCGCGGCCGGGGTCGGCGAGCAGGCTGAAGTTGAGGGACTCCCGGTCGCGGAACTTGGCCAGCTTCTCCGGTGCGTCCGGGGAGATGCCCAGCACCGTCAGCCCCGCGTCGGCGAGGTCACCCAGGTTGTCGCGGAAGTCGCAGGCTTCCTTGGTGCAGCCCGGGGTCATCGCGGCCGGGTAGAAGTACACGATCACGCGCTGCCCGCGCAGCGCGGACAGCTGCACGATCTTGCCGTCCGCATCTGGCAGTGAGAAGTCCGGCGCCTCATCTCCTGGCGCCAGTTTCTGGTCGGTCACGTGCGCTCCCTCCGGAAAGACGACTCCACGTTACCGGGCCGGACACGCCCGCGGGTGACCTTATTAAGAGCCTCTTACGCGGTCCGCGCAGGCCAGGTGGACGGTGAGTAACCACCGTAGAGTCCACGACGGGTGGCGGGGGATTGCACGAATTGCTCGTCAAGTAGCGCAATCGCCAACCCAAGGAGGACCAAGCGTGTTCTCGCAGTTGAAGGCCCGCCGGTCGGGCGCCCCCAAGCCGGGGAGAACCCAGGACCCGTCTGCCCGGCCCGCGCGCTTCGGCGTGCCGGCCCGGGCCGTCCGCCCGCTCGGCTTCGCGGCCGTGGCTGCAGTAGCCGCCATCACCGTCGCCGGGTGCAAGCCAGGGGTGTACACCAGCTCCTCAAGCGGCTCCGGCTCCCAGAGCGGGGTGACGTCGTCCTCGGCACTGCCGCTGGCGGCGCAGCAGACCCAGCAGATCAGGTCGTTCAGCGCGGACGTGGAGATCCAGGCCACCGGTGCGCTCAACGCCACCCTGACCGGCACCCTGCACGAGGTGACCACGCCCAGCCCGGTCATGTCGCTCCGCGCCAACGCGGGCGCGCTCGGGAACATCCGGGTGATCGTGTCCAACGGCATGGCCTACATGAAGAGCCCCTTCCTGATGCACTCCTACGGCAAGCCGTGGGTGATGGGCTCGATGTCCACCATGAGCAGCACCTCCGGCCTGAACCTCGGCCCGCTGCTCGGCCTGCTCTCGACCAGCAGCCCGCTGGTGCAGGCCCCGCTGTTCAGCCAGGCCTCGAACATCCGCATGATGGGCCACCCGATGATGGGCGGCTCGCAGATGTCCGAGTGGGGCGGCCACTACATGCTCTCCAACGTCATGAGCAGCCTGAACTCCAGCCTGCAGCCGAGCTTCCAGTCGGTCATGAACAGCGGCATCAGCATGACGCGGTTCCGGACCTGGATGGACTCCACGCACCAGGTGCGCAAGCTGGTCCTGATCGAGGTCGGCAACAACACCAGGATCACGATCACCCTGGTGATCACGTCGATCAACCAGCCGATGCACATCAACATGCCGTCGACCACCGTGATCTTCGTCCTGGGCGGCGCCACTCCCACGCCGACGCCGAGCATGACGGTCACGCCCACGGTCAAGCCGACCGTGACCACCACCCCCACCATGGGGGCGACGGCGACTGCGACCCCGACCGCGACGGGCACCGTAGGTGCGACCAGCACCCCGGCCCCCGTCCCGACCGGGACAGGTCCCACCCACTGGTGACCTGGGCATACTGATCGCACGCGGAAGGCCTGCCGGCCCCAGGGGCTGGCAGGCCTTTCCGCGTGCGGCGCCTAATGGGAATCGATCACCTTCGCCCGGTTGGTGGAGCGAGGATGGTCGGCTGAGCCACCAGCAGGTGAGCACTCGCCGCGCCTGGGCCCTTGAGCCCTGGGGTTAGACCGTGCCCCTGCTGGCTGGTGAGGTCTCCTCGGACAGCTGGTGGGATGTCGTGCCCCGAGCACTGATCCATTAGGGAGCTGCAGGAGTCCTCTGGCTCAGGGTCATTGCGGGATCGGCGGGAGGAGCCAGATGATCTTTATCGGGGTGGACTGGGCGGAAGCCCACCATGATGTGCACGTCCAGGACGAGAACGGCAAGCGGCTGGGCGGGGGCCGGCTGCCCGAGGGAGTAGAGGGGATCGCCCGGTTCCACGAGCTGGCCGCCCGGCACGCGCCAGAGCCCGCTGAGGTGGTGATCGGGATCGAGACTGACCGGGGCCTGTTCGCCGCGGCACTGGTCGCAGCCGGGTACCAGGTGTTCGCGGTGAACCCGATGTCCGCGTCCCGGTACCGGGACCGGTACTCAGTCTCCGGGGCGAAGTCTGACCCGGGCGATGCGAAGGTACTCGCGGATATGGTCCGCACCGACCGGCACAACCACCGGCCGGCCGCCGGGGACAGCGACCTCGCGGAAGCGGTCAAGGTCCTGGCCCGCGCCCACCAGTCGATGATCTGGTCCCGGCGCCGCCAGGCGAACATGCTCCGCTCGCAGTTGCGGGAGTTCTATCCCGCCGCGCTGGCCGCGTTCGACGACCTGACCAGCGGCGACGCAGTCGAGGTCCTCCGCGCCGCCCCGGCCCCGGCCCTGGGAACGGCGCTGTCCCGGGCCAAGATCGCCGCGGCGCTGCGCCGCGGCGGGCGGCAGCGCCGCATCGATGCGCGGGCCGGGCAGATCCAGGCCGCGCTGCGCACCCCGCAGCTGGCGCCCGCCCCGGTCATCGCAGCCGCGATGGGCGCCACAGTCAGCGCATCCGTTTCGGTCATCGCCGAGATGACCACCCAGATCAGAGCGCTCGAGCGGCAGCTGGCCGCGGATTTTGAGGCGCACCCGGACGCGGAGGTGGTCCGTTCCCTGCCAGGACTAGGGACCATCCTCGGCGCCCGGGTGCTCGGCGAGTTCGGCGACGATCCAGACCGCTACGCCACCGCCAAGTGTCGCAAGAACTACGCCGGAACATCACCGATCACCAGAGCCTCCGGCACCAGGCGCGCCGTGCTGGCCCGCCACGTCCGCAACCAGCGCCTCGCCGACGCGCTCTACCTCTGGGCCTTCGCCGCCCTCACCACCAGTCCCGGCGCCCGCGCCTACTACGACACCCACCGCGCCGCCGGCGACACCCACCACGCCGCCCTCCGCGCCCTGGGCAACCGCCTCGTCGGCATCCTGCACGGCTGCCTGGCCCACCACACCCCCTACAGCGAAACCACCGCCTGGGCCCACCGCACCAGCACCAACCTCACCCAGGCCGCTTGACACCTTCCAGCCGTGGGATGTCTAACCCAGCGGGGCCGTCCGTAGGTAGCGGCCGGTCGGCTAACCCAGCAGGGCGGCGATGATCGGGGCCAGGGCGCGCAGCGCCCGGCCGCGGTGGCTGATCTTGTCCTTGTCCGCCGGGCTCATCTCGGCCGTGGTGACGTCGTACCCCTCCGGGACGAAGATCGGGTCATAGCCGAACCCGTTGGTGCCCCGGGGCGCTGTGGCCAGCGAGCCGTCCAGCAGGCCCTCGGTGACCTGCTCCCGCCCGGAGGGCAGCACCAGCGCGGCAGCGCAGGCGAACTGCGCGCCCCGGTGTTCCGCCGGGATATCGGCCATCTGGTCCAGGACCAGCTGGAGGTTGGCGGCGTCGTCGGCGTGCCGGCCGGACCACCGGGCGGACAGCACGCCTGGCATCCCGTTCAGCGCGTCGACGCACAGGCCGGAATCGTCGGCCACCGCGGGCAGCCCGGTGAACGAGGCCACGGCCCGGGCCTTGAGCAGCGCGTTCTCGCTGAAGGTGAGCCCGGTCTCGGCGACCTCGGGCATGTCCGGGTATTCACCCAGGTCGCCCACATTCACGGGGACCCGGCCGGCTTCCAGGATCCGGCGCAGCTCGATGAGCTTCTCCGGGTTCTGGGTGGCCACGATGAGTTTGTCGCCCATAAGGTCACCGCCCCCTCAGGTCGCGGGCGAGGGCGTCCCGCTGCATCCGGGTCAGCTGGGCGCAGCCCGCGACCCCGAGATCGAGGAGCTCGTTGAGCAGGTCGCGGCTGAACGGCTCCTGCTCCGCGGTGCCCTGGATCTCCACGAAGTCGCCGTCGCCGGTGCACACGACGTTCATGTCGGTCTGCGCGGCGGAGTCCTCCTCGTAGCACAGGTCCAGGCGAGGCTGGCTGTCCACGATGCCCACGCTGACCGCGGCCACCGACCCGACCAGGGGGTCACCCTTGAGGCGCTTGCGTCCGCGCAGCCAGGCGATCGCGTCGGCCAGGGCGACGTATCCCCCGGTGATCGCGGCGGTCCGGGTGCCGCCGTCGGCCTGCAGCACGTCACAGTCGATGACGATCGTGTTCTCGCCGAGAGCCTTGGTGTCCACGCAGGCCCGCAGGGACCGGCCGATCAGCCGGGAGATCTCGTGGGTGCGGCCGCCGATCCGGCCCTTGACCGATTCCCGGTCGCCGCGGGTGTTGGTGGCCCGGGGCAGCATCGCGTACTCGGCGGTCACCCAGCCGAGGCCGCTGCCCCGCCGCCAGCGGGGCACCTCCTCGGTGGCGCTCGCCGCGCAGAGCACCCGGGTCGCCCCGAACTCCACCAGCACCGAGCCTTCCGCGTGATCCAGCCAGCCGCGGGTCATCTTTATCTCGCGCAGTGACGCGTTGCCGCGCCCATCGGGTCGGGACATGCATGCCACCCTACCGAGCAGGATCGTCCCCCCGGGCTGGCTCGCCGGGGGGCGCATGGCCGTCGCCGGGCACATTTCCCGCGAAACGTTCGCCATAATCGGACAAATCACCCGCCATAACGCACGTCACGCGGGAAATGTCGGCAGGCGGCGTGAACCTGAAGGGGTGGAAAGTGGCGTGGGGGGAATGCGGACCACCGCGGAACTGCTGGCTGGGGGGTTATCGGCGGGGCGGATCCGGCGGCTGGTCAGAGACGGAACTCTGGTCCGGCTACGGTCGGGGGTCTTTGCGCCGGCGGCTACCGTCACCTCGCTGGTGCGCGCTCCGCTGGACCGCAAGACCAGGCAAGCGGGTGAACAACTCCTGGGGGTGGCCGCGGCTCTCGCGGTCACTGGCCCCGGGGCAGCGGGGAGCCACCGCTCGGCGGCACGGATCTACGGGCTCGGGCTAGTCAGCAGCGACCTGGGGCCAGCCACTGAGATCACGCGGTCTCCCGGCGAACGGGCTGGGCACGCCAACCGGGCCGGCGTGCTGGTGCACATCGCCGCCCTGCCCGGGGAGCATGTCGTCAGCTACCGCGGCGTCCTGCTGACCTCGGTCCCCAGGACCGTGATCGACTTAGCGCGCACGCTGCCGTTCGCCCAGGGGGTAGCCGTGGCCGACTCGGCACTGCACGCCGGATTGACGTCGAAGAGCGAGCTCAGCGCGGTCATCGCGGACTGCGCCCGCTGGCGGGGCCTGCAGCGGGCCCGCGAGGTGACCGCGTTCAGCGATGCCCGGTCGGAGTCGGTGCTGGAGTCGCTCAGCCGGGCCGTGTTTCACCAGGCCGCTCTCCCGCCGCCGGACCTGCAGATCTGGGTCGGCGACGACAGCGAGGTCATCGGCCGGGCGGATTTCCTGTGGCGGCGGTACAACACGATCGGGGAGGCCGACGGGGCGGTGAAGTACGAGAACCCGGCCCGGGCCCGGGCCCAGCTGGAGCGCGACGCGCGGCTGCGCGCGGCGGGCTACGAGGTCGTGCACTTCACCTGGGCGGAGATAACCCGGGTACCGGCGCAGGTCGTGGACGCGATCCAGATGGCCTTCCGCCGGTCTGGCGCCGGCTGACGGCCCGGAGGCCGGGCCAGTCTGGGCCGGGCCGGGCCGGGCTGGGGCGATTGGCGGGGGCCAGAGAACCGGCTCGCCGGGGAGGGGAGGCGCGCCGCAGGCGCGCCCTCGCCGGGGAGGGGAGGCGCGCCGCAGGCGCACCCTCGCCGAGCGGGCGAGTAACCCGGCACCCGGAGCAGACGACGTGCATACCGGAGCGGGCAAGCAGGGGGCTCCGGGGGGTCGCCCCCCCGGGCTAGCAGAGTAACCCGGCACCCGGAGCAGACGACGTGCATACCGGAGCGGGCAAGCAGGGGGCTCCGGGGGGGGCGCCCCCCCCCCGGGCCAGCAGAGCTCGCCGGGGAGGGGAGGCGCGCCGCAGGCGCGCCTCCCCTCCCCGAGCCGGCGACTAACCCGGCAGTCGCCGCAGACGAAGTGCCTACGGAAGCGGACAAGCGGGGGCTCCGGGGGGTCGCCCACCGGACCAGCACTGCCTAACACCTCGCGCGGTCGGCCGCGCCGGCTTCGATCCAGCGGTAAACCCGGCCGATCCCGTCGGTCAGCTGGGTGCGCGCCTGCCAGTCCAGGTCCCGGGCCGCCCGGTCCACGGCCAGCGAACTGCGCAGCAGTTCCCCCGCCCTGGGCTCGCCGGGCCGGGTCCCGACGGGATGCCCGGCGACCTCGCCGATGATGGTCACGATGTCCAGCACGCTGACCTCGACCCCGGTGCCGATGTTCCAGATCCCGGGGCGCCCTGCGTCGGCAGCGGCGACGAAGGCGCTGACCGCGTCCCCGACGTAGACATAGTCGCGGGTCTGCGAGCCGTCCCCGTACAGGGTCGGGTCGTCCCCGGCCAATACGGCGCCGCAGAAGATAGGGATCACCCCGGCCTCGCCGGCCGGATCCTGGCGCGGTCCGTACACGTTGGCCAGCCGCAGGATCGAATGCCGGGTGCCGTGCAGCCGGTTGTACAGGCCGATGTACTGCTCCGCGCAGAACTTGGCGATGCCGACCGGGGACCCGGGCAGCGGCAGCACGTCCTCCCGGGACGGGATCGCCGCGTTGCGGCCGTACAGAATCCCGCCCGAGGACGCGAAGAGCACCCGGGCGCCGATGCCCCGGGCCGCCTCCAGCACGTTGACCGTGCCGACCACGTTCACCTGGGCGTCTACCGCCGGGGCGTCCACCGAGGTCCGGACGTCGATATGGGCGGCCAGGTGGCAGATCAGCTCGGGCCCGGTACCCCGGACGATCTCGTCGAGCGGGACGGCGTCAGCGATGCTGAGCTTGTGCAGCCAGGCCTGCTCATCGAGGCGACCGGCCCGGCCGGTGGACAGGTCATCGACCACGATCACCTCGTCGCCGCGGGCCAGGAACGCGTCGGTGAGATGGGATCCGATGAACCCGGCGCCGCCGGTCACGAGTACCCGCATGCTTGTGCATCCTAAGCGCTGAGCCGCCCGGAGCGGCTCAGGCCACGTCCACCACCAGGCCCGATGTGGCCAGGGACAGAGGGCCGGGGAAATGGGGCGCCGCTTCCTCCAGCGTCCGCTGCCGGTCGTTCCAGGGCACCAGGTGGGTCAGGATCAGGCGCCCGGCGCCGGCCCGGGCCGCGTGCTCCGCAGCCTGCCGGGCGGTCAGGTGCAGGCCCTGGGGCAGGTCAGGGCCGCCGGTGAAGGACGCCTCGCACAGCATCAGGTCCGCGCCGCGGGCCAGGTCCACCAGGGCCGCCGACTCGCCGGTGTCCGCCGAGTAGGCCAGGGCCCGGCCGCCGGCCTCGATCCGGAAGCCGAACGTTTCCACCGGGTGGTTCACGTGCGCCAGCGTGACGCGGAACGGCCCGATCTCCCGGGTACCCGGCTCCAGGGTGCCGAAATCGAAGGCCCCGGCCATGCCCGGATGCTCATCGAGGCCGTAGGCCTGGGCCATCCGCCCCGCGGTCCCGGCCGGCCCGTACACCGGGATCCGCGGCGCGGGGCCGTCTGGCCGGTAGGTCTGCGCGACCCAGTAGCCGCACAGGTCGAGGCAGTGGTCCGCGTGCAGATGGCTCAGGCAGACCGCGCCCACGGCCGGGAGATCGGCGTAGCGCTGCAGCGGGCCGAGGGCCCCGTTGCCGAGGTCAATCACCAGCCGGAACCCCTCGTGCTCCACGAGGTAGGACGAGGCGGGACTGTCCGGTCCGGGGAACGACCCTGAGCATCCGATGACGGTGAGGCGCACGGGCACTCAGGGTACGCGCCGCGGGCGCGGGGCGCGGCGGGGCCACGCTGAGCCGCGGCCGGTGACCCGGTCAGGACCGGCCGGTCCGGCCGACCAGGGCGATCTGGCGGCTCTGCGCCACCAGGCGGTCCGCGCTGTCCCAGACCTCGGCCTCCTCGTC
>Ga0182024_10017593_pt1 | contig 13399 bp, 9 predicted proteins | sample P32metaG_FD_120480 | JGI IMG/M metagenome (GOLD analysis project Ga0182024, IMG submission 120480) | Permafrost microbial communities from Stordalen Mire, Sweden - P3-2 metaG (Illumina Assembly) | ecosystem: Environmental > Terrestrial > Soil > Wetlands > Permafrost | place: Sweden: Stordalen...
GGAGAGCGGCGAGTATGACCTGGAAGGGTTGTTCGTCCGGCTCAATCACGCGATTGATTCCATTGGCGCCAAGCGCGTGGTGCTCGACACGTTGGAAGCGCTGTTCTCCGGCTTGCGCAACGAGGCCATCCTGCGCGCCGAATTGCGCCGGCTCTTCCGCTGGCTCAAGGACAAGGGCGTGACGGCCGTCATCACGGCCGAGCGCGGACGCGAACAACTGACGCGCCACGGACTGGAGGAATACGTGTCCGACTGCGTCATCGTGCTCGATCACCGGGTCAACGACCAGATTGCCACGCGGCATCTGCGGGTGGTGAAATATCGCGGCGCACTGCACGGCACCAACGAATTCCCCTTCCTCATTGGCGACGAGGGCCTCAGCGTGCTGCCCATCACGTCGCTGGCGCTGAATCACAAGGTGTCGAGCGAGCGGATTGCCACCGGCATTCCCCGGCTCGACGCGATGCTGGGCGGGCGGGGGTTTTTCCGCGGCAGCAGCATTCTGCTCACCGGCACGCCCGGCACCGGCAAGACCATCGTCTCCGCCAACTTTGCGCAAGCCGCCGCCCGGCGCGGGGAGCGCGTGCTGTTCTTCTCGTTCGAGGAATCGCCCAACCAAATCATCCGCAACATGCACTCCATCGGGTTGCGCCTGGAGCCGTTGGTCAAGGCCGGCTTGGTGCGATTTCACTCGGCGCGGCCGTCCCTCTACGGCTTGGAAATGCACCTCGCCACGATGTTCAAGGAGATCGCCGCCTTTAAACCCGCCGTCGTCATTATGGACCCGATCACCAGCCTGATGGACGCCGGGACCGCCTCCGAAGGCAAGGGGATGGTGACGCGGCTGATTGATTATCTGAAGGGCGGGCAGGTCACTTCACTCTTCACCAGTCTGACGCAGGGCAGTCACGTGCTGCAACAAAGTGAAGCCGCCATGTCCTCGCTGATGGACTCGTGGCTGTTGTTGCAGGATCTCGAAGGCAACGGCGAACGCAATCGCGTGCTCTACGTCCTGAAGGCGCGCGGCATGGCGCACTCCAACCAAATCCGCGAGTTCCTGATTTCGAACCGGGGCATTGATCTCGTGGATGCCTACATCGGTCCCAGCGGCGTCCTGACCGGCTCGGCCCGGGCGGCGCAAACCGCCCGCGAAAAAGCCGAGGCGCTGGCCACCCGGCAGGAAGCCGCCCGCCGCAAGCGCGAACTGGAGCGCAAACGCACGGCCCTCGAACGGCAAATCAACGGGCTGCGCTCCGAACATGAAGCCGGCGCCGAGGAACTTCGACAGATTGACGAACAGGTCGGAACGCAAACGCGCCTGCTGACCACCGAGCGGACCGAATTGGGCCGCCTGCGCCAGGCCGATGTGGCGGTGCCGGCGAGTGCGCGGAGCAAACCCAGACAAGGGAGGAGAAGTTGATGAAAACCAAAACGATGAAACGACGCTCCGCCGACTCCCGTCGCGGGGCCGCCAAACTCTGGCAACTGCGCCTTTACGTGATGGACCAGACGCCCAAATCGGTGCTGGCGTTCTCGAACCTCAAGCAGTTTTGCGAAAGCAACCTCAAAGGCCGCTATCGCATCACCGTGATTGATTTGGAAAAGCAGCCGCAACTGGCCAAAGGCGACCAAATTCTGGCTATTCCCACGGTCGTGCGCAAGTTGCCCAAGCCCGTGCGCACCATTATTGGCAACCTATCCAATACCGCCAGCGTGCTCGTTGGCTTGGATTTGCGCCCGGCCGGTTAACTGAGACGAATACCCTGAAAACAATCAAAACCAGCCGCGCGGCGCAGGCTTTTGAGAAGTCCCTGGCCGCCCGCTCCAGAGGCAGATACGTCTTGCGACTGTTCGTGGCGGGGGCCACCGCCCGATCGCGCCAAGCCGTTCTGCGCGTCCGGCAACTGTGCGAAGCGGAAATGAAAGACAACTACGAGTTGGAAGTGATTGACGTCTATCAGCAGCCCGAAGCGGCGCGCGACCACCAGATCGTCGCGACCCCGACGCTGATCAAAGAATTCCCCCTGCCGGCGCGCCGCTTCATCGGCAATCTCTTGAACACCACCGACCTGTTTGGCGAGACCGATTTGGTCGCCTAAGGAATAATCGCACCGTGAAAACCGCCCGCGAACAACCCTCCTCCGGCCCCGCGCCGGCCCGCGAGTTGGCCCAAGTTCGCAGACGGCTAGCCGAAGCGGAAGAAGCGCTCCGCGCCATCCGCGGCGGCGAGGTGGACACGGTGGTGGTCGCAGGCAAACAGGGTCCGCAAGTGTTTACGCTGCAAGGCGCCGAGCACGCCTACCGCCTGCTCATCGAATCCATGAACGAAGGGGCGCTGACGCTGACGCTGGACAAGATGATCCTCTACGCCAACCAGTGCTTCGCCAAAATGGTCCGCTGCCCGCTGAAGCAGGTGATGGGCAGTTCCTTTCGCCGCTTTCTTTCCGGCGAAGACCGGGCCACGCTTCGCTCCCTCCTGCAACGGGCCGGCCCCTCCGGCTCCAAAATCCAAGTGCGGCTCCAGGCCGCCGACGGTTCGCAAATGCCGGTCCAAATCTCCATTCGCTCGACCGCCAAGGATGGCCGCAACCGCGCGACCATCGGCATGGTGGTGACGGACCTGACGGAGTCCCGGCGGACCGAGGAACTGCTGCGGGCGTTGACGCACCGCGTGGTGCAAGTGCAGGAAAACGAGCGCGGGCGCGTGGCCCTCGAATTGCACGACGGCATTACCCAGCTGCTCTGCGCCATCCTCTTCCGCAGTCAGGTGCTGGTGGACAGTCTTTCGGCGCGCGACGGGCCGGCGAAAAGCGAAGTGAAGAAACTCCGCGACATGGTCGGCAAGACGGCCGAAGAAGTGGAGCGCGTCTCGCGTAATCTGCGGCCCAGTATATTGGATCAGTTGGGTCTGGTCGCCGCCCTGCGCGATGCCGGCACGGAGTTCGCGGATCGGACGGGGGTGTCAGTCAAACTGGCTTGCACGGAGCTGATGGCGCGGCTGCCCACCGACACGGAGCTGACGCTCTACCGCATTCTTCAGGAAGCACTGCGAAACGTGGAGAAGCACGCCCATGCCCACCAAGTTGCCGTGTCCCTGACGCAGCCGGGCATTTTTGTCAGGTTGGTGATCAATGACGACGGCATCGGCTTCGACCAGAATCATCATCTAGCCAACCGCAATGGAAAGGGCGGCCTCGGTCTGCTGGGCATGAGCGAGCGAGCGACCTATGCGGGCGGCGCCCTCAAGGTCAAATCCGTACGCCGCGTGGGCACGGAAATCGAGGTGCGCATTCCCCTGCCGCCCAGTGCCAGGGCGGCGATTTCGCGCGGCCACGCCGTTGGTCGCTCCCGGCTGGAGAAAACAAAAAAATGACTCCCGCGAAGCAAATCACCGTTCTGCTGGCCGAAGATCACATCGTCGTGCGGCAGGGACTGTGCGCGCTGCTAAACCTGGATGGGCATTTCCTGGTTGTCGGTCAGGCGCGGACTGGCCGGGAAGCCGTGAAGATGGCGCAGATCCTTCGGCCCGATGTCATCCTGATGGACATCGCCATGGCGGTGCTCAATGGCCTGGAAGCGACGCGGCAAATTCTCGCGGCCAATCCCGCCGCCAAGGTGCTGATTCTTTCCGCGCACAGCGACGACGCGTACGTCGAGCGCATGACCGCGGCCGGAGTGGCCGGTTACCTCGAAAAACAGTCGTCCGCCGATATACTGGCTCAGGCGATCCGCGAAGTGGCCCAGGGAGCGACCTTTTTCAGCCCGGCCATTGCCAAGCGCCGGCGTGATGGCCAAAACCAGCCGCGCGACCAGCACCGTGCGCTCAAAGCCAACCGCGCTTGCCTGACTTCCCGCGAGGCCGAGGTGCTGCAACTGGTGGCCGAGGGTTCGGCCAATAAACAGATCGCGGCGGAACTCGACATCAGCATCAAAACGGTCGAGAAGCATCGGCAGCACCTCATGGACAAGCTCAACCTTCATGACACCGCCGGGCTCACCCGCTACGCGATCTCCGCGGGTGTCATCGAAAGCAGCGTGCAATTGACGATTATCTAGAAGCTGTCCGAAAAATCGGGGACGATCGTGGCGGAGGTGATTTTGGCCGAACGCAAGGCGCGTACGGGCCAGGCACCCTCCACGAGGCTGTCGGTCCGCGCGCAACGCCGCGCCCGGCCAAAAGCACCCCATCTCCCCGGGAGACCAGATGCTGGCCATGGCGGCTTCTATTTATCGGATAGCTTCCAGGCCTGAGGCCCGGCTGAACAAGAACTTGTCATTGTCGCACGGCGAAGTACAACCACGGTTGGCCGGGCATCCGGCGGAAATCATTTCACGCCATGCTTGTCATCCTCATCCCCAGCGCTTTCGAGGCCAAAGATTTGCTCGCGCGGGTCACGGGGCGGCGAAATTTTCGCGCGAGCACGACCACGGGCGCCCGACCGGTGCACGCGGCTTGCTACCGGGGCCGGTTCGCGGGCCACGAGGTGATGGTGGGCATCATCGGGATGGGTCCGCCGCACGCGGCGCGGCGGGCGGAAGCGGTGCTGCACGAGGCGAAGAAGCGCGCGGGCGCGGGGAAAATCCGCGGCGTGATTCTCGCCGGTTTCGCCGGGGCGTTGAAGCCCGGTGTGCGGCGCGGGGAGATTTTTGTCACCGCCGGCGCGGCGCACGTGATGTCCCATTTGCCGGAAAACGAACGCGCGCCGGAGGCGCCGCTCCACACCGCTGCGGCGCTGGTCGCGACCGCCGCGGCCAAGGCCGAGTTGCACGCGAGTACGGGGGCAGCGCTGGTGGACATGGAGCAGGCCGAGGTGGAGAAAGTCGCCGCCGCGGCGGGGCTGCCGTTCTTCGGGCTGCGGATCGTCAGCGACGAAGCGCACGAAGAATTGCCGCACGAATTACTGAGCCGCGCTTATAATCAAGCCGCCGGCGTGCAAACCCCGTTGCGTCTGGCCGGACACCTGACGCGCAATCCGTTTAAGGCGATGCAACTGGCGTCTTTTGTGCGGCCTTTGCCTCCGTTGCGCACGCGCCTGACGGAGCGCCTCCACACATGGCTGACGCTGACGGGGTCGCGGTGCTTTCGCTGACGGCCGCGACTTTGACGGCACGCGCCGCGCCGGGGATGCTGCCGAGCACGGGAGCGGACGACTCGCCCGGGGCGTCCGGGTTGAACATGTACCGCGCCGCACGCATCATACCGCGCACCGAGCTAAAGGTGTCGTTGACCGCGCTGGCCTCGTAACCGCAGTGCACCATGCAATCCTTGCACCGCTCGTCCCAGCCCTTTTGGCCGTAACGCGGCCAGTCGGTGGTCTCGATCAATTCCTTAAATGAAGAAGCATAGCCGTCGCCGAGCAGGTAGCAGGGTTTCTGCCAGCCGAAGACGTTGAAGGTCGGGTTGCCCCAGGGCGTGCAGTCGTAGTCAATCTTGCCCTGCAAAAAGGCCAGAAACGACGGCGAGTGGTTGAAGCGCCAGGTCTTTTTGGCGTGCCCGAGAATCTGCCGGAAAAGGGTCTTGGTGCGGTTGCGTTCGAGGAAAATTTCCTGTTCCGGGGCTTTTTGGTAGGGGTAACCGGGCGAAATCATCATGCTTTCGACGCCCATATCCATCATTTCGTCAAAAAACCGCCGCAAGCGCTCGGGCTGGGCATTATTGAACACCGTCGTGTTGGTGGTGACGCGGAAGCCGCGTTGCACGGCCTTGCGGATGGCGGCGAAGGCGATCTCGTACGTGCCCTCGCGGCACACCGACTTGTCGTGCTCTTCCTTCAACCCGTCCATGTGGACCGAAAAGGTCAACTGCTTGTGGGGGGTGAACGAATCGAGCTTACGCTCAAGGAGCAAGGCGTTGGTGCAGAGATAGATATAGCGACCCTGGGCGATCAGGCCCTCGACGATTTCCTTGATTTCCGGGTGAATCAGCGGCTCGCCGCCGGCGATGGACACCACCGGCGCGCCGCACTCCTTGGCCGCCGCCAGGGCCTGCTCGGCCGAGACGCGCTTCTTGAGGATGTGCTCCGGGTACTGGATCTTTCCGCAGCCCTCGCACTCGAGATTGCAGCGGAAAAGCGGTTCCAACATCAGAACCAGCGGATAACGCTTCCGCCCACGGAGCTTCTGCCCCACGACGTATGCGCACACTTTGAAGGCTTGGGAAAACGGGACGGCCATATTTAAACGGGGTATCATCCCGTTTTCAAGGAAGGTGTCAATCGTTACTTGGAAGCAACCCTCGGACCAAGGGAGCTACCCTACCCCCAGCATTTTCAATGCCTGTCCCAATTCCGGGCTGGGGACCGGTTTTGAAACTCCTCATAAACGCTGATGAGAGCGCGCCATCCAGAACCGTCAGGCGAGTATGTCCCGGGGGTTGACCACCACGCGGCGGCGGGTATGTTCGGGAGGACGCGCCCGCTGGAGACGCCTTTTACTCCTGTTAATGCCATGCCGCGCCTGCGCCATTGTTTCTGGTTAACGCTGTTACTGGCCGGAGCCGCGGCAGGGCGTGGACAGGATAATCCCACGACCGCCAGCGGCACGGTCGTCAACGCCACGTCCTGGAGCGAAGCGCAGCAAAGTGGCGGCGCCACCAGCGGTTCCCTGCACTGGAGCGATGCGCAGGAAATCGCCGCGGGCGGAAACATCACCTTATGCGCGACCAACGCGCGGCCGCTGCTGCGCGACCCGCGCGACATGTTCCATGTGATCTGGGCGCAGAACAACCAGGTCTGCTATGCCCGGCTGCCCAACGGCCGTGACCAATGGGTGGTGAGCAAGCTGCCGCGCTACGCCAAAAAAGGCGCGCTCGCGCAGCCCATGCTCGCCAACGCCGGCTATGCGGTCTTTGCGGCGTGGACGGAAGGGCGGCAACTGGTGCTGACCCGCTCCGACGATTTTGGAGATAGTTGGCAGAAGCCGATCGTTGTGGCGGACCAGGTGGCCACCGCCAGCATTTCCGCCGCGCTCAAGGCCGACGGCAGCCCGGCGCTGGTGGTGGTGTGGGGCGACACCGGCAAGAGCCAGGTTCTCTACAGCACCTGGGGCGGCCACACCTGGAGCGCGGCCGATTTCGCGACGCCCGCGCCGCTCTCGGGCAACGAGACCGCGCAGCGCCCGACCATCTGCAGCAACGGCATGATCTTTTTCGTGGCGTGGGGAAACGCGGGTGCGTCTCCCGCCGGGCTCTCGCTCCGGCGCTCGACCGATTACGGCCAAACCTGGCTGCCCGCCGCGCCCGCCACGCTGCTGCACGACGGAAAAATTCAGCCGCTCGGCGGCGCCGCGCCGGCGCTGGCGGCGAGCGCCGACGGCACGCTGTACCTTGCTGCTGAGAACAACCATTTGACCAGCCTGTACTCCGCGCCCGGCGGCGGCACGGTGTTTACACCCATGGGCGTCCTCGGCGGCGGGGTGAACCCGTTTGTGAGCACGAGCGACGCCGGGGATATCGCCGTGGCCTGGGAGTATTATTACGGCAAGGACAGTGCCTATTCCGCGAAGCGCGTCGGGCTGGTCTTGTACACGAACCACGGCATGTCTTACGTCGGCCCCGCGGCCATGCCCGCGCCGAATCCGGACTTGCTCTTCGCCCAGGTGCAACCCTTCGTGCTGCTGCGCGGTCCGCGCCTGGAAGTGGTCTGGGTGGACCGCCATGCCAGCTCGGCGCTCATCTACCGTTGCGCCACGCTGGGCGACGAGACCGGCGACACCCAAACGAGCCCGGCTCCCGACGCGAATTCAGCTCCCGCGCCCGCCCCGGCCGGCCCTCCCGGAACCTAAGTTGTAGAACGTTTTCCTAACGGTGACAATTTTGCCATGCAACGTTTGGGTGGAAGATGAGTCATAGACCTTGCCCTTTCGGCGGCCAGGTGTTAGGGTAAAAACGTTGTATAAAACGCTTGGCGCCGGAATTTGCGTTTGTCTTCAAAGCTCCCCCCCACCAAGAGCCGTGCATTTGCCTCCTCTTACCCCGACTAAAAACGCCATGCCTTCACTTCGCGTTGCCCACCACCTTTCCTTCCGCGCCTGGCGCGGAGGGTTGATCCTCGGTTTCATGTTGGCCGCAGCCCAGAATTTGGCCGGCCAAGGGTGGGTTAGCCCGCCGATCATCATTGATCCGTGGCAACCGATTTGGGACCCGACCGCCAACCCGGCCAGCGAGTTCACTTGGACCGATGGCAACACCTACGGGGTTTCGACCTGGGGCGGAAATAATTCCGACAGCCAAGGCGAAGTATTCGAGCAAACGCCCGCCGGCAACACCAGCGTCCTGTACTCCTTCGATTCCGACGACCAAGGCAACTACCCGAACGGGTCCAGCCCGTTCGTCCTGCTGCCGGGCGTCGGCAGCACCTTCTACGGCGCGACCTCCAGCGGCGGTCTGCTTGGCGACGGCACCATTTTCGCGCTTTCGCCCGACGGTGGTAATTTTACCACGCTGGTGGATTTCACCGGCGACAACGGCGCCGACCCGGTCGCCCTGATTCTCGGGGCCGATGGCAATTTCTACGGCGCGACTTCCAATGGCGGCGACAACGACGACGGCACCCTCTTCGCGATGACGCCGGCCGGCAATCTTACCACGCTGGTCTCCTTCAACGGCGACAACGGGGCCAACCCGAGCGCCTTCGGCCAGGGCACGGACGGCAATTTCTACGGCACCACCAGCAGCGGCGGTTACGACAACGATGGCGTCATCTTCGAGGCCGACACCTCGGGCAACCTCGCGTCCCTGGCGAACTTGAGCGGCGTTTACTCCGGAAATGGCCTCGACTCCTCGACCAGCGACGAAGTGCTCGGCACCGACGGCAACCTGTACGGCGTCAACTCCTGGGACGCGGATAATTGGGACAGCGCGGGCACCGTTTATCAAACAACCCCCGACGGCAATTACACCACCCTCTACAGTTTCACCCCGGATGCCAACGGCAACTACACCAACGGGGCCTATCCGTTCGTCCTTCTCGAAGGCGCCAACGGCAATTTCTACGGCGCGACCAGCAACGGCGGCAACAACGACAACGGCACCCTCTTCGAAATCACCGCTTCCGGCAATCTTACCACGCTGGTGGCCTTCGACGGCGGCAACACCGGTTCGATGCCCGAAGACCTGGTGCTCGGCCCCGACGGCAATTATTACGGCGTGACCAGTGGCGGCGGCGCGGGCGGCAACGGCACGGTCTTTCAACTGACGCCCGCCGGCAATTTCACCACCCTTTACGCTTTCACCGGCGCGTCCGACGGCGGCTATCCGATGGGCTTGGCCCTGGGCAGCGACGGCAATTTCTACGGCGTGACCAGCAGCGGCGGCGCCAATGGCGACGGCACGACCTTCTCCATCACCACCACGGGCAATCTCACCACCTTGATTTCATTGAATGGCGCGACCGGCGTCTTCTACCCCGGCGTGCTGTACGCCGGCTCGGTCAATGGCAGCGCGGGCAAGCCCACGCCGATATTCATGAAGATCAAGGGCGGGAGCAAATTCAAGACTCACGCCCGTCGTTACAAGCTGGAGGGCTCGGCCGTGGCCACCGCGGGCGTGAAGGAAGTGCAAATCAAGATCGGCAAGCACGCCTACACCAAAGCCCACGGCACGAAGTCATGGTCGGTCTCCCTCGCGCTGGAGAAGGGCAAAAACACCGTGAACATTCGCGTAATTGACAAGAAGGGCCGCACGATGACCAAGACCGTGGTGGTCACGCGCGAGTGAGGACGGCGCGCGCGGAACCGCCGTGGACGAGTTGGCTCGCGTCCCTAAAGCGGCGGGACATGGTCGGGACCGCCCTTAAAGCCCGGCGCAATCCGCCGGCGCGGTCGAGATGGGCGGCAGGCCCTGCTTCTGGCGCATGATGTCGAAGGCGGCGATTTTGTACAACTCGTGCAGTGTGGGCTGGTTGTAAACCATCGAGGCGACCCGCCCGGCGGAAATTTTCTCCTCCACCAGGAGCAAACCGAAGTGAACCAGCTCGGTCGCGATGCGGCCGATCACATGCACGCCGATGACGGCCAGGCTCTCGGGGTCCGCCAGAATCTTGAGCAACCCGAACCGCGAGCCGATGATGCGCCCGCGCGGCACGTCCTTGTACCAGGCGCGACCGACGAGGTAGGGCTGGTTCTTCTTTTTGGCGTCCTCTTCGGTGAGCCCGACACAAGTGACCTCGGGAATGGTGTACACGCCCATCGGAAAATTCTGATCCAGCCGCTCCAGCCCGTGCAGGCCGAACATGTGCGTCACGGCCACCCGGCCCTGGTCCATCGAAGTGCTGGCCAGCGCGGGAAAGCCGATCACGTCGCCGGCGGCGAAGATATTCGGCACCGCGGTGCGGAACTCGGCGTCCACTTCCAGCAATTGGCGCGGGTTGGGTTTGAGCCCGACCGCTTCCAGATTCAGGCCGCCGGTGCCGCCCGCCCGGCCGGCGGCGTAGAGAAACATGTCGGCCTCGATGGCCGTGCCGTCGGTCAAGTGTGCGGTGACCACGGTGCGCCCATTTTCCTGGCAGACGGAGACGCCTTCGGCGCGGTTGGGCATGAGGAAACGCACGCCCTCGCGCTCCATTTCGCGGCGCAGGATGCACAGGACCTCGCCGTCAATGAAGGTCAGAAAATCGCAGTGGCCGTTGATGAGGCTGACGCGCGTGCGCAGCGCCGCAAACACCGTCGCGTACTCGCACCCAATGACGCCCGCCCCCACAATCACGATGGATTCCGGAATATGGTCAATTTCCAGAATGGTGTCGGAATCGTGCACGTGTTTGCCGTCAAACGGCACCCCCGGAATGTGGTAGGGATACGAGCCGGTGGCGATGAGGATGAATTCGCCCTTGAGCAACACGGGCGCGCCGCCGGGCGCTTCGACCTTGACCGTGTGCGCGTCCACGAACGAGCCCCGGCCCGTGAAAATGTCCACCTTCAGAATGGTCAGGGTCCGCCGGATGTCGTCGGCTTGGTTGGTGGTGACGGTGTTTTTTCGGAAGAGCAAGTCCTTCACCTCAACCGTCCGCTCCGGCCGCCGCTCGACGCCGAAGAGCCCGCGGTCGTTCGCCCCGGAGAGAAAGACAGCCGTCTCCTTGAGGGTTTTCGAGGGCAGCGTGCCGGTGTTGGTGCCCGCCCCGCCCAGGCGCGGTTCCTTTTCCACCAAGGCCACGTTGCGCCCGTAAAACGCCGCCATTGCCGCCGCTTTTTCCCCGGCTGGGCCGGAGCCGATGACAATGAGGTCGTAGAATGGTTTCATAGCGGAAAAATGGTTGCGCCCAGCCTAGGCCGATTCGACGGCGATGCAATCACGAAGCATGTTGGTTACGGAATAATCGGCCTCGCCAAAGCCTCTATTCATGCCCATACCACCGTTTGTTCATCCGGCCGGAATGCCCTTGCTGCCATGAATCCTCCGCCCTCCGCGCGCACCTCCCGCGGGCCTGCCTCGCGCCGGTTTGGCGTGCTGCTGCTGGCCGCGGCGCTGGGTGTCGCGCCGACGGTAGGCTGGGGCCAGGGCGCCACCTGGACGGGCGCCAAGAGCACCGCCTGGAGCACCAGCAGCAACTGGAACCCCGCCAGCGTGCCCAATAGCGAAAGCTATATTTACATTGATGCCAATAGCGGTAATGAACCTGTCATATCCAGCGGCGTGGCCTCGGGCAACGCCGTCTACGTCGGCCTCGACCCCTCCAGCGGCAGCAAAACTTCCCTGGAAATCGAAAACGGCGCGGCCCTCGACGATAATATAACCGTCATCGCCTATGAAAGTGGTGCCACCGGGGCCCAGACCATCTCCGGCAAGGGCACCCGGAACACCGTTAGCGAATCCATGTGGGTGGGCTACAATGGCACGGGCCGCCTCACCCTCTCGGCCGGCGGCAGCCTGGCGTCGGAAGGCGGCGTGCTCGGCTTCAATCCGGGCGCCAGCGGTACCGCGACCGTGACCGGCTCAGATTCGGTGTGGTCGGCCGGCAGCTACATGTACCTGGGGTATGGGGGCCAAGGCACGCTTAACGTGGCCAGCGGTGGCCAAGTCAACATAGCAGGCGGCAACATCTACGTTGGCGACGATGGCGGCGGAAGTCTGAACGTCTCCGGGGGCGCGCGCGTGAGCGATATCTTCGGCGTGATCGCCGATGCCGGCACGGGGAGCGCAGTCATCACCGGCAGCGGCACGTTGTGGAACAATCAGGCGGACGTGCTCGTGGGCGGAAACGGCACCGGGAACCTCACCATTTCCGCCGGCGCCGGCGTCACTTGCGGCAACTTCGACGTCGCGGTTTTGTCCGCTTCCTCCGGGACCGTGCTCGTGACCGGCGCCGGCTCGAAACTGACCGCGTCCGGCGAGCTGCTGATCGGCGAAACGGGTCCGGCGAGTCTGACCGTGGCCCAAGGGGGCGCTGTCAACGCCGCGCAGCAAACCAGCGTCGGCTACCTCGTCGGCGGCAGCGCCAGCCTGACGGTGTCGGGAAACGGCTCGGCCTATACCGAATCGGCTAATTTCTTTGACGGAGACCTGGGCACCGGCAGCGTGCTTGTCACCGGCAGCGGAGCGAAGCTGGTGGTTGCCCAAGCCTTGGCGGTGGGCTCGAACGCCACCGGGAATTTGAGCGTGGTGGCGGGCGGGAATGTCAGCACCGGGTTGCTTTACGTCGGCAACAATCCCGGCACGAACGGCTCGCTCCTCGCCAGCGGCAGCGGCACCCGCCTCAACATCGCCCAAACTTCCTACGTGGGTAACCAGAGTCCCGGCAATGTGACCATTGCCGGCGGGGCGGCCGCGACCGGCAACTTCTGCTACGTGGGCGTTTATCCCGGGATCTCCGGGAACTTGACGGTCACCGGTGCGGGCTCGTCCCTGCGTCTTAGCAATGGTGTGGCCGTCGGCGGATACGGCGAGGGCAACCTGACGGTTTCGGACGGCGGCGGCGTGAGTGCACCCCTCACTTACATCGGCTACAATCCAGGCGACTTCGGGCAGATTACCGTCACCGGCACGGGTTCGACGCTGGTTGGAACCAACATCACCAATGTCGGCTACAACGGCACCGGCGTGTTGACCGTCGCCAACGGCGGCGTGGCCGAGTTCGAATACTATGTCGTGATGGCTTACGCGGCGGGCGCGAACGGGACGTTGAATTTGAATCCCGGCGGCACCGTGGTGATGACCAACGCGGGCGGGCTCACCGCCGGCAACGGCACCTACACCCTCAATTTCGCCGGCGGCACGGTGGCCGCCCTGGGAGCCGGTTTGACCAGCCTGCTCAACGCGACGCTCGTCAACGGCACCAACACGACCTTCGACTCCGGTGATTCGACGTTGGGCTGGCTCGGAAATCTGACGGGCGGAGGCGGGCTTGCCATCAACGGAACCGGCTATGTGGTTCTCGACGGCAACAACACCTACACCGGTGGCACC
>Ga0182024_10017594_pt1 | contig 13399 bp, 11 predicted proteins | sample P32metaG_FD_120480 | JGI IMG/M metagenome (GOLD analysis project Ga0182024, IMG submission 120480) | Permafrost microbial communities from Stordalen Mire, Sweden - P3-2 metaG (Illumina Assembly) | ecosystem: Environmental > Terrestrial > Soil > Wetlands > Permafrost | place: Sweden: Stordalen...
CGCGCGAAAACCGCGGCCTGGTCGCCACGCTCAACGAAGGCCTCCACCTCTCCCGCAGTGAACTTGTCGCCCGCATGGACAGCGACGACATGTCCCTGCCCTGCCGCCTTGAGTGGCAGGTGGCCCACATGGAAGCCCATCCCGACGTCGTCTGTCTCGGCGGCTACTACGACCTGATCGACCATCGCGGCCGGCTGCTCACGACCATGAAACCGCCGACCGACCACGCCGGAATCGAAAAGGAAATGCTCGCGGGCCACACGCCCATTTGCCATCCCAGCGCCATGGTCCGCCGCCAGATCGCGCTCAAGGCCGGCGGATACGACCCCTCGATGATGCTGGCCGAGGATCTCGACCTTTGGCTCCGCATGGGCGAACTTGGAATGCTCGCCAATCTTCCCATGTCTCTCGTGCGCTATCGCCTCCACGGCGCATCAGTGAGTGAAAGAGCGGGCCTTCGCCAGCGGCAGACCGCGCGTCAGGCCTGCGAGCGCGCGTGGCTGCGCCGCGGCATTCAGGGCCGCTTCGAGGCCGAAGAGCCGGCCCGCCCCCAAGCCGATCGCCGCTCGCGCCGAAGATTCTCGCTCCTCTACGGCTGGTGGGCCTTCAACAGCGGACAGCGCCGCACCGCACTCAGTTACGGACTTCGCGCCGTGTCGCTCGCCCCTTGGGACAAAGAAGCCCTGCGGCTTCTCGTCTGCTCGGCGATCAAGCAGATGCCCAAGAACAATGGCCACGGAAGCGTGCCGGCCTGATCTCATGCCAGCTTCCCCGGCCATCTCAGTCGTCATGCCGGTGCGCGACGGCGGGGTTTACCTGGCCGCTGCCATCGACAGCATTCTCGCCCAGGATTTCGGCGATTTTGAGTTCGTCATCGTCGATGACGGCTCGATCGATCAAACGCCCGCCGCGCTCGCGAAATACGCCGCGCGTGATCCGCGAATCCGGCTCTTCCGCCAGAGCGGCATCGGAATCGTCGGGGCACTCAATGACGGCATGGCCCAGACTCGGGCCGATCTGATCGCCCGCATGGACGCCGACGACGTGGCACTGCCGCCGCGCCTCGGTCGGCAATTTCAGTTTCTCTCCGATCATCCCGAATGCGTCGCCGTCGGGTCGCGCATTCTGCTGATCGACGCCGACGGCTGGCCCATTCGCCAGATGTGCGAAGAGCAGACGCATGCCGAGATCGACGCCGCCAACCTCCGCGCGGGCGGCGCCGCGATCAATCATCCGGCCGTCATGTTCCGAGCCGCGGCCTTCCGCAAACTCGCCGGCTATCGCCAGGAAATGATCTACGCCGAAGACCTGGACCTGTGGCTGCGAATGGCCGAGATCGGCCAATTGCACAATCTGCCGCAAGTTCTGCTGCACTACCGCATGCACGCCAAAAGCATCGGCCACGCCCGCGCGATTCAGCAGCACGAACAATGGCGGCTGGCAGCAAGAGAGGCGCATCAGCGCCGCGGCACGGCAGCCGAACCCGCCGGAGACGTTCACGAAAAAGCCTCCACGCCCGCCGACCATCACATGCGCTGGGCCTGGTGGGCGCTGATCGCCGGCAACGTCCGCACGGCCCGCAAGCACGCGCTGGCCGCGCTACGGCTGCGGCCCCTGTCGATCGATTCATGGCGATTGGCCGCCTGTGCTGTCCGAGGACATTAAGTCTCTCGATTTCCCAATGCGCATCACTTTCATACTTCCTTTCGCGGGCCTTTCCGGCGGCGTGCGCGTCGTCGCTTGCTACGCCGAGCGCCTGCGCCGCCGCGGGCATGACGTGCTCGTCGTCTCCGTGCCGCCCAGCCCCCCGCGCCGCCGCGAGCAGTTCAAGCATTTCCTTCGCGGAAAAGGCTGGCCCAAACCGCCCGTGCTACCGTCGCACATGGAGCGGGCCGACGTGGAGCATCGCATCATCGACCGCGTACGCCCCATCAAGGACCGCGACGTGCCCGATGCCGACGTGATTATCGCCACCTGGTGGGAAACCGCCGACTGGATCGCCGCGATGAGCGACAGCAAAGGGGCCAAGGTTTACTTCCTCCAGCAATTCGAGGCCAACTTCGGTTTCCCCGAAGAAAGCGTCGCCGCGACCTGGCGCCTGCCGCTGAAAAAAATCGTCTCCTCGCAATGGCTGGCCGATTTCGCCCGCGAGCGATTCGGGCAGAGCGTCCTTGGCGTCGTGCCCAACGGCGTCGATCTGGACCTGTTCCGCTCCCCCCCACGCGGCAAACAGCCCGTCCCCACCGTCGGCATGATGTACGCCACTAACGCCGTCAAGGGCTGCGATCTGAGTCTCAAAGCGCTGCATCGCATCAAAGCCGATTTTCCGAATCTCCACTTGGAAACATTCGGCGAGCAAGACCGGATTCCGTCGCTGCCGCTCCCGGCATGGTCGCGCTACACCTTCCATCCCGCGCAGGAAACCTTGCGCGACATCTACTCGCGCTGCGACGTCTGGCTCTGCGGCAGCCGCAGCGAAGGCTTTCATCTTCCGCCCCACGAGGCGATGGCCTGCCGCTGCCCCGCTGTTTCCACGCGAGTCGGCGGACCGATGGACATGATCGAAGATGGAACCAACGGCTACCTCGTTGATGTCGAAGATTGGATGGGCCTGGCCGATCGCCTCAGTCGCGTCCTTTCGCTTTCCGACGACAACTGGCGGCGCATGTCGCAATCCGCTCTGAAAACAGCCCAGCGCTTCAACTGGGATTCCGCCGTCGAGAAATTTGAACGCGCCCTGGAAATCGCCATGGCCGGCGAAGCTCATATGGCGGAGGCGGCCGTAAACGCATGAATCCAACGATCCTGGTTCCGATCGTCATGTGGGGCTGGGCTCCCGTGGTGCTGCTGCTCTGCTGGCTGCTGCCGTCGCGCCGCGCCGTCGTCGCGTCGTTCGTGATCGCCTGGTCGTTCCTGCCGATGGCCAGCTATCACATCGCCGGCATCCCCGCCTACAACAAGATGTTCGCCACCTGCGGCGGCGTGTTGCTGGCCGTCGTCCTCTTTGACCTCGGCCGCCTCCTCTCCTTTCGCCCAAGCTGGATCGACATTCCCATGATCGTCTGGTGTCTCTGCCCCATCTGCTCCTCATTGAGCAACGACCTTGGCCTCTATGACGGCGTCTCCACTGCTTTCGCGCAAACCGTTGCCTGGGGATTTCCCTACTTCATCGGCCGCCTCTTCCTCGGCGATCTCCGCGGCCTGCGCGAACTGGCCGTCGGCATCTTCGCCGGTGGCGTCACCTATGTGCCGTTGTGTTTGTACGAAATCCGCATGAGTCCGCAGCTCCACCGTATGTTGTACGGTTATCACGCCAACGACTTCGCCCAGACCATGCGCGGCGGCGGCTGGCGCCCGACCGTCTTCATGGAGCACGGACTCATGGTCGGCATGTGGATGTGCATGGCCTCCATGGCCGGAATGTGGCTCTGGTGGACCGGCTCACTCAAGCAACTCTGGCGTCTTCCCATGTACATTCTGGTTCCCGCCGTCCTCGTCACCGCCATCCTCTGCAAATCCACCGGCGCGATCATTCTCCTCCTGTGCGGAATGGTCGCTCTGGGCAGCATCAAGATGCTCGGCACGCGATTGATCCCGCTGATCCTCATTCTCGTCGCCCCCGTCTACATCGCCCTGCGCATCACCAACACCTGGAAGGGCACCGAACTGCAAACCGTCGCCGACATGATCAGCACCGACCGCGAGCAATCCCTCACCTTCCGCCTCAAGAACGAAGACCTGCTCGCCGCCAAGGCGATGCAGCGCCCCTGGTTCGGCTGGGGCGGCTGGGGCAGAAGCCAGATCTACAACACCGCCCAGAACTGGAACACCGTCGTCGATGGCGAATGGATCAACGCCCTGGGCCTCACCGGCCTGACAGGCATGATCTCCTACACCGCCGTCCTGCTGCTCGCTCCGCTGCTTCTGGTATGGCGCATCCGTCCCGAAATGTGGGCCACCGGCCCCTTCGCCGCCGCATGCGCACTGCTGACCATCAACATTCTTTACATGCTCGACTCCATCCCCAACGCGATGGTGAATCCCATTTACATGCTCGCCCTCGGCGGACTGTCGGGCCTCCTGACCCGCAAGGTTCCCGTCGTCGTGGTCGAGCGCCCTCGAACCAGCCTGCGTGAACAGGACGATGTGGCCGCCATGCTTCTGGGCCGGCCCGGCGCCGCATGATGATCGCAACCGTGTCGCCAACTTCCATGCCACACACCCCGATCCGGCCGGCCGACCGCGCCAAGCGTGCCCCCTCGGTCACCTTCGTCTGCTGCGTCGAATCGGGACCGCTGGAGACAACAACCGTCCTGATGGTCCGCAGCCTGCGCCGCTGGGGCGGCAAATTCGCCGCCTGCCCGGTCATCGCCGTCACGCCGCGACTCGGCCCGCCGCTCATGCGCTCCACGCGCGCCGCCTTCGATGAACTGAACGTGCATTACGTTCGCCAAACCGCGCAAACGCCCTTCACCTGGTATTCCTTCCTGAACAAACCTCTGTCGCTGGTCGCCGCCGAGCGGCGCATGGAAACGGATTCCAGCGTGCGCGGCGACACAATCGTCTGGCTCGACGCCGACATCTTCATCACCGGCGAACCCGAAGCGTTCGAGCTTGCCGACGGCGTCGATTTCGCCGCCTGCCCCTCCGACCGCAACCTCGGCTCCACCGGCCCCGGCGACCGCTACGAACCCTACTGGGCGAAAATGTGCGCCATTCATGGCACCCCACTCGAAAAACTTCCATGGGTGCAAACCTGCCGCGAACGCCAGCGCATCCGCTTCTATTTCAACGGCGGCGTCCTCGCCTATCGCAGGTCCAGCGGCTACGCCCCAGCCTATCTGCAAGGCTGCCTCAATGCCCTCAGCGCCCACGTCCGCTCCCGCGACGCCGGCCTCTTCTTCGCCGAACAGGTGACAGCAGGACTCATCGCCGTGAAGCAGGGTCTGAACGCCGCGATTCTGCCCGAGCGATTCAACTACGCCATCGGCAGCAAAGCGCTCGACGGATTCACCCCCGAATCCTTCGCCGACGCCCGCGTCCTGCACTATCACGACGCGCTCTGGGGCCATTTCTTCCCGCAGTTCATGGAAATGTGCCGCACCGCCCAGCCGGCGCTGCACGAGTGGCTCACCGATCTCGGCCCGCTGACCAACGCCGCGCCGCTCCCCTGGAGGCTGCTCGCCAAAACCCTCAAGACCGTTCGCACACGGAAACAAAACTCCTTTGAAGCAAGCTGTGACCAGTTCTGAACGCCTCCATTCCGGGATAAGCGTCGCTCCCCACGCGCCGCCGCGCCCCGCGCGCATTCTCTACGCCGCCGGCGAAGGCGACATCATCGGAACCTTCCAACATTGGAAGAAACACGAAGACGATCCCTCGCAGCTCTCCGTCACCTACTCCGGCCAGTTCTTCGATCTCTGCCAGCGCCTCGGCTATGACGGCTATGTTCTCGTGCACGCCGATCGCCGCGGCACGGAGCGCGACGACCGCTTCGTCATCCGCCAGCGCCGTCTGCCCCGCTTTCGCAACGGCCCTGGCATTCTTTATCACGCCGAACAAATGCTCGCCGCTCTGCGGATCGTCTTGCTGGCCTTGCGAACACGCGCCGATGTTGTCGTCGTCGCCTCCGGCGCATCGCACTGGTTTCCCTTGGCCACGCTTCGCATGTTCCGCATCAAAATCGTCCCCGCGCTCCACTGCGTCCTGTGGCCCAAATACCACCGGCCCGGGATCCTCAGCAGAATCATTCGCCGGCTCGACGGCTGGTTTTTCTCCCATTATGCCTCAGCGATCCTGACCGCCTCCGGCGACATTGAAGAGCAACTGACGGAACTCACCTGCCAGCAACCACTGCACGGATTTCCATTCATGCCCACCTATCGCCCTAGTTCCTTTCCGCCCTCCGTGGAAGCTCCACCCGCGCCGCCCTTCCGCGTCCTCTACGCCGGCCGCATCGAGGCCGCGAAGGGAGTCTTCGATCTGCTCTCCGCCGCCCGCAGCCTCGCGCAGCTCAACATCGAATTCGACATCTGCGGCGATGGCAGCGCCCTGACCGAACTGAAGCGCCAGGCCGCCGACGCCGGACTCGCCGATCGCTTCCGCTGCCACGGCCATTGCGACCGCCCCACCATGGTGCGGATGTTCCGCCAGTGCCACACCGTGGTCGTGCCCACGCGGACCGAGTTTGTCGAAGGCTTCAACCAGGTGGTCGCCGAGGGAATCCTCGCGGGCCGCCCGGTGGTCAGCTCATCGGTCTGCCCCGCCGTGCAATATCTCGGCGACGCCGTCATCCGCGTCCCCCCCGACGACGCCGCGGGATATGCCGGCGCGATTCGCCGTCTCGCCGAGGATCACGGGCATTATGAGCGCTGCCGCGAGCGAAGCAGTCAGGCCCAGGCGCCGTTCTTCGACGCCGATCGCGGCTGGGGCGCGGCCCTCGAAGCCGCACTCAAACAAACGATCCCTAATCTATTTCGCAATGTTCAATCCGCCTGAGCAACGCCAAAATGGAAGTCGCCATCGTCATCGTCAACTACCGCACAGCCGATCTCACGATCGCGTGCCTCAAATCGCTGGAGGCGGCACGCACCGAGGCCGCGTTGACGACCTTCGTCGTGGAGAACGGGTCCGCCGACGATTCCGAGCAGCGCCTCCGCGAAGCCATCCGCCAAAACCGTTGGGAATCCTGGTGCGAGCTTCTGCCGCAGGCCGCCAACAAAGGCTACGCTGCCGGCAATAACGCCGCCATCGGCGCCGCACTGAACGGCCCGACGCCCCCGAAATTCGTGCTGCTTTTGAATCCCGACACGGAAGTCCGCTCCGGCGCGCTGCGCGAACTTCTCAAATTCATGGCCGAGCGCCCCTACGCCGGCATCGCCGGCAGCCGCCTGGAAGACCCCGACTGCACGCCGCAGCGCTCCGCCTTCCGTTTTCCCACGATCCGCTCCGAACTCGACACCGGCCTTCGCCTCGGCATCGTCTCGCGCCTGCTCCACAAATGGCTCGCCGCTCCGCCCGTGCGCAACGACGCCCACGCCACCGACTGGGTCGCCGGCGCCGCCATGTTGATCCGCCGCGAAGTCTTCGAACGCATCGGCCTGCTCGACGAAAAATACTTCATGTACTTCGAGGAAGTCGATTTCTGCCTCCAGGCCCGCCGCGCCGGCTGGACGTGCTGGTACGTCCCCGCCAGCCACGTCGTGCATCTGGTCGGCCAGGCCTCCGGCGTCACCGACACGCGCAAAGCCCCGTCGCGACGCCCGGCCTACTGGTTCGAATCGCGACGGAGATTCTTCATCAAAAACCGCGGCGCCCTCGCCGCCATCGCCGCTGATCTGGCTTTCTCCGCAGGCTACGTCACCTGGCGAATGCGCCGCCCCCTGCAGGGCAAGCCCGATCTCGACCCGCCGCACATGCTGTGGGATCTTCTGCGGCACAGCCCCCTGCTTCCGCGAGTTTGGTAACCCATGACCGAACTGGAAACACCACAACCCGGCCTGCTCGCGCTTCTGCGCGAGGATTGGATCGCCCACAAGCGCGACTGGACCCGCCCCGGCTTTCGCGCCGTCGCCGTCCATCGCTTCGGCAACTGGCGAATGCGCATCCGCCCCAAGCTCCTGCGCGCCCCGTTCAGCATGATCTACCGCGCCCTGTACCGTCACGTGCGAAATCACTACGGCATCGAACTCTCCTACGAAGTGAAACTCGGCCGCCGCGTCGTCTTCGAGCATCAGGGCGCCGTCGTCATCCACGGCAACAGCCGCATCGGCGACGACTGCATCATTCGCCACGGCGTCACCCTCGGCAACCGCTATCTCAAGGAACACTGGGAGGCCCCCATTCTCGGCCGCGGCGTCAGCGTCGGCGCGGGAGCCAAAATCCTGGGCGCTCTGAATATCGGCGACGGCGCAGCCATCGGCGCCAACGCCGTCGTCCTCTGCGACGTCCCCCCCGGCCGCACCGCCGTCGGAATCCCCGCACGCATTCTCGGCGAAGCCGAACCTCTGCAAACAGTCGAGGGCTTGCCCTCGCCAGTGGAGGCCCAATATGGCTGATGTGGGTGTTGTCGTCATCGGTCGCAACGAAGGCCCGCGCCTGCGCGACTGCCTGCGCGCCGTCCTCAAGCACACGAGCAAGGTTGTCTACGTCGATTCCGGTTCCACCGACGGCAGCGTCGAACTCGCCTGCTCCATGGGCGCCGATGCCATCGCCCTCGACAAGGACGCCCCCTTCTCCGCCGCCCGCGGCCGCAACGAAGGATTCGTCCGCCTCCTCTCCACGCATCCCAAGCTGGATTTCGTGCAGTTCGTCGATGGCGACGCCGTGCTGGTGAACCGCTGGATTCCCGTCGCCGTGCGGGCGCTGGAATCCGATCCGCGCGTCGCCGTCGTCTGCGGCCTGCGCCGCGAGCGCCACCCCGAAGCCTCCGTTTACAACCGCATGTGCGACGTGGAATGGAACAAGCCCATCGGCAAGGGCGAGGCCTGCGAAGGCGACGCGATGATGCGCCCATCTGCTTTCACACAGGTCGGCGGCTTCGATTCTTCGCTGATCGCCGGCGAGGAGCCGGAGCTCTGCCTTCGATTCCGCCGCGCCGGCTGGGACATTTTGCGCCTCCCCGATGACATGACCCTGCACGACGCCGGAATGCTTCACTTCCGCCAGTGGTGGAAACGCGAAGCCCGCGCCGGACACGCCTACGCCGAAGGGGCCGCCATGTACGGCGTCGCCCACGGCCTCAAACGCTCCGCGGGAATTTTTTTCTGGGGCGGCGCGCTTCCGCTTCTCACGCTTTTGCTCCTCTGGCCGACGCGCGGACTAAGCCTGCTCCCCGCCGCGTTCCTCTACATGATCCTGATCTACCGCGCCTGGCGCGGCACGCACCGCCGGGCGATTTCCTTCGAGGACGGAGTCATCTACGCCGTCTTCTGCGCCTTGGGCAAGTTCCCCATGTGCGTTGGACAATTGCATTACTGGCTGCGGCGTCTGGTAGGACGGCGCGCCAAACTGATCGAATACAAACGCCCGGGCGGCTCCATGCTGCAAGTCAACGAATGTTGATTCACCATCACAGTGAGTTCGATGTTTAGCGGCCCCGCTTGCGGGGCGTTCCGATGAAACTAGCCTATCTCGTCAACATCTATCCGCGCGCCAGCCACAGCTTCATCCGGCGCGAAATCCAGGCTCTCGAAGCCCGCGGCGCCGAGGTCTTGCGCTTCTCCGTGCGCAAATGCGACACCCCGCTCATGGACCCCGCAGACCGCGAAGAGCTGGCCAAAACCCGCGTCATTCTCGGCGTCGGCATTCTCGGCCTCCTCACCGCCATGCTCCGGCAGTTTTTCGCGCGGCCCAGGGCGTTCATCAAGGCAGCCCGTTCCTGCTTCAAACTCAAGCGCGGTTCCGATCGCGGCCCACTGACGCACCTGGCCTACCTCGCCGAAGCCTGCGTCCTGCGCGGCTGGCTCGGCGACGCCGGCGAATGCCATCTCCACGCTCACTTCGGCACCAATCCCACGGCCGTGGCGATGCTCTGCCGCCAACTCGACGGTCCGTCCTACAGCTTCACTGTCCACGGCCCCGAGGAATTCGAGCGCGCCAACAAACTCGGCCTTGCCGAAAAAATCGCCACCGCCAGATTCGTCGTCGCCATCAGCGAATTCGGACGCGGCCAGCTCTGCCGATGGTCCGAGCCGGAGGATTGGTTCAAACTTCGCGTCGTCCACTGTGGCGTCGATGATCGCTTCCTCGCCCCCGGCTCTCCGCTGATTCAGGATCGCCCGCGATTGGTCTGCGTCGGCCGGCTGTGCGTCGAAAAAGGCCACTTCGTCCTCATCGAAGCCGCCCGTCTCATGCGCGAGCAGGGCACGGAATTTGAACTGGTCATCGGCGGCGACGGCCCACTCCGTCCGCGCCTCGAGCAGCGCATCGCCGACTGCGGCCTGCAATCCTGCGTCCGCCTCACCGGCTGGCTCAGCGGCGAACAGGTCAAACAGGAGATTCTCGGCGCTCGCGCCATGGTGCTCCCCAGCTTCGCCGAGGGTTTGCCGGTCGTCATCATGGAATCACTGGCCCTGGGCCGCCCGGTCATCAGCACACCGGTCGCCGGCATTCCCGAACTTTTGCAGGAGGGCGTCAACGGCTGGCTGGTTCAGTCCGGTTCGCCGCGTGAACTCGCCGCCGCCATGACCGCCGTAATCCGCACACCGGTGGAACATCTGAACAAAATGGGCTCCGCCGGCGCGCTGGCCGTCGCCGACCGCCACGACGCCCGCCGCGAAGCCATCAAGCTCCACACGCTCTTTGAGGAGCCTTGGGCCGTATGAGGAGAAAATGCCGATCCATGTCGCCTACATCATCCTAACCGCGCTGGGCGTGCTGGTGGCCGTGCCGGTGTCGGTGCTCTTTGTCGAGTGCATCGCCGCCCTGCTCGCGCCGCGTGCGGTTTTTGCGACCGGTCTCTCGCGGCCGTCAAAAGTCGCGGTGCTCATCAGCGCGCACAACGAAGAGCTGCTGATCCAGTCCACCGTCCGCTCGTTGCACAGCCAGTTGCAGCCGGGCGATCAGTTGGTGGTGGTCGCCGACAACTGCACCGACCGCACCGCTGAACTGGCCCGCGCCGCCGGCGCGACGGTGGTTGTTCGATCCGATCCGACCAAACGCGGCAAGGGATACGGCCTCGCTCACGGCGTCGATTTCCTCCGCGCTTCGCCGCCCGACATGGTCATCGTTTTCGACGCCGACTGCGCCATCGAAGCCGGCGTTGTGGATCGCCTCGCGTCCGAGGCCTGGGAGATCAACCGCCCCGTGCAGGCGCGATATCTGCTCGCCTCGCCAAGCTCCGCCGGTGCGCGCGGCACGATCTCCACATTGGCCTTCATCGTGAAAAACGCCGTGCGCCCCGCCGGCCTGGCGGCGCTGGGAATCCCCTGCGCCCTCAACGGAACCGGCATGGCCTTCCCCTGGCCGCTGATCGAAAAAGCTCCGCTGGCCAGTGGGCACCTCGTCGAGGACATGGAACTGGGCCTCCATTTCATGCGCATCGGCCACGGCCCCAAACTCTGCACCGCCGTCACCATCACCGGCCACATGCCGACCGATATGTGCGCCGCCTTCCAGCAGCGCACGCGCTGGGAGCACGGGCATCTGGTCGTCATCTGCTCTCGCGCCCTGCCCCTTCTGATCGAGGGGCTGCTCCGCCGCCGGCGCTCGCTGCTGGCGATGGGCCTGGACCTGACCGTTCCGCCGCTGGCTCTGCTGGCCATGGTCTGGGCTGCCGGCGCGGCAGCGTCGCTGGCGCTCGGAATTATCTCCCAACACTGGACGCCCGGCATTCTCTTCGCCGCGACCGGCCTCATACTGATGCTCTCCGTCATTGCCGCGCAGCGGCGTTACGCCCGGCATCTGCCGCTGCTGGCGCTGCTGGCGGTTCCGTTCTACGTCGCCTGGAAGATTCCGCTCTATCTCGGCTTTGTCTTCAATCGTGAAACCAGTTGGATTCGCACCGCGCGCGACGCCGCTCCCAAGGCCGCGTCTCCCGCGGAGGCTTTGCCTGCCGCCGCAACGACAACCAAGGGGTGAAGGTCACATGAGCATCCACACCATCGACTCCATTACGCAGCTTGACGATTCGCCGCCGCTCACGCGGAAGCGCCATTGGCACACGCCCTGGCGGCGGACGTTCATCAACGCCGTTCGCATCGACGCCGTGACGGAATGCCAGTGCATCGACGCCATTCTCGACGGCTTCGACGCCGGCCGCGGCGGATTCGTCGTCACGCACAACCTCGATCATCTGCGGCGTTTGGAACTCGACCCCTACTTCGCCTCCGTTTGCGCCGGGGCCGACCTGCGCGTGGCCGACGGCATGCCCGTGGTGTGGCTCAGCCGTCTGCTGGACATCGGCCTGCCGCAGCGCGTGGCCGGATCGAGTCTGATCCACACGCTTTCCTACTCCGCCGCCCAGCGCGGCCGCTCGGTTTTTCTGCTCGGAGGCACCGAAGGAACCGCCGACGCCGCCGCCGAGGTTCTCAAACGAAATAATCCAACGCTGAAAGTCGCCGGAACCTATTTTGTTCCGTTCGGCTTTGAGAAGGATCCCGATCATCTTCAGGAGATCATTTCGCGCCTCTCGTCGGCGCCGGACATCGTTTACGTCGCCCTCGGATCGCCCAAGCAGGAAGCGCTGATCGGCCGCCTGCGACGGCATTTTCCGCGGACGTGGTTCCTCGGCGTGGGAATCAGCTTTTCCTATGTCTGCTGCAAAGTCCGTCAGGCACCGATCTGGATGCAGCGGGCCGGATGTGAATGGCTCTATCGCATGATGCAGGAGCCGCGGAGACTCGCGCGGCGATATCTGATCGAGGGCATCCCGTTCGCCAGCCGCCTGCTCACGCGCTGCGTGGCCGAACGCATGAAAGGCGTCGGCCGCTACGTCGATTGACGCGCGCCAGCAGTACCGCCATCGGCACAAACATCAGCAGCGCCGCCCGCGGCTCCGGCGTCGTCGCGGTCGTCGTTGTCGTAGCAACGCTCGTCACCACGTAGTGCTCATACTGCGGCTGCGTCGCATACAGGACCATGTTCATGAACAGGTTCTGCTGACTGGCGCTCTCCGAACTCCAGTTCATCAGATAGCTGTCGTCGAGGATGAAGAAGTACGCCCCCGCCGATTTGCTCACATCACCCTTCTCGACGTAGGGGATCACCGTCGAGCCGTTCACCTGCACCAGGCTCCGCATCGAGCCGAGACTGCTGAAAACTCCCGTCCCCGTGTAGTCGAAGGCCTCGATTGAGCCGTAGGCGCCGCTGATCGCCGGCTGATTGGGCAGCGGATACGTCGTATTCCCTGCAACCGTGCTCGGCGATTGCGTCCCGCTCAGCCCCAGCCGGCTCAGCAGATCATTGTCCATCGCCGCTGACGTTCCGTTCCCCAGATTGAAAATCACAGAACGGCCCGTCGCCACGTATTGCTGAATGACGGAGATTTCCTGATTCGTCAGCGGATACGTTCTGGCCGACGGATTCGTCGGCGGCGGCATGTACAGCGCATCGGAATCCGCCACCAGACTCGGCATCGTGATCGAGCCGACCGCGATCAGATTCACCCCCGCCGCCTGAATCGCCGTGCGGGCCTGGGCGTATTGGTCATAAAACCAAAAGTTCGGATGGTTCGGATCGTTGGCGTTGAACTCCCCGCCCGTGAAGCGCGGATCAGTTTGCAGATAATCCAGTTCCATCCCCCGCGCCGCGCCCGCCGCCAGGAACAACGCGACGATGGCCGCACTGAGAACAACAAGGTCGCCGAGCTTCACAATATTTATTTCCTGTATGATCCGCAGATCGTTATCGGTCGCGGCCAACCAGTCACTTGAATGAGCGGACGAACCAATACCCTCCG
>Ga0182024_10017595_pt1 | contig 13397 bp, 2 predicted proteins | sample P32metaG_FD_120480 | JGI IMG/M metagenome (GOLD analysis project Ga0182024, IMG submission 120480) | Permafrost microbial communities from Stordalen Mire, Sweden - P3-2 metaG (Illumina Assembly) | ecosystem: Environmental > Terrestrial > Soil > Wetlands > Permafrost | place: Sweden: Stordalen...
ACCGCATTAAAGAACTGGGCACGAATCAGGTCGCCATTCTCGCTTGCCGTCGGCGTGAAGCTGAGGGTTGTTGAGGTGGCTCCCGCAATGTTCGTCCAGGTGTTTCCACCGTCACTGCTGATTTCCCACTGGACGGTCGGGGTCGGAGCCCCGCTGGCCGTCGCGGCATCGGTGGCGACATCGCCGACCAGTACGGAAATGGGCGTCGGCTGGAGCGTGATCGCCGGGGCGACCGGCGCAACGACCGTCAGCGTGGCTGCATTGGAGTTGGCGGAAGACCCGCCGACAGAGAACACCGCACGGAACTCATAGCCATTGTCGCTGAGATTCGTGTGCGAGGTGTAGCTGAAGGTGGATGTGTACGAGTTGTTTGAGGAGTTGGCGAAAGTCACCGGCGAGGTGGATCCGGTCGCGGTGGACCAGGAAGCGCCGCCATTAGTGCTCACCTGCCAGGTGACGGTCGGGGTGGCTTCGGAGTAGGCGGTGGCGGTGAAGGTGGCGACGCCGCCTCCGGCGACCTGTGTGGCAGCCGGCTGGCTGGTGATGCCGAGGCCATCGGCATTGGCGGTGAAGCCATTGAAGCTGAAGTTGCCCAATTCCCAAGCGCCGCCGCCATCAACGTATGGCGAGAAGCCGCTCTTGGAACCGTTGACATAGTCTTGAACCACAAGCGAAGGATTGCTGCCGGTGAGACCGGCGCCGTTGGCGGTCATGGTCGGCACTGCGGTGGCCGCCAGTGCGCCCTTGAATGTGATGGTCATCGTGCTGGCCGTAACGCCAAGGCCATCGCGCTCGGGATTGAGCGTTGATGGATTGGTCTGGGCAACGGTGAAGTTGCCGCTGCCGATCAACGGAGTCAGGGCGGCAGTGATGTTGGCAGCCAGGTTGGCGGGATTCGAGTCGAAGTTGATCGGCGCGGTGCTCACGCCGTTGTAGCTGAGCGTGAAGGTTCCGCCGGTCACGTCGCTGGTGCTGTTCTCATCGTTGCCGAACTGAATCACCTGCTGTGCGTTGACCGGGCCGGCAATTCCAGTGGCGTACTGGCCGTGAGGAATGCTGGTGTTCCCGCCATTGAGAATTTCATTGCCGTCGGTGATCAGCGGAAGCGACGGATCGTAAGCCGCGGCCAACCGAAGCTGGAAGTTGGGGATGTTATTGACGCCGGCAATGCCCTGAAGATTGACGGTGATGCCCGTGGGCGTGGTGGCCGGGGTGATCCCGTAGTAGTCCCCGGACGGGGCGGCCTGCGTGATGAGCCCGTTGGGGAGGACGTTCCAGGTCTGCCCGCCATCAGTGGAATAGAGCGGCTGCATATCGGAGATGCCGCCCTGGTTCCAATCAAAGTGCAGGGTGATGTCGGAATAGCCGGTGGTGTCCACATTGAATTGGACGCCCTGGCTGTATTGCGGAGCGTTCTGGCTCCAGCCTTCAGGCGTGCCCGGTGAGCCGGTCGGCCCGGAGCCGTTGCCGGAGCGAAGACGCCAGACGTACTCCACAAAACTGGAGTTCACAGTGCTGCGGAGTGGAATGACATCCGATTCGGGGAAAGCCTCGGTGCCGGTGTAATCGTTATTCAATCCAATGGGAGCAGCCGAATCGGGCGTGTTGCTGGAGATGGAACCGATGGCTCCGAACGTCGGATTGGGGGAGTTGCCCGTGCCCTGCGTGATTGACGTGCCGCCTGGCGCGGCCGAACCCGAAGTGAATTCCCACTGCGCGATGGGCGTGCCCGCCACGGTCAGGGTGGCGGCCGTCGTTGTTGCGCTACCGCTGGTGTTGGTGAACACCGCCTCGTATTGGTTGCCGGTCAGGCCTTCGTCGGCGGTGAGGATGGTCAACGTTGGCGAGGTCGCGCCGCTGTAATCGGAACCGGTCACGGGCGCGAACGATGTACCGCCCCGAACCTCAACGTCCCACTGAACGGTGGGCGTCGGATTGCCGGTGGCGGCGGCGGTAAAGATCACATTGGTTGCACCCGCGTTCACGGTCTGGCTCAGCGGGTTGGTCGTGATGGTCGGGAGCGTGGTCACGGTCAGAGTCGCGGGGCTGGTCGTGGCCGTGCCTTGGTTGTTGGTGAAGACCGCCTCGTAGAGCGTGCCCGTCTGGCCAGCCGTGGGCGTGAAGGTGTAGCTGGTCGAAGTGGCGCCCGCAATCGGTGTGTAGCTGGCACCGCCGTTGGTGCTCGACTGCCACTGAACCGTCGGAGTCGGGAAGCCAGAGGCGGCCGCGGTAAAGGTGACGGGGCTTCCCACCGCGATCGACTGGTTCGTCGGCTGCGTTGTGACCGTCGGGGCGGCGGGAATTTGAGTACCGCTAATCTGGACGTTGTCGAAGCCCCAGTTCCCCGAACTATTGTTGTATGGGCCGCTGGTCGCGCTGGCGTAAGGATAGTGCGTCCCGTTGGCGTCGGTGACCTGGGTTAGCCCGTCGGCTGCGCCGTTCGGGTCGTAAACCGAATCAAGTCGGATGCCGAAGCTCGCGTCGTTATTTGCCCCTGGGATGGCGCTGAGGTCGATGACGTTGCCGACCAGGTAGTTGCCCGGCTGGGCGACCAGCGGCGCGTTGATGTTGGTCCAACCGGCGCTGTTTGCGGTGTTAAGATTGTACTGCTCCTGCAGGTTCTTCACGCCTTGGGCGGTGGACTCCCAGTCATACGAAGCCTGGATGCTTTGATATCCGACGGTGCTGACGTCGAACTCGACCCCCTGGCTGTATTGAGGCGCGTTCAGGTTCCATCCGTTGACATTCTTGGAATTCGTCGGGCTGCCGACATTGGGAGCCGTGCCCGTGGCGACATATGCGCCGCGCACACGCCAGACGTTCTCTGTTACGGCCGGCGTAGTGCCGGCTACGCTGGTGATGTCGTCATTGGTGACCGAGTTGGTCGCCGTGGTGCTGGCGTAGGCGTAGGTGTTGGTCATCCCCAGAGAGTTGGCCAGCGCCGTCGCGGCCTGCGTCCCGCTCGTTGCCGCGGGCGAATTGTCCGGGGCCGCCACGACGGCCGGGAAGGACCAGGCGGCAAGCACCGTCCCCGACGCCGTTAGGGTGGCGACGTTGGTGGTGGCGCTGCCCTGAGAGTTCGTGAAGACGGCGCGGTACTTGGTTCCGCTGAGGCTCGTGCTGGCGGTGACGCTATAGGTGGTTGACGTTGCGCCGCTGACGTTGGTGAACGTGCCGGACCCCGATGGCGCCGACTGCCACTGCACGGTGGGGACCGGGCTGCCCGAAGCGGCGGCGGTGAACGTAGCGACGTTTCCGGCGGCTCCCGAGAACGACGCCGGCTGCGTCGTGATCGCCGGGGCGGCCAACGCGTCGGACAAGCTCGCCGCGGTCGTGGTCGCCGAGCCCTGCGAGTTGGTGAAGACCGCGTAGTAAGTATTGCCGTTATCGCTGGCGCTCGATGAAGTCGTGAAGGTATACGTGGTGGAGGTTGCGCCACTAATAAGGGTGCCCGATCCGACGGCTCCCTGATACCACTGAACCGTGGGAGCGGGGTTGCCGCTGGCGGTGGCAGTGAAGCTCACCGGCTGGCCCGCCGCGACCGCTTGGTTGGTCGGATTGGTGGTGGCAGTTGGCGCCACCAGAGTTCCGGCATTCGCGACGAACGTCATGTCGTTGAAACGCCAGTTCTTGAAAACGGGGCCTGCAGCGCCGGCGATGGTCGTCTCGGAAGAACCCGTGGCCGCGTTCACGATCCGGAACCCGAAGTTAGGGCTGTTGTTGACGGCGGTGACGCTGCTGAGATTAACCACCAGATCGTTGAGCCACGCGGTATTGCTGCCGCCAACCAACGGGCCATTGATCGTGGCGAAGGTGCCATTAATGATGTTCGCGTTGCTGCTGTTGGTCTGAAGTTCAATATCATTCGTGGAGCTGGACCCGATCGTCGCAACGTGGTTGGCATTATTGGGGTCTGGGAGATTACCCGAGCCAAAAGCCAGATCCTGGGTGACGTTCATCCAAACCGGATTCGCATCATTCACGTCGGTTGTATACTCGACGGCGAATTGGGCCTCCGCGCCGGAGGAGGACGGATTCATATCAAAGCTAACCGCGATCCCAGTTTGGCCGGCGGTTGGCACATTGAATTGAACGCCTTGCGATGCAATCGGCGCATTGCTGTCCTGTCCGGACTCGACGCGCCACACGAAACCATTGGTGCCGCCTTCACTCCCACCGTTCCCGCCGCTGTCCGCGTTCCCAGTCGCGGCAAGGAACGTGGACGCGTCCGCGGTGGCGTTGGCACCGGTGGCGGGATAAAGATACCCGTTTGTCGTCCCGGACTGCATGCCCACGGTGTAGGCCGTCCCGGTGCCGGAGGTCGTCGCCGGACTCGTTTGGATGGTTGATACCGACGTTGTGCCGGGGAGGGTATCAAAAGCCCAAGTCGCCAGGGCGGTGCTCATCAGCACGCGCGATTCGATCAGCTCAATCACCGGCAGTGAAGCGGCTTGAAGACGAGACTTGGACGGGCGATTCGCCCGGCTCTTGACATGATTCCTCGACAACACCGGCATAGCGCACCTCCAGTATTAGATTGCCGGCACCGAGAGAAGGCGAAGTCGATATACTTCGAACCATCATCAATGCCAGATCGGAAACTTTGTTAACAACGCAACACGCGACACGCGGGCGACTGCCCACATTGTGCGAACGGAAGACACGCGGGCGGCGTCGGGAGTGATCCTCAAGCCGAGCCGCATCTCATCGCTCTCTCGACAGCTTCAATTCGATGGACTATTCCTCGGGGAATCGTGGCAATGGGAGACTCCCGGAATGCAATCTCCTCAGGACACCGCCCGGCGACGACGCATGATTAGCGCCAAGCCGCCGACAGCGAACAAAGCAACGGATGCCGGCTCTGGAACCGGGGAAGTCTGGCTCTCGGATACAGTCATTCCCGAGTAACTGGTGTACGGGTCGGCGCCCGGCGCGCCAGGGCTGCCTTCGGATGCATTATTCAATTGAATGGTCTTTTGCCCGACCGTGGTGTCCGCCTTGATCCCGCCGACGTTCGCGGCCCCGTAATTGCCGGTCCCCGAGACGATATCGGATGAATAGGTGCCGGCGGCAAACGAGCCATCCACCAGCAATACCGGCGTTGTCCCGCCGGCGAACGTACCGGCAGCGCCGGCCACGTCGATTCCTGTAATAGCACCTCCTGTCGCGGCCCCCCCGCTTGTTCCCAGCGCGCCATTCAGGTCCACATTCGCCGGAGTCTTGAGTTGGCCTGCCGGGTCGGCCAGATCGAACTGGGCCGAGTTGATGCCGTCCGTGCCGGAGACCTGTCCTGCAGTCAGCATGTACGGCTTGGTGCTGTTGGTCACTGCATTTTGGTTCATGATGCCAAGCACGTCATAGTAGATCGTCTGCCCTGGCGCCGCATTCACGCTGGCCGAGTAGCCTTGGCCGGCGGAGCTATAGGTGGTGCTTCCGACGATCTCGAAATCGACAAATGGAGTAGCGCCCACGGCCGATGCAGCGCCCAAGGCAATCGCGCCGGCCAGAACGGCTTTTTTCAAAACAGACTTCATCACTAATCCTTTCAAGGTTTAAGAGAGCGGAGTAAACACAACCCTTATTAGCGGCAGATGAAGGTTGCGATAATAATCAGCGTCTCCCCCCGGTGCCGATGCAAGAGCGTTCCTGCCGTGATCGATCCGAACGGCAGTCAATATACGATGGAATAATAAGAGATTACTAACGCCGCGACTGTCGATATGGAAATTCTACAATTGCTGAAGTCTTATCTGAATTTGCACGCGAATCTAACCATATACACTTCAAATCTAAATACATCGACCGCGCCTTTGTGCTAACTTGCCCGGGTACTCGGTGGGAGCAGTCACGCCCCGGTTTTTCAAGGTGAGGATTGGTCATGAAACGCGCCCGATATCGTGGTGGTTTTACCCTGATCGAATTGCTCGTCGTCATCGGAATCATTGCGGTTTTGGTTGCGATCCTATTGCCCGCGCTGCATGCCGCACGCGTGCAGGCAATGGACGTCGTGTGCAAAAGCAACCTGCGCCAGTGGGGGCTTGGCATTCAGATGTATGTCGATCAAGCGCATGGAGAGCTGCCGCAAAAGGGCCCCGACGGGTCCGGGTTCAGCGGAAGCAGCAATTTTTTTGGCCCGTCGGGAGGCGTGAAGGGATACGACGACGAGAGCATCTGGTTTAACGCGATTCCACCTTTGGTCAATGGGAAGGGCTATTACGAAATGCTGTTGGCCGGCGGCGACCTGCCGCACGCCGACATGAAGAGCATTTTCAACTGCCCGCTGCAGCAGGCGCCGGGCAGTCTGGACCAGGCGGAAATCGTATCCGGCGACTATTTTCTGCTCAACGGCAAGGACTCGACGGGGACGTACAAGAGCCCCAGCGGATTGGCGAACCAAAATCAGTTCCCTTGGGCGGGAACGTACGTCTTCAATTCTAAACTGACCGACACGATCAATCCGGCCACCAATGAGCCGTCCCACTTCAAGATGTCGGCAATTAAATATGGAAGCGAGACGGTTGTGATGACGGAAAAGATCACCAGCTATGGGGAATACCTGGATCCGGTGGTTCAAAGCTATATCAATGGAACTTCGGGGCGAGCTTCAGGAACCGCCGCCAAGGCAGCATTTAACGGCAATCTTTCGTCCCAAGGATACCTCAGCAATATCGGCCAGGCCAAAGCGGATTGGCGTCGATTCACCACCCGGCATAACCACGGCGGCAATCTGCTCTTCGCCGACGGCCATGTCGCCGAGTTCGGCTGGCTCGAGGTGCAATTCCCCATCAGCTCATTGACGTCGGGCTATAACGGAAATATCTCCGATGCCAACCAACCGGGCTTCGTTCTCTGGAGCGCCATCGGGCCGGTTAATTAGCGACATCCAGGGAACCACATCTCGGACGTGAGGCCACCAGCGGCCCACGCTTCCAATCCCCCGCTCATTTGACACCGGGGCCAGGTCTTGGCCGGGAACGACCCGCCATTTTTATAAAATTGTTGGCAAAGATTTGTCAAGCGCGGTAGCATGGTGGGTTAGTTCCACGCTTTGCCTACACGTTAATAAATCTGGGGCCGTCAACGCACGCTTGGGAGGAAAAACCAGTGCATCAGGGAAGCAAGCACCGGAAGCGGTCTCCGCATCGACGGCGCCGACGAACGCCGGGGGATCCCCTCGACTTGATCGAGGGTTTGGAATCGCGTGTTTTGCTCAGCGGCGTGCATGACGCTGCTTTGCTTGCCGCGATCGATTCGGCGCTGACCAGTTCAAGCGGCTTGACCGCCTTCAATTCGGAGCTGAAAGGCTCCGCGGCGCTCGGCACCAATATCGCGGTGGTCGGCAGCGGGATGAGCGCTTACGATCCGGGCGCTGCATTGTCGCCGCTCCTCTCGCGCCTTGGAACCGCTCAATACCTCTCGATTTCCGCTTTGGTTACCGCTCTTCAAAGCGGAACCGGCGTCACCGTCCTCTCGACCAGCGACCTGGTGGACAACATCGAACTGAGCGTCCAGTTCACGACCACGACGAATGTGAGCGTTCCGCTCGACCCGATTTACGGCGTCACATTGCTGGACCCGAAGACGCTGACGATGCCGACTACGCTGACGGAGGATTTGTCGCTGGGGGCGTATTGGGATTCGTCGATCGCGCCCTCGGGGGCGGCGGTCTTCTACGTGAACGCCGACGCATCGAGCATCCAGGTTTCCAGCACGGTTTCGTCGATCGGGTCGGTGCCGCCTTTTGCTGTGCCCGGGGCCAGCGTGCCTGGGCAGCAGTTCACTGTCAGCGGCGCTGCAGCGGGGAACTACGTTCTATCGATCACCACCACCGTGCAGCCGACGAGCGTGGTGCTGGACGGGGCTGCGATTAAGGTGACGGGAGTCGTCGGCACCGGGACTTACCAATCGGGCCCCCTTACTCTGACTGCAGGAACGCACACGGTCGACGTTACGCCGGCGACGAACAGCACGATCGCCGCCACGGCGTTCGTCCCTCAATCGGGAGCCGAACTCGGGTTCCTGCAAACGAGCGGCGGAGTGACCTCGGTCAGCTTCTCTCCGACATTCAACATGGTCCTGAATGACCAGCCGCCAGTGGACGCGGCCGAGAGTGCGGGCCGGCTGACCTTGGCGCAACTGGCGAGCACACCACTGGCGACGCTCGTGAGCACGCAGGTCACGCAACCGGCTCCGGCGACGGTCACCGCCAGCCTTGCCACCACGGTGGCGCCCGGAGCGAATCCGATTGTCTTCACGTGGTCGAATGTGCTCGCGCCTTCGTCGGTGACGTCCACCTTGACGACTGACCCGACGCTGACCGAGATGAATGAACTGCAGGCGGTCAATCCCACGTCGCTGGCGCTGGGCTTGGACGAGGTCACGGCCGACCTCGACGCGGCGGCCACGACAACTTCGTTCTCTCCCTCCAACCCGTTCGATACCGAGCTGCCGCTGCTGGGAAAATCACTGGACGATCTGATCGATTTCACGGAGACCGCCGGAACGGGCGGCACGGGATCGATCTTTCAGACGGCCCTGACGGACTACACCGATCCGGTCCTGGTGGGGACAGGGAACGCCATCGACCCGTTTTCCAGCGATCAACAGCTTATCTATCTGATCGATGCGGCGGGCGCGCACAACTCGGTTACGGAAAGTGCCAGCGGCTCCCAACTCCTGTTCAACCTGAACATGAGCATCGGGTTTACTTCTCCCTCGACGCCCTTTGCCGGCATTGGCACGACCAGCCCGCAATTGAACCTGTCGATTCCCAGCCAGGTCGTGCCCCAGTTCACGACAACCGGAACGCTCAATCTGGATTTCACCTTTGGCGAGGACACCAGCACGGGGAATTTCTTCGTCAAGACAAGCACCACGCCCGCCGTCTCGGTGAGCTTGCTTGCCAGCGCCCCGATGAACACGCTGGATACGAACATGACGCCGGCAACGGTATTCCCGATCAATCTCGGCGGGCTCGCAATCGACGTGACCGGCGGCAGTCTACAGGTCTTGCCGCAGGCGACCATCACGCTCACCGATCCGCAGACCGACAACCCGCCCACACCGGGCATTATCACCGCCAACGAACTGATTTCCGGCACGCAGCCGGGCGGCACATCCATCCCGGTGCCCGCCACCGTGGCGATGAACGGCACGGCGTCGGCCAGCCTGCCGATTTCGGTGGATGGCGGTAACAACCTTGGAATTGCGCCCGCCACAATCAACGTTTCCTGGCCGAATGTTGCAGTGCCCGCCACGGATACCTTCAATTCCGCTTCGCTCGGTTCATACCTGGCTTGGAATAACGTCACTGCCGCCGATTTGTCGAACGGGGTGAGCGAGTTAAAGTCGGTGCTGAGCGATCTGCCATCCAGTGAGGCGCTGGGTCAGGTCACTGGACTCTTCGACACCAGTCTGGGCGGAGCGGCCAATCTGATCTCAAACCTGCAGCAGCCTCCGGCGGTTCCCAATTTCCAGACCCCGTCGCTTGCGGCGGGAACCTACGTGACGAATCCCAACAATGCGCTATGGGGTTTCTATGGCGGCCTCGCGGGGATCAGCACGTCCGGCGGAACATTTGCCCAAGGCACGTCCAATGCGCCGACTGGTCAAGTCGCCTTCATTCAGGCCGGTGCCCAGATCACCACCGGGATATCAAATTGGGACGCCGGCACGTACACGTTGACGGTCGCTGCCGCGCAGTCGGTCGGCGATGCGAGTCCCGAGACTTTCCAGGTGTTGATTAACAATACCGTGGTCGGCACGATCGATCCGGCGAATTCGACCTACGCAAACTATTCGTTGACTTTTGCAGTGCCCACGGGCGGCGAGAACAGCCTCACGTTCCAAGGCACCGGCACCGCCGAAAACACGGCTCTGATCGGCGCTCCTGCGATCATCACCGTCAGTGCCCAGCCGGCTTTTACCAGCATTCAAGCCCTCTATGCTTTTTTCGCAAGGGACCTGGGTGCTGCAGACGTGACGTTGACCGGATCGGCCACCAGCGCGGTGTTTGCTCTGGATATCCAGCAGTCCTACACCGGAAACCTTGCCTGGTCTGTGGAACACCCGGTTGAAAGCGAGGCGGATTTCGCGGCATCCGGGTCTGTGCCGGTGACCGCGACCTACACCGCCACTATTCCCCTGGGAATAACATTGTCGTCCACTCCGTCCACTGCCAATCCCGTCTATATCAGCGGCGGCACGGACTTTAGCGGATCGATCAACGTCAATCAGTCGAATTTGAGCGGCTCGGGAACGCTCGGCAATTTGGCGGTGACCTACGCCGGCGGCTCGATGACCGCATCGGACCCTTTCTCGCTGCCCCTGGGCACCAGCGGTCAGCAAATTCCAATTCAGACGCTGCTGGCTAATCCGCAATCCTATTTCGGAAAGTTGACGTTCACCGGCGGAGCCGCCCTGGCATTCCCCATCACCGGCGGATTACCCAGCCCGGGAACGAATCCAAAACTGACGTTCAACTGGTCTAATCTGGGACAGCCGTCGTCGCTGACCGGCACCTACGCCAACCTCGGCAACATCAGCTCAGCGACCACCTATAACGACCAGACGTTTCTCAATGGCATCAGCGCGCTGAATACCGATATCGGGACGTGGCAATCATTGCCGCAGATGACGATCTCGCTGCCGTGGATCGACAAGACTTTTGACCAGGTGATCCCCTACATCGGAGATTTCCAGTCGGTCTTCACGCAGATCCAAAAACTGAATCCGTCCAGCGCCTCGGCCCTCGATAATGACATAAAGAATACGCTGGCGCTTCCCTCCGGTGGCGCGATCACTGCGACATCCGCTGATGTCCCCGCGAGCAACGATTTCGAGTACACGCTCAGTTTCACGATCACCAACGAGGTGATGAACTTCCCGTTCGCGGCGGGCGCGGGTTTTGACAGCCTCTTCTCGATCAATGCCCAGGTACACGTTACGGCGAGCTTCTCCGGCAGCCTGACGTTTGGCTTTAATCCTGCGACCGGTTTTTACGTTGATGGTTATAGCGGGTCCGGCAACCCGCAGATGAGCATGACGGTGAATATCGGCGGAACGAACGGCCAGAACATTTCCGCCGAATCCGCGGGTAAGTTCGGAAACCTGCCGATGGGCGTCGGCACGGCAAGCAACCCCGCCGTCATCCTTTTAAACGCGACCAGCACGGTGAACCTGACGCCGCCGGGCGACAACGGTCTGATGACTTCCACAACGGACCTGCAGCAGGACGGTCCGAGTCTTGTACAGCCCGCAGTCAGCGGAACCGGTTCGATCACGCTGCCTTTCGGAATGCAGTTGGGCGCGACTTCCAGCGTCTATCAAGCCAATGCTGGGCCGGGCCTCATCTCCATTTTCTACGCCAATTGGGATCCCGCCTGGGCGCAGCCGTTGCAATTCTACAACCCGGCCACGGGCGCTTCGGACCCGGTCACGGTGAACTCGCAGGATCCGACGAATTCCACCAACGCGGCCGCCGGGTTCGGCGACTTTTATTTTGATACCGGTGAATTCATTACGGACATGATCGGCCCGTATCTTAAGGACATCGAGCAGTTTGATCCGGTTCCTCCGCAGTTGCTCTCAGCCCTGGCGTACAACATCCCGGTCATCAACATGACGCCGCTCGAGCTTCTGCAGAATTATCTCGGCGACAGCGGCTCTGGAGGCGGTGGCGGCGGCGGCAACGACCTGGGCGAGGGCGATGGCGTCGAAACGCTGATCCAGATTGCGAATCTTATCAGCGACATGCCGACGAGCACCCAGCAATTGGACCTGTCCCAATATTTGCCGGGCGCGCCGGTGACGGGCGACACCGGGCTGGTTGACGGCGGCCTTGACGACGATGCGTCCGGGTTCCAAGACACTCTGACCACGCTTGGCGACTACGGCATCACCATGCCGGTTCTGAGCAATCCGCATAGCGCCATCGCGCAAACTCTGTTGAACGTACCCACGACGCTCATTGAGTTTAAGCCGGGCAATAACGGTTACATCTCCTACACGGCCAGCTACAATACCGATCCGATCACCTTCCCCGTCTTTGATTTGGGAGTGCTGTCGGCCAACGCCACCTTCTCGGCCGGCATATCCGCCACTCTCTTCGGCAACATTGATATCGGCCTGACGACGCGCGGGTTGCTCGGCCAGGGAATCGGCTCGAGCGGCCAGGAGACCGGCACGCCGAATCTTCTGGATGGCTTCTTCATCGGCGATAACACGTTTGGCGGCGCCGGCACGCCGTATCAAATGGGCCTAACCTTCGAGGGACACGTTACCATCGGCGGTGAACTCGCACTTTTCGGGGCCATAAGCATCGCTTCGATCAGCGGCTCGCTCGGTCCCGAAGGGACGCTCGGCGTGGTCGTCAATGACCTGGCCTATACACAGACGCCGCAGGGCCCGATCCCCATCGGCATCGCCAACTATAATGGCGACCCGGCAGGCGACGGAAAAGCCTACCTCGACGAGCTTTCCTATATTGCGAGCAATTATGGTCCGCTTTGCGCGGTAATGCCTGTAGCATCCGTTGGCCTGGGGTTATCGATCAACGCGACGATCGGCGACCCGCCGCTCGGCTTTACTTTCAATGTATACAACCACGATTTCGTCATCGCTAATTGGAATGTTCCCTGCGTCCCCACGATCGCGACGCTTGCTTCGATCTCCGGTAATACGCTGACCATCAATCCCAACATTAACACTGAAGTGCTCAGTACCAGCAACGGCCCCAACAATATTAGTGCGGGCGTCTGGTACAACGACACGACCGGGCTGGCGCAGGGCATGGTCATCACGGAGTCCAACCAATCGCAGATCTTCAGCCAGGATCTGTACTTTAGCCAGCTCGCCGGCGTGACGACCCTGGACATCAACGGCACCCAGGGCGCCGACACGTTCAACATCGATCCACTGCTGACCGAGCCCAATTTCAGTTCCGCCAACCAACAATCCGGGTCCACCGTTCAGATCCAATATCTGAAGCTCAATACGCTCGCCGGAAATGACACCGCGGACCTGAGCAGCTTCACGACGCAGAATTCCAATCTGCTGGGCCTGACCATCATTGGTGGGACCGGCACGGATCACTTTGAGGGCAACTATTGCCCGGACCTAATCGAATTGGGCAGCGGCCAGAATTTCGCGTCCATCGGCACGGGCAACGGCGAGGTCATCGAGGCCGCGGGGGATGACGTCATCACCGGCGGCAATGGCAATGACACCGTTATGGGCGGCGACGGCGAAGCGTCCATCGCGCTCGGCGACGGCAACAATATCATTAATCAGGGCACCGGGCAGGAGCAGATCCGAGTCGGGAATGGCCAGAACCTGATCACCGCCAGCTCGGTGGTCTATAACTCCGGGATCAGCGCTAATGGCAGCGCGCTGACCAG
>Ga0182024_10017596_pt1 | contig 13396 bp, 15 predicted proteins | sample P32metaG_FD_120480 | JGI IMG/M metagenome (GOLD analysis project Ga0182024, IMG submission 120480) | Permafrost microbial communities from Stordalen Mire, Sweden - P3-2 metaG (Illumina Assembly) | ecosystem: Environmental > Terrestrial > Soil > Wetlands > Permafrost | place: Sweden: Stordalen...
AGACTGGCTTGTTCACCGACTTGCCGACCACATCCCAAAGAGACTGCTCTATTGCGCTGATGGCCGTCATGAGGACCGGGCCGCCTCTCCAGAAGAATCCGCTGTAGAGGAAGTTCGTGATCGAAGCGATTTCAATCTCCCTACCTATCAGGTGCGGCTTGTAGTCGAGTATCGCGGCCTCGATGGTCTTCTCGAAGTCCCCCATCGTGCCCTCTCCGTATCCGACAAGCCCGTCATCGGTCTCGGTCCGGACTATCACGAAATTGCGCCAGAGCGCATGTACGAAATGAACGCGGATGTCCTTGATCTTCACGCCTGCTTCACTCGGACCTTGCGGCGACGCGCCTCGTTATTTATGCATGAGTCGTTCTGTCCTCGGATCAGTCGGCCGTTGCGTCGCACGACGGCTTGCCTCATTCCCAGTCCGCGTGCCGCCGCGCTCGGTCGTCGCGGCGCGACTAGGTATTTGCGTCAAGAGATGCTACGATTGATGTGGTCACAGATTTTCCGCCCTCCAAGAAGAGGGCATCGTCGGAACTCGATTGGGTTGCCAGACCCGAGCTCCTTGAAGTGCAGGGTTCGAGAGCTATGAATCTCGAGCGGCCATAGTATGGATAGCCACGCCCGTTCAGGCTACGGTAATACCAGAGATAAGGGAAGACGTCGGTATCCCAGCTAAGCGTGAATCTCAGCCCCAGCGTCTTGTTCGCTATCGAGTATCTGCCTTCCTTCAAGCCGTCCAAGACTAGGGTACTATCTAGGCTCGTGTCCAGCGCGGGAATCGACCTCACGTCTCGCTCGACGCCGTCAGAATCGAGAAATCGCGGAAATGGCCACGTCCGCTTTTCCCTATCGTCCATCCTCGATATGTTCGTCGCGGACAGCTCGAGGGGCGCCGACCCGTCGGCAAAAGCGGTGGAAAAGGTGGGGTGGACCAGCCAGGAGAGGGGCAATCTCTCTTGCGACTCGTTCTCGACGGTCTCCGTGATCGTCAGCCTGTTGTCGGCATCTAGACTCATCAGCTTGTTGACAGTGAGTGGGTACTTGTTGAGTCCCACAAGAAAGCGGGCCGAGACCTTCTCGGATGATTGCTCCTCTATCCGGGACGACCACGTCAGGAGCGGTGTCTCGTCGTGGAGTCCGAAGCGCGCGCCCCTGAACTCGCAGGGCTCTCCAGCGTTCGGGAGGATGTCGCTCCACCCACCGCCGGTATAGTCCCGGAAGGTCGAGGAGTGGGGAGATACGTTGGGGAAGAGCCGAGGGCTGCGGGGCCCCCATGAGTTGCGAAACAGCACATTCAGATTCAGAGGCTTGTAGACAAGTTCCGATATATCCGTCCCCTTGCCGGGTAGCACGACGACCCTGAGCTCGTGGTTCTCCATCACGGTCGCCTCAATCCCGCGAAAGGTCCAGTCGTTCGATATCGAGCAGGACTTCAGTGGATGGCTCACCCTCGGGGAGTCACGGTCCACTCGGAAGGGAACGGGCGGCCAACGGCGACGGCATGCTCATGTGAAGACCAAAGGCTTGTCCGCGGCGACCGTGTTCACAGTGATTATCGAGTTCTCCTCGTTCTCCCTTCTCAGGATCAGTTTGAACTCGTCGTGCTCGAGGTATCCACTTACGTTGAAGGGGCTGTCGTGGCCTGGGATTATCATCACGGGTCTCATCTTCTTGATTCTTCTGATGCTGGACCTCGCCTCTGACGAGCTGTAGAATATGAGGTCGGGGAAGTTCCTGAGATACGCCCTGTAGTTCGGGATGGCATCGCCTGCTATCACGGTCGTCGAGCCGTCGTCGTTCTTCACAGAGACCGCCACGTGGCCAGGGGAATGTCCGGCCGTCAGAATCCCTGCCGCGTTCTTGGATATCTTCGCTCCTTCGCGGACGGTCTTCACGCCCATTGTTTTGAGGAGCTGCTTGAAGTATTTGGTATGGCCGTCCTTCACTCCCATCATATAGCCCATCCGGAGCTCATTCTCTCCCACCAGTATCTTGGACTTGCTGAACAAGTCCACGTTGATGCAATGGTCCCAGTGGATGTGCGTGAGCACGACCGTGTCGATGTCCCCCGGCGCGAGCTTCTTCTGCTTCATAGCCGCGAGTAGTTCCGTCCTTCCACCGAAGTGTCCGGTGTCGACGAGTACGTTCTCCCCATCGTCGCGAAGTAGAGTAACGGCGGCGACTCCCATGGTCCCAGCGTTACTCCTGATTCCCCTACCCGGCATGAGGCGCTCTATTTCCATGTGGTCGAACTCGACGATTGGATGGGCCTCGCCAAGATTTAAGCTGAATGGTCGGTCGCGCCGTCAGGCCCGGTCTACATCGAATTGGTAGTTACTTCGTCCGGGTCCGGTTTTCTGCTGATCGACCGTCCGCCGTCGATAATTATTGTGTTCCCGGTCATGAACGAATTCAAGTCCGAGGCGAGGAAGGCGAGCAAGTTAGCCACCTCGACCCTTCTGCCCATTCTCCCAAGGACAGTAGCGGCGCGCTCATCGAGCGAAGCCGGAGGTTCTTCGAGCCTGTTCTTCTCCCACGTGTAGATCGGTCCCGGCATCACGGCGGTCACGTTGATACCGTACCGGCCTAGGTCAACCGCCATGCTCTTGGCCATCGAAATCATCCCTCCCTTCACTACCGAGTATGCGAACGACGCGCTGAGCGGGAGCCAAGCCTGGACTGCACTTATCATGATTATCTTGCCGTGCGTCTTTCGTTCTATCATCTTCCTTGCGGCAAACCGCGAGAGGAGCATTGGCGCGGTGAGGCACAGCGCTGCCTCGAAGTCCCATGCCTCCATTGAGACGTCGAGAACGGTGTTCCTTTGATGATCTATGGCGTTGTTGATCAGGACGTCGATTGTATCCAGGTTCTTCTCGGACCACTCGCCGAACTTCATTAGCTGGTTCCTGTTCGTGAGGTCGATCCTCCTGAAGCTGATTCCCCCATCCTTCGAGCTCTTTTCTAGCCTCCTCCCTCGCTCCGCATCAATGTCAAGAGCCAGGACCTTCGCGCCGAGCGAATCGAACAGCAAGGAGGTTTTCTCCCCTATCCCCGACGCTGCCCCTGTGATGATGCACGTCTTGCCTTCTAGAGTCAGCATCGCGTAGAGATTCAGACGCCGCGGTAGATAAACAGAATCTAAGCCTCGTGAAACCTGAGCAGTTTCGACTTATCGGACGTGGGAATCGAGTCCAAGGGAAATATCCCCAGCCCCGGGGCGCCGACCTGTATCTCGTTCTTTTCAAGGGACCCTGCGAATGAGAACATTCCCTCGGGTATCTCGTTCGGCGGGGTCTCGATTATCGTCTCTTGCGCGATGGCGGTGGCGACCTGTGCGCTTGCCATAGTACCAACCCAGCCGTTGTGGGGCCTGTTGTGGAACGCTATCTGCGCGCCGTAGGTCTTGGCTAGATTGAGTATCTCTATCGCAGGCGTGACCCCCCCAATCTTCGCGACGTCCGGTTGATAGTAGGTCAAGGCATCCATCTCCATCAGTCTCTTGAACTCAAGGACACTGAAAGAATTCTCGCCCGCCGCGACGGGTCCAATACAGTTCAGTTTCTTCAGGGAATCGAAGTCGTCGGGAGGCCAGACTGGCTCCTCCACCCAAGCGAGCTCGTACCTTTCGACTCGTTTCATGAATTCCCTAGCTGCGCCGAGGCTGAAAGCGCAGTTTAGGTCGGCCGACAGTTCGAAACCATTCCCGTGCCGCTGACGGACCAGCCTGATAGTCTCGAGAGCGTCCTTCTTTGATTGGTGCAACTTGATTGAGCCATATCCCCTAGCCAGAAGCCATCCAACCACCTGTACGGCCTGTTCTGTGGTCCTGTAACGCGAGAGCGAGGCGTACCTTTTCACCCTATGCCTTCCGCTCCCGCCCAGAAGCCGGGCGAGCGAAAGATCAGACTTTTTGCCGGCGATATCCCAGAGAGCCATGTCTATCCCGGAGATGGCGCCCGTAGTGATTCCGTAGCCCCCCGAGAAAGTCATCCTCCTCATGGCGGTCCAGATATCGCTTATCTCCGATTCGTCCATTCCCACCACGTCATCTCTGAGGCGGTTGATCACCGCAGAGTACGGTTCCCGAGAGCTCCCTCCCGCCGGCAGGACCTCTCCCCACCCAACGACGCCATCGGCGACGACCTTGACGAACAACTGGCTGCTCCACTCCTCGATCCACTGCTGTTCCGGTTCCGTCTTTGTTAGCGGTATCGCCCCGTTAACGACCTGTATCTCCCGAATCATTCTTGACGTTCCACACGATGCTGATTATTTAACGGATTTCGGGGCTGAAAAAGCATAAATCGGAAAGGATCGCAAAATCCCTCCTTGCCCAAGCTCAGAATTGTTATCCCCACAGAAAACTTCGAGACGACAGCGACGATGCTCGATGCCGAGGCGCCAGTGACGTGCGATAGGATCAGGAAGATACTTCCGGTCGACGGCAAACTCCTCCACGGGATGATGTCGGGGAACGAGACTCTCATAGAGCTCGAAGGAGAGAAGAAAGTGAGGATAGAACCAGAGAACTGGGTGTACAACTTCGTCCCGGGGGACGTGCTCTACTGGCACAGTCTCTGGGGAGATGGAAGGTACCTTAAAGGGAGCCGAGAGAACGCAGAGATCGCTTTCGTCTACGGAAGGCACGTCAAGCTCAGGGACTTGGGACTCCGCGATACTGCCGCCAACCTCTTCGCTAGTATCGACTCGAGGCTTGACGAGTTCGCGGCCATCAGCAAGAAGATCCGTCTTGAAGGAGCTAAGCGGATAGTCATAGAGTCAGTACAGTGAGCCTGGTGGAAGGGAAAAGCTCCCGTCGAACTCGCTAAAGAAATAATAGCTGGTCCAGGCGGGACACTCTTTCAGTAAGCTTGTTCGAGAGGTTGTTCTCTCCCCTTCAGATTGGGAACCTGACCATCCCTAACAGAATCCAGGTCACACCCCACGAACTCCAGTACTTCGACGACGGTCTCGTATCTGATACCTTAGTGGACTACTATGAGGAGAGAGCACGAGGGGGGGCCGGGTTGCTCGAGGTCTCTCAGCTGGCGGTCAAGCCAGGAGGTGACTGGGAGCATGACAGTGCGAGGAGACACCCTATGCAGAGTACTCCGAGTATAGTCCCAGGTCTGAGACGCCTAGCCGACGCGGCGCATGCCCACGGTTCGAAGATATTCATGGAGGTGGCTGCGTGGCCCCGGGTCCTCGGCCCCGTCTCGAGCGTACCTTTGGAAACCGGTGTCACGCTGAACGAGCTAAGTCACGACGAAATCCGGGACATCCAACATTTCTACAGGATAGCGGCGGCTTATGTGAAGGAATCAGACTTCGACGGCGTAGACCTGCACGGAACCCACGGCGCGCTCATCGAACACTTCTATTCGCCCGCGATGAATCGCAGGACAGACCGGTACGGCGGGTCAATCGAAGGGAGGTTGACATTCCTCTTCGAGCTCATAGACATGTTGAGGTCGGACCTCGGGGACCGGATGGCGCTTGGGTTGAGGCTGTGCGCTGATGAAAGGCTGGAGTCAGGAGTGACGCCCGATTACGCAGCGAAGGTGGTCCAGCTCCTGGACGGGAAGCTCGACTTCATCAACGTTGATAGCGGGTCATCGGGACGCTTCGAGGCGTTGAATCAGTTCGCGCTACAGACCCAGCCGCTCTACGTAGAGCAGGCCTACGGCCTCTACATGTCGGAGCCGATAATGAAAGTCGCCAAGAAGACGAGGATTGGGATAGCAGGAAGGATCACAGACCCCGTGGTAGCTGAGAACATACTCGAGAGGGGAAGCGCTGACTACGTTGGCATGACCAGGGCCCTAATCGCCGATCCCGAACTCCCCAGGAAGGCAAAGGAGGGCAGGCTTGAGGACATCCGGCCCTGCATCGGCACGCTTCAGGACTGCTGGGGGAGGTCGGTAGCACACGAGTGGCCTATGCACTGCACGGTCAACCTCGCTGTCGGCTTCGAAAGGACCCGCGGCAGCCTAGGACTGAGAGAGGGGTCGGAGCGCGGGAGGAAGAGGAAGATCTTGATAGTGGGCGGCGGCGTCGCAGGTCTCGAGGCCGCCCGGGCGAGCTCGGAGAGAGGTAATGAGGTCGTGATCTACGAGAGGGAGGCCGACGTCGGAGGACAGGTGAACCTCGCCAAGCTTCTGCCGGGGAGGACGGACATCGGCGCGATCGTATCGTGGTACAAGGTCCAGCTGAGCAAGAACAGCGTGAGGGTCGAGACTAGGAAGGAGGTCAGGTCTGCGGCAGAGGCGCAGTATCTGGTCGAGGAAGAGAAGCCGGACACAGTAATCATTGCGTCTGGGTCGGCACCCATAAGGACTGGCATACAGATGATAACTTTCCGCGAGGTCGTGGGATGGGAGGGACCGAGCGTCAAGACCATCGACCAGGTGCTTGGTGGCGAGAAAATCTCGGGGAACGTGCTGGTCGCTGATAGCACGAAATACATCATGGGACCAGGTGTCGCGGAGTACCTTTCCAGGAGCGGAGCCCGGGTGACTCTAGTCACCCCGCATCTGCACCTTTCACCGGACCTCTCATTCTTCAATCAGTCAATCCACGTCTTCAAGAGGCTCCGCGCGAGCAATGTGGAGATACTCCCGTTGACCTGGGTGAAGAGGATAGAACCGGAGGGGGCTATACTCTACGAGATTCCCACCGGAAGGGAGTGGAAGATGGAGGCCAACGCGGTCGTCCTGAACACGGGTCGCGAGCGCGCCGGCGATCTCTGGTCTTACTTCAATGGGCTCGTAACCGATACAAGAGAGATAGGAGACTGCAGGGTGGCGGGCGGGACGATACGCGATGCTATAGTCGGAGGCTACGAAGCCGGCAGCTCGGTCTGAGTCAATCAGGGTTTCATCTTCGCGACCGCTTCTATTTCGACGAGCATCTCTTCCTTGGGCAATACAGCCTGCAATGTAGTACGGGCGGGGAGGGCGTCGCCATCAAAGAAGCCATCATATGCCTCATTGAAGGCCTGAAAATCCTTGATGTCACGAAGATAGGCGTTGACCTTCACCACATCCGAGAAATCCAGCCCGAGCGAGTTCAAAACGGTGAGAATGTTTCGCATGGTCTGTTCTGTCTGTTCTCTTATCCGTCCGCTCACGAACTTTCCCGTGCTTGCGTCCTTCGGGCCCTGCCCAGATACGAATGCAAAACCTCCCGCTACGACCGCGTGTGAGTATGGCCCTATGGGCCTCGAAAGGTCCTTCTCGACCACAATTCTCCGGATGCGTTCATTTTGAGCCATACTGAGGGCATGCGCTTTGACAGTCTTAATCCTATCATCAGGGCATCAGACCAAAGGGGAGGTACACCGAGGGTCCTTCCCTCAAAGCAGCGGCTTTACGCAACGTTCGCGCAGATGAATCACCTTCAGCCGCACGAGTCCTTTGAAGGCAAAACTACACGCAGTCAAGCTGAGATGTACAATTTCGTCGGGCTAAACTCGAAGTGGCCAAGTACCTCGTTTGAGGCCATTCTCCCTGATGCTATGCTAAGCAGCAGGTCGTGTAGCCGTCTTCCAGCCTCCTTCAGATCATACTCGGACCTGAGCAGGCCAGTGATATCGAGGTCGATGTGCTCTGACATCGTACTCACTGTCTTTGGGTTTGCTGAGACCTTTATCACCGGGACGATCGGGTTTCCGATGATGTTCCCCTGTCCCGTTGTGAAGATGTGGACGACCGCACCAGCTGCGGCGAAGAGTGTCACGCACTCAGCTGCCGCGGAAGAAGTGTTCATGTAGTTCAGCCCCTTCTTGCGGGGCTCCTCCGCATACTCGAGTACGTCAACGATTTTCTTCGTGCCTGCCTTCTGGATGTTTCCCAGCGCTTTTTCTTCAATCGTCGAAAGCCCACCCCTTATGTTTCCTTGGGTGGGCTGGGAACCGAACAGGTCTGCCCCCTGTCTCGTAACCTCCTTGGTATAATCGTCGAAGATCTTGAGGAACTTTCGCTTCAGCTCCGGAGTGGCCATTTTTGCCGCTATTTGCTGCTCCGCTCCCGTCAGTTCGGATGTCTCACCGAACAGCAGCGTTGCGCCCTCCTCGCCGAGCATGTCGTAGGTGACGCCCACGGTGGGATTTGAGGCGAGCCCCGACGTCGTGTCGGACTCTCCGCACTTGGTGCTGACCAGAAGCTCTGAGATGTCGAACGGCTTCCTCTTCTTCTCAGACGCGTCGACCACCATCTTCTTTGCGGCCCTGGAGGCTTTCTCTATGGTCTTCAGGTCGCCATTCTCTTCTATAGAAAAGGCCTCGACATTCTTCCCAGTCTTCGCGATGTCGTCAGCGACCTTCTGCGTCCAATTCGGCTCAATCCCAATCACCACGGCGCTCGCCACGTTCGGATTTCTTCCGAAGCCAGAGAGGGTCTTGAACATCAGCTCAAGGTCGGGGCCGAACTGCAATCGTCCGTACGGATGAGGGATGGCCCTGGTGCCCTGTATGAGCTTCTCCACTCCGAGGACCGCGGAATTGGACAGGTCGTCGAGCGGAATGATCAAGACGTGATTCCTCACGCCCACCCGCCCATTCTCGCGCTCGTATCCTAGGAACTTGGCCATCATGACCATCTCAACGTCTTCAGGTTGTGAATATGAACGTGGTCGCCGGCCCTTATCTTCTTTGTCGCCTCACCGATGACTTCTCCGTATTCCACTATATGCTCTCCCTTCTTGATGTCCCTGACCGAAATCTTGTGTCCAAGAGGGATGTTACTTCTGCTCTTAACCTGCATTGTCTTTTCGGAATCCATGTAGACTCCAGTCACGCTCTTTCCGTCTGGAATATCCTCCACAGCGACTCCGACATAATCATTGGCCGCATGTATCCAGAACTGACACTTCACAATTTGATGCGGCCCCCATCGTTGATTTAAGTTTTAGTTTTGAAGATGAAGGAAAGGCAGAATTTGTCGTGAATTCTGCCTTTGATCATAATTTTGGGAGTGGGCTGACCGCGTATTCCGAAAAACAGAAAGTCTCGCCACCTAGTTCGCGAAAGAGAGAAGACTGTCCCGAGGAGGAACTCAAGATTGGGTTCTAAGTTGGATGGAGGTAATCTTACACCGCACGCACGGAAGAGCTTAACTTACTCGCCGGAGGACGGACACGACATATCATTTGATAGGAATATACGAGTACCTCCTCCTGATGCTGCTCGTCTCCATAGTAGCCGGGCTGATCGGCTCCCTGGTGGGTGTGGGCGGAGGCATACTCGTCGTCCCTGCCCTGACACTGCTCTTCGGAGTCCCGATCGAGTACGCCATCGGCGCTAGCATCGTCTCGGTTATCGCCACGTCGAGTGGCTCTGCTTCCGCCTATGTGCGGGACAAGATAACCAACCTGAGGATAGGGATGTTCCTCGAGATTGGGACGGCTACTGGGGCGGTCCTGGGGGCAACCTCGACGATCTTCCTCGTAAGGAGCGGACTTTCCTGGTTCGTCTTTGTGACCTTCGGTCTGGTCCTGATCTTCTCCGCGTATACGTCAATTCTCAGAATTAGGAAGGAGAGGAGAGAGGAGCAGGGCATGGTCAATCAGAAGCCGAACGCGATAGCGACTCGGCTTAAGCTCAGCGGCGAGTACTACGATCAAGTGCTCAAGACGAAGATGTCCTATATCGCCGACTCGGTCCCGGCGGGCTTCTCCGTGATGGTCTTCGCAGGAATCATGGCAGGCCTGCTCGGCATAGGCGGTGGCGTTCTGAAGGTTCTCGGTATGGACACGTTCATGAAACTCCCATTCAAGGTCTCGACCACCACGAGCAACTTCATGATTGGCGTCACCGCTGCGGCAAGCACGGCGATATTCTACATCGGTGGATACGTTAATCCAGTCCTCGCCGCGCCCGTGGCGATGGGAGTGGTCCTCGGTTCCTTCGTAGGCACCAAGGTCCTTGTACGGTCCAAGCCCGCATCTCTCAGGTGGATGTTCGTCGCCGTGCTGATCGTGATAGGGTTCGAGATGATCTATCAGGGGTTGCTCTGATGAAAGAGAATAAAGAGCTCGACTTGAACACCATAATAAGCGACGTACTCAAGTACGGCGTGATTCTCAGCACCACGCTCATTACTATCGGGATACTGCTCATCCTGCCCGAACCACCTTCGGGATTTCCAAAGACGGTCCAGCAGCTTACAAGCTCCAACTACGGAAAGCCAACTCTGAATATCGCGGAGCTCTTCGGCAAGGTCGCGGTAGGCAATCCTCTCTTCATCATCCAGCTCGGTCTCCTCGTGCTGCTTGCAACGCCAGTAGCCAGGGTGGCCGCGTCTGTGATTCTCTTCGCGGCGCAGAAGGATAGACTGTACGTCGCGATAACCCTGCTCGTGCTGACCACACTTCTGGTGAGCATCTTCGTGATCGGCCCCCTCGAGGCATAGTTTGTCGTGAGTTCAGGAAAGGAGATGAGCACCGCTCTCTCTGCGGCCCTCCTAATCCTAATCATCAGCGCCTGCCTCAGAGCCGTCGACAACATGATTTCCACGACGGTCCCTCTTCTTGGAACCTATGTCTTTGGGCTGGGGACGATATATGGAGGGATATTCTCATCAATTTACGGCGGATCGGCCTTGTTCTCCAACTGGGTCATCAACCCTCGCCTGACTGGTACCGTGAGAAGGAGAGTCTTCATCGGTTGCGCCGGCATCCCGGTCGCCGCAGCGTTCCTCCTCCCCTCAGCTACCGCGGTGACAACGCTCCTCCTCGGGGTCGCGGCGGGGCTCGCAATAGGCATCCTGTACACGAACCTTGCCGCTTCGGCAGCGGGATACGCCAAGCTATACCATAACGAGCGACTGATTTCGATATACGCCCTCGGTTTCAGCATAAGCCTCATCCTAGGCCCTCTGCTGGAAAGCTATCTCCTGGCGATCAGCTATACTGCGGTCTTCCTGGTCTTCGGTTGCATCGCTATCGCGGCATTTGTGCTATCGTTCCGCATGAGGCTCTCGAACATCGCGAGGATGACCTCCTCGAGGATGAGCCCCCTGGCCAAGAGAGGCCTCCTCGAGGGAATACTGACAGGTGCGATATTCTTTGTCCCCTTCGGCGCGCTCAGCGTCTTCCTCCCGATATACGCGAAGAGCACATTCGACATCAGCACCACGCTGGCCTACTCATCCTACATCCCCCTATACACGGTCTCCCTGTTGGTGCGGCTCCTGATGGTGGCCAGGCCGCTGAGGAGGATAGATTACTCAATCATAATCTCGATGATAATCACGGTTGGCGGGCTCGTCGGGATGTTCTTGGCGCCGAGCTTTGCCCTATTCTTGGTGGTCATCGGTCTCTTCGGGATACCTCACGGCATCACGTTCACGCTCTCGCTCATCCTAGTCTCCCGGACGTCAAGCGATGAGGAGAGGAACACGACAAACTCTAGGCTGTCGGCCTTCTACAGCACCACCAACATAATGGTTCCAATCGCAATCAGCTCAATAGCGGAGCTGATAGGAATACGCGAGGCCTTCCTTCTCCTGCTCATGCCTGTAGTCTTAGCATGTTTCTTCCTGTTCAGGTCGTTCCAGCAGAAGGAGAGGCCGTCGTACTTGGCGAACTATTCATGGAGCTCGCAGGGTGAGGCTGACCGTCAGCCAGATCACGACGAATAATCGTGTGCCGACAAGGCGCCACCTCCCACCAAGATGAACATCCGGCCCTTCCTACCCAGAATGCCTCTTCCCCCCGGAAGCGTATCCCGATTATCATGGTGGTCAAGAGCAGGGTCGCGGAGCCGATGCCGAGGAACTCGACCGTCGCTCGCCATCGGACCAATATCGACAATGGCAGATGGAACGCGGAGGGCATATCAGCATCCTGCTGAAGGATACCGCGCAGCGCGAATCAGGAGAAGTAAGTCTTGCTCTCCAATTCGAAGGACTCCTTCGAGTCGGAGGCGTGGATCGCGTTGTCCAGCAGGCCCGTGGCGAAGTCGCCCCTTATCGTGCCGGGCGCCGCTTCCCAGCTCCTCGTGGTGCCGATCATCTTCCTGACCACAGCGATGGCGTCCCTGCCTTCCAGGACCACGCCGACGCTCGGGCCACCGCTGATGAAGGCCACCAGGTCGCCGAAGAACGGCTTGTCCTTGTGGACGGAATAGAACTGCTCGGCCTTGGCGCGCGACACGGTCTGCATGCGTATGTCGACGGGCTTGAGGCCGCGCTTCTCGAAGCGCCCGATGATGTCGCCGACGAAGCCCTTGGCGGTCGCGTCAGGCTTGACGACTATGAGAGTCCTTTCGACCGCAGGGAGGGACATTACTTACTTGGGACTCCGCGCCCACTTGTACTTGCGCGGGTCACGCCCGAGCTTGTTGTCGTTCAGCTTGCACTTGTTGGAGCAGTAGCTCTTCGTCGAGCCGTCGTTGAGCACCAGCATTATGCCGATGCCGAGATGGACTTCTTTACCGCAGAATGCGCACTTCTTAGGACTATACAACTCAAGATATCACTCTTGGAAATTCTTTGCAAGCCACATCTAATCGGCATATAAACGGAACGCTCGGCCGCCGGCTGCAGGTCCATTCCTCCCAGAGGGAAAATCCAGGGGCGCTTAATAATGGAAGGCGCCTCGCTATGTATGGAGACGGAGAAAGAGCGGCTGGTGGCATACGTCCTCGAGCATGGAGACAACATTGAGTTCACTAGGCACTTCTGGAATGGATGCGAACCACTGGAGGCAGACGTAATCCAGTATCACAAGTTCACTCAAGCTCTTCAAATGACTCATTCTGGTGAAGACCCAGACTCCATTTCTTTGGACCTTGAAACGTCTGTCACCACGGCGCGGAACTGGCGAGCCTTGTCGAAAATGCCGAAACTCAGTCACTTCCTGAAAGCATTTCTGAATCTCGGGGCACCGACAAATGGCCGAGTCTGGCTCACCCTAGAGCAATCTCATGGATATGCCGTCCCCGTCGGTCAATTCATTCAGGTTCCGACGACGATACAAACCTGGGAAGACGTGGATCTAGTGCTGTCGCAGATAAAACCAATGCGTGACGAAACAACGAAATTCACGAAACCCCACCTATTCGGTTTTCTTCTCGGGATAATCATTGGCGATGCGCACAAGCCCAAACAGGGCACGGGCACAGACATCTCAATCTGGTATTGAGCAAGAAATACGAAACGAATCTGAAAATTGGAGAGTTCACGTGTTCTTGCGCTAATCAATTGGGCCTCAGGATGAAGAGGGCGGAAGACAAGCCAAGACCACGTAACAAGCCGCATGGTTTCTTTCAGTGGACCTCCCAATCTTCGCCACTCATAGACTGGATATTTCGCGTTGGCATTGGCCTTGCTGACGGCCAACACACGACCTACGATATCGTCAATCTGGACTGGGTATTTGACGCCCCACG
>Ga0182024_10017597_pt1 | contig 13394 bp, 12 predicted proteins | sample P32metaG_FD_120480 | JGI IMG/M metagenome (GOLD analysis project Ga0182024, IMG submission 120480) | Permafrost microbial communities from Stordalen Mire, Sweden - P3-2 metaG (Illumina Assembly) | ecosystem: Environmental > Terrestrial > Soil > Wetlands > Permafrost | place: Sweden: Stordalen...
GACAGGCCGGGGAGTGAGGGAAATTTGGCAAGCGATTTCGAAAATCAAGACATGACTTCTTCCGGGAATGGCGACGTGGAAGCTCCAAAGGTGGAGACGGCTAAGCCTGAAGCAGCCAAGCCCGAAGGCACTAAGAACGACGTGGTGAAAGAAGCTCCGCCGAAACGGGCCAGGGCGGAGAAGCATCATGCCGAGCCCAAGAATTCAACGGAGGCAAAAGCTCCCGCGGTGGAATCTGCTGCCGTGGCGACGGAAACGAAACCTCCCGCACCTGCGCCGACTCCGGCGCCCGAAGTGAAGACTCCCGAGGTTAAACAGCCGGAGGCTAACGGAGAGGCCGCACAGGCCGATGAGCCGCAACAGCTAGGCCAACAACCTGGCGCTCAACAACCTCCTGGTCAACAATCTCCTGGTCAACAGCCTGGTCAACAACAGCCGCAACAGGGTTCGCCACAGCCGGCGGGACGCATGTTCGATAACCGCCGCCGCGCGGCCGGCAATCAGGGACCCAAAAACGGCAGCGCGCTGGACCTGGTGGAGCTCAAGGATATGAGCATCCAGAATCTCAACACCATTGCCAAGGATTTGGGCGTGCAGGGATTCGCGGGGCTCCGCAAACAGGAACTGATCTTCAAAATTCTGCAGGTCCAGGCGGAAAAAAGCGGGCTGATTTTCTCCGAAGGCGTGCTCGAATGCCTGCCCGATGGCTTCGGATTTCTGCGCGCGCCGGAATATAACTACCTGCCAGGCCCGGACGACGTATACGTTTCGCCGTCGCAGATTCGCCGCTTCGATCTTCGCACCGGCGATACGGTCAGCGGGCAGATCCGGCCTCCCAAGGAAGGCGAGCGGTATTTCGCGCTGATCAAGGTAGACGCGATCAACTTCGAACCGCCGGAGGAAGCGCGCAACAAGATTTTCTTCGACAACCTGACGCCGCTTTATCCGCAGGCGCGGCTGAAGATGGAGACGGTGCGCGACAACTACTCCGGGCGCGTGATGGATCTGCTGACGCCCATTGGAAAGGGGCAACGCGGACTGATCGTCGCGGCGCCCCGCACCGGCAAAACGATGCTGCTGCAGGCGGTGGCGAACTCGATCACCACCAATCATCCCGAGGTTTCGCTCATCGTCCTGCTGATTGACGAGCGCCCGGAAGAAGTCACGGACATGCAGCGATCGGTGAAAGGCGAGGTGATCTCCTCGACTTTCGATGAACCGGCGTCGCGCCACGTGCAGGTGGCCGAGATGGTGATCGAAAAAGCGAAGCGCCTGGTGGAGCATAAGAAGGACGTCGTGATTCTGCTCGATTCCATCACGCGCCTGGCGCGCGCCTACAATACGGTGGTTCCTCCGTCGGGCAAAGTGCTCTCGGGCGGCGTGGATTCGAACGCATTGCAGCGTCCGAAGCGGTTCTTCGGCGCGGCACGCAATATTGAAGAGGGCGGTTCGCTCACCATTGTCGCCTCGGCGCTGGTCGACACAGGCAGCCGCATGGACGACGTGATTTTCGAAGAATTCAAGGGCACGGGCAACATGGAAATCCATTTGGACCGGAAGCTGATGGACAAGCGCGTTTTTCCGGCCATCGACATTTCCAAGTCTGGTACGCGAAAAGAAGAATTATTGCTGCCGAAGGACGAACTGAACCGGGTATGGGTGCTGCGAAAAGTCCTCAACAACCTTTCGCCGGTCGAAAGCATGGAACTGCTGATCGATAAGCTGTCGAAAACGCGCTCGAACGGCGAATTCCTGGCCGCGATGAGCGGTTAGTAACAAATAAAAATCAACACTTTCCGTAGGTCGCGGCGTCTATAGCTGTTATGACGCCACGGCTGAAGCTGGTCATAACTCTGCTCGTATGCGTATCGATTGGCCGAGGGGCCGACGATTACCCGTTTTTTCCCCAGCCCAGCTATTTCAAGAAATACCTCGCCAGTCCGGTGACCGGCTTCGAATTGGGGCCGCCGGTGCTGCTCGACAATTACGTGGTCGATTCGAAGCTCGAATTGTCGGTGAAGGCGTTTCTGAATCTGGTGATGGCGAATAATCCCAACGTCAGCATCCAAAGGCTCAGCGTGGCGATCTCGAACGATGCCATCACCAGGGCGTTCGGCATCTTCGATCCACTGGCGACGGCCAGTTTCTCGACGACGCGCACGGTTACGGGCAGCACCTCCGCGGTCAATGGAGCGGCTACGCTCGATTCGCTTTCGCAGCCTCTGAATCTGGGCGTTACGCAGCTGATCCCTACCGGCGCCACTTACAGCGTGGGTTATTCCGACATCAAATCGTCGACCAATAGCGCGTTCGCAACGATCAATCCGGCCTACACTTCGGGACTGATTGCCAGTTTTTCGCAGCCTCTGCTGCGCGGGCGGGGATCGTTCATCACCAAGCTTCCGATCACCATCGCGCGCAGCCGGCTGAAGGCCGCTCAGTACACCTTTGAGGATCAGTTGATCCAGATCGTGCTGGCGGCGGAGCAGCAGTATTGGACGGTGGTGGGGGCGCGTGAAAATGTCCGTGTCGCGGAGGAGGGGTTGAGACTGGCCGACACGGCGCTGAAGCGCGCGAGAAGGGAACTGGAATTGGGCGCGTCGTCGCCGCTGGATATTTTTCAGCCGGAGCAGAGCTACGCAATCGCGCAGTTGGCTCTGACCCAGGCGCGCTACGGACTGGAGCAAAACGAGAATGCTTTGCGGATGCAGATGGGCGCGGACCTGGATCCGAAATATCGTAGCATGCCGATTGTATTGACGGAGCCGGTGACGCCTCCACCGGCCTCGGCGATGGATAAGGAGAAGCTGGTGGAGCAGGCCTTCCGGAACAGGCAGGATTTGAAGTCGACGCGGCAGTCGTTCGAAGTCGACGATCTGTCGATTCGCCAGGCGAACGATAATCTGCGGCCGAATCTCTCGCTCACCGGGGTCTATGGATCGTCGGGAACGGGCGGTCCGCAGTATGTTTTGCAAAATGTCTTCAGCGGGTCGGCGGGGGTGGCCACCGTGATTCCAGGCGGCGTGACGGACGCGCTGGCGCAGTTGTTCGGATTCGGGCTGCCGACTTACGGATTCGGATTGACGCTTACCTTGCCGATAAAGAATCGCGTGGCAGCCGCGAACCTAGCGGACGCGGCGGTCAACAAGAAGCTCGATGCCTTTCGATTGCGGTCGGCGGAGCAGGGCGTACGCTTGCAGGTGCTGAATGCGATCACCAATCTGGACAATAGCCGCGCGGGGGTCGACTTAGCGAAGACGGCTCGCGACCTGGCGCAGAAGCGTGTCGACGCGGAGCAAAAGAAGTACGAGCTTGGCATCGACACGATCTTTTTCCTGTTAACGGCGGAGACGGATTTGACCACGGCGGAATCGCAGCTGGTGAATCAGACCATCAACTACCGGCTCAGCGAGCTCGCGCTGTTGAGGGCGTTGGGGACGCTGCTGGAGGAGAGGGGCATCGCGGTACAGTAAGAAAAGCGGCCAGGGGCCAGGGGCCAGGGGCCAGTAGCGAACGTGGTTTCTTCGTGCTGGCGCCTGGCCGCTGGCCGCTGGCGCCTTCTTTCATGGGCCGCATTCGCATCCTTTCCGACAACGTTGCTAATAAAATCGCCGCGGGTGAAGTGGTGGAGCGTCCGGCGAGCGTGGTGAAGGAGCTGCTCGAAAATTCGCTCGATGCCGGGGCGACGGAGTTCCGGCTGGATGTCGAAGCGGGCGGGCGGAGACTCATCCGGTTGGCCGACGACGGCACGGGAATGATGCATGACGACGCGTTGCTGGCGTTTGAGCGTCACGCGACCAGCAAGCTTTCCGACGTAAAGGATCTGCTGTCGATCTCGACGCTGGGGTTTCGCGGAGAAGCGCTGCCGTCGATTGCGTCCGTATCGCGCCTGCTGCTCGAAACCAAGGCGCGCGAGGAGCGCGTGGGCACGGTCGTCGAAATCGCCGGCGGAAAGATGCTTCGCGTGGAGGAGATTGCGAATCCGGCCGGCACGACGATCACGGTGCGCGATCTTTTTTTCAACGTGCCCGCGCGCAAGAAATTCTTGCGGTCCGAACAAACCGAGATCGCGCACATCGCGTCGCTGGTGACGCATTACAGCCTGGCGCATCCTTCAAAAAGTTTCACGTTGCGCCACAATAACACGGAGCTGCTGAGCGTAACTCCGGTGGCTACGCTGCGGGAGCGCATATTTCAGGTATTCGGCACCCAGGTGCTGGAGGACCTGTTCGATCTGGGCGATCACGCGCGCGATTTGAAGGTGCCGGTGGAAGAAGACGAGCCCATTTCGAGGCACTTCCGGTTGCGGGGATTCGTCAGTTCGCCGGGAGTGCAGAAGATGAATCGAAATTCGATTTATCTTTTCGTGAACGGCCGGCTGATCCGGGACCGTCTGCTGCTGCACGCGATTTCGGCGGCATATTTCAACCTGATGCCTCCGGCGTGTTATCCCTTCGCGCTGCTGTTCCTCGATTGCGATGCCGAAGAGGTTGACGTTAACGTGCACCCTTCGAAAACGGAGGCGCGTTTCCGCCACGGATCCCTGGTACACGACTTCGTGCGCGACACCATTCGGGAGCGCCTGATGGTGGAGCGGCCGGCGTCCAGGATTCCGGCGCCGAGTCCTCCCCAGCCTGGAGCGGCGCTGCCTTATTCCGAATTCACGCAACGGGTCGAGAATATGAGCTTCGATTCGGTCTTGTCTGAGATGACGCCGGAGATGACGCGCACAGGATTTCAGGGGATGCCGTTGGGAGATCCGGCCGCGCTGCCGGAGTTCACGCTCCACCGTCCGCCATCGCCGCTTCCGCGCTTTGATTTTTCCGACGCGCCCAGGCCGCCGGCGGCAGCCGTACCCGATACGCACGGGCCTCTCTTTAACGGCGCGGTTCTGCCGGAGCTGCAGAGTCTCGAATCGCTGACGGATCTGCGTCCGCTAGGGCAAATTCATGATAGCTTCATCATCGCCGCGGGACGCGATGGGTTATGGATCGTGGATCAACATGTCGCGCACGAGAGAATTTTGTTCGAGCAGGTCCTGGCGGCGCGCGAAAAGGGGCAGGCCGAGACGCAGAGACTCCTGGTGCCTCTGGTCATCGGACTGAGCGCGGCGCAGCAGATTGAATATGCGCGGATCGCGGAGGAGCTGGACGGCCTGGGATTTGAGACGGAACCGTTTGGGAATCGCACCATCGCCGTGAAGTCGGCCCCGGCGGGAATCGGCGCGGCGGACGTCGAGCGGGTGCTTTTTGAAATTCTCGAAATCGCGGAGAGCGAGCTGCGAAAAGCGTCTCTCGACGATCTGCGGAGATCCATGGCGGCTTCAATCGCTTGCCGCGCGGCGATCAAGATCAATATGCGTCTGGAACCGGAGAAAATCGACTGGCTGCTGCGAGCGCTGGCGGCGACTTCATGCCCGATGAGCTGTCCGCACGGCCGGCCGATCGCGCTGCGCTATTCTACTCGCGATATCCTGAAAGCCTTTCATCGGATCTGAAAATGGAAAAATATCTTCTCGTAATGGCCGGCGCGGCGGTTGGAGGTTTAGGACGCTATCTCCTCTTCGAGTTATTCAGGGCGCGATTTCCAGACCGGTCCTGGTACGGGACCGTGATTGTGAACATCACGGGATGTTTTCTGATCGGCGCGGTGATGACGATACTCATCGATCGGAACGCAAATCCCAACTGGAGACTGCTGCTGGTAGTGGGCGCCCTGGGCGGGTACACCACTTTCTCGAGCTTCACCTACGAAACCTACATGCTGGTGAAGGATGGCGACTTCGGTAAAGGGTTCGCGAACGTTGCGGTCAGCGTGCTGGCCGGGTATATCGCGCTGTGGTGTGGAGCGCTGCTGGCTCGGCGATAGTTACGCAGTCGTGATCGCCATCAACGAATCGTTGGGATAAAAGTGATCCACCGTCTCCGGCGTGATCAGGTGGTGTTTGATGAAGACGGCCGGAGGGACCGCCCGGCGGCTCAGCAGATCGACGGCGACGCGCACCAGTTCCTTGCCGTAGCGCTCCGGAAAATAGCCGACCGATCCGATCATCCGCGTGGAGGGCTCGCGCAGCTCGGCGCGCGCTTCGGGCGACGCGTTCTGCCCCATGACGGCGCACTGATCGGCGCGCCCCAGTTCCTGAAACGCCCGCATACCGCCGAGCGCACTCGCATCATTGATGGCACCGAGCAGCACGCGCGACGGCCGCCGGGAACGCAGGTATTTTCGGACCATCTCCAGGCTGGGACCGTATTGGCCATCGCCATCGATATAAGTGACGGGGCAGAAATCGAGCGCGGGTAGGGTCTCTTTCATACCGACCAGCATTCCAGTGAGCCGCATGCGAGGGAGACTTCCCGCGCGAGGAAGTTCCAGCAGGATAATTTCGTCGACGGTACCCAGCCAGTGCTGCTTCGCCCAGCGGCCCAGATATCGTCCGCCGATCAGGCCGGCGCCGTAGTTGTTAGCTCCGAAATAAGTCGCGCCCGGATGCGGGATGTCGATGGCGATGAGAGGGATATTGGCCTCGCGGAATTTGGCGGCGATGATCGGCGCGATGGCTTCATCGGTTTGAAATTCGATCATTAGGTCGACTTTTTCGCGGATCAGCAACTCGGCGTTGCGCTGCGCGGTTTGGGCATTGTAGCGATTATCGACCGAGATAATCTCGATTCCTTCCGCAGCCGCGGCGCTGCGCAGGCCTTCGGAAACGTCTTTCGAAAAATGATAATCGGTGCCCTGCGCCGCATATCCCAGCCGATAGCGCTTCTGCTTCAAGGGGCGGACGCAGGATTGATATTGGTTCTCGCCGGTTTTTTCGACCATGCCGCACTTTTCGAGCGTGTAGAGAAGGCGGAACACCATGCCTTTGTTCAACCCGGAGCGCAGGGCGATATCGCGCAGACGAAGCGTTTCACCGGAAAATTGAAACACGCTCAACACCTGGGAGGCGTGCATCAGGCTTTTGACGAGGTAGGGGTCGCGAGTACTGATCGTGGTGCTCATAACCATCGAGAACGATATCACATTGTTACGGAGAACGAAACCGCGGGGGCCAAAGGAGCGTGATTGCGTAAGGCGCGCCCGGCACCGGGTTTCGTACCGCGGAACGGTCGGCGAGAAGACGGCAAGGAGTTTGTGTTTTGTTAAAAAGTCAGTCCATTTGTTATTCCAGAAGTTTTATTTACAATCGCTTACAAGCGAAATCATGTGCATAGAAATTATTGATTTGATCCTTCCACACAAATACCGTATGCTCGGATTGTAGGGAAATCAAGCCAGTTAAATCAGTCGTCCTCGAAGACGTCTTGCTTCCTCGCAGAGTATCTGGCTTATGCGCAATGCATAAGCGCGAGGAAAATGCGTCGCTAATATCTGCAGTTGCCGCGTTGCCGGAGCGCAGAGGATTAGTTTGTAAACACATCAAAAAGGAACCTTAAATTAACATGAAACTCTTCAAAACCACATTACTTTTCGGCGGTCTGCTCGCACTTGCGACGTCTTTGAGCGCCGGAACCGACTTGATCAACGTCAACGTCCCTTTCGAATTTGTGGCGGGTAGCACCATCATGCCCGCCGGCAGTTATACGATCGAGGAGCCGACCATCCATGGTGTCCTCATGCTGCGCGGCAACCAGCCGAATTCGACCGCGATCATGCTCGCGGTAAACGGGGGACCTTCGAACGCGACCCAGGCCGGCGTGACGTTTAGCCGGCACGGTTCCGCCGTCGTGTTGACGACGGTGGACGTCCCCGGCGGATCGAAGTATACCCTAGTCGGTCCCGAGGCCAAGCCGGCAGCCGCGGTGAGGGTTGCGCTGCCCCGCAAGTAGACGATTCGCCCGTGTGTCCTTAGCGCGGTCTGGATGATTCCAGATCGCGCTTTTCTTTTTAGTTACGGCTTTTTGGATGAGACGGCCTGGCGATGGCCACGCGGCAGGCCGCTCCCGGAGGTCGCGGCTCCAAAAAGGTGTGATCGCGCATGACTGATGTTAAACTGTTCAGTGCGCGCTCTCCGTGGCCGAATGGCGGAATTGGCAGACGCACCAGACTCAAAATCTGGCGTTCTTCACTGAACGTGTCGGTTCGACCCCGACTTCGGCCACCAATAACCGTGTTACCTCCTTTGCACTTCCAGCTTCCGATAGAGCGGATAGAGATGTGTCTCGCAGAGCGCGCGGATCGCTTGCGTGGCGCTCGCCCGTTTCTTTTCGACGTCGGGGACAAAGGCGGACGCGGGTCGCTTGGCATCGTGAGCCGCCACACTCTGCATCGCGGTGATTTCCGGCGCGCTGGGCTCTAGTCCGAACAGGCGCGTCAAGGTTGTCCATCCCCACTCCGGGGGGTGAGAGTAATTGACCAGATGCCCTTCCAATTCAGTCCCGCAATCGAGGACGCCGCGCAGGATCCCGGCGAGCAGGTGTGTTCGATATTCGGCCAAGGCCGCGGGAGGGATTGCGGCAGCATCGAATCCAAACCGCTCGGCACTGAGGTAGCCAGGATTGGTCCATTCACCCGGCTCGAACGCATGAGATGCCAGCACCTCGATAGGGTCGCGATAGACAAATATCCACGGCACTGAGGGAAAAGCCCGGAGGAATAGAGGCAGGTCCAGCGCATGCCAGCAATCGACTTTGAGGAGGTATGCGCGTTGCCCTGTTGCGCCGCCGGATCCGAGCGCACGCACGATGCGACGGAGCCAGTCGGCATGCTGGTCGCCGCCGACATTGATGCCGAGCTCCGGTGCTCGCACCACGGCGTCCACCGGAGGCGCCTCCGAGAACACCGTCACGCCGGCAATCGCTTTCAGCATTTGTGAAATCAGAGTAGACCCGCAGCGCGACATGTGAAAGATCAAGCCCGCGGGATCGGGCGAGCCTTTGTCGTTCCATGCTTCGAGCGGTTCGCGACGCTGGAACGCCGCCGAAAAGGGCCTGCGCATGACGCGTCCGATCGTTTGCTGGAAAAAAGGCTCGCTGAACCGGGCGCCGCCCAGGTAGCACCAGTCGATCAGAGGGCCATTCTGCTCCCAAACGACGCGGCAGGGAATCCAATCCGTCAAGCGTACCTCGCCCGCTGCGATTTGCCCAGGCGCCACGCGGCGCGAACGTCCTCGGTGGTGAAGCACAGCCCATGCTCCTCGCCGCGGCGAACTGTTTCGCGCAGGAACTCCTCAAGATCGAGAATATCGCGCAGCGCGGCTTGGAGGGCGTGATTGGCGAACACCAGTTGCGCGAACTGCTGGAAGGCCGCGGCTCCCGTGGCGGCCGGCGCCCCTGCGTCAATCCGGTTGGGAGTTGCGAATCAGATCGCGCAGCCATTCGTTGAGCACGCAGTCGATGACCAGATGGACGCGTTCGCTCGCGCCCCGGTTTTGAACGCGGTGCGGAAGAGAGAGGTCGAGGTACCAGCACTCGCCGGCGTTCATCGCCACGCGCTTTCCCGCCAGGTAAAACTCGACCTGCGAATTGGTCACTACAGGGATGTGAAGGCGCACTTCGCCAAGCTGTTCGCCGAGGTCCGAATCGGAGTGTTCGCGGATGATCGAGCCGGCGGCCAGACGGAGCAGCCTGACGGACTTCAAGGGGCACTGAAACGCTGTCAGAACCTCCTGAAAGTAGGGACATGCTGCTAAGGCCTCCGTGGCGGTGAAGGATTCGGCAGTGCTGTCGCGTGCCGCGGATAGGCCGCGATCGGAGGCGGAAGCGCGGAGGGCAATTCCGCTCCAGTCGCCTTCGAAGAAACCGGCGTTGAAGTGCGGGGTCCAAACTCCGGACGAGAGTCTCCTCAGATCGGCCTCTAAGCGGGGAGGATCGAATCGGAGTGCGAGTCGCGCGGATTCGGGCATCGGAGTTCCAGTTTATTACGGCGAGAGTTCAGGCAGCCGATCGCGTCCGGCGCTCCAGGAAATCCGTTCCCGGATCTCGTCTTCTTCTGCCAGGTCAAACCCCATGCGCTGCCAAAAAACACGAGCGGGGTTCCACCTTTCGACGTGGCCCGTAAGAATTTTCCCCGACGACGCGGCTTCTGCCTGTAGCTTTGAGATCACGGCACGTCCGATGGCCCGGCGGTGAAACTCCGGCAGCAAGGTGAAATCGACAATCAATATCTCCGTTGCCTGGCGATCTACATAAACCCGCCCCACCGGTGTTTCGCCGGTTATCACAATCGAATGATCCGCGTCCGGATAATAGGAGCCGTAATGCTGTTTCTGCGCCTCGAACTGCATGCGCAGAAACCCGTGCTTGGCTTCAGGAGGCCATGGCATCAGGGCCAACTCCGCGCGCCTGGTACTGGCATATAACTCAAAGAGGAAATTCTCATCCTCCTCGGCTGCCGGCCGCAGTTGGACGTGAGGCTCTTGTCCCACGCTAGTTGCGCGACGGGAAAATTCCCTCCATTGCGATGCACCAGGTGAGAACCAGGGTGGGCTGCCGGTTTTCATGGGGCTGGCTGCCGCCAACAGCCGCGATCATCCCTGCATTCATTGCTCCATTCGTGCCGGTGCTATATTCCGCCGTTACTCCCGTCGCATCGGCTGCCGGGTAGTGTCCGAGCGGACTGGCTTGGTTCGCTTTCGCCGAGGTGGCGTTCACCCCATGCGAGTGCGCCGGCATCTGCTCGGTGGTCAGTGCGACGCTCTCCACTCCTAAAGTTTCTCCAAGCACGTAAGGGGATAATCCAGGACCTTGACCCATGCTGACCGGCACACGGCCACGCAGGTCTGGCAGAACAAAGGTTGTTGTTCCATTGCCTCCGTACGTGGTTCCGAGAAGAGAAAAGAGAGCTGCATATTCCGCGATGGGCAAAGTCTGACCCGCCGCCATCTGCCAGCCTGCGGGCGCAAAATTGTAAGGAAACAACCTTAATTCGCCAAGATAAGGTTCGGCCATGTGATCTATCTCCTTTTAAAGAAAACTCAGTAAGACTTGCTCTGATGGCTCCAGCGGCTTCGTAAAAAGATCGCAAGCGCGCCGCCAGCCATAAGGATCCAGGTGGAAGGTTCCGGTATATTACTCGCCGCAGTGCCGCTGATTCCACTCACTTGATCGAAGCTAATGTCTCCAATAAACGTCGCCACGCCGGTGGTCGGGTCGATCGTATAAAAACTCGAGGTCGAGTTCGAAAAATTGCTCAGCGCCGCATAGAGCGTTGTCCCACCGAACGTCAGGCCGCCCAGACTGCACGGGCTCCCATCGCAGCCGTCGGTGATGCCGGTGCCGGTGCCGATTTCTGTTGCGACGCCCGCCGTAGTCATTGAATACAAAATCCCGCCATCCTGTGCCAGGGCATACGCGTTTCCATTGGCATCGAAAGTAAGGCCATCGATCAGCGGAACACCGCTCGAGATGAGCGACGCACTGTTCGCCGCGGTGGTGATCGAGTACATGCTGCCGGTAGTACCGTTAAACGAGCCGTCGGGAGCGACGGTGCTCACCAGATAGCCGGTGCCGCTGGGTGCAAAGGCCATGTCACCCTCTCCGGTATTCAGGATTCCGAGGTTGGTGGTGGAGATCGTTGCCGCGGTGGAGGGATCGAGTTGCAGCAGAGCCTGCTGGTTCTGATCGTAAATATACAAGTTCCCGCCGGTCTGGCCGATGCCGAGAGAACTGGAACCGCCGAACGGACCGTTGACTGTATCCAACGTGCCGATCAGCGTTGCGCTGACGCTGGTGGGAGAAATCGTAATCTGGAGCAGATTGTCATCGAGAGTGATGCCGTACAGTATTGTCGATGCGAAACTTTGGGCCGGGAAAAACGCTCCAGCCGCCAATAATAAGAAAAACTTCTTCCGTGCCGGAAACATCAGACCCCCTCCGAGGTGAACAAATTTCCCCTCAACGATCTTATGGCGGGAGTGGCCGCGTGTCAATCGCAAAGTTAAAGCTTGACTATAGCTTCGCGAGGTCCTTATAATTGAACGCAGTTTTTATAAACTGCTGGCGTGAAGGAGGATCATGCCCGGAACCATCGGTTTCCCGACAAGAAGAGGTTTGCTGACCGCCTTAGCTGGCGCCGGCCTGATGGAATTTGCGCCGCCAATCCTGCGCGCCCAGGGTGTCAAAGGAAATCGCGTCCTGGTGTGCTTGTATGATTTTGAGGGCAACGATAGTAACAACCTGATAGTTCCTCTCGATGGCCGCCAATACGCCGCTTATCGTTCGGCGCGTGGAGTGCTGGCGCTCGATCAAGCCTCCCTTTTAAGCGCGCAGACGACCAGTGGCGCCGAAATCGGGTTCCATCCTTCCATGCCCGAAATGCGCGATTTTTTTAGCATGGGACGTCTGGCGGTCGTCGCCAACGTAGGCAACGCCTCTCCACCATCGCCTCGTTCCTTTCTCGATAGTGATCTGAAATTTCTTCCCGGAGCCATCGCCGCGCCGCAATGGGCGGCGGCGTTCACGGGTTCCGGCAGCATCAGCACCAAGGAAGTCGAATTGGGCTTGTCGGGCCGGATCAGCGGCGGTAGCATCGTAAGACTGGCGTCCGGTGGGGCGGGAGATCCTAAAGCGGCGCGCAAATTGGCCACGCAGTTTCCCAAGAATCCGGCCGGAAAGCAACTGCAGAAGGTGGCGGCTGCGCTCACGCAAGGTTCAAACGAATCCCAGTTTTTTTTCGTTCCCGTGCGGAGCTTTGGTACGGGAGCCAATCAAGGGGAGAGTCATGCCAGCGCCATGCGCGATCTGAGTCAAGCCATGGCGGCTTTTTTGAATGCCACCGTGGAACTGGGTATTTCGCGCAACGTCACCACTTATACCGACGGCGTATTTAACCGCACTATGGCGCCTACACCGCGGGGCGGGTCATCACCTGCTTGGGGCGGTCACCAATTGGTGATGGGCGATTCGGTGGTTGGGGCGCAGATTTATGGCAGCTTCCCGGACTTCAGGCTAGGCGGCCCGAACGACGCGAGTAAAACGGGGATATGGATTCCCGGAATCACCAAAGCTCAGTATCATACGGCCTTGGCCAGGTGGGCAGGGGTTTCGGATTGGCAGATACGGCAGACTTTCCCTTCTACCGGTGCTCAGGAGCCGGAACTGGCGTTCCTCGCATAAGGGTCGCTGCAGCGACGACCTTCCAAACCTCTAATTGCCGGATCACTGAGTCGAGCAGCGCTGGTAGAGCTGCGGCGACTGGAGGCGTCAATTGGGTGCTCCATTCGGTCGATGAAGGCTGCACGCCCAGGACCACGAGCTCGGGCGGCGCCTCGCCCAACAATTTCAGCGCAACCATCATGTCCGCGAAGCCGAGCTGGTGGACGCTGGCTTTGCCGGGCAAGCCGTTGAGTGCGCTTCCTTCGAAGCGAACCACCGTCCCCGGAGGCTCACCGGCGTCGACTGCATCGATCACCAGCAGGCGCGTGAATCCGGAGATGTGGGGGAGCAGGGCCA
>Ga0182024_10017598_pt1 | contig 13394 bp, 15 predicted proteins | sample P32metaG_FD_120480 | JGI IMG/M metagenome (GOLD analysis project Ga0182024, IMG submission 120480) | Permafrost microbial communities from Stordalen Mire, Sweden - P3-2 metaG (Illumina Assembly) | ecosystem: Environmental > Terrestrial > Soil > Wetlands > Permafrost | place: Sweden: Stordalen...
AAGGCGTCGCCGATAAGCAACAAGTCGCCCACGAACGGGATCGCGCGCAAACCGAGCTTTGCGAGGTTGCCGATGCCGAACCCGAACAGGCGAACGACGACATTCATTGCGGCAGCCGAGAACTTCGAGGCGCCGCCGAGATTGTCGAAAACCGTGAGCATTTGCCGAACGCCGGGCAGTCCGCGCAATCCCGCCGCCATGTCTCGAAGCACGTCCGGCTTGGTGATCGCGGCGACGCCCTGCCCGATGAACCCGCGCCCGCCCGGTGAGAACGCGAACGCCTTGCCGATTGCCGCCCGAATCGGTGCGAACGTCGCGACGGCCCCTAGACCCTCGCCTAGCGCGCGCATCATACCGCCCCGTCCTGCAACGCCTGCGACGCCTCGAAGGGCCGCCACGCCGCCGCCAAGGCCCAAAGAACGGCCAAGAAATCCCGCCACGCCCGATAACGCCGCACCGGCGAGAACCGTCGTCATTCCGATCGCGCCGTAGCTGATCGTTTTTGCAAGCAGAGGATGCGCCGTGAGAACGCCAGCGAGGTTCGAGAGAGAATCGGCGAGGGAATTGAAAAACTTCGTGAGGGTCGGAAGCATCGGCAAGAAAATCATGGTTCCGACATTCCTGAAGTTCGTAACGAATCGATTGAACGACAGGAAGAAGTCTTTGTTGTACTGCTCCCACGTCGCCTGAACGCCGCCGATTTGAGACATCGTAATTTTGTTTTGAGCGATCCGCTTTTGAACGTCCGGGTTCGCCTCAACGCTGACAATGCGTTGTCCCTCTTTGCCGAGGAAGTTGCCGACGGCAGTTTGCCATGACGAAATGCCGCGAACGGGATCGGCGATTTGCATAGCAACGCGCATCGCGCTAATCTGTTGCATCATCTTATCGAGGTCGAACGCGCCGCCTTGTTTCAAGAATGCAGTTTTCAACTGCCCGTGCGCGTCGAGCAAACGCAACGTGTCGCCGCCTTCGATCTTTTTGCGCGTCAAGTGCGGATTGAGTGCCGCGGCGCCGAGCGCGTTGAGGATGACGTTGTTGAGCGACGTGCCGCCTTTACCCGCCAGGAACCCGGTCGTTCCCATGATCGCGAGTTGCGCCATGATCGTTTTCTCGTCAATGCCGAGCGCGATTGCATTCGGAATGAAATAGCGTCCCTGCATAACGAGCCGGTTCATGTTCTCGGGCATCATAAACATGAGGCGGTTCACGTCGTCGAGCATGTTCTGTAGTTTTGTGCCGGAGTACGCATTGAAGTAGTGCGCGAATTGCGTCGCGAGTTTCGTCGTTTCAACAGGGTTCTGCTGTTGCGCCATCCATTGCACGTCGGCGAGCAACGCGATTTGCTTGAACGCGCTTTGCAGTTGCTTCGGATTATTGAGACCGCTTCTCGCGGCCATACTCATTTCTTCGGCGATCGTAACCGCGCTTTGCGCCGTTTGCCCGGAAACTTGCATGACTTGCGAGAGTTGCGCGCGTCGGAGATCGCGAAACTTATCCGCGGTTATGCCCGTCGCGATACTCACGCCCGTCATCGCTTTTTCCAAACGCGCCGCGTCCGAGATCCCCGAAACGGTGATCGCGCCAAGTGCAACGGCACCGATGCCCGCGCCGAATCGCAACATCCTCATTTGCGCCGCACGCGCTTCCGCAAGGCGGGCATTGTAGCGAAGCATCGCGGCACTACTGCCGTCAATCGACCGCTGTTGCGCGTTGAACGTCGAACCTAATGCACGCGATTGCGCCGCCATACGCTCCATGACTTGCGCGGAATTTCCGGCACTCATCCTAATCACGGCGGCTATCTGCCATTGTCCTAAGATGACACATTACCTCCGAGCGTTTCCTCGAACGCACAGAACACTTTTTTCATCGCGAAGATCGAACCGATAAAACGCATTCCCGGCGTATATTGAAACCCGCGTCCGAGGTCGATTAAATGGAACACACGGGTATCTTGCGTCGTCAATAATGTATCCGTGAGTACAACGACAAATGGACGATCATGCAACTGCGAAACGCTCAGTATCTCGGCACCGCGCGGGAGAAGAATTTCGGTTCTGTCATAGCATAGGACATACTGCCTAAGAACCTTCTCATGCTCTTTTCCCATGTTACGCGGCGTCCGACGAGTCGACGAAACGTATTCCGGCGCCGATTATCGCTGATATAACGGATGGGTCAACGACTCGTTCACCGGCACGCACAGTTGTCGACCCTCTTCCGTTATTGACGATGAGGTACTTCGATTCCAATGCCGTGATCGCGGTCGGCATCTTTCTATTCGTCTCGACAATACGATGCGGGACTTTATGAGCCAAGGCATTTTCGACCATCCAAGGATCGCTGAGGATGCTACCCTCCTCGAATCGAACGACCGCACCGTTCCCGACAATGACGCGCGTACTCTCCGTTATCATAATGCGTAACGGCTCCTCGGTTATCGCGGTCGTCGTCGGCGCCGCTTCGGTCTCAATCACTTGCACGGCGTTTAGTAGCGGCGACGGATGCGCGACCGTCGCCGTCTTCGCCGGTGCGTGCCGTTGTATCGCGTGCGCCATCAAACGCGAATACCCGGCGCGAACTTAGCCATAAAGCTCGCGTACTCTTGGCGCGTACTTTTAGCGTGGTCAACGGATTGCCCGTCCTTGGCTGTCGGCGACGCCGCGAAGTATCTCGGCTTCGATGCCTTTAGTTTCACGATATGCGCGCTGATCGGCGTTGCGCCAATGTCCTCGCCGCCGGCGGCACGGTGTTCCAGGTGCGCGCGGATGTCCTCGATGTGATCGCTATGCGCTCCCGATTCGCGCGCATGGTCTTCTATGCGATCGAGTAATCGGGATCGTTCGGCAATCGCGGTTTGCTCCTTCACGAAGTTGCCTAGTTTCGCACTAACGACTTTTTCCACGATTTTTTCGATATCTTCGTTCACGGTATTTTCCTTTTCTGTGTGTATAGTATGCGCGTATTCGCTTGATTTCACAAGGAATTACGATACTTCTTCGTGCGCTCTGAGTCTCGCTGCTTTCTCGGCAGGCGTCTCGATGATGTACTTCTTCCCGATGATTTTGGAGGATGCAGTTATCGAGGGTTGCCCTGGGCGTATGCCTTGCACCGTGCGCGTGTATGTCGATATCGAGCTGCATATATTGACGACGGCGGCGACGTGTTCGGTCGGCAGTCCGGTTTCGGCGTCGGAAAGTAGCCGGTCGGCAATAGCCGTAAGCCGGAAGACGAATGACGTTTGCTTTGACAAGGCTTCAGTCATGTCGCTTATCGCGGCAACGGTTTGCTTATCGCTCAACGCCTGCTGCGTCGCCAAGTTGACGACATTAGCACGGACTGCGCGTCCAAGTTCTTGCGGCGAGGTTGCCGAATGACGGACCACCTGTGCCGTGAGATGTGCCGAGTCGATGGTCCAATTGTCGCGAATCGCCCGTCGTCGTATGGTTTGCCGCGTCGTCTTATATCGCTTGGCGATGCCTGAGACGCTTTGGGCGGATTCGTAACGGCGGCGAATCGCGATCCATGCACGCGGTCCTGGTCCTCGCTGCTTCATCGTCGTTTTTTTCCCGTGGTTATTGCGTTTGCGCGGGCGTCTGTCGTCCTCATATTCTGGCGAATAAATTGAAGCAGTTGCTCCATGTCGTTGCTCAATACCTCGAACAGTTTCTCCTCGATTTCATCATAAAATGGCGATCGAGGGAAGCGGCACTTCATCGTGTGTTCCTCGTGGGAGAACTGAAAGAATTGCTATCGCGGAGCAACGCATCGTCAACGCTTCCTGGTAACGGCAGCGCGAGCGGTGCGTTTCGGAGGTGATCGAGATGTGCGAAGTTTCGACGCTTCTTGGTTCCAAGCGATACCGCGAATGGAAATGCTAATTGAGTCGCGGATGCGATAATCGCCGGGGAACGATTCCAGTAACTGCGATGCTGAAACGTCGGTCGTTTCATGCTGATCTTTCCTTTTGTTCACGGCACAGTTCGTCAAGCGTTAAAATCTCGGCCTCACGTCTTAGCGCGCCCCATGTGCGTTCATCGCTGTCCGCGCGGAGCTGATGCAGGCGTTGCAAGATACGCTTTTCCATGTGCGATTGATTGATTCGCCGGAACGCTCCGTTCGTGCCATATTTCGCGCGGGCGTTCATGCCGATTGCTTTACAGCGTCGTCTCGTTGCTTCGCGCGGAGCCATTCTCGGAAATGCGACGAACGCGCGACACGATGGACCACGAGAGGAGTGATCGGCGGGACCATGCCGACTTCCTGAAAGTATGCGCCGACTTCATCCGCGAATCGTGATCGGCGTTGTTTGCGTGGTTGTATCAACGGGAAGGCTCCGAAAAACCAAGAGAAGACCCGCTGCGAGATTGCGCCCTGCGGCGTTGCTCCCGGCCAGCCTCATCGAATCAATCGTTTCTCGGCGGCGGCGCGTGTGCGGTTGCGCCTATTCCGTGTATCGCATCCTGTGTCTAACGGGCATGGACTCACGTTGTTCACGTTCACCATACACCCGCACGAGGCGAATTAGCAAGTCGATGTTACGTTGCTTCGTTCACGTTCGCGCGGCGCAGTATCCGTAAGATTTGCACGTTGCTCCATTGCGCGCCGGTTCTCGTGCGGTGTCCCATCTCGTTCAATCGGTCGGCTATCGCCTGCATCGGCTTCTTCTCCGCGCGCATGGAATTGATGATCGGCATAAGGTGCGCGTAGGCGTCCACGGCCTTCTTTTGGAGTCGTTGCTTGCCTTTGGCGCGTGCGGCGGCATCGAGGTTGCGGCTATTCGGATTCGTTCCGCCTAACGCCGTTCCGCGTTGTTTAGCGGCGGCAAGTGCGGCTATTGTGCGGTCGCTGATCGCTTTCGCTTCCGCTTCGCCGACGGCCGCCATAACGTGCAACAGCAACCGATTCGCTTCAGGTAAGTCGCAGGCACGAAACTCAACGTCGCTTTCCATTAAGCCGGAAATGAAGTGGACGTTTCTTGCTAACCGATCGAGGCGAGCGATGAGGAGAACCGCTTTTTGCCGCTTCGCTTGGGCAAGCGCATCGCGAAGGACGGGTCTCTCGCAATTCTTGCCGGATTCAACCTCGACAAACTCACCGATGATCGTATGCCCCTGTTCCCGGCAGAAGGTCGCGACCGCCGCCTGTTGCGCCGAGATTCCCAATCCGAGCGCACCCTGCCGTTGAGTTGAAACTCTGAAGTATGCGATTGCCGTTTTCATCATGTCCTCATTCTACACTATTTCAACGAACATTCATGTACTGTAGTGTAGTGTTTCTGTATCGAGAGACGGGCGGCGGGCGGAACGTGAACGGCCTGGGGATAGGTCGGACGCATATGGGGCGACAGAGGCGACGATAGAGCGTGCGGCATTTCCCGCCGCGAGAACGACGTACGCTGAAAAGGAAGCGGGCGGGGTTCCGTTCCTTATTACCACGCTTGACTACTTAGCAAGCGACTAGACAGGAGACGGCGGTCCTCTCCCTATTACCACGCTTGTTTACTAAGCAGATGACCTAACGTACGCTCTTACAGCGTACGTCGTAGCGATGAACGGAAGCCGGAGGCGTCGGTTAGGAGCCAGGCATTCGCGTCTTTGACGTTCGCAGGGAACGCGAATCGTTCGCATCGGTCAGTGCCAATGATCCCGGCGAGGTCGGTGGCGGCGGAATCTCCGGCGTCGTCGTTATCCGTGCATATAAGGAAGTGCGACGCTTTGAGGTGCGGCCAGTAGAACGGCTTGCGGTAGTTGGCCGCGCCGATGATCGCGCACGAGGGGACGCCTAATCCGGCGAACGTGATCGCATCGAGTGGCGACTCAACGACCGCAATAGTCTCGGCAGCGAGTGCGCCGGGTGTTGAAAAGCACCCCATGCCGACGCGCCCCAGGGACGGACTCTTGAGGTTCCCGAGCGGGCGCAAATATCGGGAGTTCACGCCGACCAGCTCGCCTATCGCATCCCGCACCGCGAAGATGATCGCGAGCCCGCCCCCAAGCCAATCGGGATGCAGTCGGACATTCTTTTTATAGAAGAGAGGCGCGAGAATGTCGCCGGGTGCGACCTTGCGGGATTCGAGGTAGGCGCGACCGGGTGCGCCTGCGGGTGAGAACAGGTCGAGGCATCCCTTGAGGTTTTCGCGGAGGCGTTCGCGGTTCTCGGTTTTCTCGCGGTGCGTCCAAGGAACTAGGGGCAACGTGATCTCGAGATCCCGCGAGGCGTTCCGATACGCTGAGTTGAGATTGTCGCTCGTTAGCGGCGGCGTATGTCCAAGTGATTTCGTTTGCGCCCGGACGATGCGCCAGAGGTGTTCGTCTATCGTCTCGTTGACTTCGGCTTCGGTCGGCGGGTGCCGCGGTCGGATGATCGGCGGCGGCGGGGCATCGTGTCGGTCGAAGAGGTCGCGCAATTCGAGGCCGACCGCCGTACATATCGCCTCGGTCGAGCATCCGTGCGACCAACACTTGAGAAGAACGCCGGAGGTGCCTGGGCGGATAGTGAGCTTGGGGTCCTTGCCTTTGTGCGCCGGGCACGGGGCGACGTATCCGCCGGCGACTTCGCGGGCGTTCCCGATACGGGCGACGATGAGGTCGACGGCGCTCATCGGTGCTTGCCCCAGGCAACGCCGCACCGCAAACATCTCGATCCCGTCGCGCCGATCGGGAACGCGCAGGCGACCGGATCGGCGGCGTCCTCATCCGAAACATTTTCGCGCTCTCCTTGCGGATTAATCGGATTAATCGGATTAATCCCCGGAAAGAGCCTCGGATCGTCCAGTAGGGGGGATAGATCCGATTGATCCGATTGATCCGCAGGTAGAGTCGCAAAAACGAAGGTGGTCGGATGTCCGGCAACACCGGATAAAATCCGTTCCTCGCGGAGCAGTCCGCGGGCGATGAGAGCCTTCCGCGCCTTCGGAACGCCCTTTCCGCCGGCTGCCCGGTTTTGCTCCGTCCCGTCGATCCCGCGAGGGTACGCATCACGGGCAGCATCAAGAAGGCGCTCCTCGACTGGGTCGCCGAGACGGTTGCCAAAAACGTATCGCGCCGAATCCTCCGCGTATTGCCAACAGGCATAAGCCGCTCGGAGGTGAGCGAGGCTGATTTTGCGACAGCCGTCGAGCAAGGCGAAGATGAGGCATAGCCGTACCGTTTGCGCCTCGCCTCTAGCCGCGATTGCCCCCGTCAATCCCGTCGTCTCCCGGAAGCCTGTTCCTTCGTATAGTTGCTTCCATGTAGCCCGCGCCGGTTCGCTCCAAGTGACCTCTTGGATATTGCGGGCGACATTCAACGCTTCCGAAAGTTTGTCGGCGAGGTCTTGTATTGTGTTTTCGGTGAGGTTACCGCCAAACGCGAGTTTCCGGCTGCGGAAGGCGCAACAGAATAGGAACCGATTTGCGAAGCCGTTCGCGACCAATAAGTCGTCCAGTTCTTTATTGACTTCTTCGAGCGTGCAATGGGCAATAATCGTGACATGCGTATCAGGCGCTTCGAGCGGGTCTTTGCGGGTCTTAACACGGAGAATTTCGCCGTCCCACGCATCGCGGACGACGTCGACAAGGGTATTCTTCTCGCGCCCGATGACGCGGAGAACTTTTCCCATTTCCGGTTCAATGACTAAGGCGCGCTTGTCCGGTGTTGTTACGTTGCCTTTTTTATCCGTGTACTCGGAGAGGCTTGCAATGAGACCCTCTCCACTGCTTAATCCGCTCGTGATTGCCGCGTGCGCCCATTGCTCATCTGCTCGCCGGAAAATGCGGCGCACCTCCGCCCATCCTTGTCCTTTTCGTCCTTTGGCTGTTTCGCCGATCTTGGCTACGAAGAGATTTGCGGCCTGATGAACGGCCCCAACGGAAACATACGGCGCGCGTCCAACGGCGTTGCCGAATGCGGCCAATATCTCGAAAAGTAGTCCGGCAACGTCCGCTTCTGTTTCCGGCTTGATCGCCTGCGATATCTCTCCCGCGAGACCGTGAAACGCGGACGCATGGAGTATGGGACGTACCTTCGGGGTCTCCCATATCAGCTCAATCGGAGTTTCAGGCTTCTTCTGTTCGTCGTCCGGTGCGGGCATCGCGCGCGCTCCGGTAGTGGGCGGTGATTGCGGCGCGTTGCCGGGAGGCTTGTCCTTGTTTGCTTCCGGTTGCGCCGCGCGCAGTGCGCTCGATATCCATACCTTGCCGTTCGGTGCGGGCGGTTTTGCTTTTGCCTGTTCGCCTACCGAGGGGACGGACGCTGATGAAGTGTCGTCGGCTTCGGGGCCTTTGATGGTTGTCGAGGTGTCCAAGTCTGACAATGGGTCCGTCCTTGTTGCCGGATTCCCACGTCCAAAGGGTCGTTCGCGTTCCCTGGAAAACTACTGCGCACGGACCCTCCGAGACGAGGGTTATCCCAAGTAAACTCACCGGCGTACATCTTTCCAGGGAGGCGCGCAGGCGAGCGAATGAGGGGGGTCTGACCAATTTTCGAGGGGGCGGTTCTGATTGGAACCGTTCCCTTTTTTCGTTACGGTCCAATGTGAGCGTTCGCCGTGTAAATCCTGCCGACTAAGTGTGTCGAGGTTTTTCCCATGAAACCTAGAGAAACGCCGATTCGTGAAAACGGCATGGCGAGCAAACCCTTATAGACAGAGTGTGATACTGTATAAAAGACTAATGCTGATCAAGCAAAAGCACGCAACGTAAGGGAAAGATCGACGGCGTGATTCTCGGAATAATCCGAGACAGCAAGCTATCTTGGCGGAGAACTGTCGAGATGCGCGTTAGTAGTCCATGCCGTGCTCGCGTTGAAAGTAGAGTGCGAGTGCCTGGTCGATTAGCGCGTTTACTGTTACGTCCATGTGAATTTTTGCCGTCTCTAACAACAGCTTATGCCTCTTCCGGCTGATGCGGTACGTGAGCATGACGCGCTCCTCGTCCGGTCGGCCTCCGCGTTGCTTCGTATCCTCAGACGGTGCGACGGCGGGTGCTATCGGCTTGGGCGTTACCCGCGATAGGATGCCGGGTTTCTTTGCGGTCTTCTTACTCATAGTGTCCTCTGAATATGGTTCCATAGGGATTGAATCTCTGAGGTCGCCGGGCTGTCGGGCTCCACTTCGCCGACGCTTTTCCCCGTCGCAAGTGAACGTGCAAAGACCCTGCGCTCGGTTATTTGAACCGGCGCAAGCGGCAACGCTAATCCTGAAAGCGACTCCCGGAGTTCAATGACCTCGCGAGCGCGCGGCGGGCAACGGCTCAAGACGATGCAACCGGGTTTCCCGGCGGCCGAAGCGATGCTTAGGGTTTGTTCAAGCGTTCCGATATCGAACGCATTCGGCGGAACAGGCACCAAGAGAAAATCGACGGCTTTCAATGCCGACGCGACGGCACTTGACGTTCGCGGCGAGAAGTCAACGAAAACGTATCCGTAGCCCTTGCTTGCAGCCGTCGCAATACGCGCAGGTACGGCGGAGAGATCCGCCGGCTCAACGCACGGGTATTCCTGACCTCGTAGCGATGACCACAGGACGCAAGACGCTTGCGGGTCGCAATCCAGGATCATCGTTTTTTCCTTGGCCTCGACCGCCAAGTGAACCGTGATCGTGCTCTTTCCGGCTCCACCCTTGAGCGAGCATACCGCGATCGTACGCATCGGCTTTTGCTTTTTCGGCATTCCCCTATGTGTAGCGTCAAGCTATCAATATGTCAAGATGTCAAGGAAGCAATCTGTCCAGGGACACCGCAGACGGGGCTCCGTGATCTCTATAAGGAACGCCGCGAAAATGAATCAGAGCCTTCTCGCGGCAGTTTGCCAAGAAGCCGTGAACGTCATGAACCCGTTCCTGATCTACGCGCCGTTCATTCTATCCCTCGGAACATTCGTAGTTGCGATTGGAACGTTGCTTGTCGCGCTTTGTATGTTTAAGCATTACTATATGCCGACATTCAGGAAACAGACAACCTTAGAGCGTGCGCGCCTGTTCTTCGAGTGGAGTAAATGGTTCGAGTCAGACGAGTGCGCGAATTGGAAGTCTGATAAAAATGATCCGAACGCGCCGACGCTTCTGGATCTGTTGGTTAACAGCCAGCCCGATAGCGACGTATCCGAGGATCGAAGAAACACCGCAAAGGCTTCTCTTGCACTAGTCCCAATCGCCAGGAAAGAAGCAGTCCTTGGATTCTTCGAGCAACTAGCGATTGCAGTCAACACCGAGCTTTTGAAGCCGGAAGCCGCGAATTATATGTTCGGGTACTACGCCGTATTGATTAAGGAAACCAAGGAATTTTGGACAGGCGGTCTCGCTAATGAGGGAGACGAGTGGTATTGGAAAGTCTTCAATCGTTTCGTTGACGACATGAGGAGCGTCCAAGCGAAAGCCAAAGATACAGCCTTCGATCCTCGCAGGGTGACGCTCTAAAGGCGACGGCTTCTTCGTCGGTTAGCTCACGGGTGATCGTCATGCCGCCTTCTTCGCCTTTTTACGGGGATGCTGCGTCGTACTCTTGTCGCTAGCGACGCTTTTCCTCGCCTTGCGCGGCGCGTACACGGGCGGTTCAATATCACCGAATCCCTCGAGTTCAACCGGGTCGCCGTCCGGGAAGCGGGCCGTGATGCAGAGTTCTCCGCCCGCCGCCTCAATGAACCGCCGCAGGGTGCTAACGTAGAGGTCCGTGCGGCGCTCCATGCGTGAAATCGCCCCTTGATCGGTCTCTAACGCTTCGGCAAGTTGCGCCTGAGAAAGATGACGCGCGCGACGCAACTCGTCCAGCTTCATCCGTGCGACGATCGCTTCGGCGGCGCGGGTGTTCTCTTCGAGTTGTTCGGGCGTGAGTTTTGACTTTGCGCGGGTGTCCTCCCATTTATGTCTGCCGCTCATTGCGTTTCTCCTATCTCTCTCAAGTGTTCAGCGTATAAATCATCGGCGAGCCGGATCATGCGTTCGTAAAAGCGTTCATCACCCGTCTTATCACCGCCGATGAGGAGCATGCCCGTGCGGCGGGGATCGAAGGCGAAGAAAATGCGTATGGGTTTACCGCCGGATTGCACCCGCAGTTCCTTCATGTTTTGGTGCCGTGAGCGTTTGACGTGATCGACGTACGGCCGCCCTAATCCCGGACCTCGTAACTTGAGGATTTCCACATGCGCGTCAACGGCGTTTTGATCGCTTGGCACAAGCGCGAAGTACCATTCCTCGAATTGATCCGTGTCCTCGACTACCCATGACATGCAACACATTATGTCACGGAAGTCATATAGCAGTCAAGGGGCCGTTTCGAGGGGGTCGGACGGCGAACAAGGCGCGTCCCTAAACGACGTACGCTGAAGGTGAACAAGTCATGTTCTCTGCTTAGTAGGCAAGCGTGTTTATAGGGACATACCCTTCGTCTTTGGCTTAGTCGTCTGGTTAGTAGTCAAGCGTGAGAACGTACGTGAGCCTCTTGAAGCGGACGACGATGGTTCCTCGCTCATCGTCTGCTTGCAGCCCGTGCCCGCTTCTCTACAGCGTACGTCGTCGCTCAACTGGCAACGCGGGGAACGCTGAAAACGCCTCGTATTTGCCCTGGGAAGCGTTTGGGTCGCCGGAATGACTCCTAACATGCCGGAGCTTGGAAACGTCGCTCCTGTGCCTCGGAATGCCCCGTAAATCCTATTCTTGCCTGTTTAGCTGCCATGCTTGCGCCTAAAAGGTCGCGTTCGCGGTGCCGATAGGGTGCTTATGGACAAGCAACCTGAAAAGTTCGATTCCAATGCGCGAATACTCGCCATCCAAAACAAAATTGGCGAAATCGAAGCCGTACTCAAAATTCACCAAAAAGAGATCAAGGAAACTCAGCCTTGCGTTCAAGTTGACATAGATTCAGGACTTAAGGCTATTGAGAAAAGACTCGATTACGTCCAACGACAGTTAGCGTTTCGCTTAATGATACGACGCGACACCTAGCTAAGATTTTGATTGCTCGCCCGTCTTTTTGTAAATCGAGGTGAATCGCCTAAAACGTAGCAAACATCGCCAGCATCCCGTCGACAGCGTCCAAGCCACTCAAGAGCGCGAGCGATTCGTCCTCCGGGAGAACGATCACCGGACTTAAGTTCGCGAATTAATGCTTTGTATTCCGGGCTGCGTCGTATCTCGCCGCGTTCCTTCTCAATTCCACGATATTGAAGTGCGCGCTGATAATCGCTGACAAGCGAGTTTGACATCGACATGTGATTACTTTTTCCGCTCTTTGGTCGGCTTGCGGCATTGCTTTCATTACTGATAGCAGGTGAACCACTAGGGCGATTTTTTGCCTCATTACGCATGGCGTTTTTATCCTTTCTACTGCATACAGGCTCCTCTTGCTCGCGATTTTTGCTTACCAAAAGTGCGTGATTACGCCGCCAAGGATACTTCGTCGCCGCGATCGTACGCGGGTTTCATAGGCGTCATGTTTCGTCGCTCGCGTCGATCTGGAAAATGAAAGTATTCGCCGTCCGTACGAATCCGATAAGCGTTGCTCGCTCAGGCGGCAAGAATGATTCATGCTCATCGGCTACGAAAAACGTAAACGGTATCGGCGGATTGTTTCGCGGGATTGATGGCTCCATCACCCACACAACAGGTTTCGCCCCATGCGAGTCGCCCGTTAATATCCGCACATTCGCCGGCATCATAACGATTGTTTCGCCGTTACGTGCGAGTGGATACGATGTGATTTTGAATTTATCTTCTGGTAGGGCTCGCGTCACTGGTGGCCTCCGTTTTATGCGATCATGCTTCATGCGTGCGCTCCGAGCGAGACGCTGAATGGAAACGGCACGCTCGGCGAGGTGTGATTTGTCGGCAGGCTCTTCACAATCCACGGCATGAGCGCCGGATGAATGTCCTCGCCCCTCTTCACGCTCGGGAAATTCGCGTGTTGAATGGTGAGGTGAACGCTGGTTGTTTCGCCGTACGTGCGGCGGCGGCGGTCGCTGTCGAATCCTTGTCGGCGTTGACTTTCGAGATAGCGGCGCTCATTATCGCCGGCGTGCGCGGCAACGGCGCGAGCGGTAACGACGTCGAGCGCGTGTTGTTGCGTCCACATGAAGTTATTGTACGCCCGATGCGCCTCTTGATATGCGCCGTAAATGCGGCCCGGATGAATGAGCATGTCCCAGATCCCGGCGAACATCTTGCCGAAGGCGCCGAGAATGATCGGCACCCATGATTGCATCGTCGCGATGGTTTGGGGAACCAGCGTTTTCAAGTAAAACACGATTCTCGCAATCCATTCACCGATTTGCTTGGGATGCGATCGGAAGAAGTTGAAGGCGTCGCCGATAAGCAACAAGTCGCCCACGAACGGGATCGCGCGCAAACCGAGCTTTGCGAGGTTGCCGATGCCGAACCCGAACAGGCGAACGACGACATTCATTGCGGCAGCCGAGAAC
>Ga0182024_10017599_pt1 | contig 13393 bp, 17 predicted proteins | sample P32metaG_FD_120480 | JGI IMG/M metagenome (GOLD analysis project Ga0182024, IMG submission 120480) | Permafrost microbial communities from Stordalen Mire, Sweden - P3-2 metaG (Illumina Assembly) | ecosystem: Environmental > Terrestrial > Soil > Wetlands > Permafrost | place: Sweden: Stordalen...
GCCATACTGGCATATCGGCCTTGGCCCTGACTTCCCGGACAAGTCCCTTCTCGCTCAAAGTCGCCGCGAGCTTCTGGGCCGCCTTCTCCGTCATCCGTTCGGGCAGCGTCGCCGCCCCATCAGCGCGCGGCGCGGCGCCGGACAGAACAATCCGCTGCGAGTTGGTCAGCTTAGACATAGGATCGCGATGGATGGGTTTGCGTTCAATGGCCTTGCGGATGGTGGGCTTCGGCATGTTCGCCTCCTGGCGGTCAACCGGGGCGACATCGCCCCGTCACCGCCACAACCCCGCTCCAGCTCACTGGCCAGCGGGGGGTATGAGGCATTCGGACCGCCAAGTCCTCGGCGCTCCGTCACGCACTACATTGCTCTCGTTCGTGGCGAAGTCCAGTCGACCTTGCCGCTATGAGGCAACAAATTCTGCGACGTGACGATTCGGGAAAAAAACCGCTTAGAGGAGCTGATTATCCTACCTCCAACCGCCGCACCGCCCGCGCGCTGAACTGGGGCGTGACCGATCGCCTACCGCGCAGCCAGCCCATCGCCGAGCCGTCGAGACATGACGGTGCCATTTTACCTATCGGGTCGCGCCGTTCGAGGTGCGTCCGCCAGCCGTCGTCGAGACGGCCTCCGGCAAGCATGCGAGCGCCGAGGCCGCCAGACTGTCAGTTTGCTGAAAGAAGGTTGACTCAAGCACTGGCGCGAAGCCACTGGGAGCCCCTCGACCGTGTAGAGGTCGCGACGGAATGCCGTGGCCTTCGGGTGGACCCTACGTCGAAATATCCGATCTCCGCGCCGGGTCCATTCGATTATCTTTCCGTCCGGTTGAGCCCAGCGTTTCAGGTAGAAGACGGGTATGAAGTGGTGATTCCTTGGTGTGGACAAGCTTTCACCGATCGGCGTGGCACGTTCTGCGGGCACGGAACTATGGGTTGAGGTTGTGCCAAAGATCGATGTCGAGGTGGCCGTCCGTCTTTACGAAATGAATGGGTCTGGCGCGAAATATTTCAAGGCCAGATATGGATTGCTGGGAGGGATCGTCCCCCGAAGGCGAGGATCGGCGCGGCCAGCATCCAGGGATATCGCCGGAATCATCGATAGCCGGTGCATTGACCCGATCTCGCTGCAGGAAATCGACGACCGTTGGCTCATATTTAAGCTTCGTGACGCTGCGGCGCGGCTCATGACTCCCTATCTATAGGCAAACGTTAATTGAGGCCGCCGTGAAGATCGCATCGTATAATGTTCACAAATGCAGAGGCCTCGATGGGAGGATCCGCCCGGATCGTATCATCGGCGTGGTCGGCGAAATCTGCGCCGATCTTGTCGCGCTCCAGGAGGTTGATCGCCGTTTCGGCCAAAGGAGCCGGTTGCTCGATCCTGCGGCGATCGAGCGCGAAACGGGGATGCGGCTTCTCGTGCAGTCGGAACATCCCGGAAGCCATGGCTGGCACGGCAACGCTCTGCTCGTTCGCGGGGAGCCGAAGTCCTATCGCCGATCGCGCCTGAAGCTGCCCGGGTTCGAACCGCGTGGAGCGATTGTCGCCGAACTCGACCTCGGCGAAGGCGAGTTTCGTGTGATCGCAGCGCATCTCGGATTGTTCCGCCGGTCAAGAGTAGATCAAGCCAACGTTCTTCTGGCGGCTTTCCTGGGTTTGCCGCCTATGCAGACTATTTTGCTCGGCGATCTCAACGAATGGCGCCGGCGGAGTCGGTCGGCGCTCAGCGTTCTCGAACCGACTTTTGGCGCCGCTCCGCCGATCCTGAGCTTTCCATCTCGACGGCCAATGTTGCCGCTTGACTGTATTCTCGGTTGGCCAACGGGGTTGATTACGGATGTCGCGGTTCACGATTCGCCGCTTGCCCGGCAGGCGTCCGACCATCTTCCGCTCACAGCGAAGGCGAGCTTGATGTCGGCGATGCCTAGCCTGCGATATGCAGCCTAAGCCGGAAACGAAAGCGGCAAGTTTCAGCCAGCCGAAGGGTGAAGGGAAGTGTAGTGTAGTGTAGTGCTCTCGAGACTCGATCAAGAGTGATTTCGGTTTTATCGTTGTCGCCACGTCAATGACGGATCGCGCTCATTCGATCGACGTGCCGGATTGATCTGTTCCGCGGTATCCCGGACAGGATCAACGGCCTTCGAACACCGACGCCGGCGCAATGTTGAGCGGCACAGCTCATCGCATCAGCCGGTCTCCAGAGGAGAGGTGCGTCAACTTGCTGACGTGGCCAGAACAAGATACCGCGCAAATCGACGGCCTTCAGATTGAGGATGCCGCCCGGGTCGAGTGCGGCGCCAAATGCGGCTTCTCGCCCATCCGATCAGGGGCTATCGTCTCTGGAGGGGCCGGTTTCGGCCGGCCATTTTGGAAATGTTGGTTTGAATCGCTCAGCCGGGGCGTAGCCTTGATCCGTGTCAAGGCTTACGCGCTCGCTTTGACTAAGCTTGACGGCGAGCACAGCTAAAGCATCGGCAGCATTATGCGGACGATCACGCAGAAGAACACTATGCAACGCCGACTTTTTTGAAAGGTCCGGGACGTGATCTGGAAGAGAGAGCCAAGACAGCCGGAGGGTTCGCCGCCGGGTTGGTCGAGGACTTGCTGGACCTCGGCGCGAACAGAATTGCGAAGATGGACGAGGCGGACATCGATGTGCAGGCCGTCTCCCTCACGGCCCCTGGCGTCGAGCAATCGGAGGCCGGCGAAGCCATAGCGCTTTCCCGCGATGCCAACGACTATGTCGCAGACGCGGTGCGCCAGGCATCCCAGCCGTTTTGCTGGCTTCGCGGCTCTTCCTACCCCCAATCCAAGCGCCGCCGCGAAGGAGCTTGAGCGTTGCATCGGCGTCGGCTCGCCGCCCGACGGATTACGGTCTTGCCGAGCCGAAGATTGGCGCGTTCGAGCGATCTTGGCAACGTCAGCCCTCCATTAATTCATGATGTCTTCGATGAGGATTAGGGCCGACCGCTCTTTTGGGGAATTCGGGTTTAAGAGCCGTCCGGCGTTGACGGTCGTGGGCGACGAAGTTGATCCGGACAATACCGTTCTGAGCTCGTCAGACTTCGGGACTTTCTCGCCAGCGCGCCAAAGCCGGTCGGCGACGGCGCTTGAAGACTGTCGACGCCGGGCCGTTTTGCATTTGCTCAGCGTGTGGGCCGACAGCCTCCCGCCGGACGAAGAGCGCTCGCAGGGCTGCGACCGCGGCTCGCGCCCGCCCTCGAATGAGGCGGCAAAAAGTTACGCGGCCGGCTGGCCGAGCCTGCTATGCTCGCGGCGATGGGCGCCCAAGGAAACGACGTGATGTATGCACTCTACTACTATCCAGGCAACGCCAGCCTGTTGCCGCACATGGCGCTGCGGGAGGCCGGCGTGCCATTCGAATTGCGCCTGGTGGACCGGACGAAGAATGCGCAGAAAAGCGCGGACTACCTGCGACTCAACCCGAACGGCCGCATCCCGGTGCTGGTCGAGGGCGACTTGGTGTTGTTCGAGGCGGCGGCGATCACGCTGCACCTGGCCGACCGGCACCCGCAGGTCGGACTCGCGCCTCTGCCGGGCACGCAAGAGCGCGCCCACTTTTACAAGTGGATGGTTCACCTGACGAACACACCGCAGGCCGAATACCGGGCTTGGTTCTACCCCTGGGAGCATGTTGCGGACCGCGCCATGGCCGAAACCGTCAAGCAAGCGGCCGCCGAGCGTCTCGGCCGCATGTTCAACGTCATCGCCGATCAACTGGGCGACGGTCCGTGGCTATTGGGCGAGCGGTTCTCAGCCGCGGACTTGTTCCTCCTCATGCTGGTTCGCTGGGGGCGGGCGATGCCGCACCCGCCGCGCGACTTGCCCCCGCTAGCCGGTCATGCCACCCGGGTGCTGGCGCGCCCGGCCGTGCAGGCAGCGCTGGCCGCGGAGGGGCTGACGGCGCCGTTCGTCTAGAGTTTAACCCCGCGCACGCGCCACACCCGCCGCGACCAGGCGGCCAAGTCGGCCATGCCGGCTAAAACGGGATGGAGGCCGCCCACCGGGCTCCCCAGCCTTGGGGCCTGGGCCTTTCAGTGCGGTCCACCGAGATTACCCACGCTTTCCGGGACGTTTCAGCCTTTGGAGCTCGAAAAACGCCGATTTCGCGCATACTGGCAACGCTTAGTTAGGTCGTTTCTATCCACCAAAGCCGCGGAAACCTTCGCCGGCCGGGTGCCAGCCGGGTGGCCGCCGCGCCCATGATGCGACAATCGCCCCTCGCGCAAGACGGTGACATTGGCTCGAATCGTGCCAAGAGCGTAATCGCTCGGTTCCAGGCATTGCACCTCCAGCCCCCCGCCTGTCCCCAAGAGGTGCACCGCCCCGCGCGTCGCCGCGCCGTGCCGCGCGTGGCGGGCAAACACATTGGGCAAGCCCTCCTCCTCCAGCATCGCCAGCGCCTCCTGTAATCCGCGCAGCATGTTCGTGGCCAGCATGTCTTCAATCATCATAAGAACCAGCAATTCGAATACGGTAAGTTTTCCAATGGGATGGGATCCGTCCTGATCGAGTGGACTCGTCGACGAGAACCCGCCGACCCGAAAGCAATTTTTCGATCACGAGCACCTCATGGCGCGCGGGAGTCGAGATGCACCGTTTGCCAAGAACCAAAGCCGCTTTCGGCGAGAAACGAATGTTCTCACCCATAATCACAATGCGCTCCGCCCGACCATCGGCGAACCCAAACGGCTCCAGAGCATCGTTGATCACAACGACTTCTGCTCGGCAAGCCTCTGATCGGCTCAAACTGTCGGCCGAACTTTCAGCGTCGTAGAGGGTTCCTGCCCGTTTTGACGCAATTCGTGGATATTGGGGTCGATCAGGGCCCGGGCCCGCTCAGATATTCCCGCAGGCCGGCGGCCTCCCCGGCACCGGTTCAGCCCCGCGCGTGCGAGGAAAGGTTAGCGGCCCGAATATCCGAGAATTGCCTGCAAAGTGACCAAAAAGGGCTGGACTTCCTCACAGAAGCCGATGGCCGCCATCGATAGACGTGAGGATTTCCGGCCCGAACGCCGAGCCAACGTCAAAAAATCCCTCGCGCGCGAGGAAGGTGACATTGGGAGCCGGCGTCTGCCGTGCGAAGCCATGGCGATCAGATCGCAGCCTCTTTCCGCCGCGGTGTCGATGATGGTTTGGTAGGGGCGTTCGCTCTCCAGCTCTATGAATTCGCAAGGCACATGCAGCGCCTTGGCTCTCGCTTGCGCTTCGGACAGATAGTGCATCGCTCGCTCCTTGGCGCGCCGTTGATAGTCGACGCGCGTATCTTCGAGCTGATCGGCGTGGCTGGAAAAGATATGGGGAACGGCTCGACAACCGTGAGAATGGTCGCTTTCGCCCTTGCATCCCTCGCGAAAGATAACCCCTTTTCAACAGCGGCGGTCGTGAGCCGTCGGTTGGAATCAGAATATGATTGTACATGGGATTCCTTGAGCAGGTGTGATTCAGCGGCGTCCCGCCAGCCCAGCAGCACTGGACCGGCGGTTCGCTTTGGATCAGATAATGACGATGTCGTTCACCACGTCGGTGACGCCCGGCGCCGCCCACGCCGTGGACCCCGCTACCTGCCGCTCGTGCCATGAGCGAACTGTTCCAGAAAGTCGAACCTTTCCGCCCTCCGCGCTCACGTTAATTGTCTTTGGGTCGAAAAACCACGAACGATGCAAAGCATGCATGATGTCGTCGCTGATATTTGATGCGTTGACCCTTGGCTTAATCGTGATCTGATTGGAGGCCCCGACGACGCCGTATAGCGAGCGGACGTCTTCTTCGGCAGCGCGTTTCTGAAATTGCCACTCGACTTGGCCGGTCAAAGCAATCCGGCCCTTCTCGACTTTCACCTTGACGGCGTCGGCGGGGACCGACACGTCCCATGCGAGACGATTCAAGGCTGCCGCTGCGATTTCCTCGTCGGTCTTTTTCGCCGCGAAGGGTAGCCGGACCTCGATCTCCTCGGCTAAGCCTTTCACGTCCTTCACCCGCCGTGCCGCGTTCTCGGCCGCAAGTTTCTCCGCAAAGCTTCCTACATGGCCTGTCAGGGTTACCACGCCGGCGTTTGCCGCAACTCCGATGTGGGCGGCCGTTACGCTAGGCTCCCATTTCAATTCAGCAAGCACGGCCTGCTGTAGCTGATTGTCGCTCGTCATGATTACCTCCAAATGGCTGGTGAAGAGCGCTGCTCGGCCGCACTGCGCGGCACGTTCTAACGCCTAAAACTATGTATGATCGTCTTGAAGGCCATCTGCATTGATACGGATCAAACGGATTGGAGCGCGATAGCGACTATGGAAAGCATTGTCGTTGCTGGCCCTCATCATCATCGGCGCTAGCGGTGGCAGCGCCTATTGGTGACATTCGCATCAGGGTGCAAAGGGCGCGACAGAGCCTCGACGAGGTCTCGCACCAGGAGTTCGACCGCACCAACACACTGGTCGGGCGAGGCTTCGCCACCAACGAACTGCTAGACCAGCGGCGACAGGCTCTCAATGGGCCAATGCAGCAAACGATCGCGTCGGTGAAGCCGAGCGGGCGCTCGAGGTCCCCTCTCACGATGTCGAGCTCTACAAGGTCAACATCGCTGACAATACGTTCGCCAGCGGCTCTCTCTGGCCGTCGCTATCGTTCATGAGCCCGAGATTCTCATCCTTGATGAGCCGACCTCGGGCGTCGCGCCTTGTATGGGTCTGGAGACCCGGCTCTGGGCGGGTCATCGAATGGGCCGTCCATGTGCGGCGTTTCAATGAAAATGCGACCTTCGATCGCCTTGCGGATCGGCGCGCGCTGTCGCCGGACATGGTCAAGAAGCTGGCGTTCGCGATCCTTACCTCCCAAGCGCGCCCCCTATCGGGAAGGCGAGGTGGCGACCGGCGCCCTGGAAATTTATCTGAGGTCAAAATGAACAAGCGTTCGCCGTCTATCCCGCTCTGTTCAATGTCGAACGAGCCAAACGACTGGCGGCGGACGCTCGTGCGAGCCTGGCGTCTGTGCGGGATTTGCTAATTTGCGCCCGGCAAGGCTGGCAATGTGCGCCGATGTCACGGCGATCTCTACCTGCGTCGGCAAGGTGCTAATTGTGTGAAGCAAGTCGCGGCCCGTCGAGTCGGCCGTGCCGCATGACTGTTCAAATCACACAGCGCCTTCGCGAGGTGACAGCGACCTTTGCCGGTCCCTATTTGCGAACGTTGCAATCCAGCCTCCAACTTGATCAGGATCAATTCGGGGCGCGCGAAGGCGAACTACTTGTAAACTTCTGACCGACGCATCTCAGTTGAGGAAACAGCAGCAATGGATATCAACGAGGCGATAATTGGCCGCCGCGCGGTGCGCGAATATACCGCGCGAGCGGTGGATGAGCCGACAATCCGCCGCCTGATTGACGCTGCGGTCCACGCGTCGAGCGCTGTGAACGAGCAGCCATGGGCGTTCACAATTGTGCGCGACCAGAGTGTGCTTGATCGCATCTCGCATGGCGCGAAGTCTCATATGCTCGCCACGATGTCGGCGAGTCCCCATTCCGAGCATTTCCAGTCCCTGCTCGCGGATTCGAGCTTCCACATCTTCTATCGTGCGCCTGTTTTGATTTTAATCTCGGCGACCGCACAAGGGGCGTGGATCGTCGAGGACTGCGCCTTAGCCGCCGAGAATCTGATGCTTTCCGCATACGCTGCCGGGCTTGGCACCTGTTGGATCGGGTTTGCGCAGAGCTTCCTCAACACGTCGGAGGGAAAGAATATCCTTGGCCTACCTGCAGCCTGTGTGCCGTCGCGCCGATCATTGTCGGGCATCCAAAACCCGCGCCGCCACCTGTCCCGCGCAACGAGCCGAAGGTTCTCTGGGTCGGTTGAATCGCTTCTGGGATGAATTGCGATGGATCAATGCGACTGGACCGCGATCTATAAGAATAGAGCATTCACTGGCTTTGGAGCTTTGAAATGAAGCGGTAGACCGGTCGCAGATGATGTAATTCAACCCCTTCTATCGCTCTATCGCTTTCCAGGACGTGTGTTAGCGGTCGCATGATTCCACGTCTGAGGGCTTAGGGACGGAGCACTCTTGGTTGCCGCCATTTTGTCGGTCGTTTTCCTTGCCGAGCACTCTTCGAACGCACGATGTGGCTTGGGGGAACGTCTCAGTTTAAAACTTGATGGGATTGCCCCCTTGCCGGCAAACATCAATATTCGGCGTGAGGACTTTTTGCTATGCGAATGGAATTTAGACGGATGACGGGCGCCCTGATTTCGGACCGCCCATGGCCGGCCAACGATCGTTCGATCTTCGAACTCACAGCAGAAGCGAAAGAGGCGCTTTCGAGTTTTTATGAATGGGACGCGCATTCATTCAGGCCCAAAACGGAGTCCGCCCAGAACGCGCCCGAAGAGGTTTGGATAGTGGGCAACGACAGCGAAATTATTTTGAAATACAGCCTTTCTAGGCTCGCGGCTGAGACCGGGCGTTCTTTGTCGAGGAGCGCCAATGCCCCCTTGTAATGAAAGCGACGGCCGAGAGCGCACGCGCCGAAGAGACCGAGGAGAAGATGGGGGCGGAGCTAATCTCGTCCAGCGTCTGGACCACGATAGATGGCGCCAGAGCTCTGCGGGCGGTCGCGCTGCACAAAGTCTAGTGGGGGTGATGCCGCTGTTAAACATCGGCGCCGGGGCTCAACAGGTGGCGCAGTCAGGGCTCCTGCTCAACCTCGGCGCTTCGCCGTTTTTGATCGGGCTCGACTCCTTTGCGTTGAACGCGCCGGGCGCTCGGCGGACGTTTTCTCTGTAAGGCAGATTTTCGCCAAAGAATTGGTGCGAAAGCCAAGGATGCTGTTGCAATACTCCGAAATCGGAGTGCCTGAACGACGTTTTGAGCGACAATCGTCGATGTATTCTACGCCCGTCGGGCTACGGTGGTCGCCGGCCCCTGCATTGTCAGTTTCCCTGGTCCCCTGCTTCCTTTTTCAATTATCGAGCCCATAGCCCTGCAAATTTGGGATCGACGATGAAAAAAAATATAGTTTTTCAACTGCATCCAAGATATTTGCAACAAACCTAACCAGATGATCTAATTGCGCTTTTCTGTCGGCTAGGGCGACGTGGTGACCAGGGGAGTAGGCATTTCGACTTTGCTTGCTCTTTTCAGTTCGGGCTGTTGAGCTGATTGATGGTGTACAGTGGGTTGCGAGCCTCTCGCGTCAGGTCCACGGCTTGCTGTCCGACATCCATCAATGAGCCATCAAGATAGCCCAGCCGCAACGCAACTCATGACCCCGCGATGACGTAAATCAATGTGAACCACGAGCAAAGATGCTGCCTGTTTGTGGCGCAGCCCCAATAGGGAGCGAAAAATCATGGCCCGCAAATTCGACGCGATAGTGATCGGCTCTGGACTTGGCGGCCTCACGGCTGGCGCGTCGGGCGCATCGTCATGGCGCGCGGCCGCGACGCAGCCGACGTCGCGATCTCGACGGCGTTCGGCGTCGCCAATCTGGCGCGCTTCGAGGTGGTGACCGAAGAGCAGACGGCATGAAGGGCGCGCTCGGCGCAGGCCTTGCGGTTTCTTGATCGGGGAGGCCAAATCGGGCAGAAGGCGGGACACCTGCCGGCAGGATTGTCATGTTCGGTCAGTAACCTTTGCGCCGCGATAGCGCTTCGTTCGATCCCCCAGAGTCAGATCGTGGAGCCGTTCGTATTAGGTGTCAGATTGAAATCTGTCGGCCGATCTCGACGACGTGATCATTCGGCAGATTGAGAAAGTCGCTGGTGCGCGCCGCGTTCCGGCCCATCGCCGCGAAGAGCGCCTCCTGCCAGCGTGGAAGGCCGCGCCGGTCCTCTCGCGGCATGATTGTCTCGACCCCGACGTAATAGGTAACGTCGTCAAGATTGATCTCACAACCGCGCGCCTTGCATTCGGCGACCGCCGCCGGCACGTCGGGATGCTCCATAAATCCGTATCGCAATTCCACACGCCAGAGCTTGGGCGCCTCGGCCCTGAGGGCCAGCCGCCGTTGTGGCTCGACGCGCGGCGTCGAAACGACGGTGAGCGATAGGAGTACGACGAACTCGTGTAGCGAGCGATTTTGCTTGACGTGCCAGACCATCGTTGGCGGCGCGCCATGCTTGGTGCGGGTGAGGAACACCGCGGCTCCGGGCACGCGCGCGATTTTGCGCGATTGCAGCTCGGCGATGAACGCATCGATCGGCAAGAGCGCTTCTTCGACGCTGTCTTGCACCGATGAAGCGCCGCGATGCCAGATCCACATCACGCCATAGACAGCAATCGCAAGCAGCAGTGGCACATAGCCGCCCTCGAGCACCTTGCTTATGTTGGCCGCGAAAAAGGCCCCGTCGATTACTAGGAAGCCCACCGCAACGGCGCCCGCCGCGGACAGACTCCAGCCCCAAATTTCGCGCATAGCGATGAACAACAGCACCGAGGTGATGAGCATCGTCAACGAGACCGCAATGCCATAGGCGGCGGCGAGGTTGTCAGACCTTCCAAAGCCAAGCGTTAGGCCGAGCGTTACGATCATAAGCAGCCAATTGACAGCGCCGACATAGATCTGCCCGTAGCCCTCCTCAGAAGTCTGCTTGATGACGAGGCGCGGCAGCCAGCCGAGTTGCATCGCCTGCCTTGTCATCGAAAAGGCTCCGGTGATGATCGATTGGCTCGCGATGATCGTCGCGATCGTGGCGAGAACGATGAGCGGCGTGAGCAGCGGGGTGGGGCAAAGGCGATAAAAGATGTTGCCGTCGGTCGGCGCGCCTTCGAGAACGAGCGCGGCCTGCCCGGCGTAATTGAGGATGAGGCTTGGAAAGACCAGGCTGGTCCAAGCGACGCGAATCGGCTTCGGTCCGAAATGGCCCATGTCGGCGTAAAGCGCCTCCGCGCCGGTCACGCAGAGAAACACGCCGCCGAGCACGAGGAAGCTCGTCACGCCGCCTGAGACGAGATAATGGAGTCCATACAGTGGGTTGAGCGCCACAAAAACGCTTGGGTGGCGAATGATCCCGTAGATTCCCAGCAGCGCCATCGCAATGAACCAGACGAGCATGACTGGACCGAAAGCCTTGCCGATACGCGCTGTGCCCTGCGTTTGGAGTGCGAACAGCCCGATAAGAATCGCGACAGCGACGGGCAGCACATAGGGCGCAAGCGTCGGCGTCGCTTGCTCCATGCCTTCGAGCGCGGAAAGCACCGAGATCGCTGGAGTGATCGCCCCGTCGCCATAGATGAGCGCCGCACCGAACAGGCCGACCGCGACGATGGTCGGGCGATGCTGCTTTTTGACGCCGAGCAGCGTCATGAGCGCGATGATGCCGCCCTCGCCGTCATTGCTGATGCGCATCGCGAAGTTGACGTATTTGATACTGGTGATGAGGAACAACGTCCAGAGGATGAGCGAAAGGCATCCGAGGATCGCTGCAGCGTCCGGATTGTGGCCAGTCAGGTTGAGCAAGTCTTGAATGTGTAAAGAGGGCTCGTACCGATGTCGCCGAAGACGATGCCAAGCGCGGCCAGACTCGTCAAAACCAGACGCGGTCTGTAGGCGGCGTTTAAGGCCGGTTGCTGCATCGCCACGGATGATCTCCGTCGAGGGTCGCCGTGCTGCGGCACCAGCCGATGTTAGCTGGAATACATCGTTTATCACACCGCCGTGGAGGCCGATGCCGACTAGCAATCCAGTTTTGGCGTCAGTTCAATACTGGCCTCAGCGCCGAGGTCGAAGTGCCTAACGAAATAGGCTGCTCCTCGGCTTCGACGCTGCCTGATAGGTATTTTCCGACCCTATCCGGCGGCCCCGGGGCGGTATCGTGCGTCTCGCTTTAGGTGGAAAAGGAGGCAAATCATGCTGCTTCACAATCTCATCTGGTTCGGCGGGGCTGCACTGTCCGCTCTGCTTTTTGCGGCGCACCCGGTGCGTGCCGAACAGGAGTCCGGTGGCATCCAGGTGGCCGAAGTAAATTGCGAACAGGGTGACAACAGCAGGGAGTCGCGAACGTGCGAGTCGGCTGGGCAGGACTATGTGCGCGGCCATCTTGCCGACGATGCGAGGATCGTGCCGATAGCCTTTCAAGCCTGGATAAGATTTGTGGCCATCGGTGAGCAGGGTGGCTTGGCGCTTTACGTTGGCTTTTACGAAAGCTTCAATCGACACGGCGGAATTGTCGGCGAGGCTGCGGCAGCCGGGCTCGCGCCGCTGCGTTCGAATCGGCCCCACCAATGCTGGAAGGCCTGATCGTTTGAACGAGAAGGCGCAAATCTCTCAAAGCTGCGCCCGGAGCCCCAAGCGTTTTCGACATAGGCGAGGAATGCCGTGAATTCGTCTTCCGAAGTATGAGATCGTGCAAAGGCGCCATAGAGCACCAGGGCGAGACGTCGCCGCGAACAACGCAGATAGCGATCCGCCCTCCGATATACCAAGCACCGCAGCTGATTCAAGGTCGGGGATCAAGTCAGATGGAATTCGGAGGCCGGGCGCGTCAGCGGCAGGATCATCCGGGTCCATACGCAGGATGTCGATTACAAGGGCTACACACACCACGCGAGCCCCGAGTCGCCGCAATATGAGATCAAGAGCAGCAAGACCGATCATGTCGCCATGCACAAGGACTCGGCGCTCACGAAGCTGAGCGACTGACAAAATCCGATAGGGTCCGGCGACCAGAAAGCAAGCTGCCTATGAGCGAGAGCCCTGCAAAGCCCATAACGCCCGAACCTCTGGAACGGGCGCTCACCGGCGCGGACGATCGGCTCCGCTTGAACGACTGGATGCCGCCCCAGGCGGGAATAGCGCCGCGGGTGCGTATTGGCGAGCTCTGAATCAACGTGCTGTGGGGATTGCCGATCGGCGCCACGGCCCTTATCATCCTTATCGCCATCGCGCAGAGCCTTCGCGAGCTTCCAGGCGTTCAGGCGTTCATCAAACAATACCCGGGCATTGCTCAGGCCGCGCCGTCCGTCGACTCCGGTTTTCCCTGGTGGATGCAGCATCAACATTTCGTCAACATGTTCTTCATGTTGTTCATCATCCGGGCCGGCGTGCAGATCCTGGCCGATCACCCGAGGCTCTACTGGAAGCGAGACTCCACGCGGAGAACCGATTGGTTTCGTTTTCAGGTCCCGGTCCCGACAGGGCGGGTATGGACCTCCAAGGATGATTCCGTCACCATCCCCGCATGGCTTGGCCTTCCCTCGATTATCGCGGCCAATGTGAAGCGCCCGCCGTTTGAGGAAGGACCGGTCAATCCGCGCGATCCCGGCGCCAGCTTCACCGTCAAGAACGACAAGACCTATTTCGGCTACAAGGCCCATATCGCGGTGGACGAGGAAAGCGACCTCATCCGCCAGGCCGAGATGACATCCGCCGACCTGCATGACAGCCA
>Ga0182024_10017600_pt1 | contig 13392 bp, 9 predicted proteins | sample P32metaG_FD_120480 | JGI IMG/M metagenome (GOLD analysis project Ga0182024, IMG submission 120480) | Permafrost microbial communities from Stordalen Mire, Sweden - P3-2 metaG (Illumina Assembly) | ecosystem: Environmental > Terrestrial > Soil > Wetlands > Permafrost | place: Sweden: Stordalen...
GCATGCAGGCACTTGACACCCCGCCGCGTACCCCCTACCCCCCCACTTGGCCGCGGCCCCGCCCAGGCTCCCGGAACGGCGGAGTCGCGCTCGGCGGCGTATTCCCGGTGCGCCCGCTCCAGTTCTGCGGGAGCCACGGCCGCCTCCGCTGCGCTCACCCCGCCTGCGGATTCCAGACGGTCGATTGCCAGCCTGGCCTGCTTGCCTACCAACCAGTACCGGGTCGGCATCGGGGTGCCATCGTCGAGGACCGGCCCATTGCGGATCACGACAGGGCCACCGGACTCGTCGGTCACCACAACTTCGAACGGGCCGCGAGGTTCGCGGCCAAGGAGCACTGCTAACGCTTCGGTCGGGCTCTGGACCTGCGCTGGAGAGGTAACGGGCCGTTCAGAAGTGATGCCAGAATTCTAGGGACGCGTACCACGAGGTGCGGTTGGCCCGCTTGCGTACCGCGGGGCTAGCCGACTTGCCCGGCGACGGGAGCACCATGAACGCCTGCTGGCCGTGCCTTACCAGGCCGTACTGCTGGCGGGCGATGCGCGCGATGGTGGCAGGGCTCTGTAACGCCGAGCTTTCGCCGGCAAGCTTGGAATCTTCGCCTTTCAACACGGCGATCGTGCGTTCCTGAACCGCAATCGCCTGCTTCTGAGCGAGGTAGGTACGAGCCGGGTACGCGAACAGGTACATGGCCCCGACAAGGACCATGACAGCCATGGTGATCTTCGCGATCCTTACGGCCAAGCGCATGCGGCCCCCGACAATGTTGCTCAAGTGGCAGGTGTTACCAAAGTGAACAGAGAGGTTAGCTCACGGACCGTCCCCAGCGCTCGCACGCACTCCTAGCAGCAGCGATTAGCGCCTGGCTCGGCTGGTGCCCCGGCTCGGCTGCCTTGACTACTCCGCGGCCTTAACCTCTTGCCAGATCACGTCAAGGGCGACTAGGTCGAGCTCGGATAGGTCGAGGCCGCGCTGGGCGGCCAAGGCTTCGACCGCCTGGAAGCGCCGGCGGAACTTGGCGGTTGCCTCGCGCAACGCCGTTTCCGGGTCGACCTTCAAGTGCCGAGCGACATTCACAACAGCGAACAGCAGGTCACCCAGCTCGTCACGCACGCCGTCGGCGGACGAGCCAGAGCTGTTCGGGCCGGCCCCAATGGCCATGCTCAACTCGGCTAGCTCCTCCGATATTTTCGGGAAGGCGCCCTCGGTGCTTTCCCAGTCGAAACCAACAGTCGCCGCCCTGGTCTGGATCTTGTGGGCGTAAAGAAGCGCTGGCAGGTTCCGCGGGACGTCGTCCATGGTGCTAGTCCGCCCTTTTTCCTGTTTCTTTATCTGCTCCCAGTTTTTCGAGACCTGTTCAGGGGTTTTTGCCTCAACGTCGCCGAAAACATGCGGATGGCGGCCGACAAGCTTGTCGTGGACGTTCCTGGCCACGTCGCTCAAGGCAAACTGTCCGTCTTCCGATGCGAGCACCGAATGGAACACCACCTGGAACAGGACGTCGCCGAGCTCTTCTTCGAGGTGTTCGTAGCCGGCGCCGTCGGGGCCGAGCTCATCGATGGCCTCGAGGGCCTCGTAGCACTCCTCGACCAGGTAACGGGTGAGGCTCTGGTGGGTCTGCTGGCGGTCCCAGGGGCATTTCGCTCGCAGCGTCCGGGCCAGTTCCTCCAAGCGCACCATCTCCGATGCGAACGGTTCGACAAGACGCGGGAGCCAGAGGCTCGTGAGGTGGTCCGGCGCAACGGCTCGGTCGAGATCGTCCCAGAGCACCGTTGTGACCGACTCGTCCGGGAGCCCGAGGCGCGCCAGGACGGTCACCTGGGGCCCCTCATGCCCGGCGGGCAACTGGTCCAGCACCGAACTGATCGCCAGCTTCACCTCTGAGAGCACCTGGAGCGAATCGCACTGCCCGACCAGCAGCGGGCCGCTGACGCCCGCCACCTCTACCGCAAAGCGGTGGCCATCGACCAAGCGCACCCCTGCGGCGAGCGGGTCGACGCCGAGGCGCTCGAAAGCCAAGTCGGCGAAGGAGACACCCGGCAAGACGACGGTCGTCACCCGGGCGTCGTCGCGCAGCAGTTCAACGGCCCGCTCAGCGACCACGGGCGAGCCAGGGACCGCGTAGATGACAGCGCCCTCAGCCTGTGCCGAGCTGACGAGGGCCTCGACAATGCCTGCGTAGACTTCGTCGAGGCTTTCGGCCGACTGGTAGAGGTAGTCGAAGCTGCGCCCGCCCACCACCGCGACAGCCGAGGGGTGCCGGGAAGTCCGCAGCCACCGCACCGGGGTCGCCTCGATCGCGGCGAGCGCTTCGGACGTGATCAAGCCGGGCCGGCCTGGGCCGAGGCCTACCACGGTGACCCGGGCCGGCGACGCCATTGGGTTAAACCTGGCTCGCGGCCGCCGGGCCAGTGCCTCTAACGGCGCTAGCCACTACAAACCTGGGTAGGCCGGGTTGAACTCGATCTTGGCAGCGCTGAGGATGGTGTTGACCTTCGGGTCCGAAGACTGGCTCTGCCCGCTGATGGCGACGATGTCGATGATGGCAGCGACCCGGTTGTTGTAAGGGATGGCGTCACGGGAAATGACCTGGACCACCTCATAACCAAAATTTTCGCGCACGGGCGTCGCTTGGCCAGGGCGCAGCGTGCCGAGGAGATCGCGGAACTGCGCTGGCTGTTTGATTGCCTGCTCAGGTGATAGGCAGTAGCGGGCACCGCTCGTGACAGGTACCTGCGGCCCGCCTTTCACACCGCTCAGCTCGTTCGCCACGGCTTCGGCCTGCTTCTTGCTCGCCGCCATGTCGACCTGACCGTTGCTGTCCACCGAGATGTCGACGGTGGCCACGCATACCTTGGACCAGAAATAGGATTGCTCGCCCTTGTAGAACTGCTTGTCCTCCTTGGCGTTGGTCAGTTTCGTATCGATCAGGGCGTGGTCCGCGTCCCACTCGGCCGCTCCGGCGCGAGCCTGAGCGGTGATCTGCAGCCATACGGCCGGGTCTACGGCGTACTGGCTGGCCCAGGATGCGGCGAGCTCGACGGGGGTGGGTGCCTCCCGGTGCTTGGCCAGGTACTGGTGGACCGCCAATTGGGTGATCAGGAGCCGGATTTCTGTTGTCGTCCACTGCATGTCGTAAACCGCAGGCCCGGTGCCGTTGCCGCCCACGAAGGCCGGCGGGGCGACATCCTGCGCGCTCTCGCCCTGGGACTGGGCCTGCTGGAGCTGCTGAGAATATTGCGCTTCGGCGGACTGGTCGTAGCTCTCCACATAGGCAGGGCTCCCGGCCCAGGCTTCCAAGTAGTCGTTCAACTGGGCCTGGGTGATCGTCTGGCCGTTTACGATCGCCGCCGGCGACGCGGCGTTGCAGCTGGTGAGGACTCCGCCGAGCAAGCCCGCCAGGGCGATCGCGGCAATCGGCTTGGCGGCCGCGCGAATGCGGGGGCCGCGCCAAGGGCGGGAAAAGGTGCGGTGTCTCACAGCCGGCCCAATGTTAGTGCCCACGCAAGGCGGCTCAACTCGCAGCGGGGGCGGCCAGCGGCACAAGTGCTCGCAGCAGGTCCACCAGGGCTCGGGCAGGGTCGACGCCCTTGGGCAACGGGCCGACAAGCTGGCCCAGGTCCTCCTTGTAGACCGCCTGCGGCCACAAGCGGCCGAGGCGCACGCGCTCGCTTGCTTTGAGCCCTATGGGCGCGGCCCGCGCGACGAGGGCCCCGTAAGGCGTACCGATCCCCCCGCTCACGACCGAGACCTCGCGCAGGCCCAGCCTGGCACACTCGGCGCGCAGGTGGGCGATCCCGAGCAGAGCGTTGGCCGGCGCCGGTAGCGGGCCATAGCGGTCCGCCCACTCGGACTCGATGTCGTCAACTTCTTCGTGAGTAGTAAGCGTCGCCAAACGGCGGTACGCCTCCAAGCGGAGGTCCTCGCGCTCGACGTAGCTCTGCGGCAGGTTCGCCGTTACCGGCAGGTCGAGGCGGATCTCGGCCGGCTCGCGGGGCGTCTCGCCTTTCAGTTCTGCGACGGCCTCGCTCACCATTTGCACGTACAGGTCATAGCCGACCGCAGCGATGTGGCCGGACTGGTCGGCGCCGAGGAGGTTGCCGGCGCCGCGGATCTCCAGGTCGCGCATTGCGATCTTGAAGCCCGAGCCGAGCTCGGTGTGCTCGCCGATGGTGCGCAGCCGTTCGTAAGCCTCCTCGGTCAATCTGTGCTCGCGCGGGTAAAAAAGGTAGGCGTAGGCACGCTGCCCAGCCCTCCCCACCCGGCCGCGCAGTTGATGGAGCTGGCCGAGCCCGAGCCGGTCGGCACGGTCGATTACGAGGGTATTGACCGTCGGCATGTCTATGCCTGACTCGATGATCGTTGTGCAGACCAACACGTCGTACTGGCCCTCCCAGAAGTCGAGCACCACTCTTTCGAGGGAGCCCTCGTCCATTTGGCCGTTTGCCACAGCGACCCGGGCTTCGGGCACTAGCTCGCGGATGCGCGCCGCCACTTTGTCGATGTCGTAGACCCTGTGATGGACAAAGAAAACCTGACCCTCCCTCAGCAGTTCTCGCCGGATGGCTTCGGCGACCGCCCGCTCGTCGTACTCCCCCACATAGGTGAGGATCGGGCGGCGGTCAGCGGGAGGAGTGGCTATGAGCGACAGATCCCTGATACCGGTCAAGGTCATTTCGAGTGTCCGCGGTATCGGTGAAGCGGTCAGTGTCAGCACGTCAACGTTCGTGCTCAACTTCTTGATTGTTTCCTTGTGGGATACGCCAAAGCGCTGTTCCTCATCGACGACGAGGAGCCCGAGAGCCTTGAACCGGACATCGCCCGAAAGCAACTTGTGGGTCCCTATGACGACGTCCACCGTCCCGTCGGCGAGGCCATCAGTGACCGCTCTCGCTTCGGCAGGGGTCAAAAAGCGCGACAGCATTTGCACCCGAATCGGGTAGTTCGCAAACCTTTCGCTGAAGGTCTGAAAGTGTTGGGAAGCGAGCAACGTCGTCGGCACGAGCACGGCAACCTGCTTGCCGTCCTGGACCGCTTTGAATGTTGCCCTCATGGCGACCTCGGTCTTGCCGAAGCCGACATCGCCACAAACGAGGCGGTCCATCGGCACCGGGGACTCCATGTCTGCCTTGACATCGGCTATCGCTTTGGCCTGGTCAGGCGTCTCGCTGTACGGGAAGGCCTGCTCCATCTCGACTTGCCAGGGCGTGTCGGGACTGAAGACGTAGCCCGGGGAATGGGCCCGCTTTTGGTAGAGGACTACGAGCTCGTGGGCGATCTCGCGTGCGGCCCTGCGCACCCGGGCCTTGGTTTTCTGCCATTCGCTCCCGTTCAGCCGGGATAGCGCCGGGGTTTCGCCGCCTGTGTACGGCCGCAGAGCGTCAACCTGGTCCGAAGGCACGTACAGCTTGTCGCCGTCACGGTAATCGAGCACCAGGTAGTCCCGCTCGACGTTGCCTATGGACCGTTTCACCATCCCACCGAAGCGCGCCACGCCGTGCTGGAAATGCACCACGTAGTCGCCCGTTTTCATGTCGTCGAAGAACGTCGTTACTTGGGCGGCCCGGGGCCGCGGCGCTCGGTGCGGGCGGCGGCGACCTGTGATGTCGCCTTCCGCGAGGACCGCAAGATCGAGCGCGGGGTAAATAAATCCCCGGTCGAGCGGCGTCACAACGACCTCAAGCCCAGTCGCCGTACCAGGCTCTGCCACGATCGGGGCGAGGAAGCCCTCGTCGCGGAGCGACTTCGAAAGTCGCTCGGCGCTTGAGTGGGTTTCGGCGCAGACAACGACTTGGTAACGCTTCGCCAAAAGGCCGCGCAACTGGCCGAGCAACCGCTCGGTGCCGCCGGCCACCGGGTCCCAGCCCATCGTGGTAACCGACGGGGTGCCGGGGCCTTCGGGGGCGGACGTCAGCGTCGCCACAGACGCCCCCGTGGCGCTCAGCAACCTGTCAAAAGGTAGGTAAAGACGCGGGAAATCACGGCCCTCTGCCCCCCACGTAGTGGCCAGGGCGGTCGCCAGGTCGGCCTCTTCATCGGCGATCTCTATCGCGCGCTCGCGCATCCGGCGCGGTTCGACCAGGAGCACCTTGGCTCCCTCGGGGAGCAGGTCCACCAACAGGTGCGCATCCGCGGTAAGCCAGGGCAACCAAGACTCCATACCATCGAAACTCAGGCCCTCCGCGAGACGCTCCCAGGTCTGGCGCCCCCATTTCTCTGCGTGGACAAGCGATGCCGCACGTTGGCGGACCTCTGGAGATGGCAGCAGTTCCCGGCAGCCGAAAATTAGGGCTTCTTCGAGGTCGGCAACAGAACGCTGGTCCGCCACGGAAAACTGGGTGAGCCTGTCGACCTCGTCACCCCAAAGGTCGATCCGGAGCGGGGAGAGCGCCGTCGAAGGGAAAACATCGACGATCGAACCCCGAACGGCCAGCTCGCCACGATGTTCGACCTGGTACTCGCGGCGGTAGCCGAACGCAACAAGCTTGGCGACCAGTTCGTCGAGGTCGACTTGGGCCCCGCGGGTGACCTGCACGGGCTCGCTGTCCTCCACGTGCGGGCCTAAACGCTGCAGCAGCGCCCTCACCGTGGAGACGATGACCGAAGGCACGCCCGAGCCGCTCACTCCGTCGCGGAGGCGGCGCAGCCGCCACATGAGCTCCAGACGACGCCCCATGGTCTCCACGGCAGGGCTTACGCGCTCGAACGGCAGGGTCTCCCAGGCGGGGAAGACTGCAACCTCGCCCGGGCCCACCCAAGCGCCTATCTCATGGGCTAGCCGCTCCGCTGTAGCCCCGTTCGCTACTGCGACTACGACGGGTCGCCGAGCACCGTGCTCGGCAACCGCGGCGACGGCAAAACCCTGCGCAGCCTCGGCAACGGCGACCGAGCCTTCGGCCCCAATTGTCAACGAAGCCAGGACGCCATCGCGGTTAGCCAGCGAAAGCAGCCCCGCGAGAGCGGGCCCGGGGCCCAACGGCGCGCTCGCCTGCTCTTGAACTAGAGACGACATTGCTCAACCATTAACGACATTGCTCAACCATTAAACGGCTCATCGGGGCCCTGGCGGGAATTGAAATCGTTCTGGGCCACCGCGAGGCCCTGCGCCAAGATCATCTCGACAGCGTCGGCTGCTATCTCGACCGCAACGTCGAGGTTGCGGCGCTCTAAGCGGCTTGGCGCCGACAGGACGTGGTCGGCACCTCCGTCCTTTCCCCCCGGGGCCTTTCCGATCCCGATCCGGACCCTGGAGAACTCATCGGAGCGCAGCCAGGCCTTGATCGAACGGAGGCCGTTATGGCCCGCGAGCCCCCCGCCGGCCTTAACCCGGACGGTGCCGAGGGGTAAGTCGAGCTCGTCGTGGACCACGACCAGCTTCGTGAGGTCCGAGACGTTGAAGCGCCTGACGAGGCGGGCTACCGAGCGGCCCGACTCGTTCATGAAGGTTTGCGGGAAAGCTAGCGCAAGGCGCTTGCCCTCGACCCTGACCTCCGCCACGAGCGCGAGTTCTTTGCCCTGGCGGAGGCGTTCCCCGCGCCGTTCCGCGAGCAGTGCCACGACATCGGCACCGACGTTGTGACGGGTCTTGGAGTAGCGCGGACCTGGGTTGCCGAGCCCGACCGCCAAGAGGTCGGCGCCGGCGGTGCCCTCAGACTTCCTTGCCCCGAACAGAGCTGGCTCCGTCCTCCTCGCCCGCAGGAGTGCCAGCCACTTCGGGTTCCGCCACCGCTTCCTCCGGCCCGGCCTCTTCGGCTGCTGCCACTTGGGCCTCAACCGTAGAGGTCGCAGCGATCACGACCATCTCGTCTGGGTCAACCTCGGTCGTGACTCCCTTTGGGAGCGCCAGGTCGCGCACCCGGACCGAACCCCCGACCTCGAGGTCCGTCACGTCGATGGTTATCTCCTGGGGTATCTGCTCCGGCGTCGACCGGACGCTCAGGCTCGTGAGCACGTGTTCCAGGAGGCCGCGCTCGCGCTCGACCTTGAGCGCAGTGCCAAGGAGAACGATCGGGACTTCGGCGCTCACGATCTCGTCACGACGCACGACCTGGAAATCAACGTGGGAGACGGTATGCCTTACAGGGTGCCTCTGGAGCTGGCGGGCCAGGACGAGGTGGTTGGTACCGTCAACATCCAGCGTCAGGACCTGGTTGAGCCCGTGGACCGAAAGGGCTCCACGTAGGTCCCTCGCCGCAACTGACAGTGACAGAGGCTCCATCCCGTGCCCGTAGACCACGCCCGGTATCCTCCCGGCGGTGCGAAGCCGCCGTGACGCGCTGGACCCCTTTGTGCGGCCCAGTTCAGCAACCAGTTTTACCTCTGCCATCGGTGCTCGCGCTCCCCTTGGGTGTTCCCGCCACGTGCTGTTTCAGAAAACGAAGGCCTCATGCTAGCCGTTCCAGCCGGCTAATGGCCATACGGGCGGCCAAGCGTTCAGGACTGGACCGAGTCTGCCGATGTGGCCATTGAGGAACTATGGAACTCCACGCGATTACACGCCGAAAGCGTAGGCACGCCGACCTCGACCTGTCGGCAGAACCCGCAACCACGGTGAGGTCGCGGGACCAGAGGGCCGCGGAGGACGAGTTCTTCGAAGCAGCCTGGGACGAACGTGCCTCAACTGACCAGGAGCCGGCTCACGGCCCCGAAGGCCTTGTGCCAGCGGGCGCTATTGCCTCATTGCCCAACCAAGAGCTGGACCACGAAGGCCCGAGCCCTCCTGTCGGAAAAGTGCTGCTCGCTCTAGGCCGTTCCTATTTCCACGATGGGACAGTCGGCGAAGGTCTTTACGAGGCCGACCTTCCCCATACCCTGCTTGCCACGTTCGACGCGCTGCAGCTCCTGGCGCGGGCCGTCTTCTCTGAAATGGGTGCGGCACGCGATGCCGAGGTGACCGTCAATTGCGACCGCTGGTTGCTCCGCCTGGGCCCCGAAACGGGCCAAGCTCAGCTCGTCCAGATGGACGCGAGCGCCCCCAGCACGCCGGCAAGGAGTGAACGGCGCGCCGAGCAGTGGTTGCGCGGGGTGGCCTCCCTCCGTCAAGCCGACCACCCTCAGGCCCTGGCGGCATTCGAGGCCGAGGCCGCGTCGGCCGTCGCAGCCGGTTCGCCGCAGCGCGCCGCAGTCGCTTTCCGGGCCGCCGCCGCATCAGCACGCTCCATAGGAAGGGCCGACCAGTCCAACAGGTTCCTACGCCTCGCGGGCAAGTCCTACCTGGAGATCGCGGAAGGCGACAACACCCTGCCCCAGGGAGTGTTCAGCGCCTACCGGGAAGCGGCCCGCGCTTTCCTGGAAGCAGGGAACCTCCCCCTGGCCCAGCAGTGCCTGACCAAAGCGCTCGTGGTCGGCGAAGCGCTCGGTCTGCTCGAGCGGGACTGAGGCCCGTGAAGATATACCTGTCGACGGAGGGGACCTACCCGTTCGTTGTTGGGGGCGTCTCGACGTGGGCTGACCTACTGGTGCGCGGGTTGCCCTACCACGAGTTCCACGTTGCTGCAATAGTCGACAACCCCTTCTACCGCCTGGCTTTCGACCTGCCCCATAATGTGACGCTCCAGCCGGTACCGCTATGGGGTTCGGAAATGGCCGAGGAGTACCTCCGGGTGCCTGGCTCGTGGAGGCGGGCGTGGAGGACCTCTTCCACAGAGGTACGCCGTCATTTCCTGCCGTGCTGGGAACCGTTCATAAGCGCTTTGGCATCGCGCGAAGCCAATCCAGCAGCCCTCGGCGATGCACTGGCCAAGGTTGCCAGGTTTGCAGAGCGGCACGACCTGCGCAGGGCCCTGGCGAGCCGAGCGACGTGGCTGGTGATGCTCGAACAGCTCCGTGCCAACGCCTTGATGGCCAGGACCAGCACCAAGGGAGCGATCGATTTCGGACGTGCTCTTTTTCGGTTCCTACTCCCGCTGAGCGCGCCGATCCCCCGCTGCGACGTTGTCCACACCTCCGCCGCCGGGCTTTGCGCGCTCCCCGCCGTCGTGGCCAAGTACCGGTACGGCACGCCGATGGTGCTCACCGAGCACGGGATCTATCTCCGGGAACGGCTCATGGCCCTTGCTCCAAAACCCGTCGAGGAAAAGTTCTTGCTCGTCAACTTCTTCCGGGCGGTCACCGAGCTGGCTTATAGGGAAGCCGACATCCTGACCCCGGTCTGCGCTTACAACGCTGGGTGGGAGGCCGCTCTTGGCGTCGACCGCAGGCGCGTGAGGGTGATCTACAACGGCTCGAACGACGTGGCGCTGTCGGCTCTGCCGTTGCAACCGCCCCCCGGGCCGCCCACGGTGGGCTACGTCGGCCGGATAGACCCGCTCAAGGACGTGGTCACGCTGATCAGGGCCTTTTCTCTCGTGCGCAAGGCCGTGCCTACGGCGAGACTCCGGATCTGGGGACCTGCCAGCTCGCAGTCGTACATGGCACATTGCAAGAAACTGGCTTTATCGCTCGGTCTTTTGGATGACGGGAGCGGGCTGCAGCCTTCGGCCCTCAGCTTCGAGGGGCCCACGAACGACCTACCGGCAGCGTACGGGGCTTCCCACGTCATCGCTTTGTCGTCAGTAACTGAGGGTTTCCCGTACACGGTTGTGGAGGCGATGCTGGCGGCGAGGCCGACCGTTGCCACCGACGTGGGCGGGGTGAGCGAAGCCCTCGGCGGCATCCGGCTGGGCGAAAGTGGCGCAGGTTTGCTCGTCGAGCCCGGCGATCCCCGGGCCCTGGCGAACGCGCTTTGCGCCGTGCTGCTCGCGCCAGAAGCAGAGCGCCTGGGCGTCGGCATGGCACTGCGTGCGCGAGCGCTCGAGCGCTTCGGGGTTGTCGGGTTCCTGTCCGCCTATTCGGAGGTTTACCGGGAACTGGCCCAGAACCTTCTGCCTCAGTTTGCGGGAGCGAGCCAGTGAGCCTTCCGAGCACTGTCGCACGAGACATACGTGCCTTCGGCACTAGGCCCTTCAGCGCGGCCGAGCAGGCGAGAACACACTCGGCGGCCGACGCCGGGGACCTGCCGGTACACCTGGCAGTTACCACGGTGCTCATGAAATGCCCGCACCCACTCAGCGCTATCGAGGTGGCAGTTGTGCTGGAGACCTGTGGCTACAGCCCGGGCCGCGTGAGGGCCACTGGAGCGGCTGACCTCATGGAGCTGGCGCGAGCCGTGTACGCGCTTGTGCCCGTTTACGCCCATGGACGAACGAGCGCTGCTGAGGACGTTGGCGACGAGCCGGACGTCCCGGAAGGGCACGCCCACTTGGCGCTGGAGGCGGCGAGGTCGTTCTGCAAAGGCCTCCTTTTCTCTGCACCCCTTTTGGTCAGCCTCTCCACGATGCTCGTGGCCGGCGTGTCCTTTTGGTCTTCGAAGGTGGAGCTGCGGTCGATCGCGAGCTCGGTGACCATGGCCGCGTGTCTGTCGCTAATTTTTACGGGCCCTTTCATCCAGGCTTTCGGGCGGCGGGCATCTTTTTACCTTGGCCTCGGCGACAACGGGATGCTCGCATACCTCACCAAACGCGTCCTCGGCACCGGCATGCTCGTCGCGTTCTCAGCCTGCGCCGCCGCCTACTTCATCCGAACGGGCCTGTCAGCCGGAGGACCACCGGCTGCCAACCGTCTGGGGCTGGCCACGGGCCTTGCCATCGCCGCGTTGCAGCTGGGCCTGGCCCCGTTCTACCTGCGCAACGCCATCATCCCGATGATGGTCATCGTTGGCGGGGCTGGCGCGGTACTCGCCTGGCACGCCACCCACCTCGGAGCGTACATAGACCCGGTCAACCTCGCTGTGTGGCAGGTGCGCCTTGTGGCCTCGATGGCGGCACTCACATGGATGGTGGACGGCTGGTGGCTCCTGCGAAGGCCGGAGGCGCGGCACCGTTCGGGCGCGGAGCGAAGGCTTTGGAAGCCCTCAGGAGCAGCGGTAGCTCGGGCCGTCGCACCCTACGGCGCGTTCGGCCTCGCCTACTTCTCCCTCGTCTCGCTCCCCCAACTGGTCAGTGGCGGGGCCTGGTTGGGGCGTTACGGGTTCAATCCCGAGTTCTCTCTCGCGAGCGGTATGGCACTCGTCGGCTTGCTCCCGGTCGCCGGTTTCGGCGCAGTTGCGGCAGACCGCATTACTCGTCACGTGCTGCCTGCCACGCTCGACAATGAGCGCATCGGTTCCGTAGGCCGCGCGCGTGCAGTGCTGAGGCGTCGCTGGCGGGCGCAGCTGCTATGGGCGGCCGTTGCTGCTGCCGGCGCGGCGGCAACCGTGGACGTGGTCCTGCCTGCCGTCGCGCACAGCTGGTTGGTTTCCCACGGGATGGCTGCGCACCCAGAGCTGCTGTACGCGTGCAGTGCAGGCTTTTTCTTTTTCTCGATAGCCACTTTCGCGTCCCAGTTGTTGTTCGGGCTCTCCTCGCCCGGTCGTGCCGTCGCCAGCGCCCTCGCGGGGACCGCGGTCCTTCTTGTATGCTCCGGTGCCCTCAGCTTGTCGGGGGCCACGTCGTTGGCGGTCGCCGCCGCGGCCGGCTTCGCCGCTGGGAGCGCCGTGTTCGCAATTCTCGCTGTGGCCGCCGGTGACCGGGCTTTCTCCGAGGTGGATTTCACGTGCTACCGGGCACTTTGAGCCGGCGAAGGCTACGGGGGGCACGCGCCGCTGAGGCCCAGCCAAGCCGAGCCGCGCGGGCGCACCCTGCAACGCAAAGCCCGAAGAGGGACCTTCGTTTCTACGTAAGCGCGGCTGCGGTTGTGATGCTCGTCAGTGTCATTTACCTGACAACGTGGCCGTCGCCAGTCCCAGCCCGCCCACTGCCCCCCGGTTTGTCCCGGCTCCACACCGGCTTGCTCATGGATGACCCGCTCGACAAGCCGGTAACTCTGGGCCAGCTCCAAGACCAGTATGTCCTGGACGGCTCAGCCGGCACCAAGCTCGGGTGGGTGTCCGAGACGACGGCCGGTCTCGCAGTTGGGATCAAGGCCCACAATGGTTGGGCGGGCTGGTTCGCCTCGACGATCCACGCCGCTGGCCCAGCTGTGGCATGGCACGCGGTCATCTCGCCGACAGCCCTGCCACTTGGGACAAAGGGGCGCGGGCTAGCCGTTTTTGCAGTCCAGACCGCCACGACACAAAAAAGCGGCGTAATCAATTACATAGTTGTGGCAGCAGTCTGCCGGAGCGGGAGCTACCGCTGGCTAGTGGGCTACGCCCATGGCCTGGTTGCTGGGGCGTCGACACATGTGCTCTGGGAATCGAAATGGCAGCCCGTCGCGCGACGTGGCACCCTTCTCGCAAGCCAAGCCGTTACCGTCGTAACCGACGGGAGCCACAGCCTTTCTGTCTGGTTCGGCACAGACGAGATTTTCAACAGTAAGCGGCTGGTGCTGAAGATGCCGGCCCCGTTCCAGGCGTACCTCGAGGTGCAGAGCTCC
>Ga0182024_10017601_pt1 | contig 13392 bp, 11 predicted proteins | sample P32metaG_FD_120480 | JGI IMG/M metagenome (GOLD analysis project Ga0182024, IMG submission 120480) | Permafrost microbial communities from Stordalen Mire, Sweden - P3-2 metaG (Illumina Assembly) | ecosystem: Environmental > Terrestrial > Soil > Wetlands > Permafrost | place: Sweden: Stordalen...
GCCTGCTCGGCGCGCATCCGCTTGAAGTTCTCCTGCCCGGCGCGGTTCTCGGCGATCCACTCGCGCGCGAAATCGCCGTCCTGGATCTCCTTGAGGATCTGGCGCATGCTCGCGCGGGTCTCCTCGGTGATCACGCGCTTGCCGCGCGTGTAGTCGCCGTACTCGGCTGTGTTGGAGATCGAGTAGCGCATCCCCGCGAGACCCTTCTCGTGCATCAGATCGACGATCAACTTGAGCTCGTGCAGGCACTCGAAGTAGGCCATCTCGGGGTCATAGCCGGCGTCGACGAGCGTCTCGAAGCCGGCCTGGACGAGCTCGGAGGCGCCGCCGCAGAGCACCGCCTGCTCGCCGAACAGATCGGTCTCGGTCTCGTCCTTGAAGCTCGTCTCGATCACGCCGCCGCGCGTGCAGCCGATCCCCTTCGCGTAGGCCAGCGCCAGCCCCCGGGCGTTACCGGTCGCGTCCTGCTCGACCGCGACGAGGCCGGGTACGCCGCTGCCTTCGAGGAACTGCCGGCGCACGAGATGCCCGGGTCCCTTGGGTGCGACCATGCCGACATCGACGCCCGGCGGCGGCTCGATCTCTTTGTAGTGAATCGAGAAGCCGTGGCCGAACAGCAGCATGTTGCCCTCGGCGATGCCGTCGCGGATCTCTTGCTCCCAGACGTCGTGGTGACGCTCATCTGGCAGCAGGATCATCACGAGGTCGCCGCGGCTGGCGGCCTCGACCACGGACAGCACCTCGAGGCCCTGCTCGCGCGCGGCGGCGACAGAGGCGGAGTCCTCGCGCAGGCCGACCACGACTTTGACGCCGGAGTCCTTCAGGTTGAGGGCGTGGGCATGGCCCTGGGAGCCGTAGCCGATGATCGCGACGGTCTTGCCGTCGAGCAGTGTGAGGTCAGCGTCGTCGTCGTAGAGCATGGGGCGCAGGCTATCGCGTCGGCCGCGCTCAGGCGCTCGCGGATGCCACGAGCGCGCGACCGGGAATGTCGAGCGAGCCGTCAGCCGCTGTGTAGGGCGCGAAGCGCTCGACGAGCGCCGCATGGACCTCGGCGATCTCGGCCTCGGGGCGATCGGGCACCGCGTCGTGGAGTTGGCGCGAGAGGTCGAGCGTCGAGTCCCAGAACTCCTCGAAGCTCGCGTGGCGACGGTGCAGCTCGAGCGCCTCGACGCGCACCTCGACGAAGCCCGCCTGCTCGAGCAGCTCGGCAACTCGCTCGGGACTGCTCAGCACGAAGGGCCCCGGCGTGCCGGCGCTCGGCGGCTCTGTCAGGCCTCGCTCCCGCAGCTCCTGCGCCGGGAGCATCATCCAGGGGTTGTGCTCGAGCCGATCCCACACGGCCAGCGCGACACGCCCGCCCGGACGCAGCACGCGGCGGGTGTCGCGCAGCGCCGCCGGCGGATCGGCCATCAGCATGTAGCCCCAGCGGCACAGCACAACATCGATGCTCGCGACCGGCAGGTCGATCCATTCCGCGTTCAGGACCTGGAACTCGACGTTGCTCAGACCGAGGGCGAGCGCTCGCTCGCGCGCGCCGCCGAGCATCGCCTCGGCCTGGTCGGAGACGATCACCCCGCCCATCGGCGCGACCAGCTCCGCCGCGAGCATGCCCGTCTCCCCCAGGCCCGCCGCCAGCTCGAGCACGCGCTCGCCCGGCTGCGGCACGGTCGCGTCGATCATCCAATGCGAGACCGGGGCGCCGAACTCGCGCATCGCAGGCTGCTGGCGAGCCCAGCCGGAGGCCGCCTCTTCCCAACTACGCAGGCTCGTATCGCGGTGCTCGTTCGGGTCGAAGCTCATCGCGATCGCCGTTCCGCGGTGGCGTGGCGAGCCCTCACGATTCGTACCCAATCAGGAGCAGCTCCTTGCGCAGGAGCTTGCCCGAGCGGGTGCGCGGCAGCGGCTCGTCGACGAACGACACCTGCTTGGGCACCTTGTGCCCGGTGAGCTCACGGGCGCAATGGGCGCGCAGCGCCTCACCGTCGAGGATCGCCCCCGGCCGCGTCACGACGATCGCCGTGACGGTCTCGCCCCAGTGCTCATCGGCGCGGGGCACGACCGCCGCCTCGAGCACGTCGGGGTGGGCCTCCAGCACCGCCTCGACCTCCGCGGGCGCGACGTTCTCGCCGCCGCTGACGATCGTGTCGGCCTTGCGCCCTGTAACCCCCAGCCGGCCTTGTGAATCGAGCACGCCGAGGTCGCCGGTGTGCAGCCAGCCATCGCCGGCGAGCGAGCCGGGTGCGACGGTCGGCCCGGCGACGAGGATCTCCCCCTCCTGCCCGGCGCTCAACGCCTCCTGAGTATCCGCCGACGGATCGACGATCCTCACTCGCGTGCAGAACAGCGATGGCCCGGCGCTCGGCGGCTGGGTGGAGGCGTCATCCAGTACCGCGACGGGCGTCGTCGTGACCTGCGAGCAGGACTCGGTCAGCCCGTAGGTCAAGCTCACCGGCACGCCTGCCGCTCGCGCCCGCGCCACCAGCGCGGGTGCTACCGGTCCGCCACCGGTCAGCGCACAGCGCAGCGCCGGTGGGGACTGAAGCCCCGCATTAAGCAGCCGCGTAAGCGTCGTGGCGACGAGCGAGACGAGCGTGATCTCCTGCTCCATCAGCGCCTCGAGCACGGCGTCGGCGTCGAAGCGCTCGTGGAGCACCGCGGTCGTGGCATAGATCGTCGAGCGCAGCAGGATCGAGAGGCCGCCGACGTGCGAGAGCGGCAGTGCGCACAGCCAGCGCTCGCGGGAGTCGAGACCGAGCGCGACGGCCGAGCCGAGCGCACTCCACAGGAAGTTGCCGTAGGTGAGCTCGATCGGCTTGGGTGCAGATGTCGTGCCGGAGGTGTGGATCAGCACGGCGGTGCTCTCCAGATCGTGGCGCGCGGTGGCGTAGCAATCGGAGCCGCCGCGGCCCGCGCTCAGCGCGAGCGGCTCCTCGACGAGCACGGCGGCATCGGCGGTGAGGCGCTCACGCTCGGCCGCCGTCAACCTGAGATCGATCGGCACCGCGACGGCGCCGAGCAGCAGGCAGGCATGCAGCGCCCGGGCGAAGGCAAGCCCCGGCGCCAGCGCGATCGCGACGCGCTGCCCGGGACCCGCGCCGCGCGCGTCCAGCTCGGCCGCGCCCGCGCCCGCGCCGGCGAGCAGCTCTGCGTAGGAGACGCCGCCCTGTGGTGTCTCGAGCGCCACCCCCCCGGGCCGCGACGCGGCCGCGCGCGGCAGCCATCCTTCGACGATCATCGTCCACAGGCTAGCCTTCACGGCGCCCATCTCCAATACGACCCGGAGGAACGTTTGTCCACCACCACCTGGATCGCGGCCGGCGAGTACGAAGACATCCGCTACGAGAAGTCGGCGGGGTCGGCAGGGTCCTGCTCAGGTATCGCAAAGATCACGATCGACCGGCCCGAGGTGCGCAACGCATTCCGGCCGCGGACGATCGTCGAGATCTCACAAGCCTTGGAGGACGCGCGCGAGGACACGCAGATAGGCGTGATCGTGCTCACCGGTGAGGGACCGGACGCCTTCTGCTCCGGGGGCGACCAGCGCGTGCGCGGCGACTCCGGATACCTGGATGACGAGCAGATTAAGTCCCCGTCCACCCACATCCATTCAAATGTGGGCCGCTTCCACGTGACCGACCTACACGTGCAGATCCGCCGCCTGCCGAAGCCGGTCGTGGCGATGGTCGCCGGGTATGCGATCGGCGGCGGGCACGTGCTGCACCTCGTGTGTGACCTGACAATCGCCGCCGATAACGCGCGCTTCGGACAGGTCGGTCCAAAGGTCGGCTCGTTCGACGGCGGCTTCGGCGCGGGGCTGCTGGCAAACCTGGTGGGGCCGAAGAAGGCGAAGGAGATCTGGTTCCTGTGCCGGCAGTACTCGGCCGAGGAGGCCCTGCGGATGGGCATGGTGAACACGGTCGTGCCGCTGGAGCGATTGGAGGAGGAGACCGTGCAGTGGTGCAACGAGATGCTCGCGCTGTCGCCGTTTGCGCTGCGGCTGATGAAGGCCAGCTTCAACGCCGCCGAGGATGGTCTGAGCGGCATCCAACAGCTCGCGCACGACACCAACCTGTTGTTCTACGGAAGCGAGGAGGCACAGGAGGGCCGCGACGCGTACAAGCAGAAGCGCAAGCCGGACTTCTCCCGCTTCCCCAAGCGGGCCTAGCGTGAGCGCCATACGCATCTGGGTGATGGCCGCGCGTCCGCGCACGCTGCCTGCAGCCGTGGCGCCGGTGCTCGTGGGCACGTCGCTCGCGCTTGGCGCCGGTCACTTCCGCGCACTCGCGTTCGTCGCGGCGTTGCTGGGCGCTGTGTTTATCCAGGTGGGGACGAACCTGTCGAACGACTACTCCGACGCACGGCGCGGGGCCGACACCGAGGACCGACTCGGACCTGTCAGGGTGACCGCTGGTGGCCTGGTGCCGCCGAGCCAGGTACTGCTCGCCACATACGTGACTTTTGGCTTGGCGGTGCTCTGCGGCGTCTACCTCGTGGCGGTGGCAGGGCCTGAGTTGATTGCGGTCGGCGCTGCCTCGATCCTCGCCGGTGTGCTGTACACGGGCGGCCCGCGGCCATATGGCTATGAGGGACTTGGCGAGGTATTCGTGTTCCTGTTCTTCGGGATCGTGGCGGTCACGGGCTCCTACTTCGTGCAGGTGCAGGCGCTGCCGTGGCAAGCGTTCGCCTGCGCCGTCCCGGTGGGCCTGTTGGCGAGCGCGATCCTGGTGGTGAACAACGTGCGCGACATGGAGACCGATCGCCGCGCCGGCAAGCGCACGCTCGCGGTGCGCCTCGGCCGCGAGCGCACGCGGGCGCTGTACACAGGGATGGTCGTGTGCGCGTTCGGAAGCGCGCCGCTGCTGTGGGCGCTCGGCTCGATGACCCCATGGCTGCTGCTCTGCTGGGCCGTGATCCCAATTGCGATCGGCACGATCGGGGTCGTCAGAACCCATACGGACGGACCCGCATTGAACGGTGCACTGGCAAAGACGGGCGCATTGCAACTCCTCTTCTGCCTGCTGTTCGCAGCCGGAATCCTGGCCGGCGGCGGGATCGGCTCGTGAAGCTGAGCACCCGGCGGCACGCGCTGAGATTGGCAACGCCGCTGGAGAGCTCATATGGGGCGGTGAAGGAGCGGGCGGTCCTGAGCGTGTCGCTGACCGACGCAGACGGGCTGAGCGGCTATGGCGAGGCGGCGCCGCTGGAGGCTTATGACGGCGTGAGCGTCGAGCGAGTGGAGCAGGCGTTTGAGGCCTATGCGCCGGTTCTGGCGAGCTCGGAGGGCAAGAACGGAGCCCAACTGATCGATGCGTGCCGTGGCGTTGATGATCTACCCGCGGCGTTTGCCGCGATCGACATGGCGCTGTGGGACCGTGCGGGACGGCGCGCGGGCAGGCCGGTCGCTGCACTGCTTACTGATCGCCCCGCGCAGGCGGTGCCGGTCAACGCGACGCTGTCGGCGCTCGACCGCGCGGGGGCCGCCACTCAGGCGGCGGCCGCTGTGGCGGCGGGGTTCAGATGCCTGAAGGTGAAGGTCGGCATCGGCGACGACGCGGGCCGCGTGGCCGCGGTGCGGGCCGCGGCCGGCCCGGAGATCGATCTGCGGCTTGATGCGAACGGCGCCTGGAGCGTGAAGGAGGCGGTACGGGCGATCGAGCTGCTGTCCCCTGCCGGCTTGGAGCTCGTCGAGGAGCCGACTCACGGCCTGGAGGCGGTGCGCGAAGTGCGCGAGCGGGTGCCGGTGAGGGTGTCGATCGACGAGACCGCAGCCGAGCACGGAGCACTCGGGGCGGGGGTGGCCGACGCGGTCTGTTTGAAGATCTCCCGCTGCGGAGGCATCTCTGGCCTGATCGCGGCCGCAACCCTTGTCCGTGCCTCAGGCGCGGAGGTCTACCTGGCCTCCACGCTCGACGGTCCGCTGGGAGTCGCAGCCGCACTACATGCCGCCGCGGCATTGGCATCTCGCGGGGTGGTCCCCCCCTGCGGCCTGGCGACGCTCGCACTGTTCGAGGATTTCGAGGATCCGCTGCCTGCGAGGGAGGGCGAGATCGTCCTACCGACGACCGGCGGGCTCGGGGTCGATCCGTTGTAACGCATCGGCCACGGCTGCCGGATTCTCCAAAAGCAAGCCGTGCCCACCAGGCGCGATGACCAACTCCGCGTCGGACAGCAGCTCCACCATCCGCTTACCCAGCGCCAGGAACTTGGCGTCGCGGTCACCCACCGGCACGGTGACCGGCATCGTCAGCTTAGGGAGCATTTCCCAAAGCGGATTCATCTCGCCACTGCCAACGCCCCGCAACACCGCGGCCAGCGCATCGGGCCGGTTGCGGCGCTGGTCCGCTCGCGCAAGCGCGCCGACCTCGTGGGGTTCGTCGGCGAACAGCGGCTGGGTGCGCCAGCGCTCGATGAAGGAATCGAACCCCGCCCAACCCCCGTGCTCCAGTTCGTCGGCCAAGCGATGATCGGAGGCACTGCGCTCGGCGCGCCCGGAAGCGTCCTCGATGCCCGCCGTCGTGGAGACGAGCACAAGCCTGCTCACGCGCTCGGGCGCGGCCAGCGCGATGTGCAGGGCGATCCGTCCGCCCAGCGAGTAGCCGCCCAGAACGAACCTTTCCGGGCTGCGGGCGAGCACGTGCTCGACGCAGCTGGCAAACCTGATCGGACGCTCCGCATCGGCAGCGTCGCCGTGCCCTGGGAGGTCGAGTGCCCGGGGCAGGTAGCGTTCCTGGTCAAGTCGTGCCACCACGCCGTCCCAGGCGCGATGAGTGCCACTAAACCCGTGCAACAGGACGACGTTCTCCGGCACACCGCCATCCTATGACCCCCGCCACCGACACCTACCTGCTGCTACGGGCGTTCGTGGACGAGCTGGCGCGCTGCGGGATGCGCGCCGCCTGCACGTCGCCAGGATCGCGCTGTGCACCGCTGGTGCTGACGCTCGCGCGCGAGGAGCGCCTCGACTGCTACTCGCACATCGACGAGCGCTGTGCGGGATTCTTCGCGCTCGGGCTGGCAAAGGCGTCGGGCCTGCCCGTGGCCGTCACCTGTACCTCCGGCACCGCCGCCGCCGAGTTGCTGCCGGCGGCGATCGAGGCACATGAGGCGCGGGTGCCGCTGATCCTGCTCACGGCCGATCGTCCCCCGGAGCTACGCGAGAATGGAGCGGGACAGGCGATCGACCAAGTGAAGCTGTTCGGGAGCGCGGCGAAGTGGTTCTTCGAGGTGGGGACACACCAGGTGAGCGAGGAGCGGCTGCGTTGGGTCAGGACGCTAGCCTGTCGCGCATACTGGACCGCGCTGGAGGGCCGGCCGGGCGTGGTGCACCTCAACTTCCCACTGCGCGAGCCGCTGGTCACCGAGGATCCGCTGCCCGACGATCAGACCGGGCGCCCTGGCCGAGTCCCCTATGTGCGCCGGCCACCCGCATCAACCACCGGCGCAGCGCAGCTGCGGAGGCTTGTGGAGGCGGCCAAGCGCGGCGTCGTCGTGGCCGGACGCGATGAGCGGGCCGAGGAGTCCTCGAGCGGTTCGCTGGGAGAGGCCGCCGCCGCGTTCTGTGAAGCGACGAGCTGGCCATTACTGGCTGATCCCCTTTCCGGCGCCCGGCGAGGAAACGCGGCAATCGCCCATTACGACGCGCTGCTGCGCGAGCAGACATTCGCCGAAAAGCTGAACCCAGACCTGATACTCCGCGTCGGAGATCTCCCGGTGTCGAAGCCGCTGCGAACTTGGTTGGCGGGCCTGAAAGACACTCCACAGGTGGCGCTCGACCCGGAGGGCGCGTGGCAGGACCCGGCAGCGGTGCTGAGCGACTCGCTCGCACTGGAGCCCACCGCGGCACTTGTGGAACTCACCTCGCTGATGTCGCCCCCGACGGAAACGTCGACGACTGGTACGAGACCGACGCCGAGCGAAACAGGACCCCGCCCATCCCCCGCCGACCCCGATTGGCTGGCCGGCTGGCGCGCCGCCGACGAGCGCGCCGCGGAGGCGATCCTTGGAGTGCTCGGTTCTGCGGATCTGAGCGAGCCAGGGATCGCGATAGAGCTGGGTGTGTTGCTGGGCGAGACGGCAACCCTGTTCGTCGCATCCTCGATGCCGGTCCGCGAGATCGAGACCTTCTGGCCGGTCCGCGGGGACCCACCGCGCGTGCTGTGCAACCGCGGCGCAAACGGAATCGACGGAATCGTCTCGAGCGCGTTCGGCGCGGCCGCGGACGGAAACGGGCCGGTGGTGCTGCTGATCGGCGACGTGGCGCTCGCGCATGACATCGGCGGCCTGCTCGCAGCGAAGCGCCTGAACCTGAAGCTCACGATCGTGCTGGTCAACAACGGCGGCGGCGGAATCTTCGACTTCCTGCCCGTATCGAGGACCGCGATGGCGCAGGAGTACGACATCTACACCCGCCACATCGCCACTCCGCCAGACCTCGACTTCGCCCAGGCCGCCGCGCTGTATGGCTTAGCCCATGAGCGCGTCGAGACCGTACCGGCGTTCCGCGCTGCCCTAGAGCGAGCGCTCTCGCCACAGACAGGCTCTGCAATCGTGGAGGTGCGAACCGACCGTACGAGCAACGTCGAGCTACACCGCCTTCTCTGGGCCGCGGTCGCGGATGCTCTCTCAGCCGGCGAGTAGTGGCAGCAGCGCCTGCAGCTTGATCTCGGTCTCCGCCAGCTCCTTCGCCGGGTCGGAGTCGCGCACGATTCCATTGCCCGCATAACAATGGGCGACGCCGCCGCGCAGCAGCGCGCAGCGCAGCGCAACGCAGAACTCGCCGTCACCGGCCCCATCGGTCCAGCCCACCGGGCCCGAGTACCAGCCGCGATCCAAACCCTCCAAGGCGGGGATCAAACGCAGCGCCGGCTCCGCCGGCTCGCCGCCGACCGCGGGAGTCGGGTGCATCAGCCCGGCCAACTCCAAGGCCTCGATCGGGGTCGTCAGCTGAGCACGGATCGGAGTCGCCAGGTGCTGGATGTTGGCGATCCGCACGAGCTCGGGCTCGGGTGCGGCAGCCACCCACACCGCGTGGGGCCGCAGCGCGCGCTCGATCCTCCGCGCGACGATCGCGTGCTCTTCGCGGTAGCTCTCGTCACGAAGGAGCTGCTCGCCCAGATGGTCATCGACAGCGGGGTCGGCGCTACGACGGGTGGATCCAGCCAGCGCGAGCGTGCTCACGCGGTGGCCCTCGCGGCGTACCAGCAGCTCTGGGCTGGCGGCCACAAGCGTCGCGTTGCCGCGCCCCACGCAGAACACGAAGCAGGACGGAAACGCCTCGCGCAGCACGCCGAACACCGCCACCGGGTCGTACGCACGCGGCGCGTGGACCTGAACCTCGCGGGCCAGTACCACCTTCTCGATCTCCCCTGCCTCGATCAACCGCACCGCGCTTCCCACAGCCGCCTCGTAGTGCTCGGGCGGCATCGCGCTCGCGACCTGGTAGCGCCCCGTCGGCGCGGGGTCGAGCAATGCAAGCGGTTGCTCGGTCAGCTCGGCCAAGCGCTGCTCGGAGCGCGCCAGCAGGTCTCCGGGCAGATCATCGGGCAAAGCCATCGCCGCCAGCGTCAAACGCACCTCGCCGCGTTCGTCCTGCGCATCTCGCCGCGATGCCCTTCGGGTCAGCGCAACCTCGGGCACGATCAGCGACGCCGACTGAAACCCGGCCCAGTGCGGCGCGCCGCCTCCCTCGGGAGCGAACGCGAAGCCACCCACCGCCACCGGCCCACCGCCAGGGCCTTCTCGGGGATCCGCAACCGCGGAGCTCGACAGCGAGCGCCAGCGGTCCGCCACCACCGAGAAACGATCAGGGCCGGATGCCTGCAGGTGAGCCACCTCTCCCAGCGTGGCCAGGGCCGCCCGCCCCCGGTCGGGCTGCTCGAACACGAACCATGCCTCATCCTCCCGGCGCGAGGCGCACACCACGGCGCTTGGATCGACCTGTGGCGGGAGCTCCAAGCTGATCGTCGCCAGGGTCTGCTCGCCACTCTGGCGGGCGCGCTTGACCGCGAGGCCAAGGCGCGCAAGATACCGCTCACGGTCCTCGTCGCCCAGCTGAAACGGCGAGTGCTCGACCGTCACGTTTGGCCTATGCAAGAGGTCCTCCTGAGGGCCGTTGAGCAAGCAGGTCAAGGACGCAGGAAGCGACGTGTGCTTTGCACACGAGCGACCGAGGACGCAGAGATGCGCCGCTCAACGTCCCTCAGGTCTCGGTGCGTCCGCGGGAGATTGCTATCTCGCCCGTGCGCATCATCTCGATCAGGCCGAACGGACGCACCATGCCCTCAAACGCCTCGATCTTCTCGGTCGTGCCCGTCACCTCGACGATCACTGAGCGCTTGGTCACATCGACCACCTTGCCCCGGAAGATCTCGGTGATCTGCATCAGCTCGCCGCGCTGGGCGCCGTCGGCGGAGACCTTGAACAGCGCGAGCTCGCGGGTGACCGTGTCGCCGGGCTCGAGGTCGCGGATCTTGAGCACGTTGATGAGCTTGTGCAGTTGCTTGGTGACCTGATCGATCGGATGCAGCGCCCCGTCCACCGTCAGCGTCACGCGCGAGATCCGCTCGTCGTCGGTCGGGCCGACGGTGAGCGTGTCGATGTTGAAACCCCGTCGCGCGAACAGCCCGGCGATCCGTGTCAGGACACCCGACTTGTTCTCGACGAGGATCGACAGCACGTGCTTACGCCCCGTGCGCAGACTGCCCGAGGCGTGCAGGCTTTCCAGGCTCAGCGGCTCTTTCGTGGCAGGAGGACTCATCGCGCTCACCCCACCATTTCCCGAGCCGCGTGGCCAGCCGGAATCATCGGGTACGTGTTCTCCTCAGGCGTCACCCTCACGTCAACCACGACCGGGCCCTCCGTCTCGATCGCCCGCTTGATGTCGTCAACGAGCGTTTTCTTGTTCGTAAACCGCATCCCCGTCGCGCCGTAGGCCTCCGCCAGCTTCACGAAGTCGGGGAACTCGCCCGTGTCGACGTGACTGTATTTGCCGTCCCAGAACAGCTCCTGCCACTGGCGGACCATGCCCAGAAAGCCGTTGTCCATGATGAAAACCTTGATCGGGATCTTGTTCTGCGCGCACGTCGCCAGCTCCTGTGCGTTCATCTGCACAGACCCGTCTCCGGCGACACAGCAGACCAGACGATCGGGACAGCCCACAGCGGCGCCCATCGCCGCCGGCAGCCCGAAGCCCATCGTGCCCAGCCCGCCGGAGTTGATCCAGCGGCGCGGCGCCGGGAAGTCGTAGTACTGCGCCGTCCACATCTGGTGCTGGCCGACGTCGCTTGTCACGATCGCCTCGCCGCCGGTCGCCTCGTACAGCGCTTGAATCATGTACTGCGGCTTTATCTCATCGTCGGTGGAGTCCTCGTAGCCGAGCGGATACTTCTCGCGCCAGCCTTCAATTCGCTCCCACCAGGCGCCCAGGCGGGCTGGGTCCACACCAAGCGCGCGGTACTCGATCACGAGCTTCGCCAACACGTGCTTGGCGTCGCCCACGATCGGGATGTGCGCGGGGATGTTCTTTGAGATCTCCGCCGGGTCGACATCGATGTGGATGAACTTCGCGTGTGGCGCGAACTCAGACAGCTTGCCGGTCACGCGGTCGTCAAAGCGGGCGCCCACCGCACAGATCAGGTCGGCCTCGTCCATCGCGTAGTTCGCCGCGCGCGTCCCATGCATGCCGGGCATTCCCAGCCATTGCGGATGCGGCGCTGGGAACGCTCCAAGACCCATCAGCGTGCAGGTGACGGGAAAGCGATCGCTTGTCGCGAACTCGACGAGCTCCTCCGAGGCGTTCGCGTTGACAACGCCACCGCCGGCATAGATCACCGGGCGCTGCGCGGCAGCCAGGGCCTTTGCCGCCTGGCGGATCTGCTTCTGGTTGCCCTCCGTCGTCGGTTGGTAGCCGGGGAGACGCACATCGGTGACCGGCTCGTACTCGATCTCACCACGCGATAGATCCTGTGGGATGTCCACGAGCACAGGGCCCGGGCGGCCCGAGCGCGCGATGTAGAACGCCTCGTGGATCGCGCGCGGGATCTCCTTCGGATCCTGGATCATGAACGAATGCTTGACGATCGGAATCGTGATCCCGAGCGTGTCGGCCTCCTGGAAGCCGTCGGTGCCGAGCAGCTCGGTTCTGACCTGACCGGTAATGAACACGACGGGTACCGAGTCCATCATCGCGTCGCAGATCGGCGTGATCAGGTTCGTCGCGCCGGGGCCTGACGTGGCGAACGCGACCCCGACTTTCCAGGTCGCCTTCGCGTAGCCCTGGGCGGCGTGGCCGCCGCCAGCCTCGTGGCGGACGAGGATATGCCTGATCCCCCCGGTCACGAAGGCGTCGTAGGTCGGGAGGTTGGCGCCACCGGGCAGCCCGAAGACCACATCAACACCCTCCGCCTTCAGGCATTCCATCACCGCATCCACTGCGCGCATAGCACCGACCTCCTTCCTTGATCCAGGGGTTTATCTCCGCAAAAGCCCAGTGTACCAGCGGGTTTTCGCCGCCCTGAGCTAAATCCCGCTTTCAGGACGACCCTATGCCAATGCCGATCGCAAGCACGATCAGGCCGCCGACGGTGACGACCAGCAGCGAGGAGCGCATCGAGACCTCGAGAAAGCGTTTACGGATCCAGGCGATCGTGAAGAGCTCCACCGCGACCACGCATCCTGCCACCAGCAGCGCGGTGTGAACGTTGGAAATGATGAATGGCAGCGTGTGGAACAGGCCGCCCAGAGTGGTCATCCCGCCGGTGATTGAGCCTCGCACGACCGCCGAGCCGCGGCCCGTCTGCTCACCGGTGTCCGACAGCGCCTCCGACCAGCCCATGCTGACCCCGGCGCCCAGCGCTGTCGCGAGGCCGACGATCAACGCCGTATGGGAGTTGGCATAGATAGCCGCCGCGAAGATCGGCGCCAGCGAGGAGACCGTACCATCGATCATCCCCACCAGCGCGGGCTGCACCACGCGCAGTACGAAGTCCGTCTCGTCCTCGAAGCCCCAGCGATGGATCATCCGCGCGATCCGCGAGGAGCTCAAATGGACGACGGGCTTCGCCTGCGTGCTCATAGACTTTCACAGGCTAGGCGAAGGCCCGGATTAGGGCGGCCGAAGTGGCTCTGGCCTCTGCCCCTGGCGGGGTCAGGAATGAGGAGCCGAGCGGGGCTCCCAGGATTCCGGGGCGATCGCCACCTCGGGGAACTCGAGCTCGGCCCCGCAGCGGGTGCACAGCGCATCGTAGATCTTGGTCACACGCCCGCATTGTGGGCATTCTCGGCGCAGCTCCTCGCGCTCAAAGCGGTAGGCGATCGCGGCCATCAGGCCCAGCACCGGCGCCAGCCCCGAGATCAGGAACCACAGGAAGAACGAGCTGCCCTTGATCTTGCCGA
>Ga0182024_10017602_pt1 | contig 13392 bp, 11 predicted proteins | sample P32metaG_FD_120480 | JGI IMG/M metagenome (GOLD analysis project Ga0182024, IMG submission 120480) | Permafrost microbial communities from Stordalen Mire, Sweden - P3-2 metaG (Illumina Assembly) | ecosystem: Environmental > Terrestrial > Soil > Wetlands > Permafrost | place: Sweden: Stordalen...
CAATGAGGTGTCGCGGAGAGGTGGCAGAGTGGTCGATTGCGGCGGTCTCGAAAACCGTTGAACCTTCACGGGTTCCGGGAGTTCGAATCTCCCCCTCTCCGCCATTCGCTTGACACGGCTACCGCCAATCGCTTACCTTCAGCCGATGAAGATCCTCGCCGCTCTTATATTGGCTACGATTGCCTTCGCTGCTCCGAAAATTGAAATCGGAACGATCAACGGAGCCGCGTTCCGCATCGATATTCCCGACAACTGGAACGGAGGACTGGTCGTTTATTGTCACGGCTACAATGCAGTGCCGGTCACATACAAAGAAGACGCGAAGATTCCTTTCCTCGCCGCATTTACGGATCAGGGTTATGCGGTCGCCGAGTCCGGTTACGCGACGGGAGGCTGGGCGATTCAGGAAGCGGCGGTCGATACCGAGAGCCTGCGGCGATACTTCATCGCGAAATACGGCCTGCCGAAGGAGACCTATTTAACGGGCCATTCGATGGGCGGCTTCCTCACCATGATGCTGATGGAAATGTATCCGACCGTTTATGACGCGGCGTTGCCTCTGTGCGGTCCGCTCGCCGCGAGCGAGTCGTCCCAATCGCGCGGAGCGTTCGACGCTCTCGTGCTGTTCAGCTATTATTTCCCCGGTATCGTGCCCGATCCCACGAAAATTCCGAAGGACTTCGTGACCTCGACCGGCGATAAAGCGCTGAACGCGAAGATCACGCAGGCGCTTGAATCGTCGCCTGAAAAGGCCGCGGCGCTGCGGCATCAGAACAATCTCAAAAGCAACAAAGATCTCGCCGGCACGCTTACGTTTTTGGTTTACCTGGTGAAGGAATTGAACGAACGCTCCGGCGGCAACCCTTTCGACAATCGCAATATTATCTATAGCGGAACCCTCGATGACAATGCACTGAACAGCGCAATTCCGCGCTATGCCGCCGATTCGAAGGCGGTTGCGTATCTTCGCTCGAACTACACGCCGACCGGCAAAATTAGCAAGCCAATGCTGGCGATCCACACCAGCTACGATCCTCTGGTGCCGGTGACGATTCCGAATACCTATTCGACGCTGGTCGAATTGGCGGGAACGCAGAGCCTTTTCGTGCAGCAATTCGTGAAGCACGACGGGCACTGCGCTATTCTCCCTGAAGAGATCTCGCGAGGGTTCTCCGAGCTTCGCGAATGGAAGAAAAACGGCACTCGCCCGATTGGTGGCGAGCTTAAATGACCTTAAAATAGCATTTAAGAGCCTCGTGCGAGCCTTATTCACCCTTATTTTGACTGTCTGCGGGTTCTGGGCAGTCGAATTCGCTCTCTTTCACACCGACGCGTATTACACCATCCTGCGCCACGATTCCTCGACCGGATCGGTGGAGACTTATGTTCGCAACGAACTGAAGCGCACGCGCACGAATCCGCGTCAGATCCTGACGATCGGCGATTCTCGCATGGGCTTTCTGCCTCGCTACGCCAATGAACTCGAAACAGGTTATGAATTTGGATCGATTGCGCTGGGCGGTGCAACTCCGAGGGATTGGTATTACATGCTGCGCGGCGCCGACCCTGACGCCAATCGTTATTCCGCGATTGTTATTGCAATGGACGATTATGAGGATGTCGAAATAGAGGAGGATCAGTCGGTTCGCGCGGCCGATCTTTATTATTTGATCGGGCGCTTGAAATATTCCGACATTCCTTATTTTGCGCGCTCTTACCAGCACGATCCGACGCTTCAATGGGCGGCGGTGCGCGGCGTCGTGTTGAAGGGCTTAATCTACAAGCGGGATTTTCAGGATTTTTTGCTTCATCCGACATCTCGCATTCAGATCGCGAACGCTGCGCGGAGGGATTCGCATCAGTGGTACTACGACTATGTCGGACCGAATCAGAGCCTGGAAGGAGTGGTGGTCGATTTCGATAAGCGCGCTGTGACGGTGCCGCCGGGATTTTCCGAGGCGCAAAAAGCGGCGTACACGTATCGGTTCTTGGCTCCGAGGCCCCCTTGGAGAGGCGATCGCACCGCATATATGCACAAATGGCTCGGGAAGATTTATGAGCGCTATCGAGGATCGAAAACGCGGGTGATCTTTTTGCATTTGCCGCGTGGTCCTTTTGTGCGTCCCGATCAGCCTGTGTTCAATGCGCATAGTTCCGTGCGCGAGCTTGCTGTGCAGCCCGGTGTGATTCTGCTGCCCGAACATCTTTTCGATTCGATCGAGCGACCAGGCCTGTTCATCGATCAAATGCACATGAACGGTCCGGGCTGCGCGGAGTTTTCGCGCATGCTCGGAAAGCAAGTCAGTCACACGCTCGATGCTCTTTAACACAACGGAGTTTTTCGTTTTCTTCGCGATCGTGCTGGCGGTGTTTTATGCCGCGCCGCGCGCCGTTCGCAGATTGATATTGCTGGTCGCGAGCTACGTTTTCTATCTCAGTTGGAATTATAAGTTTGTTGTGCTTTTGTTCGGCTTGACGGTGGTCGATTTCGGCGCTGCGATTGCGATCGAACGCGCGCCGGCTAGCCGCAAGAAGCTGTTCCTGCTGATCAGCCTGGCGGCGAATCTGGGGATGCTCGGGTTTTTCAAGTACTACAATTTTTTTGCCGACAACCTGGCGCAACTGCTTCGCTATCCGCCGCATTCCTGGACGTATTCGATCATTTTGCCGCTGGGCATCAGTTTTCACACCTTTCAGAGTATCTCCTATGTTGTCGATGTGTATCGCGGCGAACAGGCGGCGATTCGCAGTCCGATCGACTACGCGCTGTACATTTCCTTCTTTCCGCAACTGGTGGCCGGGCCGATCGTGCGCGCCCGCGAGTTCTTCTCCGATCTCAATCGCTGGAGGCATCCGAGCCAGGAAGAAGTGTTGCGCGGTGTGATGCTGATCGTCCTTGGGCTGACGAAGAAGATGGCGTTTGCCGATCAGTTCGCGCAGATCGCGGATTCTTATTTTCAGAACTTAAGCGTTCATCCCGGTGGTTGGGCCGCGTGGAGCGGGGTGATCGCTTTCGCGATGCAGATTTTCTTCGATTTTTCGGGGTATACGGATATGGCCATCGGCATGGCTCTGCTGCTGGGATTTCATTTCCCGGTCAATTTCCGCAGGCCTTATCTCGCGTTCAGCATTACCGACTTCTGGCATCGGTGGCACATGTCGCTTTCGCGCTGGCTGCGGGATTATTTGTACATTCCTCTGGGTGGAAACAGGCATGGGCGTTTGATGACGTATCGCAATCTGATGCTGACCATGCTACTGGGCGGGTTGTGGCATGGCGCGAGCTGGAACTTCGTCATCTGGGGCGGCTATCACGGTGGTTTGTTGAGTATCGAGCGAATGATGGGGCGGCGCGAGTTTGAGAAAAAACCTCCGATCTGGCTTTATCCTGTGCGCGCGCTGATCACGTTTGCCCTGGTATGCGTGGGCTGGGTGTTTTTTCGCGCGGCCACGTTCGCCGACAGCCGCTATGTTTTGAGCCAGCTTGTTCACGGCGGCAAACAGATGCAGGCTTTACTTCCCCGGTGGCTAGTCTACATGACTTTAGTGTCACTGGCGATCGCCGCGATTGAAGAGAAGTTTGAGTGGACCGAGCGGTTGTCGCGGGGACCGGCGTGGGCGTACGCAACGTTCATGATCGTACTGCTGCTTACTATCGAAATGATCGGCGTGACGGAGAAGGCACTGCCATTCGTCTATTTTCAATTTTAAAAAATACTGTTTATTCAGTGGGTTGGCGCTTTCAAAGGGGCGCGGGGCGGCATTTCCAGGATTACTCTTTCGGCAGAAAGGGGAATCACATGGGAGAACCTGTTGTTGTCTGGCCGCCTGTTAATTAAGGTAGTACTCGGGGGCGCTTCGCGGCGCCCCGCTCACTTGTAGATGTGCGTGTCGACGCTATCGAAAACAACCAGTCGCTGCCTTGCGTCCGGGCTGCGCCCGGATGGACCGATTGACAATCGGTCCGCAGGTTGGCAACCTGCCCCACCCCGATGGCGATTGGGTGTCGTCGACACTCTCGAAAACGGTATTGACTTCATACTCGCTTTCCGATATAACGGAAACCGAGCTATGAAAGACGATCTCAATACATTCTTACCGCTCTCGCCCGCGGCGCTGCATATCCTGCTCGCTCTGGCCGGAGAGGATATGCACGGCTACGGCATCATGCAGGAGGTTGCGCGCCAATCGGAAGGCGCTTACAAGCTGGGGCCGGGCACGCTTTACGATAATCTCGAAAGGCTGATGGATCAGGGGATGGTGCAGGAAGCCGCGAACGACGATCCCCGGCGGCGAAATTACCGGTTGAGTTCGCAGGGGCGCAAAGTACTGTCGGCGGAGATATCGCGCCTCGAAGGCGTGGTGCGGGAGGCGCGGCTGCACTTGCGAAGATCGTCATGACACGGCGGTTGTACATTCTGCTGCTTCAATTGCATCCGAGAGCATTCCGGGAGCGGTTTGGCGACGAGATGCTCGGAATTTTCGACGAGTCCGCTCAAAAAGGATCGCTGGTGGGAGACGGGTTGGTGTCGCTATTCCGGCAATCGATGTGGCGGCGGCGAGCGATTGCATTTTCCCGGACGGCGACGGCGGATGGTGTGCCGCTGTTCTACTCGGCCGGACCCGAGGTTCCCCGCGCGAGTGCGTTGATGCCGGGGGCATTGATTACGCTGGTCGCGTTTGGGCTGATCTGTTTTGTGATGAGCCATCGATGGAGGCAGATGAATCTGATCGTCGGCTCTCATCATCCGAGTCCTTCGCATTTATTGGGAGCTCACACGGATGCTCAGCCTGTCGCCGATTTGCCGGCGGAGGTAAAGCTGGACCCTTATCCGTTTCATCCTCCAGTGTCGCCGTACTTCCGGTTCCTTGTGGTGCTGGGGGCGCTCGATGCGGATCAGGACAACGTGATCTCGGCGGCGGAGATTGAGAATGCTCCGGAGGCGCTGTGGAAGCTCGATCGGAATCACGATGGGAAATTGACGGCGGAGGAGTGCGGGCTGAAGGCTGATCCATCGCTCGATGGGCTACCGCTAGGACGCGTGCGTCTGGCGTTTATGCGGGTGCATCCTGTGCTTGCGGCGCTCGATACGAATCACGATGGGGAGATTTCGGAGAGCGAGATTCGGAATGCCGCGGCGGCGCTGCGGATGCTCGATTCTAATGGCGACGGTAAGCTCGTGGAGCGCGAGGTTCTCCCGGATCAAGCCGTGCTGATGGCGTCCAATATTATGTTGGCTTTGGACCAGAACGGGGACGGACGGATTACTCAAGATGAGAGGAAAGGCGCGATTGCGGCGCGATTCCGCGATGTTCTTGACCGGGCGGATCGGAACGGAAAGGGCTATGTAATGGAAGAGGATCTGGTGTATGAGATCGCGCGAACCCGTGGTTCTGCAGTTCCGCGCACGGGGCCTGTTCTAAAGGACGCGCGCAAGTAGAGCACCTGCGGATGGAACAGCAGATTCGAGGGATTGCGCGGTAAGGTTGAGCACCGATCCCTGTGGTCACGGCTCGGTCGGCGGTCTAGTAAGATGTCCCGGTCGCTTCGTTAGCGGTCGAATCCCCTGGCTCACGCCAGGGGTTATAACCCCGTCCCGTGAGGGCGGGGATTCGGCGAGGACAGCTTACTAGTCGACTACGGATGACCAGCCGCGGCGGTTTAGGTCCCAATAGATTACTGCGCCGCCGAGAAGTCCCATGGCAAGAAGGCCGAGGCCGAGGCCGGTTTCGTGCAGGAGGAGTTTGCCTACGCCGAAGAGGACTCCGTAGATCAGCACGCAGCCGGAGATCCAGTCGAGAAGGTTCGATAAGCCGTCGCGCGACGGTTTAACATCGGGCGCTAAGCGGGCGATGGGCTGCCAACCAAGAAATGACGGGCGGGTGCGACGATAGAACGCGATTAACAGGTCGCGCGGTTCTGGCTTGGTTAGGAATGTTGTTGCGAGCCAGACTACCGTCGTGATGCCGACGGTGATCAACATTATGTGGGCGAAATCGACGGGCTTGTCGGTGTCCATATGAAAGCCCACTTGCAGCATTACGGAGACAATGAACGCGCTGATCATCGCCGACACTTCGCTCCACGCGTTGATGCGCCACCAATACCAGCGGAACAGAAGCACGCTGCCGGTGCCGGCTCCGGTGACGATGAGAAGTTTCCAGGCACCGGAGATGGAGTCCATATAAAACGTTACGCCGGCGGAGACGAAGGTTAAAAGAATCGTGGCTAGCTGGGCGACGACTACATAATGATGGTCGTCGGCGTTAGGTTTGAGGAAGCGGCGGTAGAAGTCGTTGACGATGTAGCTGGCGCCCCAGTTGAGTTGCGTGGCGATGGTCGACATATAGGCGGCGGCGAAGGCGGCTACCATCAGGCCTCGCAACGAGGGAGGCAGATAGGCGATCATCACGCGGATGTAGCCGGTTTCGGGATCTTTCAAGCCGGGGAATAAGATGAGCGAAGTAAGCGCCACTAGAACCCAAGGCCAAGGGCGCACGGCGTAATGGGCGATGTTGAACCACAGCGTGGCTAGCAGAGAATTTTTTTCGTCTTTGGCGCAGAACATCCGCTGCGCGATGTAGCCTCCACCGCCGGGCTCGGCTCCGGGATACCAGGTGGCCCACCAGTTCAGAGAAATGTAGACGAAGAAAGTGATCATCGGCATCCAGGCGGAATCGAGGTCGGGGATGAAGCTCAGGACGCTGCCTTGATTGCCGCGCGTGGCGTCGATGGCGAGGAGTTTCACTTTCATCTGGTCAATGCCGCCGACGGCTCGGACGGCGAAGACGGCGAGCGCGATCACCATGGACATTTTTATGACGAACTGGAACATGTCGGTGACCAGGACGCCCCAGAGGCCGGAGAGCGTGGAGATGCCGGCGGTGAGCGCGATCATGCCGACGACGATTCCCAGCGCCTGGAGTTTCGTCACGCCCAGGATCAGCATCAGGATATCGACCATCGCTTTATTGACCCAGCCGAGGATGATGCAGTTGATCGGGATTCCCAAGTAGAGGGCTCTGAAACCCCGCAAAAAGGCGGCGGGGCGGCCGGAATAGCGGATTTCGGAGAACTCGATATCGGTCATGACGCCGGAGCGGCGCCAGAGGCGCGCGTAGAAAAATACGGTCATCATGCCGCTGGCGACGAAGCACCACCACAGCCAGTTTCCGGCGATGCCACCTTTCGCGACCATGCCGGTGACGGCGAGAGGCGTGTCGGCGGCGAAAGTGGTCGCGACCATGGAGGTCCCGGCTAGCCACCAGGGGACGTTGCGGCCGGACAGAAAAAATTCGTTGACGCTGGACCCGGCGCGGGACTTGTAATAGAAACCGATCGCGATGTTGAAGGCGAAGTAGAGGGCGACTACGGTCCAGTCGAGGGGTGTGAGTTGCACTAGGGGATTAGTATAGCGAGAAGGAGACAGGAGTCAGAAGTCAGGAGTCAGAATGGCTGTCTAAAGCTTCATCAAGTGGGAATTTTCGCTCAGCCGCGCGGCGCTGACGTCCTTTGGCCTTTACCCGCGTTGCCAAGTCCTGGATCGAACGTGGCAAGTAATCGGCGTACGCTCCGCGACCAACGGATCTAAATCCGGATCGCACTGCGGCGCGCAATTGGCGATCGCCGTCGTGGGCCTTCGTCCGCAAAGAGGCTTTCATGTTAAACGCCGAACTCGCGCAGAACGTCTTCGTGAAGAGTGCCAGAACCGGTTTCGCGGCGCGCCGATTCTACCGCGGCCAACTCCGCTTCGGTACGATTTCATCGTCATCCGGCGCAGTCGCCAGGGATAAAGCTATTAAATTGGTGCGATCAATCATCATGCAATCGACAGTAGGGGCCGTCCATGCTGCCATAATTAGGGCAGCATGTTAAACACCCGCCGCAGGCGGAAAATCTTTGCGGATTGACGGCGCCGCACGCTCCGCACCGGTCTTCTGACATTGGCCTATGGGATCAGCGTGCTCTCCGTTTTCTCCAAGCGACCACTCTCAATTCATCGTCCGCTCAATTTTTGATATCTTCAATAGCGCTAGAGGATCGCCATGAACATTAACCTTTCGATTAACGGGAAGACGCATTCCCACGATGTGGAGCCTCGACTGCTCCTGATTCATTATTTGCGTGAAGTGGTGGGGTTGACCGGGCCTCATGTGGGGTGCGAGACGTCGTTGTGCGGCGCTTGTACTATTGAGGTCGACGGGAAGGCCGTGAAGAGCTGCACGATGTTCGCGGTGCAGGCCGATGGATCGAACGTCACCACGATTGAAGGGCTCGCGGTCGATGGGAAGCTACATGCGATGCAGGAGGCGTTTTGGAATGAGCACGGGGCGCAGTGCGGCTTCTGTACGCCGGGGATGATCATGGCATCAAAGCAGATTCTGGATCGCAATCCGCATCCGACGGATGAGGAAATCCGGATGGGGCTTGAAGGAAATGTCTGCCGTTGCACGGGATATCAGCACATTGTGAACGCGGTGCGGGCGGCGGCGAAGGCGGGGGCATAACCATGGCAACCACAATTGCAAAACCGGAACTGCTGGTTGGCAAGAGACTGCGGAGGCGCGAAGATCCTCGGTTGATCACGGGCACGGCGACTTATGTCGACGATATGAAGATGCCGGGGATGCTGTATGCGGTGATCGTGCGGAGTCCGCACGCGGCGGCAACGATCAAGTCGATGGATATTTCGAAGGCGGCTTCCCATCCAGGGGTCGCGGCGGTGTTTACGGGGAAGGATACGGAAAAAGTCGGGCCGGTGCCGTGCGGAGCTTCGCTGCCGGGGCTGAGGGTGCCTCATCATTACATCCTTGCGCCGCATCGGGTTTACTTTGTCGGGCATCCGGTGGCGGTGGTAGTAGCGACGGACCGCTACGTCGCGAAAGATGCGGCGGACTTGATCGAGATCGATTGGGATGTGCAGGACGCGGTAGCCGATCCGGAGAAAGCGATCGCGGATGGCGCGACGCCGGTGCATCCGGAATGGCCGGATAACAAGGCGTTCACGTATCACCAGGAAGGAGGCGACGTCGACAAAGCGTTCTCCGAAGCCGAGGTGATCGTGAAGCAGCGCATCACGAGTCAACGCCTGATTCCGACGCCGATGGAGACGCGCGGAGTGGTCGCGGAGTGGCGCGCGGCGGACCGGCAACTGAATTTGTATTCGTCGACGCAGATCCCGCACCTGATGCGGACGCTGGTCGCGCAGATGCTGGGGCTTGAAGAAAATCGGCTGCGCGTGGTGACGCCGGAGGTCGGCGGAGCATTCGGGTGCAAGCTGAACGTATACGCCGAAGAAGCGCTGATGGGTTTCGTGGCGATGAAAATCGGCAAGCCGGTGAAGTGGATCGAGTCGCGGCGCGAGAATTTTCTGTGTACGATTCATGGGCGCGGGCACGTGGATTATTACGAGGTCGCGGCTAAGAAGGACGGCACGATCACGGGGATCAAGCTGCTGATTATCCAGGATCTGGGCGCCTATCATCAGTTGCTGACTCCGGCGATTCCGACGCTGAGTGTGTTGATGATGCCGGGACTTTATAAGACGGCGAATGTTCGTGCGGATATTATCGGGGCGTTTACCAATTGCGTACCGACCGATGCCTATCGAGGCGCGGGGCGGCCGGAGGCTACACACGGCATCGAGCGGATGGTGGATATTCTGGCGGCGGAATTGAAGATGGACCCGGCGGAAATTCGCCTGAAGAACTTTATTCAGAAAGAAGATTTTCCGTTCCCGACGGCGACGGGGCTGACATACGATACGGGCGATTATTCGCTGCCTTTGAAGAAGGCGCTCGATATGGCGGGCTATGCGAAGCTGCGCGAGGAGCAGGCCGAGAAGCGCAAGAGAGGCGAGCTGATGGGGATCGGCATCTCGACCTATGGCGAGATTTGCGCATTCGGTCCTTCGCCTGCGACGCCCGCCGGTGGCTGGGAGAGCGCGACGGTGAAGATCGATCCGTCAGGCAAGGTGACGGTGATGACGGGCACTTCTCCGCACGGGCAGGGCGAGGAGACGACATTCGCGCAGATCGCCGCGGATGAGTTGGGCGTCGACATCGACGATATTCTGGTGCTGCACGGCGATACGGCGATTGTGCAGTACGGCATCGGCACGTTCGGGAGCCGCGCAACGGCGGTGGGCGGCACGGCCTTGTATTTTGCGCTGCAGGATTTGAAGGCGAAGATCAAGAAGTTCGGGGCGTTCCTGATCCCGTCGGACGACGTGACGCTTTCGGGCGGCCAGGTGGTTTGCAACAAAACGGGCGCGTCGAAGACTTTGCAGGAGATCGCGGGGGCGACGTATCGGGCGATGTCTCTGCCGGCGAACACGGAGCCGGGATTATTTGCAACACACTTCTGGGAGCCTCCGAATTTCACGTTCCCGTTCGGGGCGCACATCGTGGTTTCCGACATCGATCGCGAGACGGGCGACATTAAGATCCGGCGGTATATCGCGGTGGACGATTGCGGAAACATTTTGAATCCTCTGATCGTCGACGGGCAGGTGCATGGGGGCGTGGCGCAAGGGCTGGGGCAGGCTCTGTGGGAAGAAGCGGTTTATGACGAGAGCGGCCAGCTTGTGACGGGTGAGATGACGGACTACGTGCTGCCGAGAGCACACATGATGCCTTGGATCGAGAGCGATCACACGGTGACGCCGACGCCGGTGAATCCTCTGGGTGTGAAGGGAGTGGGTGAGGCGGGGACGATCGGCTGCTCACCGGCGATGGTGAATTCGGTGGTCGATGCTTTGTCGCCTCTTGGCGTGAGACACATCGATATGCCGATGACGCCCGAGAAAATCTGGAGGCTGATTGATGTGGCCAGCAGGCAGCAGCCAGTAGCCAGAATGGGAGAGCGATTATGATTCCGCAGACGTTTCAGTACACGGCTCCGAAGACTTTGGAGCAGGCGCTCGCGCTTTTGGCGGATGGAGCTAAACCTTTATCGGGTGGGATGAGTTTGATTCCGATGATGAAGCTTCGCCTCGCGGCGCCGGATCACCTGGTGGACCTGGGGCGATTGAAGGATCTGAATTACATTCGCGAAGAAGGCGGCGCTTTGCACATTGGCGCGACGACGACGCATCAGGAAGTTACTGTGTCGGCGCTCGTGCGCGCGAAATGTCCTCTGTTGTCGCAGACGGCGGGAGGGGTTGGCGATCCGCAGGTTCGCAATCGCGGAACGATTGGAGGGAGCGTGGCTCATGCGGACCCTTCGGCGGATTACCCGGCGGCTTTGCAGGCGCTGGAAGCGAAGTTCGTCCTGAAGGGCGCGAAGTCCGAGCGAACGGTGGCGGCGGAAGATTTCTTTCTCGATACGTTCATGACAGCGCTGGAGCCGGGCGAGATTGTTCGCGAGGTGATTGTGCCGATAGAGGAGCCGGGCACCGGCACGCACTATGAAAAAGTGGTGCAGAAGGCGAGCGGGTTCGCGGTGGTCGGCATCGCTTTGCGGGTTTCCAGGAAGTCCGGCGGGAAGATTGAATGGGCGCGCGTCGGTGTGACCGGTCTATCCAACCATGCTTATCGGGCGACAGGGGTGGAGAAGGCGCTTGAAGGAACGGCGGGCAGTGCGACGGACGTTCAGAAGGCCGCTCGAGAGGTTGCGATGGGTGTGGATGCTAATTCGGATTTACACGCGTCGGCGGAATATCGAAAACATCTCGCGGTGATTCACACTGCCAGAGCGTTAATGCTGACATTGTCGAGGACCGCTTGAAGATTTCGGGATCTCACGCGCTGGCGGCTCCGCTGGAAAAAGTTTATGCGATGATGCAAGACCCTGACGTGCTGGCGCGAGCGATTCCGGGTTGCGAAGGTCTCGAAAAGACCGGTGAAGACGAGTATCGGATGAAGATGAAGATGGCGCTCGCGAGCTTTTCGGGCGCCTTCGAAGGGAAAGTGCGGATTACGGATCAGAGTCCGCCGACTAGTTTCAGGCTGATCGTCGAGGGGTCGGGAAAATTGGGATTTATGAAAGGCGACGGGCTTTTGAAGCTGGCTGCAAGCGGCGAGGGGACGGAGGTTTCCTACGAAGGCGATGCGCAGGTGGGCGGAACGATGGCGGCGGTCGGGCAGAGGTTGATCGACGGGACGGCGAAGATGATGATTAAGCGTTTTTTTGAAAAGCTGGCGGAAGAGGCGATTTAAACAATCGGTTGGACGGGCGGTCAGAGGGGGATGTTACCGTGCTTTTTTCGGGGCATTGTGTCCACTTTCGTCGCGAGCAGGCGTAGGGCTCGGATCACTCTGGGGCGGGTCTGCCTTGGCTCGATCACGTCGTCGAGGAAGCCGTGTTCGGCTGCTACAAAAGGATTGGCGAAGCGCTCCTTGAATTCTTCGGTTTTGGCGCGGCGGACGGCATCGGGGTCGGAGGCGCCTGTGAGCTCGCGACGGTACACGATGTTGACCGCTCCCTCGGGTCCCATGACGGCGATTTCGGCGGAGGGCCAGGCTAGATTTACGTCCGTGCGGAGATGCTTCGATCCCATGACGCAGTAGGCTCCGCCATAGGCTTTGCGGGTGATGACGGTAATTTTGGGGACGGTCGCTTCGGCGAAGGCGTAAAGGAGTTTCGCGCCGTGGCGGATGATGCCTCCGAACTCCTGCGCGGTGCCGGGGAGAAAACCGGGAACGTCTTCAAAGGTCAGAATCGGGATATTGAAGGCGTCGCAGAAGCGGACGAAGCGGGCGCCTTTGGTGGAGGAATCGATATCGAGGCAACCGGCTAGAAATGCGGGTTGGTTCGCGACGATGCCGACGGAGCGGCCGTCCATGCGCGCGAATCCAACGACGATGTTGCGCGCCCAGTGTTCCTGCACTTCGAAAAAATCGCCGTGGTCGACGATGCGGTGAATCACATCCTTAATATCGTAGGGCTGATTGGACTCGGCGGGGACGATGGAATCGAGCTCGATGTCCTGGCGGTCTATCGAATCGTCTGACGGGCGCTGCGGTCCGTCGTCGCGATTGTTCTGCGGCAGGTAGGCGAGCAGCGCGCGAATCATTTGCAGGCATTCGGCATCGTTGTGAGCAAGAAAATGCGCGACGCCGCTCACGGAGTTGTGGGTGGTCGCACCGCCCAGCGTTTCCTTGGTGACGTCCTCATGGGTCACGGTCTTAATGACGTCGGGTCCGGTGACGAACATGTAACTGGTCTTGTCGACCATGAAGACGAAATCGGTGAGGGCGGGGGAGTAGACAGCTCCTCCGGCGCAGGGTCCCATGATGGCGGAGATTTGCGGGACGACTCCGCTCGAAAGAGTGTTGCGTAGAAAGATGTCGGCGTACCCGCCAAGAGACACGACGCCTTCCTGAATGCGCGCGCCTCCGGAATCGTTGAGGCCGATGACGGGGGCTCCGGTCTTGAGCGCGAGGTCCATG
>Ga0182024_10017603_pt1 | contig 13391 bp, 20 predicted proteins | sample P32metaG_FD_120480 | JGI IMG/M metagenome (GOLD analysis project Ga0182024, IMG submission 120480) | Permafrost microbial communities from Stordalen Mire, Sweden - P3-2 metaG (Illumina Assembly) | ecosystem: Environmental > Terrestrial > Soil > Wetlands > Permafrost | place: Sweden: Stordalen...
ATCGGGAAGGGAAACGGCGAGCGCCTGAAGTGGAGCGAGGAGGGCGCGCGGTCGCTGGTGGTAAGCAAGTTTCTGAAATGAAGAAGCCCGTCTCTGCGCGCGGGGCGCGAGAGAATTACGCCTAGTCGGCGGGCTTCTTCTTGCACTCTGGTTACGCGGCCTCGTCTTCTTCGTCGGCCGGCTCGGCCACCATCAGGAGAATATCGCCTTCGCCGTCGTCATAGCAGGTGCCACAGATGAGCAGGGCATCGGCCTTTGCCCATGCGTTTTGCGCGCAATCCGGGCAGGTGAATTTCGTCTTGCTGGCCTTCTTGGCTTTCGCCTGTTGTCCTGCCGGCGCGGACTGCCAGTGAAGCTGAAAGCCTTTCGCCTTGAGCTTTGCGTAGGCCTTCGCATAGGGGCCTGCGGGGAGGATGTAATGCGTGACGCTCTGGCCGGTTTCCTTGCCGCCTGGCTCTCCGGTCGTGGACGGCTGCAGCCCGATTTCCTTCATCTTCGCGGCCCATTGCCGGTCATGGTATGACCGGCGCGGCGGGGTCCCGTGGCTCTGCTGCCAGACATGCGCCATTTCATGCGCGAGGGTGGAGAGGATGGCTTCATCGGTGCGGCCGGTGAAGCTGTCCGGGTTCATCGCCAGTTCGTGCACAGCCGTTTCCTCGATGCGGCCGGTAAAGCGCTCCGGGGCGAAATAACCTCGGGCCTTCGCGTGGCGCTGCAGCGTCACCAGCACATGGGGCAGGGAACCGCTGAACAGTTCCGCGTTGAAGAAATCGTAAGCGTCCTGAAAAGCCCGGTATTGGGCTGGCGTGATCGCTTCTTTCGGAGTGAGTTTTTGTTTCATGATGCGGTTTCCCTCGGTCAATGTGTATGATTGTATCGTACGATACAATCGGGGAAAATGCAAGAGGTATCTTGTAATCGTGTAATCATGTCCACATGATTGGCTGCAAGGGCAGGGAAGTGGCGGGCGCTGCTGTCTTAAAAAATGAAGAAAAAACCAAAAAGCGAAGGCCGGCCGCGCTGCCAAGCGTGGACGGCCTTCGCCCGGTGGGGCGCTTCGCCTATGCGCAGCGGTAAATCAGCCGCTTCCCGTCGATGGTGGTTTCGCTGTAGTCCATGCCGAGATCGCGGGCCATGGCGTCATAGTCGAGATAGTTTTCCAAGTGCTTGGGAATTTCGCCGAAGAGGCCTTCTTCAACAAACTGCTCTGCCAGTTCGCGGAGGCTGTCCAGTTCGTAGATATCAACCTCAAAATCGTCGGGGTCGCCTGATTTGAGGTCGAAGCTATAGTTGCACTCGCCCACGGCGAGGATGACTTTTTGTTTCTGGCCTTCGTCCCACTGGTCGCAAGCGTCCAGAAACTGCGGGAAATTGCACTGGTTGACGCCCAGGGCCTCGAACAGTTTGGCGTCTATGCTCTCGCCGTCGATGAACTGGAGTTCGTATTCTTCGACGGGAAAACCGCAATCGTTCATGTTCTTGGCGGCTTTCTCCTGATACTCGTCGAGGGTCTGGAAGTAAAAGCCCGTTGCGCTGATGTCGTAGGGCTGGGCGAATAATTGGGTCATTTGCGTTTTCCTTCGAATGGCGGGGTTAAGCGGCGGCGGTTGTTTCGGTCGGAAAGCTGCGATCCGCGAGCAAGCCCGTGAAATAGTTCAGGGCGTGGTTGCTCTCGAAAGCGGCGTGGAACCTCGCCAGCAGGGCCTTGTCGTCCGTCTGGATAGAAAACGCATGGTCAAGGTGCAGGAAATTTCCAAAGAGAAGCACAGAGCCGTCCGCGCGGAGGCTGACAAAGCCGGTGGGAAATCTGTCGTAATCCAAAGGCTCCGCCTGAATGAGCATGAGAAGAACGTCAATCGAGCCTTGTTCCTCCCCGTTGCGCCGGCTGCCGATGTAATTGGTTTTGGTCGTCATGATCGTTTCTCCTTCTTGGTTACTGAGGTTCTGTGCTCTGCGCACGAACCTCTGCCGTACCGGCGAGGTGGGGTAGCAAGCAGCCTTCAAGGTCGGAGGGACGGGAGGGGTATCTCCCAAGCTGCACGGCAAAAACAAAAATCAAAAACTCCGGAAGCTTGGGGACACCTGGCACGCAGGGCGAAGCCGTGCCTTGTGCGCGCGAGGGCAAAGCCCTTAGCTCTTGCAAAAGGGATCGTCACCCGCATGGGCCGAGACCCGGCACGGGGCTCGGTGAGCGCCGAAGCGAAGCGAGAGGCCGAATAGAGCCCGGCCGCAACGCGGTTTGCCCGAGGGCCTTCAGGTGTTCACTTGCGGAGGTTCTGGGGAAAAGGCCTGTCTCTGCCGGCCTTGAATAAAGGGCTTTCCGGATTATATCTTTTTTGGTATACTGAGATATGGGCTGGACGGTCGAAACCCTGAATGAAACCGTTGATGCGGAGGTTGAGGCCTTGCCCGAAGACATGCGGGCGAGGCTGGCGCGCATTGCAAAGCTCATCGAGGAAAAGGGCCTGGAGCGTGTGGGCGAGCCGCACGTAAAGCATATTGAAGGCCGTATTTGGGAAATGCGGCTGAAGGGCCGCAGCGGAATTTCGCGGGCGCTGTACGTGACGGCCGTGGGCCGGCGCGTGGTGATTGTCCGGGTCTTCGTGAAGAAAACGGAGAAGACGCCGCGGCGCGAGATAGACCTGGCGCTGACTCGCGCGAAATCGGTTTAATGATGGAGGTGTAGCAATGGCACGCATAACTGAGATGCACAAGAAGTGGCTGAAAAAGCCGAAGTACAAAAAGGCTTACGATGCGCTTGAGGAGGAGTTTGTCCTGGCGGGGGCCGTCATGGACGTTCGCAACCGCGCCGGCCTGACACAAGAGGAGCTGGCCCGGAGGATGGGCACGACGCAGCCCGTTGTCGCCCGTCTGGAAAGCGGACGCTCCCGCCCGTCGATGCGGACGCTGGAGCGCCTGGCGGAAGCTACCGAGTCTCGTTTGCTCATCAGCTTTGCGCCACTGGAAGCAAAGCGCCCTGCGAGCCGATAACGGGGCAGGGGCGGCTTCGGCTTCTTTGTTCGGCTCGGCCAGCATCAGGCGAACATCGCCTTCGCCGTCTTCGTATCAGTTGCCGCAGATCAGCGAGGCATCCGGCTTTGCCCCACAATACACTCAATAAAAAAGGCACGGGTTTTACGCGGCTAATCGCCAAAATATGATTGCATGATTACATGGCATGTTGATAGAGCAGGGAGCACGCCGCCCGCGTTCGGGGCTGGAAAACTTTCCCCTTGACACTATAGTTAGGTACAGGGTTTAGGCTGGAAATGTAAGGAGAGGCGAATGGCGCACCTGAAGATCGGCGAGCTTGCTGAGCAAGGCCAGGTCAATCTGCAAACGATCCGCTATTACGAGCGGGAGGGATTGCTGCCGAAGCCTCCCCGCCTGGCTTCGGGCTATCGGGTTTTCTCGTCCGATGCGGTGCGCAGAGTGCGGTTCATCAAGCGAGCGCAGGAGCTTGGATTTTCCCTGAAGGAAATCAAAGAGCTGCTGGCGATCCGACTTGACCCGGAGAGGGATTGCTCGGGCGTCCAGAAACTCGCCAAGGCCAAGGTTGCCGACATCGAGCAAAAGATCCGAACGCTTCAGGCGATGCGGAAAGTGCTCGGCAAGCTGGCGACGGCCTGTCCGGGCCGTGGGCCATTGAGTGAGTGTCCGATCCTGGAGAGCTTCGAGCCGGATGGAGAAATCCAATGACGGAAAAACGAAAGGCGCTTTGGTTAATACTTGTCGCGGTCGCCGTCCTTGGCGCGGGCGTTGCGGGCATTGTTGCCACAGGGCACCGTGCCGACATCAGCGCGAAAGCGGCTGCCTTCCAAACGAAGATTGTTCGAATCCCTGTCGAGGGGATGATCTGTACCGTGTGCGCGGGCAACGTCAAGAAGGCCCTGAAATCGGTCCCCGGTGTGCAGGAGGCGGAGATCAGTCTTGAACGGCGTGAAGTGGTTGTACGTTACGGCGAAGGCAAGGTTTTGCCGGAGCAACTCGTGTCCGCAATCAATCAGCTCGGCTACAAGGCCGGCGCGCCTGTCCCTGATGAGGCGCCGCGATGATGCTGGATGAATTTCTTAAAAAATTCGCTGCCAGTTTGCCCCACGGGTCGCTGTGGGCAGTGCTCGTTACGATATTGGCCGGCGTCGTCGCAAGCGCCGTATGCCCGTGTACGGTTCCGGTCGGTCTGGGTGTCGCGGGCGTGGTGGGGAGTTCCGCCAGCAAGAACCGGCGCGCCGGGTTTCTGATTGCGGCGGCGTTCTTTGCCGGCATCGTCGCGAACCTGACTATTCTCGGCGTCGTGGCCGGCCGGCTGGGGGTGGTTCTGACGGAATCGTTCGGGCGTTACTGGGCGTTGAGCATGGCGGTGGTTTCTTTCATCGCAGCGGTGATCGCGTTCCGCGGTCCGCGCCTCAGCACGGAGAAGCTGGCTTCCTTGCGCGGAGCTGGTATGGCCGGCACATTTCTCTACGGCTTCATTTTCAGCCTGGGCACATCGGCCGCGCCTCTGCTGCTGTTGCTTACCGTGGCTACCGCGCAGGCCCGTCCCGAGTACGGGTTTATCCTGGCGCTTGCGTTCGGAATCGGGCGGGGGCTGCCCTTCCTGCTTGCGGGCTTGTTCGCAGGATTATTGATGCGGTTCGCGCGTCTGAGCGCCTGGTCGGGAGCTATTCGGGTTGCGAGCGGCTGTGCGCTTGTCGTCGTCAGCCTGTATTACGCGAGGGCATTTGTCGCCCTGCTTTAGAAAAGGAGTTTGATTATGAGTACCGCAATGACCGTTGAATCCGCTCAACATTTCTGGAGCGAAGAACCTTCCAAAATACCGGGCCGGCGGCGAATCCGCGCGCGGATCGGAGGGCTGCACTGTTCGTTGTGCACCGGCACCATCGAAAAGGCGCTGGGTAGGCGACCTGGCGTCGACAAAGTCGCGGTGAGCCTGACACATGAACAGGCGCTGATCGAGTACGACCCGAGCGTGGCGCGAGCCGAGGACCTGCTACAGATCCTCAAGGATATCGGCTACACGGTCTCCGATCCACGCAAGCTGCGTCCGTTTGAGGAAGAAGAGCGCGCGCTTGTACACGAGCGCAGGCGTTTCGTATCTGCACTGGCCATGAGCATTGCAGCGATGGGGTTGGCCGGGTACCCGGTCGATAGCCCTTGGTTCGCACTGTGCGTGTTTTCCATCGCGAGCTTGGTAGCCTTCTCCTTCGTGGTCTTGCGCAGCTATGGCATGAGCTGGGCGGTTGCCGGCTCGGCGCTTCTAGCCGCGCTGGGCGCCGGCACCTACGCTCTGCAGTTGCACGGCGCGTTCGGCGCCGCCACCCCGTGGATCGCCGGAGTGCTTGCCCTGTTCCTCATTTTCGTCCTGGGCTGGCACATTGTGCGCATGGCTTTCATGGCGCTCCGGCGCGGCATTCTCAACCAGCATGTACTGGTTGAATTCGGGGCATTTGCAGGGCTCAGCGGCGGCTTGATCGGTTTGGCGTTCCGTCCGCCGAACTATCCGACAGTGGCGTTTTTCTCGGTGGCGGTAATGGTCCTCACGTATCACATTTTTTCCGAATGGCTGTCGCTGATCGTGAAAACCCGCAGTTCGCAGGCGGTCAAGAAGCTTCTGGACCTTGAGCCTGATGTTGCCTATGTCGTAAAGGATGGCAGGGACGAAGCCCTGCCGCTCGAAAAGGTGCGCGTCGGCGACTTGGTGCGAATCCGCCCAGGTGAGCGGGTTCCGGTGGATGGTCAGGTCGAATCCGGGGAATCGGACGTAGACGAATCGCTCGTCACCGGCGAGCCGGTACCTGTCGAGAAACGCCAAGGAGACCGGACTCTAAGTGGCGCTCTGAATGGTCACGGCACGCTGCTCGTGCGCGTCACGGTGGTGGGTGAAGAAAGTTTTCTCAGGCAAGTGATACGAAGTGTGGAAGACGCGCGGGCCCTGAAACCAGGCCTGTTGCACCTTGTGGACCGCGTGCTGCGCGTGTACACACCCATCGTGCTGATCACTGCGGCCGGCGCGACCCTGTTCTGGCTGCTCGTTCCGATGATTGGCGGGGGCTCCCCCAATCTGCAGCGCGCAATGTTTGCCGGCCTGAGCGTGCTCGTAATGGGTTATCCGTGCGCAGTGGGGATCTCAGCGCCGCTGTCGATCGTACGAGGGGCGGGCGAAGCGGCCGAGCGCGGCGTGCTGATGCGCACCGGTGAGGCCTTTCAGGCCCTGCGACGCGTGCAGCGCGTGGTTTTCGACAAAACCGGTACGCTGACCGAGGGCCACCCCGCTTTGCGGGAGATCGTCCCAGTGGCCTCCTCAGAAGAGGAACTGCTCGCGCTCGCAGGAGCCGTAGAGACCGGGTCCGAACACCCACTCGCCCGAGCCGTGGTGGAAGAGGCGTTTAAACGCGGTATCGCTCTGCCCGAGGTCGAGGGGTTCGAGGCCTTGACCGGTCACGGTGTCAGGGCGCGCCTTGGACAAAAGACGCTGATGGTCGGCAGTCCGGTTTTTCTCGCAGCCCAAGGCGTGGACCTCGCGCCGCAGGACAAACGCATCAAAGAACTCGAGGGGCGCGGACTCACGGTCATCGGGGCGGCACGGGAGGGCACGCTTCTCGGTCTTCTGGCGCTCGGCGACGCGCTGCGGCCCGATGCAGCGGAGACGGTGCGTCGCCTCCACGCGATGGGCATCCGCACGAGCCTGATTACCGGCGATAACGAACAAGCGGCGCTCCATTTCGCCCGTGCCGCCGGCATCGAAGATGTGCATGCGCGCGTATTGCCAGCCGAGAAGGCGGCGATGATCCGCAAGCTTCAGGAGACTGCTCGCGTCGCCATGGTCGGCGACGGCATCAATGACGCGCCGGCCCTGATGCAAGCCGAGGTCGGCATCGCCTTCGGCAGCGGAGCCGACATCGCCATCGAATCCGCCGATGTGATCATCCTCAACAAGCGAGTTGGCGCCGTGCTCGATGCCTACGAGATCAGCCGCAATAGTTACCGAAAGATCGTCCAAAACGTATCTCTCGCATTTCTTTTTAACGGGGTGGGGATTCCGTTGGCCGCCACCGGATTGGTCTACCCGATATGGGGCATGGTCGCCATGGCGGCAAGCGTGACAACGATCTTCATTAATTCTCTGTGGGGCCGCGGCAACTATTTCTTCGCGGCAATCAAGGGGGTCGGGCATCCGGCGCAGATCCCCACCGGAGCGCCCGTGCAGCTCCAAGAGTCTCATTGATAGGGGAGTTTGCGTATGTTTAAATCCATCACTTTTGAAGTGATCGGCAGTCAGCGGCTCGTCTGTGAGGGCTGCGAGCAGCGCGTCGAGGGCCTGCTGAAAGGTCTGGCTGGCGTGGGGCAAGTTCGCGCTCAGGCGCGGAACCAACGTATCGAGGTGCTGTTCGACGCGGCAAGGCTGGATGCCTCTGCGATCGCGGAACGCTTAAGTAAGGCCGGCTACGAGACGCGAGTTGATTGAAGCGAGGGAGCACAACATTGGCAACTATTGAGACCTTAACAAGTGACAACCTCGAAGCACGGGCGTTTCACACAACGTGGCCGGTAGCACTGGATTTTTATCAGGCGAGCTGTCCACCCTGTCGGACTCTGGAGCCACGCCTGGAGCGCCTGGCTGAGCAATACGCAGGACGCCTGCCTGTTTATCGTGTGGACATTGAACGCGACATGGCGGTGGCAGAGAGGTTCGGAGTTCAGAGCATCCCTACGGTGCTTATCCTGCGCGAGGGCAAAGAGGTTGAGCGTCTCGACGGGCTGATCACAGACGGCGATCTCAAGGCGGCCTTTGAGCGAACAATACGCCCCTGATATCGATGCAGTTCATTTTGGAGGCTCGATGAAAAGAAATCCTGTCCTATCTTCTGAAGAGGCTCCGCATCCGTGGGATTGATCGGGAACGCGAATATCTGGCGGAATCTGGACCAGTTGCCGACCTGGAGTTTCTCGTGCCGAATATGGTCTGCGAAGGGTGCGCGGAAAAAATCGCCGGAGCGCTGATCTCCATGCCAGGTGTCAGAGAGGTCAAGTCGAAGGTTCTGCGAAAGCACGTCTGCATTCACTACGAACCGGGCCGCGTCCAGAAGGAACAACTCAAGGAAGCCGTCAGCAAGGCGGGTTTCACCGCGGTTGAAGCTTGATGCCGGCGGGCACAACAGAAGCGGGGCAGGGTGAGGCGCAACAGGGGCGAGGGCTTCTGCTGCTGTTGTCGGTGGCCACTTTTCTGATTTTCTTCCAGGCCTACATGGTTGCGCCGCTGATCCCGCGGCTTGCCCGCATCTTTGCCGTATCGCCGGAATTCATCAGCCTCGTTGTGCCTGCCTATCTGCTGCCCTATGGGGCCGCCGTTCTTTTCTACGGTCCGCTCTCGGACCGGCTCGGCCGAAAGCCGCTGATCCTGACTTCGCTGGGAGCGTTCATTCTCCTGACGGGGTTGACCGGCCTTGCGAGCAGCGCCCCGGCCTTGATAGCCATGCGCTTTGTTACCGGGCTGGTGGCAAGCGGCGTCGTGCCGATAGCGTTAGCCATGATCGGGGACCTCTTTGCGTATGAGCATCGAGGCCGGGCTCTGGGTTGGCTGTTTGGGGCGATGGCCGGCGGCATGGCCTTCGGGTCAAGCGCCGGAGCCATTCTTGAACCGTTCCTGGGCTGGAGTGGGCTGTTTTTCGGGGTGGCGCTTCTCTCGGGCGTGGTGTTCATTGCTTTGGCGCGCCGGCTCGCGGCATTCCCCCAGGCGGGCAGGATTTCCGCTGTGCCAGCCCCCGGCTGGCGGACAGTTGTTGCGGCTTTGCGGAGACTGCTTGCTTCGGCGCGATCCAGGCGAACCTATGCCTACGTTCTGTTCAATGCCATCTTTCACTCCGGCGTCTACACCTGGTTGGGCTATTACTTTGCCGAAAAGCATCATCTCGGCGAGCTGGGGATCGGCCTTGCGTTGCTGGGTTACGGCGTGCCGGGGCTGCTGCTGGGGCCGGTCATCGGACGTCTGGCCGACCGGGCGGGACGCAGGCTCCTGATCCCTTTGGGGGTCGCGATCGGCGGAGCGTCGGCCATTGCATTGGCCTTGGATGTGCCTTTGCTGCTTGCTTCCGTTTTTGTGACGACGCTTTCGCTCGGTTACGATATGACCCAGCCGCTCCTGGCTGGGATCGTGACGGACCTCGGTGCCCCGCGCGGCCTGGCGATGGGGTTTAACGTATTCACTCTTTTTATCGGGTTCGGCGTGGGCAGCGTCGTTTTTAGCAGTCTGCTGCCCTTCGGGCTAAGCACGGCTCTCCTGGTCTTCGGTGGCGTCACGGTATTGGCGGCATTGTTGGCGGTCCCGTTCTTTCGAGCGGAGAGCGCACCTGGAAGCAGGTAGGGGTCACCAGACGAAAAGGACCTTTTGCGAAAGAAAGTGGCGAACCCGAACACCAAGCCCTCTCAGGCCCGGACTTCCTCGGTCGGCTTTACGGGAACGATCCGCGCGACGCGCTGCATGACCTTCTTGTTCTGTTCAGCCTTCTTCAAATCGTAGGCCGCCTGCAACCGCATCCAGAATTCAGGCGTGCTGCCGAACAGGCGGGACACCTTCAGGCACATGACGGCCGACAGGGGCCTGCGCTCCGCCAGAATGTCGTGCAGCATCTGACGGGACACGCCAAGGGCCTTCGCAGCGGCCGTCACCGACAAGCCGGCGGACGGCAGGATGTCTTGCTTGATGATCTCGCCCGGATGGACGGGCGGCAGTCCGTTCTTCGTCTTCATAACTTTCTCCCTAATGGTAGTCTTCAAAATCGATATCGGGGGTTTTTGCCCATCTCCGCGAAAAGGTGCATTCCAGGGCGTTACGTTAAAGATGGCCGGCGGCCATTGCTCGGTAGATGGTTGAGCGATCCACGCCGAAGGTCTTTGCGACCTCCATGGCGGATTTCCCAATGACACTCAGCGACACTGCTAAAGCTGACCGGCCGCTTTCAGTTCAGCGGCGAAGGTCGCAAGCGACATCACGAGCGTCAGCGGCCTGTTGTTCAGCGGCGCCGCGCCATACGACGCATACCATTTGGCCGCGCGCTCATTCTTCGCATCGATGATAAGCAGCACACCGCCCGCTTCGGCCGCGGCGCGCAGGCAGCGCCGCGCCGCCGCGGCGAGAAGCTGACCGCCAAGGCCTTGCCCTTGCACGCGGACATGCGTCGCAATGCGCGCGAGACGGAACCCCGGCACATCGTGCTGCGCAAGGCCGCGCCGCAAAGTCTCCGGCGTGTCGGCATACGCGACCGCGCCCGGCGCCAGGCTGTAGAAGCCGAGGACAGTTTTGTTATCGGCGTTGTCGATAGCGAGGAAGGTTTTCGCGCTGCCGAGGTCATGGCTTTGACGCGCGTAGCGTTGCAGAAAATCGTTCAGTTCCGCATCGCCGCAGTCGAACGCCTTGCGGTCGTGCTTTCTGGAGATCGGCTCTTCGTGCCAGGCCGGAAGCGTCATCTCGGCTTCGGCATCGCGGCGATGGCCGCGCGCAGCTTGGCATTCGGCGCAGGCGGGTTTTCCAGCAGGTCCAGCACCAGCAGGCTGTCTCTTTCCGATAACCGAATTCGCTCCGCTTCCTCGATCACGGTTTTGGCCTCGCGCAGGGCGAGCTGAACGATGAAATCCGTCAGGTCTGTGTTCCGCAGCGCGGCCGCACGCATGAGCGTCGCCTTTTGCTCCGGCCGGACGCGAAGCTGCATCCGCTTGTTGTCGTCAACGGCAACTCTGGGCATGGTCGTCTCCTTCCATAATGTACACATTTAAAGAGTACATGCTTTTTAGGCTTCTGTCAAACGGTACTCCTTGAAGGAGTACATATAAAACACGGCCCGTCCCGGATTCCATATACAAACCAAAATCTTGGCCTTGTTTTTAAACACGATAAAATACATTATCATGTTTAAAAGGAGCGTCCCTTGGCAGACCTTATTCCGGTAAAGAACCGAAGCCTGACGGCCGCGCAGTACGGCGCGCTGGCGGACGTGCCGCCTGAGATTGAATGGCTGGCGAACATCACCAACCCGAAAACGCGCCGCGCCTACAAGAATGACGTGAGCGAGTTTTCCGCCTTCACGGGGCTGCGCAGGCCTGCGGAGCTGCGCACCGTGACGCGGGCGCACGTCATCGCCTGGCGCAAGGACCTGGAGGCGCGGCTGGACCCGGAGCTGTCGCCCGCTACCATCCGGCGCAAGCTCTCGGCGCTCTCCTCGCTGTTCGATTACCTCTGCGAGAAAAACGCCGTCGCCGGCAATCCCGTGGACGGCGTAAAACGGCCGCTGGCGAACGGCAACGAAGGCAGCACGCCGGCTCTCGGCGATGCGCAGGCGCGCAAGTTGCTCGAAGCGCCGCCAGACGCCACGCTCAAGGGCAAACGCGATCGCGCCATCCTGGCTACCCTGCTCTATCACGGGCTGCGCCGTGAGGAGCTGTGCGGGCTGCGCGTGAAGGACCTGCAGAGCCGTCAGGGCGTGGTGCATTTCCGGGTGAAAGGCAAGCGCGACAAAATCAGGTTTGTTCCCGTGCATGCCGCGGCGCAGCGGCTGATCGAGGAATACCTCGCGCTCGCGGGCCACGGCGCCGACGTGGGCGGTCCCCTCTTCCGGCCCGTCAAGAACAACCGCTCCCCGGAGAAACTGGACAGGCCGCTCGATCCCGCGTCGGTGTACCGAAACATTCTGCGCAAATACGGCCTGGAGACGGGCATCAGCGCCGAAGTCAACGGGCTGTGCGTGCATTCGCTGCGCGCCACGGCGGCCACAAACGCGCTCTCGCACGAGGCCGATATCGCCAAGGTGCAGGAATGGCTCGGCCACGCGAACGTCTCCACGACGCGGCTTTACGACCGGCGCAAGACGCGGCCCGAGGACAGCCCCACGTTCCGGGTGCAGTATTAGGGTATTTGGGATCAATCGAAAGTGCGCGCGGGCCCACCAGGCCGCGCGGCGTTCTCCTATTTTCTGCAAACTTGACGTAAGATGGGGCTTCACGATGCCGGAAGAAAAAGCCGGGCGATGATGTCGCCACAGCGAGCTGAAGGGAAGGAAAAGCATGCAGGTTTCGAGGGCGCTGGCCTGGCTGTGCGAAGAGCCGGACCATTCCTTCACGTTGAACATGGTTTTCAGGAGAGGCTGGCCCGGCCTCGCCGATTTCTTTTTACTGCCCAAGCAACTTACACTCGGCCGCGCCGCGCGGACGCTCGAAAGGGTCCTGTTTTTGGGCGGCCTGGCAGCGTTTGCGGTAGGCGGGGGCTGGCCGGCGTTGTCGATCGGTCTTGTGGTTGAGCTGAAGGCGATCGCGCTCATTGCCGGGCTTGTGACGCAAGGTACTCTCAGGGTGGCAAAATACCTGATCGGAGGCGTGGAAAGGGTGCTCCCCCTCACGCCAGGCGGTCAGGGGAAGCCGATCGATTTGGAGCTTTATGCCAACAACAGAAGAAAAACCAAGTGACAATGTTGAGAAAGTCCTCTCGGACCTGAAGTCGATCGAGGACCGCAAGCAAGCTCTCATCGACGATCTGCTCCGGCAGAAGGCCGACGCGGTGAAGGCCTTCGATGAAAAGTTGCTGAAGCTCGGCTGGAAACCAGACAGCACGGGCAGGACGAAAAAAAGCCACCACAAATCGCCGGCCGCGAGCGCGCCGGCGAAACCGAAGTCACCCGCCGCGCCTGCTGCGGGGCCGGTTCCCGCTCCACCGAAGACGAAGCGGAAGGCCTGACGCGGTTTAGGTCTTGGCCTTCGCGTCGTAACTCTCTATTCTGGGCAATCAGAACAACAGCCTGTTGTTTCGGGGCGTTACAACCTCACAAGCGGGTCTTCACATCTGCCCGAAAATCCGGTGTGCCTCTCGACTTATGGTCGGGCAGGCAGCGGAATAAAATAGCGTTCGCGTGAATACGCTGCGCCGTTCTTGTACGGTTGTAAACTGCCCGGTCTCCCAAGTCAGCTTGGGAGATCGTTCTTTTTTGGAAGGGCGAAAGCGTGGAGCATGACGAAGAGATACTAACGCTGCCGGCCGCGCGGCCGGAATTTATAAACCTGTCAGAGGCCGAGGTGTGGGAAGTGATCGACGGCGACGCTTTCGGAAAGAATCCTATTACAGCCGAGGTCACGCGGCTTGGGGCTCAGTGTATGACCAAATTTAAGGCTCACTTCGGTCAGCCTGGCTATGTTCCTCCCCGCGTTCTGCGCATCGAAGCGCGGTGTGCTATCGAAAAAGTTGCGGTTCTCATGGTGGTGAGATTTATCGAAGCTGAGGCGGGCCTGGTCACCGTCCAGTGAACGAAGCCGCGCGGGCGGCCGGGGGTCTGGGCCTTTCGCGTTGCCCCCCTTTCCGATGATCGAGGGACAGGGGGTTTCTTGAACGGCCGTCCGCAGCGGTCAAGGGC
>Ga0182024_10017604_pt1 | contig 13390 bp, 9 predicted proteins | sample P32metaG_FD_120480 | JGI IMG/M metagenome (GOLD analysis project Ga0182024, IMG submission 120480) | Permafrost microbial communities from Stordalen Mire, Sweden - P3-2 metaG (Illumina Assembly) | ecosystem: Environmental > Terrestrial > Soil > Wetlands > Permafrost | place: Sweden: Stordalen...
CGCCTTCGACAACGGGGCGACGATGTGTTCGTCGATCTCTTCCAGGGCCCGGATTTTCGCGGCTGCGTTGCCTTCGTGCGATGCTTCGTCGGTCGCTTCGACGTGGACGCAGATCAAATCGGTGTCGGCCAGCGCTTCGATGGCGTAGCGGCCTTTGGCGGCGTAGTCGGTGTCGGTATACCCGGTCGCGCCGGGGACTTCGATCCGTCGCCAACCCAGCAGTGCCGCCAGTCCGCGCAACAGATCGACGGCCGTGATCATCGCGCCGCGGCAACCGTGATAGGCTTCCGCAAACGGCCGCAGCGCCGGAGTACGCCCCTGGCCCCACAGCCAGACATTCGTTGCCGGCGGTTTTCCTTCCGCGCGACGGCGGACATTCACCGGATGCTCCGCGAACAAACCGACGCTGTCGCTCATCAATTGATTCAACAGCGAACTGCCGGGGCCGCGTGGATAGTCGTCGAGCACCGATTTGTCGGTCAGATCGTGCGGCGGCGTGGTTCGCGTGTCGGCGGAAAACGGGGCCGGATGGCGGTCCCCACGGCAGACCATCAGATTGCGGTAGCTGACGCCGGTGTAGAACTGCATCTCGTCGCTCCCGAGCCGCTCTTGCGCGGCGGAGAGGAGCGAGCGAGCTTCGTCGGTCGAGATGTGTCCGGCCGTGAACTCGCGCATCACCTGATCTTCAATCGTCACGAGATTGCAGCGGACGGCCCAATCGTTCGGCCCCAGCGCGATCCCCTGCGCCGCGGCCTCGAGCGGCGCGCGGCCGGTGAAGCATTGCAGCGGATCGTAACCGAGCAGACTCAGACAAGCGACATCCGAACCCGGCGGCAGCGACTTCGGCACATGATTGGCCCGACCGACGCCGCCGCCGCGCGCGACCGCATCCATCGCCGGCACATGCGCCGCCTGCAAAGGCGTTCGTCCGCCCAGCGATTCCTGCGGCTCATCCGCCGCCCCATCGGGAATAATAAGTGCGTATTTCACAGTGGTTGTTTCATTCAGACATTATTATCGGAGACGCCAAAGCGCGAAACCGCAAGCGAGCCGCGGAACGATGTCGCCCAAATCCTCTCTTCGTTCTTCGTCCCCTAGCCCCTCACCCTACACCCTCACCCTACCCCTACCCATACACTCTCATCCGCGAGCTCGGCGCTCGCACATGCTTCATGCGATCGATGGCGTCGAACGCCGCGCGCATCGCGCCTTCGGTGGCCACATGCGTCATGATCACCAGCGGTACGGTGCCGTCGGTGCCGTCTTGCGTGTGCTGGATGACCGACGCGATCGAGATCTGGTGGCGGCCAAGTTCGCCTGCAATCTCGGCCAGCACGCCGGGCCGATCGGCAACGTTGAATCGCAAATAATAGCAGCCGTTCGATTGGGCCGGGTCGGCGAGCCGTGCTTGCGACGGCTCTTCCGACCAGAGTCGCAAAGTGCGAAACGTGATCGCAGCCCGGGCGACAACCGTATCAATCAGATCGGCGACGACGGCCGAGGCGGTCGGCATCTGGCCTGCGCCCAAACCGTGAAAAAACAATTGGCCAACGGCATCGCCGGTCAAGGTGATCGCGTTGTAGGCTTCGCGCACCTCGGCCAACGGCGTGCGTATGTGAACCAGTGTCGGCGAAACGTGTAAATCCAAGTCCGCCTCCCCCAATTGCGCCACGGCCAGTAGGCGGATCCGATAGCCCAATTCCCGCGCGTAACGCAGATCGGTCGCATCGATTTGATCGATCCCGCTGCAGGGAATGTCCCGCCATTGCGGTCGAAAGCCGAACGCCAACTGCGACAGGATCGCGAGCTTCTGCACGGTGTCGGTCCCGTCGACGTCCATCGTCGGATCGGCCTCGGCATACCCGCGTCGCTGGGCCTCGGCCAGTGCCGCGGCGTAGCTAGCGCCGCGGTCTTCCATTTCCGTCAGGATGAAGTTGCAGGTGCCGTTTAGGATGCCATGGATCGACAGGATTTGATTCGCCGCCAGGCATTGATTGATATTGGCGATGATCGGAATCCCGCCGGCCACCGCTGCCTCGAAGGCAATCGAGCGATCGGCCCGGCGAGCGGCGTCGAAAAGCTCCGGTCCATGCTCGGCCAACAGGGCCTTGTTGGCCGTGACCACGTCTTTTCCGCTGGCCAGAAGCTGGAGCATGATCGTGCGAGCCGGCTCGATCCCTCCGACCAGATGGGCCACGGTCGTGATTTCCGCGTTGCCGGTGATCCGCTTCAGATCGGTCGAAATCATGCCGGGCGGCAGCCGCACGTCGCGCGGCTTGGCCAAATCGCGGACGACGACCTGTTCCAACACCAGCCGCCGTCCAGCCCGGCGCGCAGTCCGATCGTCATGTTCCAACAGCAGCCGGGCAACGCCCGCGCCGACCGTCCCCAATCCAACGATCCCGATTTTAACCGTATCCACCACAGCGAGTCCTATTTCGGGCGAATCGAATCATCCATCGTAGGTAGCGCCACGGCGGGCAGTCAAGGAGGAAGAGGGGCTAGGGACTGGGGGCTAGGGGCGAGGGTACGAAGAACGAATGCGACGAACGAGCTGGCGGCAAGCGAGCCGCACCACGCCATTTGATTCCGAATCTCGCATGCGGCTTCGCGCCTTCTTCGTCTCTTCGTCCCCTAGCCCCTAGCCCCTAGCCCCTAACCCCTATCCCCTTCCCCATGTTACATTGCAATCATGCAACTAGAACAACTCGGACCCTATCGTCTTGGCCGGCGGCTTGGTCGCGGCGGCATGGGGACCGTCTTCGAGGGCCTGAACGTCGAAGCCGGCCAGCCGGCCGCCATCAAGGTTCTTAATCCGCATCTGGCCGTCGAAGAAGGCTTTCGCGAGCGGTTCGAAATCGAAATCGAGACGCTCAAGAAACTGAAGCATCCGAACATCGTTCGCCTCTACGGCTTCGGCCAGCAAGACGGAGTGATCTTCTATGCGATGGAACTCGTCCACGGCACGAATCTTGAAGACGAGCTCCAAGCCGGCCGACGATTCAATTGGCGCGAAACCACCAGCCTCGGCATCAAGCTCGCCCGGGCTTTGCAACATGCGCACGACCACGGCGTGATCCATCGCGATCTCAAGCCGGCCAATCTGCTGCTGACGCCCGACAACGATCTGAAGCTGGCCGATTTCGGCATTGCGCGGCTGTTCGGCAACACGCGGCTGACCTCGGCGGGCGGCCTGGTCGGCACGGCCGAATATATGTCGCCCGAACAGGCCGACGGTCGCGCCATCACTCCGCAATGCGATTTGTATAGCTTGGGTGGCGTGCTGTTCGCGATGTTGGCCGGCCGGCCGCCGTTTTGGGGCGGTTCGCTGCCGGAGATTCTGCAACTTCACCGCTTCGCCGCGCCGCCGCCGGTGTCGCGGTTCGCTCCCGACGTGCCGGGCGAACTGGCCGACATTATAGCCCGGCTGCTGTCGAAAGACCCGGCCGCGCGAGGCACCAACGCGCGCGTCGTCGCCAAGCAACTCTCCGCGTTGGAACATGCTTTGTCGATACCGCGAGGAGAAGGGGACAGGGGTCAGGGGTCAGGGGACAGGGGTCAGGGGACAGGGACAAGGGGCGAGGGGCGAGGGATGTCCGATCCGCTCGATTCACTGCATACATTGCCGGGCGACTTGACGCCGTCCGCGGCCGGCAGGTTGCTTCCCGGCGAGGCAGGCGGCAATTCAGTCGTCGATTTGACACCGCATGTTTCGCCCCCTGCTCGGTCCAAACTTCCGCCAACGATGATCGCCGCGCCACCCGGCCAGGCCGCTAATTCCGCGCCGGCCAGTGACCCGGTACATTCGAACTCTTCCATTTTTGAGCCCCCGACCGCTCCTCGCCGCGATCCCGACGGTGCCGGAACGGTCGCGCCGATTGCCGATCAAGGATCATCTGCGATGTCCCTAGATCGCACCCCGTCTCTCGCCCCTCGCCACTCGCCCGTCGCCCCTCGTCCCCTGCCCCCTGGCCCGTGGCCCCTGACCCCTTCTTCCTTCACGACGGTCGAAGAAGACGAGCGTCGCCGCGCCGCGGCCGATGCATCGAGCCGGGGACCCGTCTGGCCGCAAGTCGCGCTGCTGTCGCTGGCCTTGGCCGCGCTCGTCTTTTTGGGCTTCTACATGATGCGCGGGCCGACGGCCGATGTGTTGTTCGAGCGAATCGACAATGCCGTCGGTTCGGGAGATTCGCCGGAACGGCTGTTGGATGCCGAAGACAACATCCACAGATTTCTGACCCGCTTTCCCGACGATCCGCGCTGCGCGAAGTTAAAGGGCTACGTGGAAGAAATCGACTTATTGCATCTCGAGCGACAAACGAAACTCCGTCCAGGCCTCGCTACCGGTGACACCCCGATCGAGCACGACTATGCCGAAGCCATGCGCTTCGCGTCCAGCGACCCCGACCGAGCCGCCGCGCGACTGAAAGCGATCGTCGATTTCTACGGTCAATCGCCGGCAACGTCGGAAACCACGTCCCGATTCCTCGAGCTCTCGCGCCGCCAACTCGCCCATCTCGTCCAGCAGATTGTCATACAGTCGCCGGCCTATCTGAAATTGATCGACGAAAACCTGTCGCGAGCCGACCAACTCCGCACGACCGATCCCACGAAAGCGCGCGCGATTTGGACCAGCATCATCGAGCTCTACGCCGGCAAACCCTGGGCCGCCGACCGAGTGGCAAAAGCCCGCGCCGCATTGAACGCCGCTTCGAACTGAGCGTGGAAGGAAGGGTGAGGGGGAAAGTGGTTAGTGGTTAGTGGCTAGGAGGCGAAGAGACTCGCGAAACCGCAAGCGCAGTTCGGGATCAAACGGCGTGGTGCGGCTCGCTTGTGGCCTGCGCGCATCCGTCGCATTCGTTCTTCGTACCCTAGCCCCTAGCCCCTAGTCCCCAGTCCCTAGCCCCCAGTCCCTAGCCCCTAGCATTGACAATTTCCCGTTCGTCCGAGAGATTAAGCAGGCAATGGGCCCCCATCGTCTAGTGGCCCAGGACGTCGGGTTCTCAGCCCGAAAACCGGGGTTCGACTCCCCGTGGGGGTAGTGTTTATTCGTCCAGTAAGCGGTCGATAGCGGTAAAGCCCGGTAATCCCGGGCTTTTTTCATGGCCTGTCAGCACAAGCATCCCCTCCCCGCCGGCATGTTCCCTTTCTGGCAATCGCGAGTGCAACAAATCTGGGATCGCCGGTCGGCCGCAGCCATGCTCGACGAATTTTAGGTATGGCCCATAGGTCTTATGGCAATCGTTTGACTTCAACCATCCGAGGCATGACGTTGAAAAAAGGATAATAGAAAAGCGAAAAAAATTCTTGATACAAATGCCTTCGCGCGTTAGCTTAATCGCATTCAATTCAAATGGGGGGGGAAAGAGAGCGACGCAATTGATGGTTTCGTTGTATCTCGGCGCTGTGCTTGCGTTGAGTCGGTGACTTCCCAACACCTCACGACTTGGAGGATCTGCTAATGAAACGCTCTTGCGATTCGAATCGTGGCCGTCGCCTGCGGGCGTACGTTATTGTCTTGGCAATTTCTGCCATTTTCGGGTGTCTAACGGGTGTCAGAACAGCTTCGGCCGGCGAGCAAACCATCACCGCCGGCATGCCGAACCTCGGAGGCGCAGGTGGCCAAAACGGCTTCCTCAACCTCCAATGGACTGACACCAGTGCGCTAAGCCCGGTCAACGTGCCCCTCAGGATAACCGTTGTCCCCGGCGACACGGCGATCACCAAAGCCACGAAAATCTTAATGGCGATCAACGGCTATCTCAGTTCCAAGGCGGGCGCGGCCGCCGCAGGGCAATATACCGTGACCCAGAATGGGGCTGCGATCAACATCAGCAGGCCGTGGAGGCCATTCACCACGTGGGGGTTTACCGTAATTTCAGACTCGAGCAATGAAAACACGGGGATCGCGATGGGCGCTGTTCCAACGGACGGCGGGGCACAGTACGCAACGGTCGAGTGGGTTACGCCGCCGGATCCCACGGTCGTGCCTCCGTCGGGGCTGAATTTCGACCTGCTGGGCCAGACGGGGTCCAACAGCGAAGACTTCTTCAGCGCCGGCGTGACAAGCGATGGGGTGATGAACGTCGGGCAGCTCGAGAACAGCCTCCTCAGTCAACTCGCCTCGGACGGTATGGATTTCACCCCGATTACCGACCCAACCACCGGCCTTCCCGCACTTGAATCGCAGCCATTCCTCGAGAACCCGCCCGCGTCCGGCGAGAACGAGGTAGGTATGACCTCCTTCACACCTTTCTCGGATTGGCTTGGCACGTTCGGCACAAGCCTGACCGCCGTTCCCGAGCCGTCAACCGGAATGCTCCTGGGGACTGCGGCCATTGCAGGCGCCATTTTCTGGTTGCCGATCCGCCGTGCTCGCCGAAGTCGACCATGATTCAAGATGAAGTCGAGTACAAGGAAGCGGTGCAGCGGATCGCCGACGAACAATCGCGGCTCAAGGAGCAGCGCGCGAAACTGGTCGAAATGGGCTTGACCAAGGAAGAGATCAAGCGAACGCTCGATCCGATGCGGTCTTTCCACGAGCAATTGAAAGAGGAAGTCGAAAGTTACGAGCGGCTGAAGCGCGGCGAGTTCGAAGAGCTGCGCAATTTCGATGGAATCGGCCGGCTGCTGATCGCCTTGCGAATCGCCCGAGGCCTGAGCCAGCGTGAATTGGCCGAACGGTTGGAAGTGCATGAATCGCAAGTGTCGCGCGACGAGCGCAACGAATACCACGGCGTGACGGTCGAGCGGGCCAACAAGATTCTGGAAGCATTGGGGGCGGAAATTCAGAGTCACGTTGAATCCATTCAAATCGGCGCCGCGGACTCGAAACGAAATCGCGTATCTGCTTGATCGAAATGTCACTGCACGTGCGATTTGCCGAAAGAACGTTCGCCCGCCTCCCGGCTGGTATCAATCATCGTGCCGGCCAGCCCTTTTGAAATCTCTGGCGTCGCCGGCACAACGTTTGAATGAACAATAGAGAGCCGTCGACCGAGCAAGCCAGCGCACTTCACGCCGCGCTGTTTCCGCGCGTCAATTTTCTGCTGCGATTGTCGTGGCGATTGGAAGACTTGCGATTCCCCGCGGATGATCCCCTTCGCGCCGCTGCGAAGCGCGCCGACGATTCAGCCATGCGACTCCACCAAGAGGCCCATCGGCTTTCGGTCCGCATCGGCAGCGTTTGGTGAGGTGCGAGGGTCGAGAGCGAACCGCGCGGGATGGTCGAATGTCATACGTGGTTAGCGACGGTGCCGGCGCGCCTAATAGCAGCCGCGCGCCAGACGGGGTAAAATTGGGCCCCCCATCGCTTCCCACGAGGGTCATATAAATGGTAGACGAACCAGCAGAGTCCAACGCCCCGCCGACGCTCAGCCAAGAACAAGTGGCCGCGATTCTTGGGCCGTTAACGCCCCAGCTAATGGCTGGATTCCAGTCGGTTACGGGCGATCCGCTCGGATTGGTACTCGGGCGACATTTCCATCAATTGATGAACATTCTGCGGCTGACGATTGTTTGTCAGAAGCCGGTGATGGAGGCTGAATCCTCTGCAGAAGTTCTTCGGGCGGCGTTGGTTTACGCTCATGCGTCGCTTGAAGAAGCGATTCGGGACGTAGCGAAGCGACGAATTGACCTATGGTCACCCGAGCTTCTAGACAGCGTGCCGTTAGTCGTTCGCAATCGCCGGAAAACCAAGTTTAAGGTTAGTGATCTGTTGCCGTTCGCGGATAAAACCGTGCGCGAAACGATAGAAACCGCGGTAAGTGAATGGCTCAACGCGCGCAGTTTCACATCCCTTGGGAAGATAATGAGTTTTCTCAAAAAGATCGGCATCGACGTCAAAAGAGTGCTTACCGCGAACCGCGAAGTCTTTGGCTCGAATCCAATCAACCATCTAAGGTCGGCGAGCCAGCTTATCGAGCGCCGGCACAAGATCGTCCATAGCCAGGATTACGAGCATGGATCCTACACGCGAGGAAGCATTGATTATTTATCGGTGATGACAATGTTGATTGGAGTGTGGTGTATTGTTGCAATCGTCATCATTGAGGAAATGCGCCGTCATCCCAATTGGCGAAGAGCGCTAAAAGCCTTGCTGAATGTTTTTCACCTAACTTCCTCGTCTTATGCAACAGCGGATTCCGGCCTTAGTAGGGCGTTGGCGGCTATCGCGACCGGAAAATGTTGGCCATTTCTCAACGAAGACGATGTGGGGGCGGCGGATCAAGTTGTCACGGCCGACCCGCCTAACCATGCGACGCCCGATCAATCAGTCCAACCGTCGACGCAACAGAGCGGAGAGACGCTTGGCGTTAAGTTGCAGACTGCGCCGAAGGCGGAAGAGCCTGCGATCTAGTATCGCGTCAGCCGGGTGCCGCGGGCCAATGTCCTAGCAGCCTTCGAGGCTCGACGACGCATTTCATTGCGATAATGGCGCAACCGTTTTCGTCCGACGCACTCCGGAAGTCCGCCTCTCGCCAATCAACCGCCGGATCGGCTCGGTACTATTTCTCTACCTTCGTGGGGATTTTGTCGGAAACTTTTTTGCCTTTCGGGCGTCTAAATCGCCGAGGGCGCAATCGCCATGCTGCCTTACGATCCATGTCAACCGCCTAATCAAAAAGGTTCAAAATCATGCGAATCGCCAACGACATTCCGAAAGTGGTGGCCCTGTTCGTGATTCTCACGATCGCGTTGGTCGTGGGCCGAATTTCCGCGCAAGATTCGGCGAAGAGCGAGGCGGCGAAGGATGCAGCCAAAGTCAGCGAACCGCCGCCGCGCGAATCCGCAGAAAGCTATGCAAAGATTCGCGTCGAGGTAGAGCTAAGGGGTACGCTCCATTACGCCGCGGCGGGAAGCACCGTCACGGCCCTCTGGCGAACCTACGAGCTTTACCATGACGACAAGGAGCTTCGCGGCCCGGCGCCGGAACCTTGGAAACTCGATTTTAGGCGCGCGAAGAAATTGCAAGGCACGATTAAAGCACTCGACGGAAAAGAAGTCGTGCTAACTGGCCAGAGCGAGCTGCGCATGGTCATGCAGCGATTGCCGATGGGAGGCAGCGGCGGCTTCGGCGGACAGAACTGGCCGCCGAGCCCGACCTGGAGCGTCGATCATTCCGTCCTCGTCTCCGGCGTGCGCTTGGCGGATGAAAAATGACAAACGAGACGAACTGCTGCAAGTCTTCGCCACGCTTGACCAAGCTCGACCGTTGCGCTGTGGGAATTACACAAGCGTCGTTTCATCGCGCGCCGGCGGTCGGCTTTGGTTTCGGCGATGGCTTGGCGCCGAAGCCCATGAATGGGGTCGCGGCGCCTGCGGTGAGTTGGTCGATTCGCTGGAGGGCCTCCGACGCTTTGGCGTAGCGGTCCGGCGGAACGTGCTTTCGCATTTGCTCGGTGAGCGGCTTGAGGCCGGCCATCATTAGGCCGAGCTTGATGGGCCGCCCGTTCGGCAGCGTGCTTTTGAAGACGAGGGCCGCGTCGGATTTCACGGATTTCACATAGCTCACTTCGCCGACTTCCGACCAAAGCATCGACCTCTGCCGGCGAAAACCGGACGACGAAATGATCCCGCGGTCGGTGGCGATGGCGCGAGCGCGGCCGAAGCCCCACGACGCGGCGCCCCCCAAAGCGGCGAACAGCAGAATAACGACGCCGACGACGGCCCAGCTTTCCTCGTCCTGCGGGGGCTTGCAAATCGCCGCGATGAGCAAGACCGTCGGGGTGAACGCGCTGAAGGCGTACATCATGTATCTCACGCCGGGCGCATACTCCGCGATGACGCCGCCGGTGACTGGGTCGATCTTGACCGTTGCATCGGCCGATTTTCGCAGCGCCCGTAGCACCAGGCCCAACAAAGCGCCGCCGACTCCACCGGCGATCGCACCAACAATCGCATCGCCGAGTACACCGCCAAGGATGCCGGGCTTGGCGCCGGCGGGTTTCGCGGCGTCGGGATTGCCGGCGGGCGGGGGTTGCTGTGGCGGCGGATTAAAGCCTTGCGGCCCGAAGTTTGGCACGTTGTTCGGCCCGAACGGCCGTTGCGGTGCAAAGTTCGGCGGTTGCGGAAACGGCGCGCGAGGAAACGGGGCCACAGCAGGCGGAGCGCCGGGCGCAGCCGGATAACCCGCCTCCGTTCGCGCGGCGGCGACGAGCAAGCCGGTGGTGAATGCGATTACGAATGTCCAACGACCAGAAGCGTCCGACGATCGAGCCAATTGGTCCATGACAAGGTCCGCGAATACCACGACGAGCCCAGGAAAAATATCAGCCGAGAAGTCAATGTCGGGATTATCGCGCCGTGCATCCAACTTGTCCAGCTACGTGCTAGTGTGGTGTCTCACACAGACGGCGTTTTTATAGCTTCAGCATTTCTCGCCGGTAATTTTGCAGCCAGGCTCGCGAAGGGCTAACCACAGAGTCACAGAGTCCACAGAGAACAGCGGAAGCATCCGAACCGACGAGGCGCAGGTGGTGGAACACATGGCCCTTCAACTCGGCTTTGTCTTCTCGGCGTTCTCTGTGACTCGGTGGTTAGAAAAGAAGCCGGTAAAGGGGGCCTCATAAGAAACGCTATTTCGCAGACACTACACTAGTTACCGTTCCGTTACAGCGGCGGCCGCGAGTTGCAAGTAAGATAGCCGAGGTCGCGCCCTTCTTACTCTCGAACCTCGGAGGCTCCCGTGCTTCGCCAATTTTGCGTTCTGCTTGCCGTCGGTCTTGCCGTCTCTTTCATCGCGCCCGCGGATTGCTCCGCCAAGGATGCTAGCGAGCTCGATCTCAAGATGGAGCGGGTGATTGTTTTCAAGGATGGGTTTTCGCTGGTCATCAAGCGCGGCACGGCCACGACCGACAAGAGTGGCGAGGTGTATACCGACGACGTGCCCGATGCGGCCGTGTTGGGCTCGTTTTGGGCCGTGCCGGAGGAGGGGCGGATCGTGTCCATGCTCGCCGGCTGGAAATCGACCAAGGATTCCGACGCCAAGCAACTTCCTTGCACGCAGGTCATCGAGATTCTGCTGGCCAACAAAGGGGCGAAGGCAAAAATCGAGTTGCAAGACAAAACCATCTACAACGGCGTGATCCTGGATGTGCTCGCGGAAAAGACCGAGGCGCCGGTCGCGGCGGCACTACTGGAGACGCTCGATCTCTTGCCCCTCGCCGAGAAGCCGAAGACCTCGCTCACTTCGGCCTTGGCATTTTCTGGCGCCGGCATGTTGAGCTCGTCGAGCGTGGTTGCCGCGATTCCCACCAGCGAGCATACGCTGACGGCGATCAACGGCTCGAATTTCATTTTGCGGACCGACGAGGGAGACGTGCTGCTGCCCGTGGCCCAGGTGCGCTCGGTGTTGGTCAAGGACATGAAGACGACGATCGGCAAGACGCTCACCACTTCGAAGAAGACGAAGCGATTGAGCTTCAAGTTCGACGGGGCCGAGAAGAAGCGGGCCCTGTCGATCATGTATTTCCGCCCCGGAATTCGCTGGATTCCGACGTACCGAGTGTCGCTGAACGATCAGAAAGAGAAGAAAACGGCGGCCGTGTCGCTGCAAGCCGAGCTGATGAACGAGGCCGAGGATTTGAACGACGTGCCGGTGGATATCGTCGTCGGGGTGCCGAACTTTCGTTTTCGCGGCACGCCCAGCCCGATGGTGCTCGAGGCGACGCTGCGGAATGCGTTGGCCGAGGCCGCGCCCGACCTTAATAGCAACATGAACAACTCGTTCTCGAACAGCATGTATTCGCAGCGGTCGAGCGAATTTCGCCGCGATCAGGCGCAGGCCAACGCCGGCGCGCAAGGGGCCATCGATTTGCCGAACGAGCTCACCGCGGGCGGGGCGCAGGACCTGTTCGTTTACAACCTGCCGAAGATCACGCTCGGCAAAGGCGACCGGATGGCGGTGCCGATCTTCACGGCGGAGGTGCCGTATCGCGATCTCTACACTTGGGACGTGCGGATCACGAAGCACGACAACGACGCGGTGCCCGGCGGCGGCATGATGGCCGGAGCAAAGCACAATGGTTCTGGCGTGAATTCGCCGCTGACGCTGTCGAAGAACGAAGTCTGGCATCAAATCGTGCTCACGAACACGACGAAGCTCCCGTGGACGACCGGTGCCGCGATGATCATGCAAGGCAACCAGCCGCTCGCCCAGGAGTTGCTCACCTACGCGCCGCCGAAGGAAGAGGTGCGCGTGCCCGTGACGGTGTCGGTCGACACGCGCGGCAGTCTCACCGAGAAGGAAGTCGGCCGGGAGTTGAAGAGCATCCAGTGGGACGGCTACAACTACGCCCGGATCGACAAGGAAATGAATCTCGACCTGTGCAACAACAAGGCGATCGACATCGAAGCGGAGGTGACGTTGCGCGTTGGTGGGAAGGTCGACAAGGCGTCGCTCGACGGCGATCTGACTCTCGGTGCTTTCGACCCGGCCGACTGGCTGCAATACAACGGCCAACCGGCGGTGAACAACAGCTCGACGGTGACGTGGAAGACGAAGCTCAAGCCGGGCGAAAAATTCGAGCCGAGCGTGATGTATCACTATTTCACGCGGTATTAAGCTGCCGGCATGACCAGCCGAGATTGCGATCAGGAATGTATCCCGATTGCATTTCGCCAGCAAAGCGTAGGCATTTTGGCGATGGGCCGGGCATGTCGTCCGCTTTCAACCGGGTGGCAACAGCAGGCGATTGAAACTTAAACCCGCCTCCGGCACGGCAAGAGGTCTAGCCATTTCGTCGGCGGCGAGGCTTTGCACCGAGCGATAATGGCCGGCTGCCGGATCCCGGTAGACTTCAATCGCGTGATCAATGAGATTCACGATCCAGTATTCTTGAATTCCCACCTCCGCGTAGAGATCAGCCTTCTCGGTGCGGTCGCGTTCGAGACTGGAGTCGGCCACTTCAAGCACTAACAGCACATCGGCACCCGTTGGATGAACTCTGGAGTAGCTTTTCTCCTTAACCCAAGCGATGTCAGGCTGCGGCTCGCTGTCGATGTTGGCGAAAGCCAAAGGGTTTTGAACGCGGACTCGGGCTGTCTCTTCGGGCAAATATCGAACGCTCCAGCGAATCAAGCGGTCAACGATCTGGGCATGGTCGGGACCAATGGGATTCATTTCGCGGAGTTCTCCCCGAATCAGTTCAATGCGGCGTGCGCTGGGCCAGTCGAAAACACCCGAGGCGACGATCCGCTCGTATTCATCGAGTGAAAGTTTGGCAATGATGGACATGCTTTTCAACGCGTAGCGGCCAGTTTATTGAAGTCCAGAACTGCTTGCGTCCGTGCTTCCGTGCAGGTTGCATTATACCGCGCCAAACCTTTGCTGGCAGCATGAAGCTCTATGTCAAATTGGCAGAGTCGGCTGTCCGCGTGATCGCCAGCG